>Ga0209390_10003240_pt1 | contig 26768 bp, 23 predicted proteins | sample BON01_FD_187212 | JGI IMG/M metagenome (GOLD analysis project Ga0209390, IMG submission 187212) | Freshwater microbial communities from Lake Bonney liftoff mats and glacier meltwater in Antarctica - BON-01 (SPAdes) (version 2) | ecosystem: Environmental > Aquatic > Freshwater > Ice > Glacier...
TGAGCGGGCTTTATTCGGAAACCAATGCGGTGCCCAGTAACGGATTTGAAATGGGCAACCACCGGATCGCGACTCCAGCATTGGCGAATCCCGCGACGCTCGCGGGATTTTTGTGAGAAAGAGGCTATTTAACCGCGCGCGTCGCAAAGATCTTTCACCGGGGAATGCGAGGCGGTATCGAGCGCGGCGCGGCGCGGCGGGATCGATGACCCCGACTCTTGGGACTACGCCGTGAATCTCATGGCGCCGGAAACGCTGACGCCGGGGAATTGGGAAAAGCGGTCCCAGGGCAATCACTACGGTTCGGTTTTGCCCGGCTCGAGTTGCCGGATGGAGCGGAACTTACGCAGCCTGACGTGTTGGCAGCGAATCAAGGGATTGCGATTCTGGAGCATCGAGCGACTCCGCGCCCGTTCAATTCGACGAAGCGTGCAAAATCTAAGCTCGATGCACCGTTTTTCCTCGCCCTGGGGTTCGGGCGTCCGCACGTGCCACTGCTCGCAGCCTCGCGGCATTTTGCGCATTACCCTGAGAACAAGGTTAAGTGACCACACGTGCCGGAGAACGACTTTGCTGATATTCCGGAGCTCGCTTTAGCGCGGCGGAACGAAACTCGATTTGGCATGGATGGGTCCCCGTAGCGACGGGCGATTAGTGCCGATCGCGCGATTAATCGTTTCAGGGATGGGCAGTTGGGTCATCTACTTGACGCGCTGGCCCGACTCAAATTACGGGAAAGCACGTTGGTCGTTTTAATCTCGGATCACGGTTATAATCTCGGCGCGCACTCAACTTGGCGGAAGCAGAATCACGGGGAGGAAAGTGGGCGGGGGCCGTTGATGGTTTCGGTTCGTTGCACATCGCACGCCGGCAAGGTGACGGAGACGATCGTGAAATTGCATGATTTTTACCCGATATTTGCGGAGCTGGGGGGGCTTTGGCGATAGGGCAGCATCGATCTTGCCGGGCGTGAGTCCGGTGCCGTTGCCGGAGGATCCCCGTCAGCCGACTGGCGACCAGATTGCGTTCACGATATTGGCGAAGGGAGGCGCTCCAATTCGGACCGAGCGAGGGCGCGATAACCGTTGGCGGAAGGTTTGAATGAGGAACTCTACGATCATGCCAATGATCTGAGTGCGTCTGTTAACCTCGCGCAATTGCCAGAACATGGGGCAAACCCAGCTGAGATACGGGCCCAATTTGAGCGGGTATGAAGGGCGGATTGAGAGAACTAGAATCGGGGGGCATGGCTTTCATCGGCAGGGTTTCTAGGGAAATGAGTCAGCATCAAATGGGTTCATGAAAGGAAGGTAACTTCACTGATGGGGGGAGGGCTCGTGAAAAAATGAATCATTATCATCTCTCGCCGGCGAAAAATTTCTTACCGGCAAATTTAGCGTGCTTTTTAAAATTTGTTCGGATGTATTTCGCGCAACCCCTCGCGTGGCGATAATTAAACGATTAACTGCGCTTAACTGATTAACTAATTTTTAAATTGCCGAGAATTCCCGATAGAATTTCTTTCGCCAAATCTCTCAGGCGACCTTGCACCCCTTACCCGACCTTAATTTTCCAGCGTAGTTTTCCCTAACCCTATAATCTTCAGTCGATTGCCTACCCCAGGTATGGACACCACAACTCCGCCGGAGGCGTCGTGGTCGTCCGTATTTTTTTAGTTACCAGACCCCTTTTGAAGTTCTGGGTTCGGGCGAGAGCACTTCTCGCTGCCAGAACCCCAGATCTTCATTTTACGCAAAACCTACCCATAGTTAGTGATTTATATGCACCTGACCTACATCCCTAAAAACCCGAGAGCGCTCTGCATGGCAGCGGCGGCTCTTTTGTCCGCATCATTGCTTGCGGCCCAAGCAACCGACGCTTCTTCGAATGAAGTCGATGCCGAGGACGTTCTCAATCTCTCCCCCTTCGTCGTCGATGCCGCGACTGATGAGGGTTATGCGGCAACCCAGACCTTAGCGGGTGGCCGTTTAAATCAGTCATTGAAAAATACCGGTGCGGCCATTCAGGTCATCACCAAGGACTTCATGGATGATATCGGTGCGACCGGTATCGAGGAACTGCTCCAATACACCACTAACTCCGAAGTTGCTGGTATTCTGGGCAACTTCACGGGCTCCTCCGACGGTGGCGATGGTGAGGTGAGCACAGGTGGCGCTCGCCGTGAACCGGATGGTGCTTCGCGAGTGCGTGGTTTGGCAGCGCCTGACCGGACGCGTAACTTTTTCAAGACGGATATCCCTTTCGACACCTACAACACCGAGCGAGTCGATATTAACCGTGGAGCCAATTCGTTTCTCTTCGGTCTCGGATCGCCCGCTGGTTTGATTAACAACGGCATGGCTACCGCTCGATTCAAAGACTCGGGCGAAGTGAGCACTCGCGTGGGCAGTGGAGGTGAAAATCCCTCATGGCGGGCGAGCTTCAAGTATAACAAAGTGCTGATCGAAAACAAATTGGCGGTTCATGTCGCGGGTTTAGTCGATCGCACGGAGTATCGTCAGCGTCCGACCTACAAGAATGATGATCGGATCTATGCAACATTCACCTTCCGTCCTTTTGGCAACACCAACACGGTGATCAAAGGCCACTACGAAACAGGTGAAGTGTTGGGTAATGCACCCGACGTGCTGATGCCGATCAATAACCTCGGCACCTTCTTAGACTACAAGCAGTCGTTCGACATTTATGAAAATCTTCGTCGATTCAACAATCAAGAGGGACCCAATCTGGCGCAGTGGACTAATTCGAAAAATGTCGCGCGATTTGTCACGGCCGAAGAGCGGGCCAATTGGCCGATGTACACCGATAATGATGGCAATAAACAGCCCTTCATTCGGAACTCAGTAGCCAACGCAGTTTACGGCAACAACGGATGGGGTAATGGCGCCTACGGCTTTGTCTTTGACGGAAGTAACGGCAAGGAACCGTCGTTTGCCTATACAGATCTACTCGCCGGCAATGTTTACAACAATAAAAATCGTTTTTGGGATCCAGAGAATCGCGGTAAAGGTGCTCCGCAGCGGCTTTACCCGGGCAACTTGCAGGACATCAACGGCACGGGCTGGTTGGATCAAGGGTTCGTAAATCTGGAGACCTTTAATTTCAGTAAATACAATCTCGGTTGGGACAACGACTACTACACCCGTGACTTCGATAATCTTAATCTTTCCCTCGAACAAGTCTTTTGGAAAGGCAAAGCGGGCGTGACTGTTGCTTGGGATTACCAAGATATATACCGGGAAAATTACACGGCCTTCAACGGCGCGAATTCTCAGGTCACGTTCGATGTCAATCGGGACCTCTTACTGCCCACGCAGGGGTATCTTGATGGAGGTCCTCCCGACACGATCCCGAATCCGAACTACGGTCGCCCGGTCGTGCTCAACAAATCGAGCTTCAATGAAATCGACGAGCAGCGTGAAACGCTGCGTTTCACGGCGTTTGTTACCCACGATTTCAGGGACAAGACTGACTCGGATTTCTGGGGCGATCTCCTCGGTAGCCACACCCTCACGCTCTTGGGTGATCGCAATGTCTATGACGAGAATCGCGTGAGCTATCAATATAACTCCTTTGGTGATCCAGAACCAGCCTTGCACATCACGGACAGCAATGCGCGTCAAACCGCGAACAACGTGCGCAATGTTCCGAATTTGATCTACCTCGGCCCGGCGCAATTAGGCGCATTTACGGATCCCAAATGGTCGTTGAATGACTTCATTCTGCAACCCGCGAAATTCAATATCCTCCGTCCCGACGGCTTCGAAATTCAAAAAATGAGCTGGAATCTCGGACCCGACGCGAGCAACGAAAATCTTGGTGTCGTCACCGGTCCTAATTCCGTGATCAACGGCAACGAAGACTGGGTCGAAGGCACTTTCCGGGTGCAGAAGGTTCCAACCAAGAACTATCGTTTGCAGCGCACGGAAATTACCTCAGCTGCGGTCAACTCGCAATCGATGATGTTCAACGACCACCTTGTGATAAACATGGGTTACCGTGAAGACACGATTGATAACTGGATCAATACCGATGCCAATTTGATCGGCCTCGACGAAATCCCTGATCTCACTCCGGAAGGTTGGAAACTTGAAGACGGCATTTATGCTCAGACCGAGGAATCGACCTTTGGTTATGGTGGGGTGCTCTACTGGCCGAAGCAGATTATTCCGCTGCCAGAAATCTTCGACGACATTACGTTCCACTACAACACCTCGGACAATTTCATTCCAGCGACTGATCGCGTGGACGAAGTTCGGCAACCCGTCGATTCTCCACGGGGTGAGAGTAAGGACTGGGGAGTGAGCTTCTATATGATGGATAGCCGCCTCACGGCGCGTTTAAACTGGTTCCAAGCCAGTTTGCTCGGCGCGTCCTCGCCGGTTTCGAACAACTACAATCAAGTCATCTCCAACATGTTCAGTCACTACGGAAACTTGGGGCGGCAACTCCAAGAATTCGATAGCGACCGTGATGGGGTGCTCGATCAGGGCGTTCGCGACGAGATTACCGCCCCGGATGGCGGGGTGTTCCCCTTTGATCCTATGACAGGCTTCAATGATGAAGGACTCACGGTTGATGAGTTCATCGCCCGTGAGTTTCCTGGTATCACTGATTCGATTGCGGCTCGAGCCTCCATTGCACCCTTCTTGACGGATCCTTTGAAGGCCGCCTTTAATTATCGTGAGCTCGCCAATGGTGGCGTAGCCACCCAGTGGGCGGGATCGATCACCGATACGCAGGATATCGACGCCAAGGGATTCGAAGCCGAGTTGATCTTCAATCCGACTCGTAGCTGGCGTATCGCATTCAATGCCGCACGCCAACAAACGACCCTCACCAACATCGCACCTCGCTTAACCGCATTCTTGAATAATGTGTGGATTCCTCACCTCGCACAGTTCGGTCACCTCGACTGGAACGCTCCGGTGCAAGAAAACGCGGGCAATACGACCCGCCAGCAAGTGAACATCCCCTTGCTCGATTACTACGCGATTAAAGGGAGCGAAGGAAAACCAAATCCAGAGCAGCGTGAATGGCGCTTTAACTTAATCACCAACTACCAGTTCCGTGAAGGTGCCTTGAAGGGCTGGTCCATTGGTGGGGCGGCGCGTTGGGAAGATGAGTTTGCCGGCGGATATCCGATTACGACCGACCCAGTCTCTGGACTGGTTCTACCCGAGGTCGAAAATCCCTACTTCGGTAAGCGTGAGCTCTCTTTCGACGCGACCTTCGGTTATCGTCGCAAGGTTGAATTCATGGGCGGGGTGGACTGGAGAATGCAAATCAACATCCGCAATCTGCAGAACTTGGATAACGGCGATGTGCAAGCCACCCGCTTTCAGCCCGATGGCAGTGTCGCTCGCGCTCGTTATGCGGCACCTAGCCAGTTCTGGTTGACCAATACCTTCAGCTTCTAAGCCCGAAAGTTAGTCTAAAAATTCTCAGCGGATGCCTTTCGGGGCATCCGCTTTTTTGGGCCCTGATCCCGAATGCTCTGGTTTAAGGCTCAGACAGTCGAGGAGGCGGGGGGGCTATCGCGTCTGAATTAGTTGGTTGGCAGTGGAATCTGTAATCGCAATTTAGGGTTTGGGGATCGCATTCATGGAAACCTGCTCTCCCATCCGTTTGGATAACCGGCGGTTTGGAATCTGAGCGGTGATGGAACGTATGTCGTCGATTCAGTGGGAGCAGAGACGGCTGCGTAGATCTGTCCGAGATTAGCAGGAGGCAAAGAATCACCTTTCGACTTGAGTGGAGGAGGGGAGACTTTGGTGGTCAGATCTGGGATAAGTTAAACGTATACAATAGCGTTCAGTAGTAATGCTTTTGGGGTTGCGTCATTATTATCAGATTAATTAATATTTCTTAGACGGCTCCTTATATGTTCCGTTAAATCTTACCTACCTACCTGCCCGCTTAGGAACTCATCTTCGTTGACTCGGTTACCTCCGAAACTCGTGAGCTGTTGTGATTATGAGGGTAGTAAACTAACCCCAATTAGAAATTTTCAATCTATTCACCCTTAGCTAAGGCGTGAGAAAAGAAATTTTTAATGTTACATAAAACCTACAAAATAAATAGCTTATGAATTATAAGTTCAAGTTAGTGAATTGGAGAATATTACGCTTCGCGGCGGGTGTCCTGCTGCCGGCGTCGTTGCTAGCGGCTCAATCCGTTGAAGAAGAAATCGATGCCGAAGAGGTTCTCAATCTTTCGCCCTTTGTCGTCGATACGGCTCAGGACGAGGGCTACGTCGCGACCCAAACATTGGCTGGCGGACGTCTCAACCAATCCCTAAAAGACACCGGTGCCGCCATTCAGGTCATCACCAAGGACTTCATGGACGATATCGGTGCCACTAGCATTGAAGAACTCCTCCAGTACACCACCAGTTCTGAAGTCGCCGGTATTCTCGGTAATTTCACCGGAGCTGTTGATGGTGGTGCAGGTGAGGTCAGCACAGGTGGCGCCCGTCGAGATCCTGACGGAGCGACTCGTATTCGTGGTTTGGCGGCACCTGATCGCACGCGAAACTTCTTCAAAACCGATATTCCGTTCGACACCTACAATACGGAGCGGGTCGACATCAATCGGGGAGCTAATTCCTTCCTCTTCGGTCTTGGTTCACCGGCTGGTTTGATCAACAACGGCCTCGCGGTTGCACGATTCAAAGACTCCAGCGAGATCTCGACGCGAGTGGGAAGCGGCGGCGCTGATCCATCCTACCGTGCGAGCTTCAAGTTCAATCGGGTGCTGATCGAAGAGAAGCTCGCAGTGAAAGTCGCGGGCTTGATGGATCGCACGCAATATCGTCAACGTCCGACCTACAAGGATGACGATCGTGTTTACGGCACCTTCACCTTCCGTCCGTTTGGCAATCAATTGACGGTCATCAAGGGTCACTTCGAGAATGGTTCCGTGATTGGCAACGCACCTGATGTGCTCCTGCCGATCAACAATCTCGGCACCTTCGTTTCTAACCCGCAGTCCTTTGATATTTTTGATAACGTAAATCGTTTCAATAACGCAGAGGGGCCAAATATGTCTCAGTGGACCAATCGTAAGAATGTGGCTCGCTGGGTCACCGCAGAGGAACGGGCTAACTGGCCAACCTTTACGGATGCCAATGGCGACCAACAGCCGCTGATTCGTGACTCCATTGCTCCGAGTGTTTACCAGAGCATCGGCTGGGGCAACATGGCTCATGGTCTTGTCTTTGATGGCTCGAATGGCCGCGAACCAGGGTTTGCTTACACCGACCATTTCCCCGGAAACATGTATCTCAAGGGCGATCCGTTCTGGGATGCCAAGAAAAAGAACCGTGGTGCTCCACAGCGCCGTTACCCGGGTAACCTCAAAGATATCAATGGCACCGGTTGGTTGGACCAAGGTTTTGTTGACTTGGAAACCTTCAATTTCTCAACGGCCAACCTCGGTTGGGATAATGATTTCTACACCCGTGACTTCGACAACTTCAACTTATCGCTCGAACAAACCTTCTTGGACGGTAAAGCTGGCGTCACGCTCGCTTGGGATTATCAGGATCTATTCCGCGATAACTACACGGCATTCAACGGAGGTAACGCTCAAATCACCTTCGATGTTAATCGCGACATCCTGTTGCCCACCCAAGCTTACTTGGATGGCACCGGACCAGCCGACACTCGTCCCAATCCAAACTTCGGTCGGCCTGTCGTTCTGACCAAGTCCGGTCGCCAAGAGATTGATGAGCAGCGCGAAGCCATGCGGGTGACGGCGTTCATCAAGCATGACTTCCGCAAGGGAGCCGATGATAGCTTCATTAAAAATGTTCTCGGCGAGCATACCCTGACCTTCCTTGGTGATAAAAACACCTATGATGAGCGTCGGATTTCGTTTGTGCAGAATTCTTTCGGTGATCCGGATCCTGCGATTCACCTCACCAATAGTAACGGACGCCAAACCGCCAACAACGTGCGCAACGTGCCTGTTTTGGCTTATATTGGTCCCAATCAATCTCGGGCATTCAGCGATCCGAATTGGTCGCTGAATGACTTCAGTTTGACCCCTGCTAAATACGACATCCGTCGTCCTGCGGGATACTCTACACAGAAGCTGAGCTGGCATCTGGGTGACGACGCGAACAATGACAACATCGGTATCCTTAACGGTCCTAACTCCGTCATCAATGGCAACGAAAGTTGGCAGGAATTCCGTTTGGATGTGAGGGAAACTCCGAGCAAGAACTACCGTAAACAACGCACTGAGATCACCTCAGCCGCGCTCAATACTCAGTCAAAGATGTTCAACGACCACCTCGTGCTCAACATGGGTTACCGTCAGGATACGATCAAAAACGCGATCAACACCGAAGCCGATTTGATCGGTCTAGATGAGGTTCCTGATCTCACCGACGAAGGTTGGACCTTGGCCAAGGGACTCTCATCAAAGCTTGAGGAATCTACCTTTGGTTACGGCGGGGTGCTTTACTGGCCCAAGAACTTCATTGCACTGCCGGAAGTATTCAACGACATCACCTTCCACTACAACACGTCGGACAACTTCATCCCAGCTACGGATCGAGTCGATGAGGTGCGTAACCCGGTGGATGCTCCCCGCGGGGAAAGTAAGGACTGGGGGGTGAGTTTCTACATGATGGATAATCGTGTCACCGCTCGTCTCAATTGGTTCTCCGCGAAACTCTTGAACGCCACCACCCCGGTTTCAGGCACCTACAATCAGATTAATTCTGATTTGTTTAACTGGTTCGGCCGACTGAACCGTGATATTGGGCTCTACGATGCCAACAGTGATGGGCAAATTGATCAGGAATATTATGATGAGCTCTCGGCCCCGGATGATGACGGCGTTTTCCCGTTTGATCCAGTCACAGGGCTGAACAATGAAGACCTGACGCTCGAACAAGCCATCGCTCAAAAATACCCAGGGCTTACCGATGGCATCGCTGCTCGTGCGAGTATTGAGCCTTCTCTTACGGAAGCGCTCAAGACGGCTTACAATTACCGTCTCCAACCAGATGGTAGTTCCAAAACCCAATGGGCTGGGAATATCACGGACACGCAAGACATCGATGCCAAAGGTTTTGAAGGTGAAATTATCTTCAACCCAACGCGTAACTGGCGCATTGCCTTCAATGCGGCGCGTCAAGAAACGGTTCTCACCAACGTTGCTCCTCGTTTGTCCAATTTGGTAGACACCGTTTGGGGGCCTCATATGCAACTATATGGTCACCTCGACTGGAGTTCCCCGATTCAAGAAGTGAATGGAAACACGCTTATCGAACAGAAGAATCAACGTCTGCTCGATTTCTTTGCCATCAAGGGTAACGAGGGGAAGCCGAATCCTGAACAACGGGAATGGCGCTTCAACTTCATCACGAATTATACCTTCCGCGAGGGTGGCCTGAAAGGCCTCTCCGTTGGTGGTGCGGCTCGTTACGAAGATGAGTTTGCCGGTGGTTATCCGCTGATCACCGATACGACTACCGGTTTCATCCTTCCGGACACTGATAATCCTTGGTTTGGCAAGCGGAAGATGTCTTACGACATGACCCTCGGTTACCGTCGCAAATTCGAGTTCCTCGGTGGCGTCGACTGGAAGATGCAAATCAACGTGCGCAATCTCCAGAACGTGGACAACGACGGTATTGACGTCACGCGTTTCCAGCCAGATGGCAGTGCGGCTCGCGTTCGTTTCGCGGCTCCAGCGCAATACTGGTTGACCAATACCTTCAGCTTCTAAGCGAGAAGGTAAGCCACAAAATTCTCAGCGGATGCTTTTCGGGGCATCCGCTTTTTTGGGCATCGTTGAAACGGGGAGGATCGATTCCGACGGCGAAACGTATACCAATTGCCACTAGGGTTTAAACTTTGGAAACCTACCGGTAGAATCATTTTTAACCACACGAAGCGCGGGAGCGCGTAGAAGGCGCAACGGAACGGTGCGCCCCGGAGGGGTGATGAAATGGGTGCCCAGAATGGGCGATTGAAGAACAAATTGCTCAGATAAATACCGGATACCAATCCCCACGCCGCGGTCTTTTATTCGGATCGAATCCGTGAAGTCTGCTCTGCAGTTGCCCATTCTGGGCACCCGCTCCGAGTCGCGATCAATTCCATATTTTGCTCCGTGAACTCTTGGCTCTCATTCGACGGTGAAACTTATACCAATTGCGACTAGGAATTGAATTTTGGAAACCTACCGGTAGAATCATTTTTAACCACACGAAGCGCGGGAGCGCGTAGAAGGCGCAACGGAACGGTGCGCCCCGGAGGGGTGATGAAATGGGTGCCCAGAATGGGCGATTGAAGAACAAATTGCTCAGATAAATACCGGATACCAATCCCCACGCCGCGGTCTTTTATTCGGATCGAATCCGTGAAGTCTGTTCTGCAGTTGCCCATTTTGGGCACCCGCCATCATCACCCCTTCAGGGGGCACGATCTTCCTGATCGCACCCTCTATTCGCTCCCACGTTCCGTTGTGGTTAAGGTTTAAAAGCTTCGGGACATTGGTATTAGGTTGATTTTCGAGAGGGATCGATCGGGGACGGGACTCGGCTTGAAAACAGAAAAATATGGGAACATGCTCGGGATTTTAGTTTCGATGAAATCCATGAAAAACGTGTTGCGCATTTTGGTGACTCTTTGGACTGGGGTTATGATTCCGGTGGTTGGGGTTGCGGCGGGCGAACCAAGCGAACCGACGGTTCAATCAATTGTGACGATCAAAGGGATCGATTACCCGGTATTCGGTTTCAGTGAGCTGAAACCAATCAAGCAGGTGCCGCCGAAATATCCGATTTGGGAGGGAGAGAAAGGCAGGCCCGGAAATGTGGTGGTGCTGGTATTAGTTGATCGGAGCGGTCAACCGGCAGAGGTGATGGTTCGACAGAGTGAACCCTCACCAGCGTTTGGCGAAGCGGCGGCCAAAGCGGTGAAAAAATGGCGTTTTCAGTCGGCCCGGTGGAAGGGGAAGCCGACGGAATACCTGATGCAAGTGCCGCTGGTCTTTCGGGCTTCCCGGTAGGTTGCAGTCAGGGGCGGGATGAGGTCGGCCGAGTCAATCGGTTGCCACCACGAGAAGCTCGGCCGCGGATTCATGGTGAAGGCGTAGTCGTTAGCTCCACCGTTTGGAGGTTGATCCGAGGCTCTCGAGATCGGTTTTTGCGCCGAATAAAAGAGGAGCAAGGTGCCCGACGGCGCCATGAGAGACGACGGCGAGGGAGCCGTGAGTTTTTATCGGATTCTACGAGGGCAGAAAGGGCTTTTACGACGCGCGACGGGGCTTCGTTGGCGGTTTCCCAACCACGCGCCGACTCGGTGGTGTAGGCCAAAAAAGGGTCTGCGACGTGTTCAAACTCGGCGGGCGGGAGATAGCCGGAGGACGAACGATCTCTCTCTCCCGAGTTGTGAGTTTGGGTGAAGGGTAGAGCGGTTGCGTTCGCGAGGATTTCGGCGGAATCGATCACCCTCGGTTCGGTGCTGAAGTGGACGGCGAACAAATCTGGAACCCACGGTTGCTTAAGGCCGAGGTGCATTCGGGCCCGGCCTTGGTCTGATCACGCCAATCAGGCACCGGGAACTGAGGATCAATTACCGCGTTGGGGGGTGGCTGATAAAATAGAAACGGCGGGCCACTGTGGTCGTCTTGCTTGACGACGATAACAGGGCGAGCGAGATCGGTTAGATCAGCATTGCGGCGATACAAGCGGGGATGAAACAAGCGAGGGTGCCGCCGAGAAGGGCGCGCCAGCCGAGGCGGGCGAGGTCCTGGCGTTTTTCGGGAGCGATGGAACCGATGCCACCGATCTGGATGCCGATCGATACGATGTTAGCGAAGCCGCAAAGTGCGTAGGTGAGGATGACGCGGGTGCGTTCGTCGGTCAGGGTGCCGTCCGCCTGCATTTGATTCATGGTGAAGAAGGCGACAAATTCGTTGAGCACGAGGCGTTCGCCAAAAAGTTGACCGGCGACCATGAGATTACCCGAGTCGATACCGACGAGCCAAGCGAGGGGAGCACCGATTACGCCGAAAACGAATTGCAGCGAGAACTGTTCATAGCGTCCGTCGGTGACGCTTGAGACGACACCATTGAGGCCAGTCCAGGAGCCAAACATATCACCAAGGCCGTAGTTGATCATGGCGACCAAGGCAGTGAAAACGATGAGCATGCCGCCCACGTTGACGGCGAGTTTGATGCCATCGGTAGTGCCGAGGCAGATCGCGTCGAGCACGTTGGCGCCAAACCGGTCACGCGAGACCATGAGGTCTTGACTCACCTCTTCTTCTTGCGGGAACAGGATCTTGGCAATCACGAGTGCGGCCGGGGCGGAGATGATGGACTTGGTGAGCAGATGAGTGGCGAATTGAATACGCGATTCGGTATCGTTGCCACCGAGCAACTCGATGTAGACGACCATGACGCCGCCGGCGATGGTCGCCATGCCGCCGATCATGATCGCGAGCAGTTCCGAGCGCGTCATCTTGTCGAGGTAGGGTTTCACGAGGAGCGGGGCCTCGGTTTGCCCCACGAAAATGTTGGCCGATGCCGACATACTTTCCGCGCCGCTCAGCCGCATCGTCTTCGACATGATCCACGCGAATCCGAAGACGACCCGTTGGAGGATGCCGAAGTAGTAGAGCATCGCGGTGATGGCGGCGAAGAAGATGATAGTGGGGAGAATCGTGATCGCGAACGCGGGAGCGAAGGTGCCGATATTGACGGCCTCTTGGGTGGTGGGATCGGTGGCGTTAAGCAGCACGCCTTCGCCGCCAGAAGGGACCTGGGTCAACCAACCAAAAACGAGTCCCGTGCCTTCTTTGGTGAAGTCGGTGACCTTAACGAAGAATCCACTGATAAACTCGAAGACGGTGCGGACGGGGCCGACCTTGAGGACCACGACGGCGATGACGAGTTGCAGGAGCAGTCCGGTGCGAACGAGTTTCCAATCGACGGCTTTGCGGTTGGAACTGAACGCGTAGGCAATGCCGATGAAAGCCGCGACGCCGAGCACGGCGCGAGCGATGATGATGAGAGTGTCCATGAGGGGCGGTTGGCTAGGAGGGCGTCGTTTTTACAGAAAGTAACGGAGAAAACGAAGGGGAGAGGTAGAGTAGGTTTTACAGAAGGAAACGAAGAAAACAAAGCTGAGGGGCAAGAGGGAATGACGCGAACGAAGGAAGCTAACGGTTTGCTCCCGGCAAGATTAACCTAGAAATTCCATCTGTCAGCTTGGGAACATTGAAGTTGATCAATAGACCGATGGGGGATGTTGAGGAGCTTCATGTAGGTGAGTAATTGAGCTTTAGGCACGGGTAGGATGCGTTCAACCGCCTTTGCTTCGATGAGTAAGCTGTCGTCGAGGAGAACATCGAACCTGACCGGCTCTTCTTTGGTGAAGCCTTTACAGGAGATCTCTACCTGTTTTTGAGTGATGGTTGGAATTTTCCTCAGGTGGAATTCTTGAAGTAAGCACCACTCGTAAATCGATTCGTTGAGGCCGGGACCCTTATCCCGATGAACTTCAACGGCCGCAGCGATTGCCGTAGAGGAAAGGTGATCGGATTTTTCGAAGAGCGGGTGCATGGTTTGGCTCAGTTCTCTCGGTTAACTCCGGTAAAATCGTATTCTAGATGGGAGTCTCGGTTGGGCAGAGCTTGCGATGGGGGAGGATTGGCGCGAGAACGATTTCCATGATGACGATTGAAGAACGACTGGAGAAGCACTTGAGCTGCACACCGGATACGGCGGCGGCGAATTGGGTCGCGCCGACGGCCACGGTGGTGGGTGATGTGGTGCTGGGGGCGAAATCAAGTGTGTTCTACGGGGCGGTATTACGCGGCGATATTGCCCGCATTCGGGTGGGGGAAGGATCGAATATTCAGGAAAACTGTGTGATCCACTTGGCGGATGATCTCGATGCAATCATCGGCGATTGGGTGACCGTGGGGCATGCGGCGATCATTCACGCGTGCACGGTCGAGGACGAATGTTTGATCGGCATGAATGCGACGATTCTGGATGGGGCCGTGATCGGAGCCCGGAGCTTGATCGCGGCCGGCACGGTGGTGACGCCGAGGACGGTCATTCCGCCGGGGTCCATGGTGGTGGGCACACCGGGCAAGGTGATTCGGGCGCTTACGGATAAGGAGCAGCTGGGGTTGAAGAGATGGGCGGAGAAGTATGTCGCGGTTTCGGCGGCGTTTGCGCGTCGGGGGCTGTAAAGTTCGCGGACGATATTGCCTCGGGGCCAAAGAGCAGTAGGGATAGGGGATGATTAAGCGCTTACTGAATACCTCGATCGTTGTAGCGGCTGTGCTCGGTGCGGGAATCGCCCAAGGCGTGGAAGGCGAAGATTCGCGTTACTTGCCGGTTTTGGAAAACAAGGGTGGGGCGACCGAGGCGGAGCGGTTGGCGGCGCTGTTGCAGATTGATTTTTCGGCTTACTTGGATGAAAACCCGACGTCCGCGACCTCAAATGGTTATGAGGGTTTTAAGGGACGTTGGGACGATGATTCGCCGGCAGGATTAAGGCGACAAGATGCGCGGCGGCGTTCGCGGCTGGTGGCCATTGGTTCGATTGATCCGACTCGGTTAGGGGAGGAGGACCGTTTGAATTACGACCTGTTCTTAAGGCAGGCGCAGGAGCAAGTCGGACTGCTCCAATTCCCGACGCAGGTGCAGAAAATTAATCAACGAGGAGGAGTGCAGCAAAGTTCGGCGAGCACGCTCAAGAGTCTGTCAAACCGATCAGTCGCCGACCTCGAAGGTCAAGTTTCGTTGTTACGCGGACTACCGGTGAGAATCGAACAGCAGATCGCATTGCTACGAGAGGGGATTAAGTTGGGGGTGGTCCCGCCAGCGATCACGTTGCGCGACGTGCCGCAGCAAGTTCGTAATATGGTGGTGGATACTCCGGCAGATAACCCGCTGTTGCAAGGGTTCTATGATCTGCCAAACTCAGTGCCGGTGGAGAAAGGGGACCTGCTGCGGCAGGAGGCGATTGAGGTTTATCAGCAGGCGATTCGCCCGATGTGGAATAAGTTCGAGACGTTTCTGGTGGAGGAATATCTGCCAGCAGCCCCGGCCAGTATCTCGGCCCGTGACCGGCCCAATGGGGCGGCCTGGTATCAGTTTGAGGTGAAGCAGCAAACGACCCTGGATATCACTCCGGATGAGGTGCACGAAATCGGACTGGCGGAAGTGGCGCGAATTCGCGCGGAGATGGAACGCGTGAAGTCGTGGGCGGGCTTCGAGGGAACGTTGGCGGAGTTTTTCACTTTTCTCCGCACGGATCCGCAGTTTTACCACACGGAGCCGGAAGCCTTGTTGGCGGAGTATCGGGATATCTCGAAACGAGCCGATTTGGAGATGCCGAAGTTGTTCGGATTGCTGCCACGCACGCCTTACGGGGTGGTCGAGATTCCGTCGTATGCGGCTAAATCTCAGACGACGGCGTATTACTCACGCGGGTCTTTAGCGGCGGGCCGGGGGGGGCAGTTTTTCGCCAATACGTATGCGCTGAATACGAGGCCGCGGTGGGAGATGGAGGCACTCACTTTGCACGAAGCCGTGCCGGGGCATCATCACCAAATTGCGATTCAGCAAGAAATCGAAGGTATCCCGGGTTTCCGGAAAATGGGTATGACGCTGACGGGTTACACCGAGGGGTGGGGGCTTTACGCCGAGAGTCTGGGGGAAGAGATGGGTTTCTACCGAGATCCCTACGCAAAGTTCGGTCAATTGACTTATGAAATGTGGCGGGCGGTGCGATTGGTGGTGGATACCGGGATGCACTCGAAAGGCTGGTCTCGTGAGCGCGCGATTGAGTATTTCGCGGCCAATGCGAGTAAATCGAAACACGATATTGTGGTGGAAATCGATCGCTATATCGTGTGGCCGGGGCAGGCGTTGGCTTACAAGTTGGGCGAATTGAAATTTAAGGAATTGAAGGCTCGAGCGGCGGCGGCGCTGGGCGATAAATTTGATATCCGCGCGTTCCATGATGAAGTGCTGCGGCGAGGCCCCTTACCTCTGATGATGCTCGATGGTTATGTGAATGAGTGGATTGCGGCCCAGCGGCGATGAGGTAGCGGGCTGAGAGGCAAGGGTTTTTGTTTAACCACGAATGGACACGACTGGGCACGGTAGTGCGTAGATGGTGCGCCGACACGGCGTGGCCCGAAGGGGTGATGACGTGGGTGCCCTTTGGGCGACTGAAGCACAATGGGCTTCACTACCGTTACGCACCGAAACGTTTTTTTAGGGCCGAGAGGCAGGGGTGGTGAGGCAGGGCGGTTTTTACAAAAGGGAACGAAGTGGAGAGGCACGGCGGTTTAACGCAAAGACGCAAAGACGAGGAGGCGCTGGCGCACGGCAAAGGGAAGGGACGTGGGGACGGTGGTTTCTCTATTGGCTATCTGCTCCGATGGGGTGAGCCCGAGGGGGCATTTTACGCGGGGTGGGCGGATGAATTCTGGAAGATTTTCGAAAAACTTTGTAAGGAGTAGTGGCCGGGCGGTTACCAACTTAAATAACCGATGATTTCGAACGATCCGCATGAACAACGCTTTGCCGCATGGCTCGAAGCTCACGGCGCGATTCCGCGTCAGTTGAGTCGAGCCTATGCGCCGGAGTCGGCCGACGAGGCGGACCTGCATCAAGAGATGCTGGTGCAGCTTTGGCGGTCGGTGCCACGTTTCCGCGCCGAAGCTAAGCCCTCGACATGGATTTACCGGATTTGCCTCAACACGGGGTTAACTTGGCGTCGCACGGAAGGTCGCCGAACCGCTCGAGTGGTGGCACAACCCGAGCCATTGGAGACTGCTTCAACGGAAGAGGCTGGGCCGGCGGATACCGAGGAGCAGCAGGATCTGATGGCAAAACTCATGCAAGCCGTGCGGGAGTTGCCCCGAGGAGATCGCTCGCTGGTGGTGATGGCGCTGGATGGGCTCAACTACCATGAGATCAGTGAAATCACCGGGATGACCGAAAATCATGTAGGAGTGGCACTGACCCGGGCCCGCAAGAAATTGTCCGTAGCATTAAAGGAGGTAAGCGATGAACTTTGAAGATTTACAACAAGCTTGGCAGCAGGATGCGAAGAACGCTCCGTTGCCAGAAGTGAACGAAGCGCTGGTGCGCAGCGTGCAGGCGAATAGCCGCAAATTTACGCGGAGCATCTTTTGGCGAGACCTCCGCGAAGTGGCGGCAAGTTTCTTCGTCGCATTCATATTTGGTCGCATCGCTTGGGCAGCGCAGGCGGAGGGCACGCCAGCCTGGCCGGCTTGGGTGGCGGCGGCGCTACCGCTCGGAGTCGCCGCCTTCTTTTTAATCGACCGGTGGGTTTCCGCGCGTCGGCACGCTCCGCAAGGTGATGATGTGTTAGCCGAGATCGATCGGGCGATTGATGCGGTAAAGCATCAGATTTCCCTCCTGCGAAATGTGTTTTGGTGGTATATTTTACCGATTGGTTTGAGCGTAGGATTTCTGGCACTCCAGATTGTGCTCTACATGCCAACGGAATTGCCGCCGCACATTGCTCTGGCGGTGAAAGTGGGACTGGGCTTGCTGGTGGTGGTTCCCGCGTGGGCGTTCGACTGGTGGGTGTGGAAGATTAACCAGAAGGCTATTCGCGTGAATCTAGCGCCGGAGTTGGCTGAGCTGGAGACTCGCCGTCAGGAGATTACAGGTGAAGCTTAAGGAGAGTTCACGAAGCCGAGAAACTGAAAATTAGACCGGATTTAGAGATGTATCTAAAAAACAAGCACAACAAATTCTTGAGTGCGATCATCGCAGGGGTGATCGCAGCGCGGGTAGTGGCAATTGATCCGGCTGGACTAGAGACGGCGTTGCAGGACTGGGCGGGTGATCAACCGGGGGTAATCGTGGCTTTGGCGATTGCAGGGGATGAACGGGCGTTTGTCTCGGCGGGAAAGTGGACGGCGACTGACTCTCGCGAGGCGGATCAATATTCGTTTTTTGAGATCGGATCGATCACCAAGGTGTTTACCTCTTTGTTGGTGGCGGATGCGATGGGGGCAGGGCTTATCATGTGGGATAGTCCGATTGGGGGACCGTTTGCTCAGACTGGTATTACCTATGCGCAACTGGCGACTCACACCTCAGGGCTACCGGGACTGCCAGCGGATTTTTCTGGGGCGGGCTTAGCTGATCCCTACGCCGGAATCGGTCGTGATGCCTTGATCAAATCTTTCGCCTTGGAGTCGGCCGCATTGGCAGCAGGACTGCAAGGATGGGCGTATTCAAAGTTTGGATCCGCCGTATTGGGCGAAGCCGTAGTGGGAGCGATGGGTAGCACCTACCCTGATCTGATACGCGGACGGGTCCTGGCCAGGTTGGGCATAGGATTGACGCGCACATCGGTTTTGCAGGGGCGGGATGCGCTGTTGATGGTGCCAGGGCACAACGAACAGGGCGAAACGCCGACGTGGAGTTTCGATGCGTATGCGCCAGTTGGGGCTTTGGTGAGTTCGGCGAACCAGATGGAGCGGTTCATGCGGGCGATGCTCAACTTGGAGGCAGCGAGGTTGCCTCGATCATGGGCCGAGACGATGCAGCCGCGAACTGAGGTGCCGGGGGGGGCGCGTGGGGTATGGTTGGTTGATCAAGGACGTGGGGGGGGGCATGGGGTATTTTGGCACTCAGGGGGCACGGGCGGTTTCCGGAGTTTCATCGGCGTGCAGCCGGCGACTGGTCGAGCCATCATTGTAATGGGTGGTCGCGACCGAGCGGTGGAGGCATTGGGCTGGCTGCAGGGCCTGTTGGAGACGAAAAAGGAGGAGGCGGTGACCGGAGAAATATCCGATTACGTGGGGGATCATCCCTTGCTGCCGTCGTTAATTCTCCGGGTGACGGAAGACGGGGGGCAACTGTATGTGCAGGGGACTCGTCAGCCCCAGATCGGATTGAGGGCGGCGGGCGCGGATAAGTTCACGCAGGAGGGCGTCACCGCGGCTTTGACCTTCGAGCGAGATGCATCGGACGAGGTCGCGGGATTGGTTTTGCAGCAAAATGGGGCGGCCAGACCGGCGAAACGTTTTTCGTTGGGCAGTCAGTCACCGGAGAAAAAGAGTCTACGGATGGCGCCAGGGTATCTGGAAGCCTTGGTCGGCCAATTACGCTTTGACGGCCGAATTTAAGATCACGATTTCTCGTCGGGGGGACTTCTTGTTCACTCAAGCCACGGGACCGTCGAAGTGACTTATTCTCGCCTCAGCGCATCAGGTGTTCGTCGACGAAGTGGTGGCAGCGGAGATTCATTTTGAGCGTGATGAGGATAACGTGGTGACCGGATTGGGGGCTGCACGAAGGGGGGCGGGAACCTCCGGGTGCCAAAGAGAAGTGATGGGCGGATGCTCGCTGGGCTTGAAAAAGGGGTTGGGGGGCACATCGTTTTGCCATGAAAATTGGGATCCCTCGCGAAATCAAAAATGGTGAAACCCGCGTCGCGATGACGCCGAACCTCTGCCGCCGCTGCGTTGCGGTCGGGGCGGAGGTTCTCGTCGAAAAGGGGGCGGGAGAGCGAACGGGGTTCTTGGACGTGCATTACCGCAAAGCGGGAGCTAAGATCGTCCCGACGGCGGCAGAGGCGTGGGGGCAGGCCGATCTGGTGGCGAAAGTGAAGGAACCGCAGGCGAGTGAGTTTAAGTATTTTCGCGCTGATCTTACCTTGTTCACTTACCTGCACTTGGCGGCGTGTCGGGACCTCACGGCGGCGCTACTGAAGAAGAAGACATTGGGCATCGCCTACGAATCGGTGGAGGGGCGCGACGGGTCGCTGCCGTTGCTTAAACCAATGTCGCATATCGCAGGCCGGTTATCGATTCAGACCGGAGCGTATTTTCTCCAAACGCAGAAAGGCGGTTCAGGCGTGTTGCTCGGGGGAATTCCCGGCACGATGCCGGGACGCGTGGCGATCGTCGGCGCGGGAAACTCGGGGGCTCAGGCTTGCCGCATGGCGGTGGGGATGGGCGCGCGGGTAACGGTATTGGATCTTGATCCGCGGAAGCTCGAAATGTTGGACGAGGAGTATCGTGGAGGCGTCGTGACGCTGATGGCGAATCCGGGTAATATCGAATTGGCGGTGGCGGATTGTGATTTGTTGATTGGAGCGGTGCTGGTGCCCAATGCAAAGGCGCCAACGGTGGTGACTACGGCGATGGTGAAGACAATGCGTCCCGGTAGTGTGATCGTGGATATCGCGATCGATCAGGGAGGCTGTATTGCGACGATCAAAGCGACGTCGCATCGCGATCCGACGTTTGTGAAACACGGGGTCGTGCACTACGCGGTGCCGAACATGCCGGCCTTGGTGGGAAGGACTTCGACCGTCGCGCTCACGCAAGCGACCGAGCCGTTCATGGTGCAAATCGTGACGGAAGGCGTGGAGCAAGCGTTGGTGAATAACGTTGGTCTCGCCAAGGGCATCAACACGCGGAATGGCGAGTTGGTGAATGCTCAGGTGGCGAAGGCGCTGGGTTATCGGAAGAAAAAACCGGCGGTGTAGACGGCATTTGGTTCGACTCAGGAGTTTCGTCTTCGTCGAGAAACGAGTCATCATTTCAAGATGGATCCTCCGAGTTTTCCGTTCACCCGTCTAATGAAAATTCGGCGGGTCGCCGGTTTGCTTTCATTTATGCTGGTCACCGTGCCGACATGGGCCGATGCCAGTTCGGAGTGGAAATCGATATGCAACCTCGCCGAACGAATTGATGAGACGGCGATTGCCTTGCAGCGTTTCGGTGGGGCGAGTCGAAACAAGCAGGAATTCGAGCGTGAATTCTCGTCCATGTTATTGCTGCTTTCGGGTTGGTTAGATCGATATATTGCGAGCTACCCCGAAGATGAGAACCATGCGGAGGTACGGGCGAATCGATTGCTCGTAGCGGTTGAGCTCAATGAGAAGGCGGATCACGACTATGATTAAGCGGCCTGGGGGCAGGAACTGGAGGCACTTCGCCAAATTCCAGATTTGTCCGATTCGGCCCATGGATTGATTGAGTCTACGTGGCTCGGGCAGCGTATCAGTGATTCGTCAGGTCGGGGCTTTACGCGGCGATAATTACATGAGTTTACGGATGCGACGTTGGCGTTTGCCAAACGGCGCACTCGCGATGGCCGCGCGGCGCTGCTCCCGATCACGGTGGGCGAGATGGCGCAATCGCATGACGAAACTCGGGCGAAGGATCTTTTCAAGCAGGCGATCAAACTGACGAGGAATCGTGACCTGAGACTGGAGAATCGGGCCGAGCAGGCGTTGGCTGTGTCGCCGTTCCGGCACCGGCCGATTGACCTGAGTTTCAAGGCTGCGGATGGAACGACAATTGAGTTTGAGCAGCTGCAAGGGAACGTGGTGATCGTCGATTTTCAGGCATCTTGGTGTCCGCCTTGTCGTGACGAAGCGCCCGAATTGGCCGCACTTTATCAACGTTACCGTGAGCAAGGATTGGTCGTGGTGGGAGTCTTGTTGGATCAAGATCGGAAGAAGATGGAGGCATTTGCCCAGCAGTCGGGGATGGAGTGGTCGCACTATTTTGACGGTCGCGGCTGGAACAACAAGTTGACGAAGAAATTTGCCATCGCTTCGATTCCGACGGTCTGGCTCATCGATCGCGATGGCTTGCTGGTGGATCACGATGCCCGCGGAAAGTTGGAACGAGTGGTTCCTCAATTGTTGCGTAAAGCGGCGACGGTGGCGGCGGTGAAGGAGAAGCGAGGGGGTAAAGAACTGAGAGGCAGGGGATGTCGGGGATGTCGGGCGTAAAGCCCGACCCACGTGGTGGATGCGGTTTTGTGGCGGGGCGTGCGTTGGGGGCGAGATGATAGATTATGCCGCACACTGGGATGTCGGGCGTAAAGCCCGACCCACGTAGTGGATGCGGTTTTTTGGCGGAGCGTGCGTTGGGGGCGAGATGATAGATGATGCCGCACGCTTGGATGTCGGGCGTAAAGCCCGACCCACGTAGTGGATGCGGTTTTTGTGGTGGGGCGTGCGTTGGGGGCGAGATGATAGATGATGCCGCACGCTTGGATGTCGGGCGTAAAGCCCGATCCACGCTTGGGGGCAATTCCGAGGAGGAGAACGAGGGGAGGGGGCGAGCTTTAGGCTCAGGCATGTTTTGCGGAGGCATGAAAAAGCCCCGGCGGTGAGGCCGGGGCTGAGGGGGTTTAGCCGAGAACCGAATTAGGCCGCTGAGATAGTGATGGATTTCACCTCGACGCGGTCGATGGGGTCGCTCTTTTCGCCGCCACCGCTCTTGGTGGGCAACGTGGCGATTTGCTCGAGGACGCTATCACCGGCGGTTAATTCACCGAATGCGGTGTATTGTTTGTCGAGGAAGCCCGCTTCGCCGTGGCAGATGAAGAATTGGCATCCGGCGCTATCGGGATGGGCGGCGCGAGCCATGGAGATGACGCCGCGAGCGTGGTGCTTGTCATTGAATTCGGCGGAAACCTTGTAGCCGGGATCACCCGTGCCAGGCTGGCCCCTGGCGCCAGCTTTGGTGTTGGGGCAGCCGCCTTGGATCATGAAACCCTTGAGGATGCGGTGGAAGGCAGTGCCATCGTAGAAGCCGTCTTTGGCGAGCTTCTTGAAGTTCTCGACCGTCTTAGGGGCGACTTCTGGCCAGAAGGAAATTGTCATATCGCCGTAAGCAGTGGAGATCACGGCGACTTCGTTGGAGGAGGATTCGTTGCTCATAAAGGTTGGCAGCATCGTGAGCGATAGGACGGGCGGTCAAGCAGAACTCCTTTGACGCGGGCACGGGGTGGGCTTCGGTTAGGGGATGCGTTGGATTATTCTTCTCGGTGCGATGGTGAGTGCGGTTTGGGTGACGGCGGAGCCCATCAAGGTCAAAGTGGTGGTCGTGGCGATGTTCGAGCCGGGCGAGGACACGGGCGATAAGCCGGGGGAATTTCAATTTTGGGTGGAGCGGGAGAAACTGACCAAAACGTATGCGTTTCCGCAGGGGTATCGGGACTTGCGCGGCAACATGGATGGGAGCGTGCTCGGCGTGGTGACGGGCGTGGGCACGGCAAAGAGTGCGGCGACGATCATGGCGGTGGGCCTGGACCCGCGGTTTGATTTCTCGCAGGCGTATTGGTTGGTGGCGGGCATCGCGGGAGCGGATCCCAAGGATATGTCGCTAGGCTCGGCGGCATGGGCGGAGTGGCTTGTGGATGGGGATCTGTCGCACGAGATTGATTTTCGCGAAGTGCCGGAGGGTTGGAAGACGGGTTACATTCCGTTGCGCCAGGCGCGGCCTTACCAGCTACCGGTCGATCGAAGTGAGGGGCAGGCGTATCGGTTGAATCCCGGGATGGTGGAGTGGGCTTACCAACTCACCAAGGACACGGACTTGGGGGATACGGAACCGATCCGGCAGCGGCGGTTGCTCTATACCGGATTTCCGAATGCGCAGCGCGCTCCGTTTGTGCTGAAGGGGGATCAGTTGGCGGCGATGACGTATTGGCATGGTCAGTATCTGAGCGAGTGGGCTAACGATTGGGTGCGTTACTACACCGATGGCACGGGTGAATACGTGACGACGGCGATGGAGGATACGGGCACCTATGGTTCGCTCAAGTGGCTGGCGCGCGCGGGCAAGGTGGATCTGCAGCGGGTGTTGGTGTTGCGCACGGCGAGTAATTTTGACCAACAGTGGCCGGGCGGCGATGCGGCGGAGAGTTTGAGCGGGGAGAAGTTGGGCCCAGGATATTCCGCGTATATCCCCGCGCTGGAAGCGGCCTATGCGGTCGGCAGCCAAGTGGTGCATGCGTTACTGGAGGGCTGGGACGAGTATGCGGATGAATTGCCGCAGCCGTGAGCCGAGAAGAGGCAGGGCGTTAAGCCACGAATGGGCACTACAGGCTTCGTCTGCGGACCACGCACTACGGCTGACGCTCTGGTTGGGTTTGGTTCCGAGGGGCAGGGGGGGTATTATAAAAGGTAACGGAGGAAACAAAGCTGACGAAACGCGTGAGCGGAGCGGGTGAACAACGCGGGCACCTCTCGGGCGAGGTCGGACATCGGTTTGAACTCCTCGAGTGAGCGTTCATTTGCTTGACGATATCGGTAGTTTTCTTCCCTTTTTCGGGGGAGTGGCGGGGCATTATTGTCCCATTGTCCGTCCTGATTGTAAGCAGGGAATCCGACTCGGCAAAACGGTAGTTAATCATTGAAAATCTAACCAAATCTTGTGGCTGAGAGAAAAATTACCCCGACGAAGACGACCGAGGCGCGCGAGACGCGATTGCTGGTCGCGCACGGATTCGATCTGGCGCGCGAGTTGGGGATTCAGCGCGTGCTGGTGGTGGCGCAGCTTTTGACCGACCGCCGGTTGGTCGAAAAACACCGTCAAGACGAGTCCATTATCTGGGTGACGCATGATCGGGCCGATCTGGGAGATGAACTCAAGGAAAATGATCATTGTGTGGAGATTCCGAAGAGTCCTGCAGGACGCATGGAGCAGATCACGTTGGCGCTGGTGATGGCGGTTCTGAATGGGGTGATGAATGAGGAAGAGTCGGTGCTGTGTCTGGTGGGCGCGGCCGGTTCGAAGCGTCTCGATAACTTACTCATTGCCAATCCAAAGCGGGATTTCTCGTGGTTTGCAGATCACTCCATTCCGCAAAGCGGGGGAATGCCTAATTCCCAGGCCTTCATCCGGTTGATGGAGATAGCGCTGAAGTTTTCCGCGGAAGGTCGGGAGGGAAAACCGATTGGCACGATTTTTCTGTTGGGAGACGCGGAGGAGCTAAGTTCGTGTGTTGAGCCACTGATTCTGAATCCGTGCGCCGGGCATCCCAGAAAGCTCAGAAGCATCTACGATCAGGATTTTGTGGAATCCATGCGGGAATTGTCCGCTTTGGACGGCGGATTTGTCATCGATCACATGGGCGTGGTTGAGCAGGCGGGGGTCTATCTCGACGCGCCGGTGACAAAGAAAGTAAAAGTGCGAAAAGGGCTCGGCTCGCGTCACATGGCGGCGGCGGCGGCCACGGCCCGATCCAAGGCGCTAGCCATCGTCATTTCTGAATCGTCGGGCTCGGTCACCGTTTTTTCCGACGGCGGTGAAGTGATGTCATTGAACCGTCCGGCGAGTCGCTAGGGAAGCGAATCGAATTTCCGAATTCAACGCTGCCGATCCACCTTTAGGGCGAGGAATTCGCCGAAAAAGGGACCGGTGAAAAGGTCAACCGCTCGAAATCAACATCATCCCCGGTTTACCAGTAAGCTCACGTGATTGCGGTGCCCCATGGCTAACCGCTCTGCGATCCACCCATTCCCCGCGGTCGTTTCTCTGCGTAATCGCTTGGCAATCTCAACTTTCCATGCAGCCCCTTTGTGCTCATCAGCCAGATCGGAATCAACCTTGCCACTCCTGCTCATCCCCGCTTGCACGATCTGCTCCCAGCGCTCCTCGTTGAGTGATTGCTGATTGGCTCCTTCCGATCCGACCAATGGGTTTACTTCGGCGACGCGCTTGGCCAGTTCACGTTTAGCGCTGGCCGATCCTAGAAACCACCCCCGGCAATATCGTTTGAGTAACTGAGCTTGTTTTTTTGGATCTGCTTCCTCGGTGAGCTTCAGCCTTTCGCGGTATTTTCGTAACCCCAGCTTACTTTTGGGTAATCCAAAATAACTCAAAGTCGCTTCACGACTGAGGCCCACGCATCCGGTTTTCCGCTGCCAGAACTGCGCATAACTCGACAGCTGATACTCCTCCAAGTTTTCGATCCGCTTCATCTTCGCTCTCACGGGGTTGAGGTGAATATAGTCCATCAGCCCCATCAATGATTGGTCATCCCCAACGACCAACGATTTATAACGGCCCTGAAAGACCTGTCCGCGCGCTCCCGTGAATCGATTGAACCGGGTCGCAAAGGTGCTCTGGAGCCACTTCATTCCTGTCACTAAGTTTGCCTCCGGCGTGCGCACGGCCAAATGGTAGTGATTGCTCATGATCACATAAGCCAATAATTCCCAACCGCAGCGCTCTACCGTCTCGAATAAAGCGCGCTCAAACGCCGCTCCGCTTTCATCCCCCGCGAATAGATCCTTCCGGTAGTTCCCCCGGCTGATCACGTGATAAATCGCCCCAGCGTATTCTAGTCGCAGTTTTCTCGGCATGGCGGGAGCGTTCCACCGCTGGGCTTAATTGTCAATGTTGATGTTAAGCGTTTGACCCCTTTTGGGGGATCTGCTTGAAAAGGATCCATTTATGAATCTGCCACCGTTCGAGAAATTGGTGGGTGATTTGGCGGGAGCCTATTCGCGGAGGATAAATTTCCAGCATCGTTTGGTTTATGGGGTGAATACGGAATCGAAGACCGTGAAAGAGATTCGGTGGTGGACTCATTATGGATGAGACGGTGGGAGGGGGGGGAGGGTTGGGAGGGGGGTCTCGGGCGTGGGCGAGCCACGCCCCTACGTTCGGACCGGGGGGCCATTGGGCAGGGATGGTGGCGGAGAGGCAGGGTCTCGGGCGTGGGCGAGCCACGCCCCTACGTTCGGACCTGGGGGGCATTGGGCAGGGATGGTGGCGGTGAGGCAGGGTCTCGGGCGTGGGCGAGCCACGCCCCTACGTTCGGACTGGGGGGTGTGGGGCAGGGATGGTGGCGGTGAGGCAGGAACGCGGGCGTGGGCGAGCCACGCCCCTACGTTCGGACCTAGGGGTGTGGGGCAGGGATGGTGGCGGAGAGGCAGGGTCTCGGGCGT
>Ga0209390_10003243_pt1 | contig 26751 bp, 23 predicted proteins | sample BON01_FD_187212 | JGI IMG/M metagenome (GOLD analysis project Ga0209390, IMG submission 187212) | Freshwater microbial communities from Lake Bonney liftoff mats and glacier meltwater in Antarctica - BON-01 (SPAdes) (version 2) | ecosystem: Environmental > Aquatic > Freshwater > Ice > Glacier...
CAACATCTTCAATTATTTTCGTTCTCAAATCTAAACTATACGGATGTCCCATCTACAGCTCCTTTTAAAGGATTATAGTTTATAGTATTTTCTATAAATTAACAGCAATAACAATGAAGCCTGCTAAATTCGATTAGCTATATGGCTCAAAACAACCAGGTTGTTTTTCGTAGGTTTTTAGAATTTATTGATCAAATAAAATTATAAAAATTTAAAATATATGAAATGAAAAGGATTGGAAATGAATAAGAATTTTATGCAGATGTTCTTACTTTTAACAGTATTGCAAATAACGTTTTATGCACAAGCATCAGCAGGTAAAAAGCAGGGACCAAAAAAAACATTGAGTAAAAAAGAATTAAAAGCGCAAGCAGCATTTGACAATGCAGAGTTTGAATCGTTGATTGCTCAAGAAGAGATTCAGAATGATAAATATTATAAAAAAATGGTTGCAGAAAAAAAACAAAAAAGTTTATCAGATAGTTCTGAGACAATGCGTCATTTTATTACGAGTCTTAATTGTAAATTACGAGAGTTTTATGTCGATGAGTCAGATATAGAATTCATTGGAGATTGTTATAGAGCCATGATTGAGGTAGAGGCTGATTTTGTCAGTAGGTCTTTAGATCAAGCATTTATATTGAACGATCAAATCTTTATTGATTTTTTTAAAGCATGTGAGTTAGCAATTTCAGGTAGTATAATTGAGGCGAAAGTTATTGGTCATAGAGATGTTTTGCAAGTTTGTATGCACAAATTATTGGAATTTATACGCGGTAAATTTTATAGGTTTGTATTAAAATTTCATCAAGATTCAATAGATAATATTCATGCTCAGTTGGTAAAGGTTATTGTAATGCAAGAGGAGGTTATCGCTGTTTTTAATGCGAATAAAGTTGATGATGCTCTCTTGCAAAGTAACCTTGCTACTTTTCGTGAATTTTTAGCATTTATTGAACGTCGGTAACTCCGTTAAAATGGTGTAATATTGTAAAATATATGAAATGAAAAGGATTTGAAATGAATAAGGATTTTATGAAGATGTTCTTACTTTTAACAGTATTGCAAATAACATTTTGTGTGCAAGCGTCAGCAGGTAAAAAGCAGAGCTCAAAAAAAACATTGAGTAAAAAAGAATTAAAAGCGCAGGCAGCATTTGCAGATGCAGAGTTTGAAGCTTTAATTATTCAGGAAAAGATTAATAATGATAAAGAGTATGAAAAAATAATTAAAGCAAATAAACAAATAGCGATGGCGGATAGTTCTGAGGATATGCGCCATGTTATCACTAATCTTACGCGTAAGCTACAAGAAAATTATGTAAGTGAATCAGATATACTTCTTCTTGAAAATGCAGTGCGTGCTATTGTTAATATAGAAAACGAGCTGATGAGTCGATCAATAAAAGAAGGAATAATATTAACAGATCAGGTTTTTATTGATTTTTTTAATGTATGCGAATCAGCTTTTTTAGGAACTATGATCGAAGTGCCGGTATTTAAGAAAAAAACTCAAATGCAGGTATGTGTTGACCGTTTGTTGGAGCAGATGCAAGGTGTTTTTTATGGGTTTAAATCAAATTTTCATCAAGAAGCATTAGATATTATACACGATCAATTAGTAGGAATTATTTCAAAGGAAGATGAGGTAGTTGCAGTGTATGATGAAAATGGCGTTGATGATACTCTTGTGCAAAGTAATCTTGCTACCTTTCGTATATTTTTATCATGTATTGAAAGTAAGTAGTTATTTAAAAAATATTTTGTAAAAATTGTAAGTATAAAAAGAGAGGAATGATATGAAAAAAATATGTATGAATGTATTTTTGTTTGTTAATGTGATGCTCTATTGTGTTAGTGTGAGTTCTTTAGCGAGTAATTTAGATAAGGGATATTTTGAGAGCGAGAAAGCAGCTCTTAAGTCAGATGCATTAACCTCTAAGTTTAATTCATTTTTTGCACCAAGAAATAAAGTTTGGACTGATCAAGATACAGCTACATTTGCTGAATTAGATCATCCTGGATTAAAAGATTGTCAGCAGGTGTGGAGAGATTGTGATATTCAAGATGATATTGTATTTAGTATGATGGCAAATTTATTACAAGATGAAGAAGATGTTTTGTTGAAGCAACAGCATGCTCGATATCCATTAATTTTGTCATCGAGTCCTGTATCTGAATTATCGGGAAGTTATTCATCTGGAGCTACAACATCAGATTCGATTGTAACTAAAAAATCTTATCCGAAAATGAATAAGTAGATCAAAACATATTTTAAAAATAGATGTTACGTTTCTACAAATTCTTAAGTAGATATTTTATTTAAAAGAGGGGATTGTATCTCCTCTTTTTTTTGATTTATTAATTTAAAAAAATATTGGTTTTAATTTTTTAATTGCGATTTATTGTATTGTATATATTTTTATTATTACATAAGCATTTGTTTAAAGTGCTTTTTTTATAAAAATAAATTTTTCTAAAATTAGAATATAAGGTTGTTATGAAGAAAATAAGTATGAATTTATTTGTGATTTTAAATATATTATTTATGTTTTTTGAAGTGAAATCTTCGGCTGATAAAAATTTGAAAAAAAATAAATCGGTAGCGGATATTAATTACTTGGAGACTGAATTTGATGCTCTTGAAAGAGATGCATTAAACTCTCAGTTTAAACCATTTTTTGCACCAGAAAATAAAATTTTGGATGACCAAGATGAGATTGAATTTTCTGATTCAAATTATCCTGGATTAAAACATTGTCAGAATGTTTGGAAGAAATTTATCATTCATGATGAAGGCGCGTCTACTATGGTAGATCGTTTATTGCTTGAATCAGAGGAAGACTCTGCTTATTTTGCAAAGATCCCTCATTCTATTGATATTCCATTGAGTATTGTGGTGGCTGGTTTATCATCCAGTCCTACATCAGAATTATCAGGAAGTAGCTCAGGTGGAGCTACAACTTTTGATTCACCGATCGAAAGTAATCAAAGTGCCAAACTGTTCAAGATGTTGAGTCCTGCTGAATCAAAAAAAATAAAAATAGTTGAAGCTAGAAAAGCTAAAAAACAAAGGCAACAACTGAGAAAGTTTCAACAAAATGAGGTGAATCGTTTAAAAGAAGATGAAGAAAATGCCTTGATAGAAGAAGCTTGTAAAGAATCAGCTCGACTAAAGCATTCTTTACATTTTGAACATTGTGGGTTAAGTAGAGCTGGTTTGAGTGATAGTGTAATTTATAGAGATTCTATGGGCAAAATAGCTGTAGTTCTACCGGTAGAAGATGACTTTTTGTATGCGCTTGTATTAAAATTATTAGACCAAATTATTAAAGATTTGCATAATGATTTTTCTGCTGGTACTAGCATTGATTATGACTCTGATATATTAGCAGAAATAATGTATCAATCTTTATTTGAATATCTTCAAAGTAATAATTCTGTTAAGTCAGATGTTTTATCACGAGTAGCTTCATTAAATGAACTTATTATGAACTGTCTTGGTACGCTTGATCATGCATCATCTAAAAATTATCGAGAATATCTTACATATGTCGATGAATATGCAATGAAATCTTTAAAAATCATAGCGATGTTAGAGTTGTAGTTTGAGGATTGCATTGAAAAGTTTAATTAAGAGATTATAGTACTTTTTAACGTTTATTTTTTATGAAGTTTTTATGTTTTTATCAAAAAATATAGAGGGGCTTTTGGTCTGCTCTGTAACAATTTCTTGTGGTTTTGATGTATACATTGTATGCTTAAATCATTATGAATGAATCTGTTGAATGAGAGCTGTCTAACTAGAGGAAAAACAATCTATGAATTCGCCAAAAAGTTCTGAAATAATTCTTAAAAAGGGCATTAATCCGATCCTGATTGAGGAAGAGTTAAAGTCATCATTTCTTGATTACGCAATGTCGGTTGTTGTTAGTCGTGCGATTCCTGATGTTCGAGACGGCTTGAAACCAGTTCATCGAAGAATTTTGTATACTATGCATACACTTGGGTTTATTCATAGTAAACCATATCACAAATCAGTAAGAGTTGTTGGTGAAGTGCTTGGTAAATTTCATCCACATGGAGATCAAGCAGTTTATGGTACAATGGTTGGTCTTGTGCAAAGTTTTGCAAAGCGTTATCCATTGCTTGATGGCCAGGGTAACTGGGGTTCTGTTGATGGTGATAATGCAGCGGCTATGCGTTACACTGAAGTTCGTATGCAGAAAATTACACAAGAGATGCTTGCTGATCTTGGAAAAGAAACTGTCGACTTTGTTCCAACATTTGACGAATCAAATGTAGAACCAACATTATTGCCAGCAAAATTTCCACAACTATTAATTAACGGTACATCGGGTATTGCCGTTGGTATGGCAACATCTATACCACCTCATAATTTAACTGAGGTTATGGAAGGTTGTTTACAACTTTTAGAAAATCCAAATCTTCCAGATCGTGATCTTTTTGATATAATTTTGGCGCCAGATTTTCCTACAGGTGGAATTATTTGTGGTCGTGCTGGTATCATAAAAGCGTATCAGACAGGGCGTGGAAATTTAATTTTACGTGCTGTGATTGAAGAAGAAGAAACTAAAAAAGGTATGAGTTTAGTAGTTACTGAATTACCTTATCAGGTTAATAAATCAGAATTAATTATAAAAATTGCAGATCTTGTTAAAAATAAAATTGTTGAAGGTGTTTCTAATATTCGTGATGAATCTGATAAGCGTGGAACGCGTCTTGTTATTGAATTGAAACGAGGAGAAATTCCAAGCGTTACGTTGAATCAACTTTATAAGTATACACAATTACAAACGTCAGTTTCATTTTTAATGTTAGCTTTGCTTGATAATAAGCCAATTATATTTAGTTTGCGACGACAATTACTAGAATTTTTAACACATCGTCGTCAAGTTATTTATAAGCGTACTGAGTATGACTTGAAAAAATCACTTGCACGCGAACATATTTTAGCTGGTTTGATTATTGCACTTGATAATATTGATGAAGCTATTGTTATTATTAAAGCATCGTTGTCAGCGCAAGAAGCTATGGACGCATTGAATGCTAAGTTTTTATTATCTGCTGAACAGTCAAAAGCAATTCTTGAAATGCGTTTACAGCGATTGACTGGTTTGGAGCAAGATAAAATTCGTGATGACATTAAAGAATTACAAAATGCGATTGCTGGATTGCAGTTGATTTTAAATGATCCGGCAGTGTTAGATCGTGAAATTAAAAGAGAATTAGAAGATGTTAAAGCATCGTATGGTGATAAACGTCGTAGTAGAATTGAAGGTCCAATTGATGCATTATCTGACTTGGATTTAATTCCAGAAGAAGATATTGTTGTGACATTAACCAAAAAAGGTTATATCAAGAGAGTTCTGCTGCATACATATGAATTACAACATCGTGGCGGTAAGGGCAAAATGGGTATGGCTTCATTGGGTGAGTCTGATGATATTGTTCAAGATATTTTTGTTACAACAACGCATGGTGACTTATTGTTCTTTACAAATTTTGGTCGTGTTTATTGTATGAAAGCATATGAAATTCCAGAGGGGTCTCGTATTGCTAAGGGTCGAGCAATTGTAAACTTATTACCTTTAATTGAAGGTGAATACGTTGTTAAACTACTTAATTCATTTGATTTGCATGATAAATTTGTTGTTATGTTAACGCGTAATGGTGTTATTAAGCGTACAAGCGGTGTTTCATTCGTTAAGATTCGTTGTACGGGTATCCGCGCAGCAGCTTTGCGAGATGGTGATGAACTTGTGTTCTGTTCTGTAAGTACTGGAAGTGATACAATTATCATTGCAACTAAGTACGGTCAGGGTATTCGATTTAAAGAAGGTGAAGTTCGTTGTATGGGTCGACAAGCGGCAGGTGTGCGTGGTATTAAACTAAAAGAAAATGATGCTGTTGTCGGTATGGAAGTTGTTTCAGCTGATCAAGATTTATTGTTTGCTACAAATCGTGGATTTGGAAAACGTACTCGTGTTCAAGATTTCCGTATTGCTCACCGTGGTGGTGTTGGTGTAAGAACCATTCCAACTGGCAAGCGAAATGGCGATGTTGTTGGTATTGTTCGAGTGAGTGAAGAGACTCAGATTTTACTTATTGATAAAGATGGTAAAATTATTAGAATTTCGCCAACAGAAGTTCGTACAATGGGTAGACAAGCGCAGGGTGTTCGCTTGATTCGTCTCGATGCAAAACAAGAGTTATCATCTATCGTAGCTTTTCAAGACTTTGATAGTGAGGATGAGTTAGCTGAAAAAATGGCGCTCGCAAAAGAAAAGCAAGCTGCTATGATGCAGATGATGTCATCTTGTAAGACGGGTGAAGATCAAGATGAAGACAATGAGAATGATGTCGACATGGATGAAATTCAAGAAGAAGTTGAGTTAGATGATTTGTTAGATGACTCTGATAATGATCAAGAGGATAACGAATAATAAGCTTTGTATTGTTTGATTATAAAACTCCCAATAACTACGTGTGGTTATTGGGAGTTTCGTTTTGACCCATAAGTAGTAATGTTCTTTATTACCTCTCATGTTTTAACTTTGTGTGGAGATTCTTAATTATAGTAAATCACATTGAGATAAGCGTAATTACACTTGCATCCTCTACTGCATTGAAATGTAGGTAGCAGTGAAAAAAGCACTTTTGAAATAGGTTGGTTATGGACCCTTGCGACAATACTCCTGAGCTTTAGTGTAGATTATCTTTTTGTTAATTTAAGTGCAGGGCGATATACCTGTTCTTGCGTATATTGATTTTCGATAATTTTTTATCGACGTCGATTTTTTTGGTGAGCAAGTCAAGTCAGGGCTTTATACCTTGCTTAAGTGTAAAGACTTTGTTTTCGATTTATTAAATTTTTCATCCATGTATTGTTTTGGCTTTACTTATTAAGTTTTTCATGTTTCACCTGAGTGTCTTTCTGAAGAAAATATAATATAGCAAGTCGCAGATTTCACGCCGTTATTGTGGTCATATATCGCATAACGCATTCATTTTGTAATGACTTTATACTTCATTTTTTTAGGAGTTGGATTTTTTTATTTGTTATGAGCTGTGGTAGTTATTTGCGTAATAAATAACTTTATTAAAGATGTTGCGTTTGGTGGGTGAGGGTGTTTCGTTTGTATTTCGTCAGAATTAATTATGTTTATTGCGGGGTTTTGAGTGTTTCGCCGCCGCGACCCAGCAGAAATAAAAAGCACCCCTTGTGACAGTGGCCTGGGGGGTGCTTTTTATTTCTCAAAATACAGAAAATGACTTTTTATTTAATAAAAAAGATATTAATAAAGATATTAATTTTGTCGTTTTTCGCGTTGACGTTGTTTTATCTCTGCCTGAATATTGCGTTCTAAGCTACTGATTGCATGTTTTGTGTCATCAATTAATTTACTCAGTCCGTGCATATCTGCGATATCTAATTCAAGTTTGTCATACTCTGCATTATTTTCTGATTCAATTTTATACATTTTGTGTATGTCTTTTAATTTATGGAGCGTGTCATTAAAGCTTTTTTCATATTTATTGAATTGTGTTTTTATGTTATTTAAAGCGGGTGAAGATTTTAAGTTTTGCAAGTCTTGTATGTTGAGCTCTTGCAGACTTTGGCGAGTTGCATCAATAGCATCTTTCATTTCTGTGAGATGGGGTTTGATGTTATTAAATACTGGTTTTAATTCAATGAAATTGGTACGAGCAGACTTTGTATTATCTTTGTACAAAGGTTGTAGTTGTTCTCGTTGTGAAATAGCCTTGTGATGTTTTTGATCTGTGTTTGCTAGATCTTGTTTTTGTTTTGCTTGTTCTGGATTCAAAGGACCATTAAATCCAGGTTTTAAATAATATGGAATTCCATTTGGTAGCTTTCTTAATGCTTCATCAAATTCTTTAAATACCTTATCTGTTTGATTTAAAATGGTTACATAGTCTTGAAAGGAGTTTGGATCAACCATGTCATTGTATCGGTCAAGATTTCTAATTGATTTTTTAAGTGGGGCTGCTTTTTTATTTGCTTCATCGTCTTTTTGTTTTTTATCCGCAATGAATTGATCTCTTTGTTTTTCTGAGTTTGTTTTATCTTCAGGTTTTTGTACAGTATTTTGAGGTGAAGCTGAAGGCATTGAAGGGGTTTGTCCTTCATTGCTACCCATTTTATTTCGAGCTCTTCTATCTTGAGGAGATGACCCATAATTGCGATTAGCTTGGTTATAATTATTTTGTTGTCCATATCCACCACCACGTTGACCGTGATCACGTTGATCATAGTTGTTGCGATTGTTACCATAAGACGGAGCATTCCCTGTAGGAGTGTAACCACCAATCGGACGTTTCATTTTTTCAATTTTCATTGCAGCGTCTAAAGATTCTTTTGCTTGTTGATCGTGCGCTTGAGCTAGTTTTAAAGCTTCAGGTTCATACTCTTGAAAGAATTTAGTGATCATTGGTAAAAGTGTTTCTGTTGCATTCGCAAAGAAATCTAAGATGATGTTTAATTTAATAGTATTTTCTGCGGATGTTTTTGCGTCAACTTCTAAACCAAATGTATCGGCAACGGTGAATTGTTTATTTTCGAGTTCTAAGCGCTTGTTGAAATTTTCGATAGTAAGAACTAATTTGTTAACATCATCCTTGTCAGATGATGTTAATTTAATAATTAATTCTTTTGTATTAAGTGCTTGCAAAAGACGAATCATTTCATTGAATTCATCTTTCTTGATCCACTTACTCAGTATATCATGCAGATTATGATCACTTTTTGCTTTTAAAAGAATACTATTAACTATTTTATTAATAGATTTTAAAACATTTTCAAATGTTGAATCAGAAGACATGATCACTTTTGGTTGCGCTTTTTTAACTGAATCAGTTTTAACTGCTGCTTGTTTAACTGGCTCTTCGCCTAATTTTTCTGATAATCGAGGTTCGACTACCTGTACAATTTTTTCAATTTCAGCAAAATCATCTTCAGAGAAGTTTTGTAAAGTCTCTTCCATCATTTTCATGAAAGCTTCTTGTTCTGCAGGGCTTGATTCTGTCATAATTCGTTCCATTTCTCTTTGCCCTTCCTCCATAAGTTGGACAATTTCATCCTCAGATATGTCTTTGAACATATCATGAACTGAAACTTGCTGCGTAGGGTCAGCAGGGCGATGCTGACTAGCCATATCTCCAGAGAATAAATAGCATGGAAGTGAGAGCGTTAAGAATAGAATACTTACTATACGATTCATCATGATGATTACCTTTTAATAAAACATGTACTATAGTTTAACTTTTATCTATAGACAGTATTAAATAAAAGAATGAAAAAATAAAGCGCTTCATGATTATTTTATCAGCTACTCTCTACCTTATGTCATATATATACCCACACTACACATATCCATGTATCTTTATATGGATGCTACCAATCCTTTATAAAGATATGGATAACAGGCTTGGATTTAAAGAAGGGTATACGTGGGGAGTTATATTCTACTCGGGACATCTTTACTGGCTTGCGCACATTTTACAGACGAAGGGCGAGCACAGCCTGTGCTTTAGTGCGTATATTTGCTTAATTCTTTATCTGTCTGTTTTCTCTGGCCTTTGGCTGTGGGGTAAACAACAACTGGTTTATCGATTTAATTCTAGGGGGAACCAAAAAGGGGATAATCTGGGCCTGTATTGCATATGGCTATTTTCAACCGTAAATTTTATATTCATGACGTACTCATGTTCGTTTGCATTGTTTAACTGCTTTGATAAACATTCTTTCGAGGGTTATTACTTAGCAAATCCCTTATTGTCGCTCGTTTGTTGGGACTGGTACATGAGGCCAATTTGTTATTTTAATGAGCTGTTTTATGTTGTATTGATCGTGTTAATCAATATAGTTCTGTTTAGTTTCGTTAGAAAATCTGATAGCAACTCGCTCATATTTTTATTTTTTTTATTATCTTGGCCATTTTTGTTTCAACCACCAAAAGTAGAATTATTGCTGAATCAAGATGAGGTTGTTTATCTACAACCATCCTGGAATGACCTAAATTTAACTCCAGCGCAAAAATTTTATGAAATATCGCGTAAGTTAGACAGAATTGCTGAGAATTGCTCTAAGGTTCAATATGTTGTTATGCCGGAATCAAGTTTTGGTTATGATTTAATGGAATGGAGTGATAAAATTGTGGCTTGGACAAGTTTGTTCTCGCCAACAGTGTCGATTCTGGTTGGTGCTCATCGAAAACAGGGGAGTTGTACCTATAATTCATTGTGTCATATACAAGATGGTAAGATTATTGAATGGTATGATAAACAACATCTTGTTTTTTTTGCCGAGCGGCAACCAAAATTGTTTAAGAATTGGCCAATTTTATCTGATTTATTTATATCTTATGAATTTAGTTATCCAGAACAGGATCAATCCCATCTTGATTTTGCGGGATTACAACCGGCAATTTGCTCAGAAATATTTTGTGGTATGCGAAAATTTAAACATGGTTCGCCGATTATTTTTGTTTGCCATGATGCATGGTTTGATTGTGCTTACGCACATCAATTAGGACGCAATGCTGTGCAATTATGCGCTATGAGGTATGGAGTACCGATTATTTATGTTGGTAGCTATGATTGGGATATTATTGTATAAAAAAGAGCGGTGCAAATAATTGCACCGCTCAGATCAATTTCTTGATTTAATAAATAATATTTATTCTAACTCCTGCTGGGAACCTAATTCGGTTAACACGAGGCCAATGACTGTATCCATCGACACAGCAGTCATGTAATCTGACTCTAGTTGGTGTACAACAGTTGAAATTTGTGTGGATGCTTGATGAGGATTGGATTCTAAGTGTTGCATTAAAATCGCAAACTCGATTACAGTCATTGCTCCATGAAGATCTGCTAGAATTGAAAATTGTCTCCGAGGTAATTGATCCTCTGATAGCTCTGCTATAAAATTAAAGTGATGTGTAGATAATGGTACAGGGGGCTGAGGATATTGGCGTCTAAGAGCTCCTTCGAATAAGGAATAACGTGTAACCGGAATTTCAGGTTTGTCAGGTCGTTCTAACTGTGCTGAGCTAATTAATTGATCAACAGGTAACTGATTAGGGTTTGACTCTAAGCTGTCTGTTAAGGTTGAAAGTTGCATGCGTAATTGATTAGGGTTTGACCCTAAGCGTCCCATTAAAATTGAAAATTGATTATCAGTCAGTTGATTGTGGAGCTGTACCAAATTGGGAAATTGGTCATCCTCCAGTTCATCATAAGATAGTTGCATGATAGTATCAAAGTGATTTGTAGATAACGGTGCACGTGAATGCTCTACACTAAAAGCTTCTTGTAAGGCATCTGAACGCCATGATAATCGGAGCTCAGGTGTGACTCGAGTCGTTTGAATTGGATCAAAATTAAAGACGGGTCCGCTTGTTGCAATTTCCACAAGCTGAGCAGCGTTACTACAAAAATGGATTGTTCTGTAACGACCTTCATTTTGGCTTGTAATTACTGTTAAAGGTAATAGCAATAAGCTTATTGTGACAATTTTTTTATTCATAATTAAATCCTTTACGGTGTCCAAAAAGCAGTAACCCAAGTTTTATAAGACATCAAAACTGTAGTGCCAGTTATAACAGCACCAGTTGTTTTGACATCATCTGTTATAATTGCATGAGTAAGATTTAAATAGGACAGATCTATTTGAGGCGATTTGCTCCATAGGGATTGTTTTGTTGTAATGTGATTAATAGCATGTCGTAAATCTTGTCCAGAAAGATCACATTTTTTGCATTCTCCGGTTGCCTCAAGATGAGCAAGGGCCGTTTTCCCTACAAAACTATACACTGTTTCACTTGGGCTTGTTATTGTATTGGTTAAGATAAGTAAACTAATGATGTATAATGTTTTTTTCATAATTTCATTCTTTTTTTTGGCATAATGGTGAATACAGAATATTGTAAATTACTACTCCACAGCAAAAAATAACTGATTTGTTAAAATATTCCATTTTCTTTGATTCATATAATTCTTGTTCTTTTAATTTTAAATTGTCTTTATATAGATATTTATCTTCTATAGATTGATTAATTATTATTTTATCTTTTTTATTTTCTATTTCATATGTTATTGTTTTTTCTGTATCAGAAAATTCAGAGATGGTATCATTTTCCATTGAAAAAATAAATGATGATTGTGAGGCTGCACATAACATTAAATATAAAATGTAATATCGCTTGCTCATGTGATTCCTATCTGCAATTAATTTAAAATATGCGATTTCATTATTTATAATACTAAAATCAAATTATCGTGTCTATTCTGTTGTGTTATAGGCGACATGGATAGCTAAATTATGATATTATCTTAATTATTTTATCATTTAGGTTATACTTAAAAGGTGAATTATCATTTCATATTTTAAAGGATGCAACATGAACGTATTTTTATTAAAAGATATTACGCAAGTCGGTTTGAAAAATGAACTTATAAAAGTTTCTGATGGATATGCAAAAAACTTTTTGTTTCCTAATAAATTAGCTGTAGAAGTTACGAAAGCTAATGAAGAATTATATAAAGAAAAATCACGTAAAGTTGAAAATCGTGCAGCAATTATTGAATCTACATCAAGTTTGCTTGGTGATCAAATTTCAAAATTGTCATTAAAATTGAAAAAGAAAATGCATGATAATGATAAATTATATGCAGCAATAAATGCGAGTGAAATTGTTGATATTTTAAAAGAAAATAAAATATCGATATCAAAAAGCCAAGTTGTTTTTGATAAATCAATTAAGGGTAAAGGCTCTTTCTTGGTAACAATTAAACTATCTTCAAAAATACAACCACAATTTACACTTCAGGTTATGGCTCAATAATTTATGGCACAAGCAAACTCTACTTTTAATAATAATTTTCAGAATAAAAAAGCAGTTGACTCGGTGAAACCCGTTGAGTCAATGCTTGGTAAATCATTACCTTCTAATGTTGACGCTGAGCGCGCAATTTTGGGAGCGATTTTACTTAATGATGAATGTTATCATACTATAGCAGATACTTTGCAGCCTTTAGATTTTTATATGCCTGCGCACAAAGCCATCTATCAAGCAATTGTTACGCTTGCTGGAAGCAATCAGCGCATTGATATGATTACTCTTCAAGATCAACTTGAAGCCCAAAAAGAAATGAATGTCGCCGGTGGTGTTATTTATTTAGTTGGGCTTCAAGAAGATATTCCTGCTATGGGATTAATTGAGCAGCATGCACAAATAGTTAAAAGTAAATCAACGCTACGCTTACTGATTAATTCATCAGTCGGAATTATTACTGACTGTTACAATCAATCAGATAGGGATATTGAAACTATTATTGATGAAGCCGAGCGTAAGATATTTGAAGTATCAAGTAACACTGCAAATAAAGATTTTGTGCAACTTGATATTTGGTTAAGAAAAACTTTTCAACATTTATCATCTATCAAAAGTACAAGTAAGGGTGTTACTGGTGTATCAAGTTCATTTGATCAACTTGATAATATGACCTCAGGTTTTCAAAAAGGCGATCTTATTATCTTAGCTGCTCGTCCATCAATGGGTAAAACTGCATTTGCATTAAACCTTGCTGTGAATGCAGCTAAGAATAAAATGTCTGTAGGATTTTTTTCTTTAGAGATGTCAGCAGAGCAGTTAACACTTCGTTTGCTTTCAACTGAGTCTGGTATCGCTCATCAAAGTATTCGTAATGCAACAATTTCGTCAGAAGAGTGGATTGAATTGACTCATGTTGCAGCTGATTTAGCACAAATGAAATTTTTTATTGATGATACTGCTGGAATAAGCATTATGGAATTACGAGCAAAAGCTCGTAAGCTCAAAGCTAAAAGTGAAGTTGATATGATCATTGTTGATTATTTACAGCTATTGCATTCAAGTAAAAAACATGAAAATAGGCATCAGGAAGTTTCTGAGATTTCACGAGCACTTAAAGGGTTAGCAAAAGAATTGGGCGTACCTGTTATTGCTTTATCACAGCTTTCTCGTGCTGTTGATTCTCGCATGGATAAACGACCAATGTTATCTGATCTTCGTGAATCTGGTGCGATTGAACAAGATGCCGACGTTATTATGTTTATGTATCGGGATATTGTTTATAACCCTGAAACAGAGAATCCTGCTTCTGCAGAATTAATCATTGGTAAACAGCGTAACGGACCAACTGGGATGGTACCATTGCAATTTATTCGCGAGTTAACAAAATTTGAATCATCTGGAACAAGTCAAGATTCTGATTACTAGATACTCTAGATAATAATGAGTATCTGCTTGTTTTGTTAGAAGACAACAATTGATCTTACTGCACTTCTTTCGATAATTAATTATTATTTATATTTTTAATAAGTATATATTTAAAAACATCACTTTCTTTAAAAAACACTTTTACCCGCGATGTATAGCGAATGAAAACCAGAACTCCCTGTGGGTTGATAGCGGCCTTCTTATCAAGCAATAGATTCTAAAATATGATTTATTAGTAAAAAAATAACGTATCTGTAAATTTAATTTGCTTTTTTTTGTTAATTTGTTACCATTAAAGAAGTATGAAAGCAAAGGAAGTTGTCTGTTCGCAGATGGCTTCTTTTTTTTGCTTAAAATTTAAGAGCTCAATAAGGTTACTCAATCTTATGTTTACAATGTTTATATAATGCTTTAAAATGTTTGCCTAGTATCATCTTACAAGAGAGGGCGACATGGTCATTTTAGGCATAGATCCAGGATTTTCGGTTACTGGTTATTCAATTTTAAAAAAAACTAGCAGTTCAGCATCTGGATTACGAGCTAAAAATCAAATCACACTTTTGGATCATGGTTTTTTAAAAATGTCTGCAAGCCAATCACTTGATACTAAGGTTGGTATTTTTCACGATTTATTGACTGAAAAAATTAAATTATATGAAATCACTGCTATTTCTCTTGAAACACCATTTTTAGGTAAGAATCCTCAAACTTTTTTAAAGCTTGGTTATTTAAGAGGGATATTATATCTTTTGGCTCATCAGCATAAACTTTTAATTTTTGAATTTGCTCCACGACTTGTTAAGCAAAATGTTACTGGTTATGGTGCTGCAAGTAAAGAGCAGGTTGCAAATGTGCTATACATGCTATTCCCTCAAATTCCAAAATCGCTAAAAGAAGATGTTACCGATGCCATTGCCGTTTCACTATGTGGATTATGGCAATCAGAAAACAGAATTCAATAAAAACCCTTCAAGGGTTGCGAGTGCTATTAACAGCATTGTCATAATGACTTTTATTTATTATAATAGTTTCATATAGTATTATTCTGTGTCGATAATTTACATTAAATAAAGGTTTTATGATAAAGCAAACAAACGTTTATTTACTACTCGTTTTATTACTCAATGGATTCATTAAAAGCTCTGAATGCACAAATATCACAATATTGCCAGCAGGTAAATACTTGATGGTGCGACACGATGTCATGATAGATGATTCTGATGATGAAGGTTTGTTTTTTCAATGGAAGTGGATACATTCTATTCATAAACCCGTAAAAGGTCTTAATCGTGTTTACAGTATTCAAACAAAGCATGAAGTCTGGGATAAATCTGCATACACTGTTTGTGATGCAATAACAAAAAAACGATTAACATATTCTTGTTATGGAAAAGATTTCGCTGGTAAATCAACTTGGATTATTGGAGAAACGCAAAGCCAGAGTAAGATTTTATAGCATAAATATTTGTAAGCAATCTATTGCATTTTTCACCATAAAATCATAGAATACGTGTGTCTATATTTACTAATTCACATGTTCACAATTAGTCCGATAATGCATATTATGTTAACACTTAATTATTTGTATCCTTGAGAAATATCTCTTTTAGCAAATGTTTCTGTGAGAAATCTATAATTTCAGTGTCGTTAAAAATAATTCCTCTATACATTTTTGCATTATAAATATATGGAGTGAATGTTTTATAATTTTTATTTCTTACAATCATTTTTGGCAGTTCTGCAATTTTTTTAGTTGAAATATCAAAATTTAATATTTCAAAAGATTCTAAATTTTGATTATAGCTAGAAAAATACACATGATTCTCAACGCCATATTTTGGTAAGAATGGTTCAATTGATTCGTATAGTCGATGACTACCGTGAATGTATTTTAATGGAATTTGAAATGCAAAAAGTTTTTCTGATCGCCATTCACTACCAATCTTGATTAAATGGTGACATGAAAATTCATAAAGATCATTTTCTTGGTATTGTCTTGATCTTGGTGCTTGTAAGTAAAAACCTTCAGACTCTGAGATCATATGTAAAAAACAAAGTGGTTGCGATGATTCCGGTAACACAATGGTTTCGGTGAATGTTTTATTGCTATTAAACTCTACCGGGCTCCATAACTGTTCAATGATTTTAAATTGTTGATCAAAAGTGCGTTTAATGCAAAATAATTTATCATGAATTTTTTGAGGATACAAAAAATCAATTGCTTCATTACTTACCCTTTGAATATTACTTGCTTCGTCATCGGTGCAAAAAATCTGATAAAAATCTCCCTCGCGAGCTGTAAAATAAAATGAATGCTCATCAATCCAATTCATAGATGAAAAAAGGCTAATCGGCTCATAGATTGCTAAAGTTTTTGCAGATCGTTTCTCAAAATATTTTATTTTAATGTATCCTTGATCGATAAAACTAAAACCATTTTCTGATGGAATAATACGTAGGTTTGCAGGCGTTAAAAATGATGAAAGTCCTTTTATCGCAGTATCATATTTTTGATTTAAAAACCAAACTTCAATATTATCAATTGATTTTTGATGTATTACAGCTATCTGGTTTCCAGCGTCAAATTCAGCAACTGGATATACGTATTGTTCGGCCTTACTTACAAAAGTAATCAAAAATATAAAAACATATAAAATTTTTTTCATAATATTCACTTATAATCAATTTATAGAAAGGTTTGATTTGCTTTTTGGCAACAAGACTGTTTTAATACGGTCATGAACTATCTTGGGTAAATGATCAAATAAATTATAATTCTTTTTTGATAGTATTTCATATAATTTATTATTTAATTCACATGTATCGGAATTGTTTTTACCTTCTCTTGAGATGTTTTTAATTACCATTGATTTCATAGCCTCAATAACACCTGAAAGATTTGTTTCATTACACACACTCGATAATTCAGAGATTTCTACCTGGTTTATTTCATTGTTATTCAGTCGGGTAGCAGCTGCATAATGAGAAAAATCATGTATCAATGAATATCCTAATTTTTGTTCATAACATGATGGAATGTAATAATTTATAGTGTAAATGGCTGAAATAAGATTGTCGAATTTGCTTGAGTAATCGTATAATATTGTTGAGTTTTTTTCCAAAGCAAGCTTTATCGATTGCAATACGTGTAAACAAAGTAAACAACTTCTCATATCGATAGTTCCAAAAATTATATCTTGTTGCCAGTTGGTATCATTATTTAATTTTATTGAAAAAGTATAAATAACTTTTAAAATTTCTTGTCGTGTGAAAGTGTCTTGAAACTCTGCCAAAACTAAAGCTAAAAATCCAGTAACAATTGGAACTGCGACAGATGTTCCTGACATAAAGACATACATTGAATCAGTTTTCTGATTAGAACTTAAACCCGCGCTGAAAATATCAAAACCTGGTGCAACAAACTTAGGGCCAACATGTAATTCTTTTTGTGTGAATAAACAAATTGGGTATTTTTCATCATCATATTTAAAAGCTCCAACATCAAAAGCTACACTATCAAACTTTGCTGGATACGCCTCTTTATTTTGTAATTTTTTTTCTTTACCACCATTACCTGAAGCTGCGACAACATAATCAAAACTATCAATTAAGTTTTTTAAAGGAGCATCTTGAACGGGATCAATTGAATCGGTAATCTTTAAACTCATACTTACAATTGATGATTGTAAGGCACGAGCTCGTTCAAGTGCGCTGTTCAATGTTGTTCGATTGGTCGTACCGCTATCATGAAAAGCTTTAATCATAGTAACATGAGCATTCGGTGCAAATCCAATTATACCTTGATCACCATGAAGCTGTCCGCTAATAATACCTTGTGTAAATGTGCCATGTCCCGCTGCAAGCGGATCTGCACTTCCAATTAATTGTGGTGCAGGTAGAGTTTCTAATAAAATATTTTCATTGTATGGTTTTTCAATATTTACGATATTAAAAAACTTTTCTGAACCTTTTGGTATGATTCCATATTTTCCATATAATAAATCTTGTAGCGCCTCTGAACCCTTTGCATTAAGAACTCCTTTACTGTCATCTAGGAGTTCTTTTTTAGCGTTATTAGTTAGATATGATTCAAGCTGCGTTTCATTTTTTGTTTCAATGAAATCTTTTATCCAGTTTGGCATATTCTTCATAAGCTCATCGCTTTTAAATTTTAGATGATCACAATAATGCCCAAAGTTAATAACTATTTGTTTAATTGGATCCAAGCCATCTTTACTTACAAGGTTGTATCCATAGTTTTGTAAATTAGATGGGGTGTACACATTGATATTTTTTTTATAAAGATCGGTAAATTGTTTTTCTTTTACATTAAAAGCTGAAACTCCAGTATCAATGATAGCAACCTTAGCACCCTCACCCTTTTTTGGTGCTAAGTCCCATAATAAAAATTTCCAAGCAATTGGTTTATATTGATCATCAATATCAAAGTTACCACCAGGTAATAATCCAGTAGTCGGAATCTGTAGATGCCAAAAGAAAAATTTTTTCATGTTTTTCATTTTTTTTAAACGCTTAAGATTACGACCGTCTTTATATTTCCATGGTTTATTTGTAAGTTTTATTATTTCATCATCAAAAAAATTATAGTCCATTTTTTTATAGAGTTCTAATTCCTCCAATGTAATATGCTCACCTTCAAAACCAGGTTCATTTTGTAGAATATAAACAGTTTCTTCTTTTTGAAACAAAACAGGAACTCCATATTGTTGATATATTATTTGTGCTTGATGTGTGAATTCTTGAAAAGGAACAAAGGATGGTTTATAAAGAGTCCAATTACCAAATTCATGATCAAAGTGTATAAAAAATACAGAATCTTGATGTTGTTGATAGCTATAATTTTTTATGATAGAGTTTGAATATTTTTTTTTAAAATACTGTTTAATTTCATACGTAGCTGCATGAACAGATTGATTCATACGAGCAAGGTCGTGTTTATTTTGTGGTTGAATGGCATAAGAACAGATCACATGATGTAAATTTTTTTGATTTTGGTATCTTGCATTTTGTCTAAACGCAGTCAAATAAAAATTACTTAGTAGTAAAAAAATAACTACAATCCGTTTCATGCATTCTCCTTTTATAGTTGTTTCAGTCTATAAAACAACTGTAATGAATGCAATCATATTTAAAGAAAAAAGAGAGAATATTAATTATAAATACTCTCTCTTTTCTGATATTTTAAAAAATTTTATTTAAACTACAACTACCGGAACTGCTTTAACAACCACCGGAACTGGTTCTATAATTACGGGAGCTATAGGGGGAACTATTTGGCCAGGCTCAACAATCTGCCATACTGGATGTGACTTAAAGCTATTTCCATGTCGTGCTTCTAAAGAAATAATTTTACCATTTGGCGCTTTTTGTTTAGGGATATATTTATATTCATTTTGTTTATTAAATGTATACACACCACGACCGCCAGGTAAAATAATTGTAAGTCCAGTAACTTTTTGTATTTCTGTATCTCTCACTTTATCTTTTAGACTAAAACCTTTTGTTATATCCCCAGTAGCATGAGTTCCCTTCTTATGTTCGCCCTGAATTGTAATTGGATACTTAGTTTCATTAATGACAGTTACATCAACATGACCACTTTTAGCTTTGCTCGCTACTACAACTCCATAATTAAAAGTTGAATAACACAACCCTATTAACGCAATTGATATAAATTTAAAAAATGTTTTTTTCATACAAATCCTTTTTTAATTATTTTTGATATTAGAATATCTACTTAAAATATAATATTACTCTTTATGTTCATGTTAAATCAATACTTTAGTACCCTTAGTGTAATTATCATACATTGTAAAACAATATACAATGTGATTATTGTATGGATATCAGATCAAAATCTTTTGAATCATCTGGAGTTGATCGAGTAGTTTTTGTATCTATAGGACCTTTTATACTTCTTGGAGTCTGAGTTGTTGTAACTCCACCCTCTTTACGATCAGATTGAATTTTTGTAATAATGTTACATCCGTTTGTATCTAAAGTGATTGTAGTCTTTTCTATTAATTTTCATTGATGATCAAAATAATAGATGCTTTATGCTAAAGGAGACAGGATTTATTGTAACTCCTGCCTCCTTTTGAATATGTCTAAGCTGATATATAAATATCAGAATATCCCTACGGCGTAGTTTTCATCAATGCGTATACACAGTTTTAATTGACGATTGTATTGGTAATTGTTTTCGCACCATTTGGATCAATAGAAGAGGTAACTCTTGTAGTGCGCTCACCTCCAAGTAATGATGTTGATGAATTAGATTTTATCTCGGTATGAGCATTTCCATTTTTATCATATGAAATTTCAGTGCTGCCATATTTTGGTAGTATAGAAAAATTATCGTTAGTTGAAACTCTTGAGCTTTTTATATTGCCACTTTTATCAAAATTATGGATAGTTTTTTTAGGTATACCTGATTTAAATAATGAAGGCTCAGTTGTTGTTGCTTCATGAGTACCATCCGAATAATGAGTTATAGATGTTGTTGTTGGTTTCATTACTCCCATTGTTTGTAAAAAAGTTGAAGGAGCGTGAGTTATGTCAGTATGAGTGATTCTACCATTGGCATCAGTAGTAACTGTTATTTCTGAACCATCCTGATTTTTAATAACTTCTTTGTTACCTCCAACACTATTTTTATCTGCAAGACTACCTGACTTGCTAGCCAAACTAGAATCTTGTTTGCCAAAGGATAATCCACCTTTTCCACTAATATCCATATTCATAACAGGCGATTCTGGTTCAGATTTACTAAAAAAACTAAAACCACTACTTTTTGGAGCTGCAGCTTTCAATGAAAAATTGATAGCTTTTATAGCAGCTTCGTTATGTGATTCAATTTCAGCCTGAGACCTAATAGCTGCTTGCTCATCAGAACTTGGAGCATGTTCACTAGTTTCAGCAAATGGTTCATGCGTAATACCTTCTTCTTTCATTGATTGTATTGAATAGCTACTTAAAACAAGCAGCAACAACATATTAATTCTAAAAAACTTCATACCAAACTCCTTTTTAATTTTATACAATTCTAATTCATGTAAGAATACCCATTCATTCTTAATAAAATCAATAGTTGTATATTTTTAATACATAAACTTAATTGAAAATATGCTATGAGACAAGTTACACATAAGAAATATCAGAAAAATGGCATAAAAAACCATCGCACTCATACGAATATGAGTGCGATGGAAAAAAGGAGAGTAGTAATGAAGCCGAATTAAACAATTAAATATTTTCAAATACACACAATATGAATATTTAAAATACATCTAATATGTTATAAAATTACCCTATTTAGACACACCTGTCAAGCGCTTGTTTTCATTGTGAAATAATTGCAATTAACTATTAAGGTCAATAATCGAACTATTTGACCCTGATAAAAGCTCCTCAAGGAGTTTTTCGCGCATTGGGCTGGTGATTATTAATTGAGACTTAAGTGTTAAAAGTAATGATAAAATACTTGCAAGTCGATCTTTATCAAAATCAGTAATAAAATCATCAAGAATAAAAATTGGATGAATATTCTTTTCCTGCAAATCAAGAATTTGTGCTATTTTTATCAATAACACCAATAGCTTTTGTTGACCGCGGGATCCATAGCTTTTTAATTTTTTTGTACAAAATTGTAATGAAAAATCATCTAAATGAGCACCAAAATCAGATCGCTTTGATAATGTTTCATAGGCTATAGAACCTTTTTTTCGTTCTAAAAAATCATCGAATGATTCATTTGGTATAATTTGCTTGTAATTATAAATAATTTCTAATGTGTAACTTTTATCAAAAAAATTAATTAAAAGCTCTGAAACCTTCTTGTTAAGACGATCTAAAGCTTCAATGCGTTTTTCTTGTATGATTCGAGCGCATTCCCACAATTGCCGTGTCCATACTACGTACAAATCATGATTAAATTCTTTAAAAAACATAGCATTTCGTTGTTGTAAAACTTGTTTTGATCGTTTTAAAATTTCAACATACCCTGGGTTTTCTAACAAAATTACTTGATCGATAAAGCTTCTTCTTAAAACTGGATTTCCTTGAATTAATTCAATATCATCAATAGTCATTGTGACAACTTGATAATAAGGAAAAAGTTCTTTGTATGAAGAAATTGGAGTTTGATCTATTTTGGCAACTTTTTTTCTACCTGAGTATCCAACTTGAACGTCGTGTGTTTCTGTTTCACTTTGACGAACAAGACCTTTGATGAAAAAGTTATTGTTTTCAAAATTTACTATCTCACTTGGAAGCCGCGATCGAAATGAGGCTAAATAACAAAGATAATGAATTGCTTCAACAAGCGTAGTTTTTCCTGAACCGTTATTGCCGTAAATAATAACAACGTCAGTTGTAAAATCAAATGAAGATTTTGTGAAACAACGAAAATTTTTAAGTTCGATTTTTTCTAAACGCATCAACCTACTTTGTAGCAGCCACAGGCATAACTAAATAAACCATTTGGCTATTTTTATCAACAGATTCAAAAATTATAGGTCGATTATTATTTTTTAAATAACAGGTAACGTTATCCCCAGGCAAAGACTGTAAACCATTTAAAAGATACGGTGAATAAAAACGCATTTCTAAGTTTTCACCAGTATAATCTTGAGTTGGCAATGTTTCTTCTAATGAACCAACTTCATTATTTTTCAAACAAACTTTTAATTGATTTGTATTGAAATTAAAACTCGTCGCTAAAAATTGACCTGATAATAAACAAGTGGATCGACGCAATGTTTTAATAAAATCTGCACGAGATACTCGAGCAGGAAGGAATCCATCCTTTTTCAAAATTGCTTCATATGCAGGAAATTGATCAGCTAGCAATTTAGTATAAAAATTAAAAGATTCACCAGAGAATACAAGTTGATTATTACACACACCTAAAAAGATCATCTCATCTTGGCAATTCTCTAAAATCTTTTTAATTTCAAAAACTGCACGTCGAGGTGTTAACCACTTTTTATTTTCTGCTAAAACATATTTATCTGATGTTACTTGCGCTAAGCAATGACCATCAGTTGAAGTCATTTTAAATTCATTTGGTGAAATCTCTAAAAAGAGACCATTCAATGATGGAGTAGCATTATTTTGAGGAATTAAAAATGATACTTTTGTGAACATTTCAATTAAAAATTCACGATCCATATGCATTAAATTTTCAATGCGTTCTGGTAATGGTGGAAATTCTTGAGCATCTTTTATATTTAATGATAAATTTACTTTTCCTGAAGAAATATCAAGTTGATTTTTTTTAACTGTAAATTCTATATCTTTATCAAGCTCTCGAACAATATCAAATATTTTTTTACCAGAAACTAGAAATTGTTGGCTCTCAATACTGCTTTCTTGAATTGAGCATGTGTACTGTAAGCTAATTTCAAGGTCAGTTGCTTTTAAAATTAATTCTTTTTGTGTTACATGAAACAATATGAGTGATGTTGCTTGCATTGTTGTTTTTTTTGAACAAATTGGTTGCATAAATCCAAGTGTTGCAGCTAATTCTTTTTGCCCTAAAATAAATGTATTGCTCATCATAACCCAGTAAATTTTTAAATATTATTGTTATTGATCATGTCGAAATTTGTATATCTTTTATAACCTCATTACAGACTTATTTAGTATACGCTTTTTAAATCTTTTTCCTAGACGATGACTAAATAAATATTAAATTTTAACACTAAAATGTATACAAAAACACCGTGTATTATCATTTATTTTTTTATGCTCGTGGATGCCTTGCGTCATATAATTTTCTTAAATGTGAAACTTCTACATGAGTATAAACTTGTACTGTTTGAAGCTGCTCATGACCAAGAGCCATTTGTAACAATCGTAAATTTGCACCTTTTTTTAATAAATGCGTTGCAATCGAATGCCGTAAAACATGAGGAGAAATTGATTCTGGTAAACCTGCTTTGACAACGACATGTTTTAAAATTCCCCAAAAACCCTGTCGAGTCATTGGTTTAATTTTATCTGCATACAAAATAGGAAAAAGAATATCAGATGTAATGACCATATTTTTAAATAAATGAGGTTGAATATGTAATAAATAATTTTGCAAAGATTCAATCATAGTTTTTGGTAATGGAACAATTCTTTGTTTACCACCTTTTCCGGTAACGTGTAATAATCCATCGGTAAAATTAATGTCAGAAGAAGTCAATTCTATCAACTCACTCACACGAATACCGCACACATACATTAAATAAATCATAACATTGTTACGTTGTCCTGCAACACTGGTATCAGACTGTGCAACTGAAAATAAATGTATAACCTGCTCTTCGGTTAAAAACTGAGGTAACGTTTGCTCAAGCTTTGGGAAAGATACATTAAAAGTAAAATCTGCCTGATCATAATGATGCTGTATAAATTTTGAAAATGATTTTAATGATGATAATTTTCTTGATGATGTACGAGCAGAAACTTTAAGCGTTAATCGTAAGTGATGTAAAAAATCCTTAATATCTTGAGCTTGAACCTGATTAAAGGATTCTCGACCTCGTGATTCAAGAAAATTAATACATTGAATAATATCTCGTTGATACGCTTGCAGTGTATTAACAGCTACCATTTTTTCTGTCATTAAATATTGTTCAAATTTTTGAAATAATAGCTTCAAATTGTCTCTCTTCTAAAAAAATATGAATGTTATTAATATGTTTTTAACTTTTTTGACACAATTAGTCTAGCTATCATTTTATAGTAATTGCATAAAATTGTTATATAATAATTTTCGTTGGGTGTGAAATACAAATAATCATGATATAATTTCTTAGTGAATTAAGTTAAATTTATTGACCTCTTGAAAGTTTCTATACATGAATATTAAAAATAGTTATCTGCTGTATCTTTTATACATATCATTCACTGGTACTATCCACACTTCAGATAAATACAAGGTTAATACCAATGTAATACAAATTAAAGATGTGTATAATGTACCAACTCTACAACATCTTTGTAAGCAAACTGTGCGTGCAGATTGGAATAAAAAAATTGATACTGCATTTCAACTTGTAAGTAAACAAGAGTGGTCTGATACTGATACAGAACAATTTACAGCGATTTTAGAACATAATGAGCATCTTCAACACCCATGCATTGCAAATAATGCCAATTTAATTTCACTTTTTGATATAAAAAATAACGATAAAAAAAAATATCTAACTGTTTAATTGATCAACAAAATTGGCCAGCACTCTCTCTTGCAATGCAATATGGACTAACCGCTCAAGAATATAAACAATATGCTTTAGACAATTTACATAAAAAAGTTGGTCAAGCTTTTAAGCTTGTAAATAAAACGTCTCTTAGTGAGTGGACTGATAATGATACTGAAAAAATTACAAAAATTTTAGCATCAAGTAATTTTCTTTCTCATAATACATTCCTTGCTACAGAAACCACCTTGCCATCAATTTTTCAATTTGAAGATCACGATGAGTGGAAAATTATTAACTATGTTATGAAATACAATAATTCAGTAGCCTTAAAAATCATGTTAGATCATGGATTAGATTTATATAGCTGTTATGACAGACAAAATAGCCTATTACATGAAGCTGTGTACAGAAAAGCAGATGATTGCGTTCAACTGATACTCAGTTATAAAAAACAGGGGGAAAATTTTTTCGAGCAAGAAAGAATCGATGTGCAAGATGCTCATGATAAGTTACAATTATTACATATGCCTAACATAGTTGGCGGTACTCCATTATTATGTGCAGCAGGAATTGGATTATCTACAATTACTCAAATGCTACTTACTGCTGGTGCAGATGTCAATCAAGTTAACAAAAAAATTGACGTAACATCTTTACATCAAATCGGAATGAATAATTCAGCTCCTGTTGCACAATTATTACTTACTGCCGGTGCAAATGTACATTTAACTGATTGCAATGGAATGACAACATTGCATTTTGCAGCACGTAATAATTCAGCTGAAGTTGTGCCGTTATTTATCGATGCTGGTGCACATGTAAATGCAATTGATAAAGATGGACGCACCCCACTATTTTACGCTCATCAAAAAAATGCCAATCTTGTTATTTCACTATTAATTGCTGCGGGCGGTTGGGTTACTGAGCCAACCCATCAGTCAACTGAAGTTGTTAATTTTACTGATATTTCAGTAGCTGTTTCTCCTCAAATGACTAGCCAAAAAAACTGCATAATATCATAAAATTAATAATTCATACAATCCAAAATAAAAGAGCCTGTTTAAAATATTTTAAACAGGCTCTTTTATAGCTAATCGAATTTAGCAGGCTTCATTGTTATTGCTGTTAATTTATAGAAAATACTATAAACTATAATCCTTTAAAAGGAGCTGTAGATGGGACATCCGTATAGTTTAGATTTGAGAACGAAAATAATTGAAGATGTTG
>Ga0209390_10003245_pt1 | contig 26734 bp, 25 predicted proteins | sample BON01_FD_187212 | JGI IMG/M metagenome (GOLD analysis project Ga0209390, IMG submission 187212) | Freshwater microbial communities from Lake Bonney liftoff mats and glacier meltwater in Antarctica - BON-01 (SPAdes) (version 2) | ecosystem: Environmental > Aquatic > Freshwater > Ice > Glacier...
CACTGAACCCAAAACCAAAGGCACCGCCACGTTCAGTCAAACCGGATTCAGAGCGACAATCGCGGCGTTCCGCCCTGGGGGAATTTGAGTGGCCAAAAGTGGGGGAGTTTGAAGTGGCCATCCGGGTCTCAGGGAGGCTGCCATGTACCCCCCCCCCCCGCAATCCAGCCCGCCAAATGGCGTGTCTGAGTGTGTTGCGGGGGAATTTTTTTGCTGGAGGTGGGTTTTGAGCATATTGGTTACAGGCGGTGCCGGATTTATCGGCAGCAATTTCGTTCTCGACTGGTTGAATCAGTCCGATGAGCCCGTCATCAACCTCGACAAGCTAACCTACGCCGGCAATCTCGAGAATCTCGCCAGCCTGCAAGGCGACCCACGGCACATCTTCATAAATGGCGACATCGGCGATGCCACGCTGGTATCCAGTCTTCTCGCCGAACATAAACCCCGCGCCGTCATCAATTTTGCCGCCGAATCGCACGTCGACCGCAGCATTCACGGCCCAGAAGACTTCATCCAGACCAACATCGTCGGCACCTTCCATTTGCTGGAATCTGTTCGCGCTTACTGGAATGGGTTAGAGGGCACGGCCAAAACCGGCTTCCGCTTTCTTCACGTATCCACTGACGAAGTTTATGGTTCCCTCGCAAAAGACGACCCGGCCTTTACCGAAGGCAACCGCTACGAGCCCAACAGCCCGTACTCGGCCAGCAAGGCGGCGAGCGACCACTTGGTGCGTGCCTACCACCACACCTACGGCCTGCCGGTGCTCACCACTAACTGCAGCAACAACTACGGCCCCTATCACTTCCCGGAAAAGCTCATCCCGCTGATGATCGTCAATGCGCTCGCCGGCAAGCCTCTGCCGGTGTACGGCGATGGACAGCAAATCCGCGACTGGCTGTATGTGAAGGACCACTGCAGTGCCATTCGCCGTGTGCTTCAATCCGGTAAATTGGGTGAGGTTTACAACGTCGGCGGCTGGAACGAAAAACCCAACATCGAGATCGTTCATACCGTCTGCGCCTTGCTTGACGAACTGCGCCCCAAGACCGACGGCACGAGCTACAGCGCGCAAATCAGCTACGTCAAAGATCGCCCCGGCCACGACCGCCGCTACGCCATCGACGCTAGCAAGATTGAGCGCGAGCTGGGCTGGAAGCCTGCCGAGACCTTTGAGACCGGCATCCACAAGACCGTGCAGTGGTACCTGGACAACCCGGGCTGGGTGGCGCATGTGCAAAGTGGCGCTTACCGCGAGTGGGTGCAGACCCAGTACGCCGTATGAAGATTCTGCTGCTGGGTAAAGGCGGCCAGGTCGGCTGGGAGCTGCAACGCAGCCTGGCCCTTTTGGGGGAACTTGTGGCGCTCGGCTTCGACAGCACCGACCTGTGCGGCGACTTCACCAACCCGCAAGGCCTGGCTGAAACCGTGCGCATCGTGCGCCCCGATGTCATCGTCAACGCCGCCGCCCATACGGCGGTGGACAAAGCCGAAAGCGAGCCCGATCTGGCTCGCCTCATCAACGCTACCGCCCCCGGCGTACTGGCGCAAGAGGCGCACAATCTCGGCGCTTGGCTGGTGCATTACTCCACCGACTACGTGTTTGACGGCAGTGGCACCCAGCCGTGGGTAGAGACCGACGCGCCCGCCCCCTTGAACGTTTACGGCCAAACCAAGCTGGAGGGTGAGCAGCTTGTGGCCGCCCACTGCAAAAATCACCTCATTTTTCGGACCAGCTGGGTTTATGCCGCGCGTGGTGGCAACTTTGCCAAGACCATGCTGCGCCTGGCGCAAGAGCGGGAGCGCCTCACGGTCATCGACGACCAGTTTGGCGCGCCCACAGGGGCTGAGCTATTGGCGGACGTTACGGCACACGCCATTCGCCATGTCCAGCAGAACCCGGCGCATGCGGGCCTGTACCACCTGGTTGCTGGTGGGGAAACCACTTGGCACGGGTATGCAAAACACGTTATAGCCCGCGCAGAACTTGCGCAATCTACTATAAAAATAATAGCAAAAGACGTGGTTCCCGTGCTGACCAGTGCCTTCCCTACGCCGGCCCAACGCCCGCTAAACTCGCGCCTGAACACGGTAAAACTCCAATCCACCTTTGGCCTCACGCTACCCGCCTGGCAGACCGGCGTGGACCGCATGCTGGCCGAGACCTTGCCAAATCAACTTACCCAGACACCATGACCCAACGCAAAGGCATCATCCTGGCCGGGGGCTCCGGCTCCCGGCTACACCCCGCCACCCTGGCCATCAGCAAGCAACTGCTGCCGGTGTACGACAAGCCCATGATCTACTACCCGCTCAGCACCCTCATGCTGGCGGGTATCCGCGATGTGCTCATCATCAGCACCCCGCAAGACACCCCCCGTTTTGCGCAGCTGCTGGGCGATGGCAGCCAGTGGGGCATGAACCTGCAATACGCCGTGCAGCCCAGCCCGGATGGACTGGCCCAAGCCTTCATCATTGGCGAGCAGTTCATCGGCAACAGCCTCTCTGCGCTGGTGCTGGGAGACAACATTTTTCATGGCCATGACTTCCACCAGCTTCTGGCCAACGCCACCGCCCGCACCGACGGTGCCAGCGTGTTTGCCTACCATGTGCATGACCCTGAGCGCTATGGCGTGGCTGAGTTCGACGCCAACGGCAAGGTGTTGTCGCTGGAAGAAAAGCCCGTGCAGCCCAAATCCAACTACGCCGTCACCGGCCTGTATTTTTACGACCAGCAAGTGGTTGATCTGGCCAAGGCCCTCAAGCCCTCGTCCCGTGGCGAGTTGGAGATTACCGACCTCAACAGCCTGTATTTGCAGCAAGGCAAGCTCAACGTCGAAATCATGGGCCGGGGCTATGCCTGGCTGGACACCGGCACCCATGAGAGCCTGCTGGACGCCAGCCAGTTCATCGCCACCCTGGAGCGCCGCCAAGGCCTCAAAGTGGCCTGCCCGGAAGAAATTGCCTACCGACAACATTGGATTGATGCCGCCCAACTTGAAAAGCTGGCACAACCCCTCACCAAAAACGGCTACGGGCAGTATCTGCTGCGCGTACTGAACGAACAAATATTCTGAGCCGAATGATGTCGAAACTTCCAACCACCTCCACTGAAGAAAATCGCATTGTTATTTTTCAGGAAAGCACCGTGCGTCGCACCTGGCACCAAGATGAATGGTGGTATTCCGTGCATGATGTCGTGGCGGTGCTCACAGATAGCCCCAACCCTGCTGATTACATAAAAAAAATACGCCTGCGTGACAGTGAATTAGCTCAAGGGTGGGGACAACTTGTCACCCCCCTTCGGCTGGAGACGCAAGGGGGTGTCCAAAGGGGAAACTGCGCCAACACCGAAGGAATCTTCCGCATCATCCAGTCCATTCCCTCTCCCAAAGCCGAGCCCTTCAAACGCTGGCTCGCCCAAGTAGGGTACGAGCGCGTTAAAGAAATTGAAGATCCCGAACTCGCCAGCGTGCGGGCACGGTCGCTCTATGAAACCAAGGGCTACCCCAAAGACTGGATCGAAAAACGCCTTCGTTCCATCGCTATCAGAGGTGAGCTCACTGACGAATGGAAGGCGCGCGGCGTCGCCGAAGGCAAGGAATATGCCATTCTCACCTCATAGATTGCCCGTGCCACGTTTGGTGTTACCCCCGGCGAACACAGCAAGCTAAAGAGTCTGGACAAGGTAAAAACCGGCAACAATCTGCGCGACCACATGACCGACTTGGAGCTGATCTTCTCCATGCTAGGCGAAGCCAGTACCACCGAAATTGCCCGCAAAAAAGACGCCCAAGGCCTAAACGAAAATCGTCGCGCAGCAAAAGAGGGCGGCAGCGTAGCCGGCAATGCCAGAAAAGAACTCGAAGCCAAGACTGGCGCAGCTGTCATCAGTCAGCAGAACTACCTCGCCAAACCCGAGGCGCTCGAAAATTCCGCACTACAAGACAAGCCAGGAAAGGTAGCAAAGAAGAAATGAAAGTAACCCGCTTATCTATTCCCGATGTCATCCTCATCGAGCCCAAAGTATTCGGCGATGACCGTGGCTTTTTCTTTGAAAGCTTCAACCAAGCGCAATTCGAAACGGCCATCGGAAAAAAAGTAAATTTTGTACAGGACAATCATTCCCGCTCAACCAAAAACGTACTGCGTGGCTTGCATTACCAAATCCAGCAGCCGCAGGGCAAGCTCGTGCGCGTTGTTCAGGGTGAAGTGTTTGATGTGGCCGTGGACATCCGAAAAAGCTCGCGAACCTTCGGTAAGTGGGTGGGCGAAATTCTCAGCGCAGAAAACAAAAAACAGATGTGGGTTCCCGAAGGGTTTGCACATGGCTTTGTCGTGTTGAGCGAGACTGCCGAGTTTCTCTACAAAACCACCGACTACTACGCCCCCGCGTTTGAGCGCTGCATTTCTTGGAATGATCCTGCCATTAACATTGACTGGCGGATTGACACCGCCCCCGCACTCTCCGCCAAAGACGCGCAGGGCCAACGATTGGCCGCAGCGGAGGTATTTGCCTGATGCGCCAGTTCTCAGCTAGTCCCGCCGAAATGATCGCCAGCTTCTGGCGCAACCGGCAACTCATTTTGCAGATGAGCAAACGCGAGGCCATTGGCCGTTACCGTGGCTCCGTCATGGGCTTGGCATGGTCATTCTTCAACCCATTGCTCATGTTAGTTATCTACACGTTTGTGTTCTCGGTCGTCTTCAAGGCGCGTTGGGGAACCGGTGCAGACGAGAGCAAAACCGACTTTGCCATCATCCTGTTCGTCGGTCTCATCGTGCATGGCTTATTCGCTGAATGCGTTAACCGAGCACCGAGCCTCATCATCTCCAACGTCAACTACGTGAAAAAGGTCGTCTTCCCGCTGGAAATTCTGCCGTGGGTCGCGTTTGGTTCTGCACTGTTTCACACCACCATCAGCCTTGTGGTGCTCCTATTGGCCCAACTCGTACTCAACCAGCACATCCCTTTAACCGCCATATTCTTTCCACTGGTACTAGCGCCACTCATGCTTGGCATCATGGGGCTGGCCTGGTTCTTGGCGGCATTAGGGGTGTATTTGCGGGATGTGAGCCAAGTCACCGGCATGTTCACCACCGTCATGTTGTTTATCTCAGCCGTATTTTTCCCAATCACCTCTTTGCCAGAGCGCTACCAGTTCTGGCTGCACTTCAACCCGCTCGCCGTCATCATTGAACAAAGCCGCAGTATGTTGATATTCGGGCAGTTACCAAGTCTGGCCGCGTGGTCGGCAATGATGGCCTTAGGCATGGTCATGGCTTGGGCTGGCTTTGCATGGTTTCAAAAGACTCGCAAGGGGTTTGCCGATGTCCTCTGAATTCGCCATCAAGGTAGAAAACCTCAGCAAGTGCTACCAAATATACAACCAGCCGCATGACCGGTTGAAGCAGTCGATCTACCCGCGTTTGCAGCGGCTTTCTGGACAACAACCCAAACAATATCACCGTGAATTTTGGGCGCTGAAAGATGTCTCGTTCGAAATCAAAAAAGGTGAAACCGTCGGCATCATCGGACGCAACGGCAGCGGTAAAAGTACCTTGCTGCAAATGATCTGTGGCACGCTCAATCCCACCAGTGGCAGCATTCAAACCCATGGGCGCGTTGCTGCTCTGCTGGAATTGGGTTCTGGCTTCAACCCCGAATTCACCGGGCGGGAAAACGTTTATATGAATGCCGCCGTGCTGGGCTTAAGCAGGAAAGAAACGGATTCTCGCTTCGACGAAATTGTGACATTTGCCGATATTGGCGACTTCATTGAACAACCGGTAAAGACCTATAGCAGCGGGATGATGGTGCGGCTGGCTTTTGCTGTCATTGCTCATGTGGATGCGGATATTTTGGTTGTTGATGAGGCATTGTCTGTTGGAGACGCATTCTTTACCCAAAAGTGTATGCGTTTTTTGCGGTCATTCATGAAGCGCGGCACTGTACTTTTCGTAAGCCATGACACGGGGGCCGTTGTCAACTTATGCAACAAAGGGGTGTTGTTGAGCCACGGACAGGTTGTTGAGGTGGGCTCGGCCAAGGAAGTCACGGAGCGCTACTTGGCCACGATTTACGAATCAGTGCAGTCTATTGAAAGTTTGGCTGTTAACAAAGATTACCACGGCGATGTTCAACCCCAAGTTGATTGGCGAGACATGCGTGAGTCTTTTATCAATGCATCAACCTTACGCAACGATATTGAGGTGTTTCGTTTTAATCCTAAAACGGAGGGATTTGGAAAGGGGAGCGCACGTATTGAATCTGTCAGGCTTCTGGATGCTGACGGCACTCCGCTGTCCTGGATTGTTGGAGGCGAGCATGTCATTCTTGAAATCTGTTCGCGAGCGCAAGAAGATATTTTTAGGCCGATCGTTGGGTTCCAGTTTAAGGATCGTCTGGGTCAGGTTGTATTCTCAGACAACACCTATTTAGCTTGCATCAACAAACCCCTGTCTGCAAATGCTGGTCAGCAAGTGGTTGCGCGATTTGAATTTAGGCTGCCGGTTTTGCCTTCTGGCGATTACAGCATTTCGCCTGCTTTTGCTGAAGGCACACAAGAGGAACATGTGCAACATCATTGGTTGCATGATGCATTGTTGATCAAAGTGCATGCATCCTCAGTTTGCTTCGGGCTTATTGGTGTACCTATGCGACAAATTACTTTGGAGAGTCATTAATGTTATTTACGGGTGAACGGTATGTGCCCACAGAGCAGGGAAGAATCCGCTTAGAGCATTTCCATCGTTATGGAATTATTCGAAAAATAGTAACCGACAAAGACGTCTTAGATATTGCCTGTGGAGAAGGGTATGGCTCATCCCTGATTTCTTCGGTGGCTCGCTCCATCGTTGGCGTTGATATTTCAGATGCCGCTATCCATCATGCATCTTCAACTTACAGTGCGTCGAATCTTAAATTCCGACAAGGTAGTGCAACGCAAATACCTGAAGCTGATGCATCTTTCGATGTAATAGTCTCTTTCGAGACTATTGAGCATTTGGCCGAGCAGGAGCAAATGCTTGCCGAAATTCGCAGAGTCCTTCGTCCCAATGGATGCTTGGTTATTTCGTCACCCAATCGCCCCGTTTATTCTGAAGAAAGCGGTGAGGCTAATCATTTTCACGTTAAAGAACTTGACTTTAAAGAATTTGACAATTTGTTGCGTGCCCAGTTTTTATGTATTGAGTATTACGGGCAGCGCATCTCCATGGGTTCCGTTATTCAGCCGCTGAGTGGTTCATTGGAAGTATTTAAAGCATGGCACGATGATGGAGTTGCTTTGCAACTAGGCACGGGTACTTTGACCGATCCCATGTATTTTGTGGCAGTCTGCGGATCAAATGCCTCTAGCATTAGCTCCCTTGGTGCGTCCTTTTGTAATCCCACAAAGCTGGATTTGGTCAAACACTATGTCGGTTTTGCAAAATGGGCACAAGTCCTTGACAAAACCGTGACCGAGCGCGACGGTCAGATCGCCAGCCTCAAGCAGAACTTAACCGAGCGCGACGGTCAGATCGCCAGCCTCAAGCGGAGTTATTCCTGGCGCTTGACGGCACCGTTGCGTGAAGCGGGCCGTTGGGCAACGTCACCCAGGCAGCAAGTGAAACGCTACACCAAAGGAACCCTGCGGATAACAAAGCGGATTTATCAATCACTACCACTCAGCTTTCAAACCAAAGCAAAACATCGGCTGTTGATTGCTAAATTTTTTCCTCGACTCTTACTGGCTACTGGGAGTCATTCAGGCACTATTCCTGCATCCAGCATTCCACCATTGGTCGTTAATTACGCACCGGTCAACCCAGAGAATTTAATAATACTTTCCTCCGATAGACCGGTGGTTTCCGTCATCATTCCTATCTACGGCAAGATCGAATACACGCTAAGCTGCCTTGCTTCAATTGCGGCGAACCCTCCACAGGCTGCATTCGAGGTGATCGTGGTGGACGACTGCTCGCTTGATGATTCTTTTGATGTCTTGTCCAAAGTCAAAGGCATCCGTTTGCTGCGTAATGAACAAAATCAGGGTTTTATACGCTCATGCAACCTTGGGGCAAAGGTCGCAAAGGGCGAATACCTGTACTTTTTAAACAACGACACCCAAGTCACCCTCGGCTGGCTGAATGAACTGCTGCGCACATTTTCTGAATTCCCTGGAACGGGACTGGCAGGCTCAAAGTTGATCTACCCAGACGGCCGTTTGCAAGAGGCCGGCGGCATCATCTGGCAGGATGGCAGTGCATGGAATTTTGGACGTTTCCAAGACCCATTGCTGCCGGTTTACAACTACGCCAGAGAGGTCGATTACTGTTCCGGCGCATCCATCATGGTCCCCAAGTCACTATTCACAGAGTTGGGCGGATTTGATGAGCATTACCTCCCTGCCTATTGCGAGGACTCCGATCTGGCACTCAAGATTCGCGACAAAGGCTATCGCGTCATTTACCAGCCACTATCAACGGTAATCCATTACGAAGGTATTACCTCTGGCACTGATACCACGCATGGCACCAAGGCTTATCAGATCGAAAACAGCAAAAAATTATTTGAACGCTGGCAACATCGCTTGAAAGCGCACCAGGCAGCAGGGGTGGATGCGGACAGTGCAAAAGATCGTATGGCCAAGCGCCGTGTTTTGGTGCTTGATCATTGCACCCCGACACCAAATAAGGATGCAGGGTCAGTAACGGTTTTTAATTTGTTGCTCTTGTTGAGGGAGATGGATTTTCAGGTGACATTTATACCCGAAGACAATTTCCTCAACATGCCCGAGTATACTACCGCGCTGCAACGCGTTGGGGTGGAAGTGCTCTGCGCACCTTATGTCACCTTGGTTAAGCAGCACCTGAAAGAATGTGGTGATCGTTACGATTTGGTTTTCATGTTTCGCCCGGCTGTGGTGGAGCGAAATATCAAGGAAGTGCGGAAGCATTGTCCAAAAGCTAAAGTGCTGTTTCATACCGTTGACCTCCACTTCCTGCGTATGCAGCGCGAGGCTGAACTGCTGAATGACAAAGCCAAGATGAAATTGGCGGAAGAGATGAAGCAACGTGAATTCGCTGCCATACGCGCAGCGGATGCCTCAATTGTTCACAGCACGGCTGAGCTTGAATTGTTGCGCCCGGAATTGCCCAATGAAAAAATCCACTTATTCCCGCTCATCATGGATGTGCGAGGCACCAACAAAGGATTTTCGGAACGGCGCGACATTGTCTTTGTCGGCGGCTACCAGCACGCACCCAATATCGATGCCGTGCAATACTTTGTTTCCGAATTTATGCCGCTGTTGCGCAAGCAACTGCCCGGCGTGCGTTTTTATGCCGTAGGCAGCAAGCCACCTGCTGAGATCCAAAAACTGGCCAGCGAAGACGTGATCATCACTGGGTTTGTCGAGGATTTGAATCCGTTTCTGGACAAAATACGAGTTTCCGTTGCCCCGCTACGCTATGGGGCAGGGATTAAAGGAAAGATCGGTTCAGCCATGGCTGTTGGGTTGCCGGTCGTCGCCACCTCGCTTGCTGCTGAGGGCATGTCACTCACAGATGGAGAAAATATATTGGTGGCGGATGGGGCGGAAGCATTTGCCTCGGCTATCGCCAGGCTTTATGAAGACGGAGTGCTTTGGAACAAGCTAAGCAAAGCGGGGCTGGAATTTGCCGATCAAGCGTGGGGGGAAGAGGCGGCGTGGGGGATATTGGCAAACATTTTGTCTGGGCTGGGGTTAAACGCTCAACGTAATGCGCATCCCTTGAAGCTCTTTTCCTCGAATGCCCACAGCGCAGACTATTACAAAATCAAAACGCCTATCGATAAGCTGCAGCCAATCTTCGTGGCGCATGACCGCAGTGTTTATTAAAGTGTCTACGAGATAGGTAGGAATTAGTTATGAATATTAAAATTACGTTAACGGTCAACGAATTTTCCAGCGCGCGCAAACGCCTGCTTCAAATGCACTTCGAAAGCGGTGTTGGGCATATTGGTGGAAATTTGTCGGCACTAGATGCCATGCTGATTGTCTTCCACGAGTATCTCAGCGGAGAAGATAAATTTGTGCTGTCAAAAGGGCATTCTGCGGGTGCGCTCTACATCGCGCTTTGGAGCATAGGGCGGCTTCAGGAGCAAGATTTAAAGCTATTTCATAAAGACAACACCTTGCTCGCCGGCCATCCGCCAGCGAAGGGGATTGCGGACATCCCTTTTGCTACCGGAAGTTTGGGGCACGGATTTTCGCTTGCTGCGGGTACTGCTCTGGGCTTCAAGCTAAAAAACAATGATGCACAGGTGGTCTGCCTGACTTCCGATGGCGAATGGCAGGAAGGCTCAACGTGGGAAGCCCTTATTTTTGCCTGCCATCACAAGCTAAATAACCTTACGGTTCTGGTAGATCACAACAATTTGCAAGGCTTCGGTTCTACCACTGATGTCGCCTCAATGTCACCGCTATGGGAAAGGCTGCAAGGCTTCGAAGTCGATCTGCAAGTAATCGATGGACATGACCCCGAAGCCATTCGCGCTGCGCTTGCATGTGAGCAGCAACGTCTCAGAATCATCATTCTGCGCACAATTAAAGGTCGAGGTGTCAGCTTCATGGAAAACCGTATGGATTCGCATTACCTACCCCTCACTGAGGATCAATTCAACTTGGCAATCAAGGAGATCGAGTCACTATGAGAAAGCAACTTTGCGATGCCTTGGTGGCGCGGGCAGTGAAACCGGAAATGGTGTTTCTGACCGGTGACTTGGGATTTATGGCACTAGAGCCCCTGCAATCGGCTATGGGGCCGCGCTTTATAAATGCCGGAGTGGCTGAACAGAATATGGTCTCCGTTGCAGCCGCGCTTGCGCGTCAAGAATTTGAGGTCTGGGTTTACAGTATTGCTCCATTTGTGTACGCGAGGCCGTTCGAACAAATCCGCAACGACATTACCTTTCATAACTTGCCGGTAAAGCTCATCGGCAATGGTGGCGGATATGGTTACGGGGTAATGGGCCCTACGCATCACGCCATTGACGACTACGGTGTGCTACTGACTTTACCCAACATGACCGTCTATGTCCCGGTGTTTGATGAAGATATGGATGCCGTGATTGCGCGTGCTGGATCCTCCAGTCATCCCGCCTACATCCGCATGGGTCGTGGCGAGCCGCCAAAAGGTTACACGGTGCCTGCCTATGCGCCATGGCGGCAACTGACTCAAGGGGATGGCCCCGTGGTGATCGCTGTGGGTCCGCTGGCGGGAACTTATATAGAAGCCTTCGAAAGCTTGCCTGCCGAACGTCGCCCCAATCTCTGGGCGGTCGCCGAGCTGCCTATCGAGCAGTCCCCGATGCCTGCAGAACTGACAGCACAGATTGAGACATCCCCCAGCCTGTGCGTTGCCGAAGAGCACGTGCGCCGCGGCGGGTTCGGTTCTGAGCTGATGCTACATTTGGCAGATCAGGGCATTGCAGTACGCCGCTTTCGCCATCTCTACGCCCGTGCACACCATTTTGAGCGGTATGGCTCCCAACCTTTTCTGCGGCGGCTATCCGCGCTCGATCCCGGCAGCATGCTCGCCGCACTGGTAGGTGCCTAACATGGCCGATCTACAGTCTTATATCCGGGCACTGCGAGGGCCGATTCTGGTCACTGGCGCGTCGGGTTTTGTCGGTGCTAACTTATTCAAAACGCTCACAGCCGTTCGCGACGACGTCTATGCAGTCGTGCGTCGTGAGAAGAACTGGCGCCTCGCCGAGGTCAAGGATGAGCGCGTCATTGCGGTTGACCTCAACGATTATGCGGCGGCCAAGAATCTCATCAATAGTGTTGCTCCGCAAACAGTTTTTGATTGCGCGGCATATGGCGCCTACTCATTCGAGGAAGACGCCAATCTGATTTACCAGACGAACTTTCAGTCTATCGTCAACTTTGTTGGGCTGCTTGCAGGTCAGCCTTTTGCCGCCTTCATCCATGCCGGAAGCTCGTCTGAATACGGCACGAATTGTGCTGCCCCATCCGAGGACAGCGTATGCGAACCAAACAGCCCCTACGCGGTATCCAAGGTGGCGGTGGCGAGCTATCTGCGTTTTATGGGTAAGCAGCGTAGTTTTCCTTGTGTAAACCTGCGCCTGTATTCCGTCTATGGCCCGCTGGAAGACACCTCGCGGCTGCTTCCAAACCTGCTGCGACAGGCACTTGCAGGAAAGCTGCCGCCATTAGTCGACCCACGCACGTCACGCGATTTCATCCACGTGGACGACGTTTGTGCCGCTTTTATTATGGCTGCGGCAAAAATGCATCCAGGGCTATATGGCGAAAACTTCAATATTGGCACTGGCATCAAGACCACCATAGCCGAGTTGGCAGACGTCACGCGACGTGTGTTTAAAGTCGCGGCAGAACCACAGTTTGGAACCATGGAAGGCCGCGCTTGGGATCTGGCGGAATGGTATTCCGATCCGCGCAAAGCGATTGAACAACTAGGCTGGAAGCCGCTAGTGACGCTGGAAGACGGCCTGCGTTCCATGTCTCTCTGGGTGAAGCAGCTCACCGATAGCGAACTGGTTGCCGCATCCAAAAAGAATATCAAGGTACGCAAGCGCAGCGTCTCGGCCATCATCGCCTGCTACAAGGACGGCCAGGCCATCCCCGTCATGCATCGCCGTTTGACCGACACCTTCAACAAAATAGGCATCGATTACGAGATCATTTTTGTTAATGATGGTAGCCCCGATGACAGTGCGGAGGTGATCCGTGATATCAGCGCGAAAGATCCGCGTGTAATAGGCATTACACACTCGCGTAATTTTGGTTCGCAGATGGCCTTCCGCAGCGGCATGGAGCTCTCAACCAAGGACAGCGTCGTGTTGCTTGACGGCGATCTGCAAGACCCACCAGAGTTGATTGAATCCTTTTACGCCAAGTGGGAAGAAGGCTATGACGTTGTTTATGGTCGCCGCGTCAAGCGCGATATGCCCTGGCACTGGGGTCTGATGTACAAGCTCTTTTACAGCATCTTCGCGATGTTCAGCTATGTCAGCATTCCCCTTGACGCCGGCGACTTCTCGCTGATGGATCGGCGGGTGGTCGGCTGGTTGCTCAACTGCCCCGAGCGCGATCTGTTTGTGCGAGGCCTGCGCGCCTATGTCGGATTCAAACAGACGGGTGTTGACTATTTGCGGCCTGAACGCATGTTTGGAGTAACCACTAACAGCTTCCTTAAAAATATCGATTGGGCAAAGAAAGGTATCTTTTCTTTCAGCAATACGCCGCTCACCATGCTCACAACCGTTGGTGTCGTCTCGCTTGTGCTCTCCACGTTGGCGGCCATCGTGGTTGGCTTGCTGCGGCTGTTTATGCCGGATATCGCGCCGCGCGGTGTCACAACCCTGCTGATCACGATTCTGATGTTCGGTTCGTTCAACCTCTTCGCCATTGGCCTGGTGGGTGAGTACGTGGCCAAGATCATGGCGGAGGTTAAAGGACGGCCGCGCTTGATACGCGCCGCTTTGATTCGGAATGGCGAATCTACCGAGCTTTTGCCTGATGGCAAGGCTCACTGAGTGCGCCTTGCGTTGTTTTGGAATTGCCACACACAAATGCTAATAAATATTATTAGACGACAGTCGTTGTACGCGTTACGGGAAACAACGACTCATAAAAAGAAGGTGCGCCCTTAACATGACTGATAAATTTCCGATCTTGATTCTGTACGCGTTTGCCGGCCTTCTGATCGGCCTGTGGCCGACGATTGCTTTATATCTGCGGAGGACTGCGGTAGCCACGTTGTCCCCAGCCCCTATTGCTCGGCATGAGCTTAGAGCAATCAGTGCTGGCCTGCTGATAATCAGTTTCGGACTGTTATATGTGGGAGCGGCAGCTACCCCAGCACTGATCGGGGCGTCCGCGTTGATCGCGGTCATCGCTGCCTTTCATCAAGGCCGTTTCGTCCCCACGTATGCCTTAGCTGTGCTTGTGGGGCTGGTTATCGCGGCGACTTTGCCTTGGTGGCGTCGTGACCCAGGGCCAGCTTTGAATTTGTCATGGATTGAGTTGACAGTCTTTTCGGTAATCGCGACAGCGACACTCTGGATACTCAAAACGGATAAGGATAAACTGGAGTCTTCGACACGCTACCGCAGCATTTCGGCTATACAGATTGGTGTATTTGTAGCTATTGCCGTCATCCTGAGCTTTACCACCGGCTTTTTTAATAACACGAGTTGGCACCACTGGGGGGCGTACATAGGTCCCAGCGAGTTGCTACTCACCGGTGCAAAGCTGTTTCGCGATTTTCCTGCACAATATGGGTTCGGCCCCACGGTACTAATCGCATCCGTATGCGGCAAGAACTGTTGGGGCGGGATGTACTATCTAGTGGGATTCTCCACGCTGCTCTTTTCTATACTGATTGCCGCCATCGCTCTTGGCAGCAACAAGCACAGCCCTCCACAACGCGCTCTGATTCTGCTGCTGGTTGTTGTGTGTTGTTTTCTTTGGACCTCCTACCCGCCTAATGCTTCGTTGGCCACGAACACACCCTCCGTCACCGGTCTCCGCTTCTTGCCGGTACTCGCATTGGTAGCGCTACTGCTCTGGATTGATCGGCGAAAAAACAATCAACCGTACCCCACCATTTATGGTCACATGGCCTGGGCTGCTACTGCACTGTGGTCACCCGAGTCGGCTTTTTATGCGACGTTCGTGTGGTGGCCGTACTACCTATTTCTGCGAGGGGCAAGCGCCGACAATAATCGGACGCGGACAATTGAGTTACTGCGGGCGCTGGGCATTCTACTGGCGGTACTCGTTGCCCTTGTTCTCTGCTTCCAAGTCAGCTACTGGCTGGTTTACCAAACTACTCCGAGCATCTACGGGTACTTCGCCTACGCACTAAATCCCCCTGGGCCCATGCCGATAGCGCCCAAGGGCGCGGTCTGGTTTTTCATTGCTGTCATATCGTTGGGTATAGCCGCCAATTGGCAGACGTTCTGTCAATCCGGAAACAGTCCCGCATTCCGCCGCGGATTACTGCTCTCGTTGATGGCCTACGGAACCTTTTCTTACTACCTTGGCCGCAGCCATGACAACAACATACTTAACTCAGCGCCATTCCTGCTGTTGGTGTTACTCAATGTCCACGCTACCACAATCCCTGCATCATGGCGGAAGGGAGCGGCTGCGGCATTGCTTGCTTGCCTGCTAAGTTGGGTCAGCGTGTTTGGGTGGGACATCTGGCTTGGAACCGCGTGGCCGGGGTCGGGAAAAGTGTTCGAATTCAACTCGGCAAAGTTTCGGCAAGAGTTTTCGGATGGGGAAGACTGGCGGCGATCCGAGGACGCCGGTCGCGCCATTACGTATATTCGGAAAAATTTTGGCGAGCCCGTGACTGTCCTTGATAATTTTATGAACCTAGCATCGACTGCCTCAGCTTCTGCGTGGAGTGCCATTCACGGGCCAGCCAACTTCACCTTCATTCCCTCCGCACGTCGGCGCGAATTTCTCAGCAGGACAGCGGCAACAATTAATCGCCGTGGTTGGTTGGTAATTCATAAAGAGTATTTGGTGACGGAATGGCTCTCCGATTTTGATAGTGTTTACACCAGAACACAAGAACTTGACTTTGGCGAGTACCATGTGATCCGCTATGCGCCCAGGACATTACCCCGATGACTTTTTCCCAGCTAACTCCTAGGGATCGTGACACGCTCAAGGCAGCCTCAACCGCACCAATCCAAAGTTCCTTAAACGCGATCAAGGAATTGGTTGTTTTAATTGGACTCGCGATCGCTGGTCACGCGTTAGTCTTACGTTTTGTGTTCCCCGGTTACTACAACCCCTTATGGCCGCACCACCATGACTTCTACATTCCGGTCAAACTTGCCCAGTCCGCCTTAGGGTTCGTAGACTACCTGCGGGCGGCTCGGCCAGTGGGTCAGATATTCTTTGACGCAATCGGCCACTTAGGCATCCACGGCTCTATCCTCGCGGTGCTTGGTTTGGTAATGTTAAATTGTGCCCTAACGGCTGCATTGTTCAGGCGCGTTGTTGGCATCGAAATGGGCTGGCGCTTCTTGCTGGCATTTGTCGCCTATGTTTTCCTAGTCTTCGCACATCCATACTCCTACGTGTTCTCCACCTGGGATGCGTTTTCGCAACTGTCGTACACGCTGCTAGTAGTGGCGGCTTGGTGTTTCTTTCGATACAGCACCGCTCCACGCTCTGCTCTGCTGATGGTGTCTGTCGCACTTGCTCTACTCGGCTTTCTGGCGAAGGAAACCTATGGACTTAGCGCGTTGTTGCTTGCTGCGGCGTGGTTCCTTGTCAAGCGCCAGGACGGCGCGCTGCGCGCCGCTATCCCGACAATTGCGGTTGGTGCAGCGCTGGCGATAGCCTTGCTGATCAACTCCATAAATGGCTCGCAATTCACTGGCGGTTCGGAACATGCTAACGCTCCCTACCGCATCGTACTCACGCCCTTGCCACTGATCACCGAGTGGGCACGCTACGCAGCCGTGGGGCTGAATCCATCGACTCTCAGTTTACTCTTGTTGGTTGCGCTTGCGGCGTTCATCTTCATGCGCAGGGTCGGGCATCGGCGCTGGTTGGCGTTGCTATTGCCGGCAGCCGGTGCACTTGCGTGGCTGCCCAACTCAGCTTTGCCGAATCATTACTTCCCCGGCTACTCATGGAACGGTGCCTACCTGCTGTTCGCGCCGATATTGCTTATTGTGCCGCTGTGGCAGGCTGGCCGGGTGATTCCGCGCCTGTGCAGTCTCATGATCATCGCGCTAGCGCTGGGCAGCCCGGTACTTTCCGTCAACGCTTATAAGAACAATGCATGGACACTCGAACAGGAGAATATTCAGCGGAACTTGCTGAAGGCGCTGGGCGGTCTCTCCGAGATTCTCCCGACTGATGGTGGCGCACAGAAGGTATTGGTGTCTGGGATCGACTTCCCCTTCAGTCCGTTTGACAAAGGCTTGTCGATGCGGATGTTTCCGCACACTCGCAATGTGCAGTTCGATGTGGTTGCTTATCGACCCCGGCAGCAGACCGATAACACCAGCGGCGTGCGATTCGTCTCGCCCACCGAAGTCGATCTTTCGCGCTACCAACGCGTTTGGGCGTTCCGCTCCGATGGCACACTGGCCAAAGATGTGAGCGAACCCGCTCACTTTGCCACCCGCCCCGATGCCGAGTTAGGGTTCAGCGCTGCCGACCTACTGATCTTTCCACGGCTGCTCGATGTTTTTGGCGATCCTGCCGTCCAATATGCTGACCGCAAGCAGCTAGACGGTTACCAGTATCTCGTCTGCGGCACAGCTTTGCTTAGCTATGAGAATCTAGCGGGCGCCGAGAGATGCCTGGTACAAAGCTCCCGGCTCATCTCAGAGAATCCCTACCCGTACTTTTATCTCGGTAACTTACAGGAAAAACAAGGAATGACCGAGTTGGCGCGTACTTCGTTCGAGAGAGCAATGGCGCTAGATGATCCTAAATCGCCCAACCCCTGGTTTCGCAAAGCGCTGGAACATGTCAGCAAGCCGACACCAGAACCGGCCAAATAATGCACCGAGCGAGCCAGTTTAAAAATAATTCAATGACTATCCTACTATGACAGAAATCAGATCCTGCCCGGTTTGCCACACCGGCTCAGAGAAAGCAAAACTTTTCCTCGAGAAAAACATTGACCCGGCTAAACTGTCCGAATTCAGCTTTGCCTCGCGCAAGACGCCAGAATTTATGTGCCACCGGCTGGTGCAGTGTCCCACTTGCGACCTCGTTTATGCCAACCAGCCTCCCGGCGAGGATGAACTCGCGCACGCGTACCACGTGGCGGACTACGATAGCTCGGAAGAGGCCAATGACGCCGCCGCCGCCTATATTCGCGCTATCCGGCCGACACTGAATACACTTGTACGGTGTCAAAGCGTACTGGAAATCGGTACCGGTACCGGGATTTTTCTCGAGTACCTGTCTCGTGAAGGCTTCACCGAACTCGTCGGTGTGGAGCCGTCGTCTGCCGCGATTGCGGCTGCCCCGATACATCGTCAGGCGTGGATACGTGAGGGCATGTTCGATGAGAAGGACTTTGCACCCGAGTCATTCGACCTGATCTGTTGCTTCATGACCATGGAGCATGTGCGCGACCCCAATATCATCGCCAGCGCGGCACTTCGCTTGTTACGTCCAGGGGGGGCTTTCGTCACGGTGACGCACGACTATCGCGGTGTAGTCAATCGATTGCTCGGTAAGCGCTCTCCCATTATCGACATCGAGCACATGCAACTGTTTTCCAAGGGAAGTTTACGGTTTCTCTTCGACAGAGTCGGCTATACAGGCGTCACGGTAAACGCCTTGGTAAATACTTACTCGCTGCAATACTGGATGCGCTTGGCGCCATTGCCTCGCGGTCTTAAACAGTCTGTGTCCGGGTTGTTGTCTAGGATAGGGGTAGATCATGTCAAGCTTGGGGTAAACGTCGGCAATCTCATCACTACAGGCTTTAAGAATGTCTGACCTGTTCCGCCGACTCGTAAGCGTAATGATGGGCTATTGTCGTTTGGTCCGTGACATTGATTTCAATTTGCGCAGAAACAGATTCATGCGTTTCCTGGTCGCTGGGGGTGTTAATACACTGTTTGGTTTCGCGGTCTATAGTGTTGCGATCATCGCCGGCGCGGCAGTGTGGCTCGCCTTGTTAGCCGGCACGATTGCCGGGACAGTATTCAATTTTTTTACCACGGGTGGCTATGTGTTCCGCGAGCTTTCACTCAGCCGATTTCCCCGTTTTATCATTTGCTACCTACTTGTCTATGGCATTAACTTGGGGTTGATTGAATTGCTGTCTATGTGGCTGAGCGATAAAATACTGTCGCAATTCATCCTTATATTTCCAATGGCAGTGTTTTCCTATTTTATTATGGCGCGTTTCGTATTTTCAAAAAAGCAGACTGCTTCAGTTTTTCAACAATAGAAGATTATTTTAGGAATACTGGCGTAAATGAATATTATTGTAGTGGGTGCTTCTGGGTATTTAGGTGCTGCACTTCTTAAAAGTGTAGGTAAGACAGCCGTTGGTTGCGGCACATCATCGTTGGGCACAGATTCTTTGCTGCGCCTTCTGCTGGACGTGCCTGATGAGTTTGACTATGAAATTATTCAGCCATCAGATGTTGTGCTATTGACCGCCGCGATTTCCGCCCCAGATATTTGCTCGCGGGAACATGACCGAGCTTGGGCCGTGAATGTAACTGGGACATCCGCTTTTATTGAGAGAGTGATTGCAAGAGGCGGTCGTGTCATCTTTTTCTCAAGTGATACCGTCTATGGCGAGAAAGAGGATGTGTTTGATGAACAGGTGATCTGCAATCCAGCAGGTGAATATGCGGAAATGAAGCACGAGGTGGAAAAGCGGTTCATTGGCAATCCACAATTTAAGTCAATTCGTCTCTCATACGTTTTTTCGCGTGAGGATAAGTTTACGAAGTATCTCGCCGGATGCGCAGAGCGTGGAGAAGAAGCCGAACTGTTTCACCCTTTCTATCGCGCCATCGTACATCGGGGGGATGTGGTTGAGGGTGCTTTGGCGCTGGCTGAACGTTGGGATGGGGTTCCCCAGCAAGTCATCAATTTTGGTGGTTCTGCAATTCTTTCAAGAATTGAGTTTGCTGAGTGTATGCAGAAGCATGCCTTTCCCAATTTACAATTCCGCGTAACGGAGCCGTATGACGCGTTTTTCAAAAATCGGCCACGTACGATCGCTATGAAATCGACCATTCTCCCCGCCCTGTTGGGCAGGCCTGTACATACGTTAGCTGAGGCGGTCCAAATTGAATTTGGTGAGCGGCTAAATCAATTAGACGAAAATGAGGGTTAAATAAGTGAATAAGAAAATATTGATTACAGGCATTACCGGCCAAGTTGGTTCTCAGTTGGCAGATTATGTTCTTGAGAACACGCAATACGATGTGGTGGGGATGATGCGTTGGCAGGAGCCGTTAGATAATTTATATCATCTTACCGAGCGAATTAATAAAAAAGACAGAATCAGCGTTTACTACGCGGATTTGAATGACTACGCATCTATTGTAAGAATGCTGAAGGACGTGCGCCCTGACTTCATATCCCATTTAGCCGCGCAGTCTTATCCGAAGACGTCATTTAATATCGCAATCGAGACTCTCCAGACCAATATCATTGGCACGGCTAATCTGCTCGAAAATATTCGTCAGATGAAGGAAGCCGATGGTTACGATCCTGTAGTTCATGTGTGTTCGTCCAGCGAGGTGTACGGTAAGGCAACGCCTGGTACGCCGTTGGGAGAAGACACTCCATTTCACGGGGCGAGCCCTTACAGCATTAGCAAGATTGGAACGGACTACCTAGGTCGCTTTTATGGTGAAGCCTATGGCATCCGTACCTTCATCACGAGAATGGGGACGCACTCGGGGCCAAGACGTAGTGATGTGTTTTTTGAAAGCACGGTGGCTAAGCAGATTGCCTTGATTGAGGCTGGGTATCAAGAGCCCATTTTGAAGGTGGGAAATCTGGCCAGTACGCGAACCTTCCAGGATGCTAGGGATGCGGTCAGGGCGTATTTTTTGCTGCTTGAGGAAAGTGAGAAGGGAAATATCACGTGTGGTGATTACTTCAATATTGCTGGTGAAGAGGCCTTTCAATTGCCCGAGGTGATCGACATTCTCTTGGGCATGAGCACGCTGAAAGATATCAAGCTTGTTACTGATGAAGATCGCTTGCGCCCAATTGATGCTGACTATCAGATGTTCGACAACGCAAAGATACGGTCGGCGATCAATTGGAAGCCGGAAATACCGGTAAGGCAAATGTTTTCAGACTTGCTGAACCACTGGCGGAGTGAAATCGCTAAAGGAAAGATTCCTTTAAATCGCTAATCTTGATAAAAAGACGTTTGTTGTTATTTACGCAGAAGGTAAAACTTAATGGTAACTATTCGAGCTCGTGCACCTTTGCGGCTTGGCCTGGCCGGTGGTGGCACGGATGTATCGCCCTATTGTGATGTGCATGGTGGCTACGTTCTCAATGCCACTATCGACCGTTATGCCTATGCGGTCATAAAAACTCTCGATGAGCCGCTTGTTCGATTTCTGGCAACCGATCAGCAGGTGGAGAAGGTGAAAGCTCTCTCTGAGCCGTTGGTGTTGAACGGCAAGCTGGATCTGCACAAAGCGGTCTATAACCACATGATCTGTCATTACAACGGCGGCAAGGCCATCCCGTTGGAGTTGAGTACGTTCTGTGATGCCCCTGCGGGTTCGGGTCTGGGGTCGTCTTCGACGCTAGTTGTGGTGATGATCCGCGCTTTCGCTGAGCTGCTCAATCTACCCTTGGACGATTACACCATTGCACACCTGGCCCACAAAATTGAGCGCATCGATTGTGGTTTGCAAGGTGGCAGGCAGGATCAGTATTCGGCGACGTTTGGCGGCTTCAATTTCATGGAGTTTTATGCGGATGAACGGGCAGTCATCAACCCACTACGGATCAAGAATTGGATCATCTGCGAGTTGGAGGCATCGCTGATGTTGTTTTCTACCGGGGTCTCGCGCGAATCCGCGAAGATCATTGCCGATCAAAGTAGCAATGTTCGTTCCGGAGTAGTCGATGCAATGGAGGCGATGCACGGTATCAAGCGCGAGGCATTGGTCATGAAGGAGTGTCTGTTACGTGGCGATTTTGTGGGAATTGTGGAATCGATGCGCCAAGGCTGGGAAAACAAGAAGCGATCTGCCAAGACTGTAACCACGCCACATATTGAAGAGATTTACAACGCAGCAATTACGGCGGGGGCTTTGGCTGGAAAAGTGTCCGGCGCTGGTGGCGGTGGTTTCATGATGTTCTTCGTGCCACCGGATAAACGCATGGATGTGATTCGAGGTTTAGGACGGTTTGAAGGGCAGGTGAGTAATTGCCACTTCACCAAGCACGGTACTCAGGCATGGAGAATTTAATGGAGAACTATATCGCAGCACAAATATCAGAAGCGCAGCGAGTGATGTCGGCCATGCTGGATGACATTGCTCTACAAAGTTGCGTGGAGGCGGCAGCGCAAGCCTGTATCGCAAGCTTAAAACAAGGTGGCAAAATTTTGCTGGCGGGTAATGGTGGTAGTGCAGCCGATGCACAGCACATTGCGGGCGAGTTTGTCAGCCGCTTTGCTTTTGATCGGCCGGGTTTGCCAGCCATTGCGCTGACAACGGACACGTCAATTTTGACGGCCATAGGCAATGATTACGGTTACGAAAAGCTTTTCACCCGGCAAATACAGGCGCTTGGCAACAAGGGTGATGTATTTATTGGTTACTCCACATCGGGTAAATCCCCCAACATTCTGAATGCGCTCCAGGAGGCGCGAGCTAAAGGGTTGGTCTGCATCGGTCTCATGGGTAACCGCGGCGGCCCCATGCGCGATTTTTGTGACTATTCACTCGAAGTGCCTTCCAGCGATACGCCCAAAATACAAGAGGGGCATTTGGTGCTTGGACACATTCTGTGTGGTTTGGTGGAAAACGCCATGTTTAAAGCACCGAGCTGATGGAGGCCATCGTTTTGGCGGGAGGGTTTGGCACGCGGCTCAAGCAGATTGTCCCAGACCTACCCAAGCCGATGGCCCCCATTGCTGGGCGGCCTTTTCTGGAAATACTGCTGGCGGCGCTCGCTCGCAAGGGGTTTTCCCGCGTCGTGCTCTCGCTCGGCTTCATGGCCGACAAGATCATCGCACACTTCGGCGACCGTTACGCGGGCATGGAGCTGGTGTACGAGGTGGAACATCAACCGCTGGGCACCGGCGGAGCCATCCGCGCAGCACTGTTGCGTTGCGCCGCCGACCATGTGTTTGTGTTTAACGGCGATACCTACCTCGACCTTGAGGCCGATGAACTGGAAGACCTGTGGCAGCGCAGCCGCCGGCCAGTGATTGTGGTGCGCGAGGTGCCTGATACCGCCCGTTTTGGCCGGGTGGAGATGAACGGCGGCCAGGTCACGGCCTTCCTTGAAAAAGGCATGGCCGGCACTGGGCTTATCAATGCCGGGTGCTATGTGTTGCCGCGGCGGGCGTTGGAAGCTTTTCCGCTGGGACAGAATTTTTCGATTGAAACAGAATATCTCGCGAAAGAGCTGGGTCGAATTTACTTCGATGGCTTCGTAACTTGTGGACGCTTCATCGATATCGGTGTGCCGGAAGATTACGCGCGCGCCCAGATCGAACTTGCTGGTCTATGACTCCAGGCCCAGCGCATGCACTGTTCCTTGATCGCGATGGCGTCATTAATCATGATGACGGTTATACATCGCGGCCGGAGGATTTTAAATTCATCGAGGGTATCTTCGATCTATGTCGCACAGCGAAGCAATTCGGCTATCTGCTCATTGTGGTAACCAATCAGGCGGGCATCGGGCGCGGATATTATTCCGAGCAGGATTTTCTGACGTTGACGGCATGGATGTGCGCTCGGTTCGAGGCAGAGGGCGCGCCCATAACCGAAGTCTTTTTCTGTCCCGATCACCCCAAACACGGCATTGGACCTTATAAGAAGGATTCGTTCGACCGTAAACCGAACCCAGGGATGCTGCTGCGCGCGGCTAAAAAATACCGGATATTGATGCAAAACTCAATTATCGTTGGCGACAAGGATACAGATATGCTGGCTGGGGAACGGGCCGGGGTCGGTACCCGATGCCGCTATGACATGGTGGCACAAGCCGCAGGCCAAATGCCGGGCGCGGCAACTCACCAAATACACTTCTTGCGGGAGGGCATTGTGCTGCTGCAGGATGCCCGCAGAATGCAGGCAACTGGGCAGTGAGCAATCTGCAACAAAAGATATGGCCGAAGGTGACAGTGGTCATCGTCAACTGGAACGGCGAGCGCTTCCTCAGCCGTTGCCTGTCTGCATTGCTGGCGCAGACGGTTGCGCCGCACGAGATCATTCTGGTAGATAACGCGAGCTCAGACGCATCGCTAGACATCGTGCGGCGCTTTCCATCGGTGCGCTTGCTGGTGCAGAACGAGAACCTGGGTTTTGCGCGCGGCAACAACTTGGCGATTGAGGTGGCCTCTGCTGAATCGGAATGGATCGCCTTGCTCAATCCGGATGCGTTCGTAGAGCCGCACTGGCTGGAGGCGTTATTGTCGGCCGTGCGCGACTTCCCGGACTTCGACATATTTGGCAGCAAGCTCGTGAACGCGGCCAACCCCGCAGTGCTTGATGGTGCCGGCGATGCGTATCACATCAGCGGGCTGGTCTGGCGCATGGGGAATGGTGCAGCCGTGTCGTCTTTTTCAGAGCAGGTGCGCGAGGTGTTCTCGCCGTGCGCAGCCGCCGCGATGTACCGGCGCAGCGCATTGCTTGAGGCAGGTGGTTTCGACGAGGATTATTTTTGTTACGTCGAGGATGTTGACCTGGGGTTTCGTCTGCGGCTGGCGGGATATCGTTGCCTTTATGTGCCGTCATCGGTGGCGCATCATGTTGGCTCTGGTACGACGGGCGGTCAGCACAGCGATTTCGCGGTGTATCACGGGCACCGTAACCTGGTGTGGACCTATTTGAAGGATATGCCTTGGATATTGTTCTGGGCATTTCTGCCGTTGCATCTGGCGATGAATCTGGCTGCGCTAGTGAAGTTTAGCTTGCGAGGGCAAGGGGCGGTGATGTTTCGCGCCAAGTGGGATGCTGTGTTGGGTTTGCCGAAAATGTGGGCCAAACGTCGACAAGTTCAGAGTAATCGAGTGGTCTCGTGGCGTGCCGTTCTGCGCGTCATGGCAAAAGGGTTGAGGTAAACAATGGAATCGGGTTTTCAAGCAGTTTCAGCCGTCATCGTTAACTACAACGCCGGTGCCTTGCTGATTGACAGCGTTCGCGCGGCTTTGGCGCAAGCCGAGCAGGTGATCGTTGTCGATAACGCCTCAATCGATGCGAGTATGGATTTGCTGGCGGCGCAGTTTGCAGCAGAGCCAAGGCTGGTGATGCTGTGTGAAACAAAAAACCTGGGGTTTGCTGCGGGCTGCAATCTTGGAGTGGGTCTTGCCTCTCAGGCCCATTTGTTATTTCTTAACCCGGACTGCATTCTCGGTGCGGGATCGTTGCGGCGCATGGTCGAGGTGCTGGATAGCGATTCAAGCGTGGGCATGGTGGGCGGGCTGTTGACCAACCTGGACGGCAGCGAGCAGGGTGGCGGGCGGCGGGCAGTGCCCACGCCGTGGCGCTCGTTTGTGCGGGCTTTTGGCCTGGTGCGCCTGAGCGACCGGTGGCCCAGACTTTTCTTCGATTTTCATTTGCATAAGCAACCGCTGCCTAATGCGCCCATCGACGTGGAAGCGATTTCCGGTGCGCTGATGTTAGTGCGCAGAACGGCGATCGACGATGTGGGCCTGTGGGATGAAGCTTATTTTCTGCATTGCGAAGATTTGGATTGGTGCATGCGCTTTCGCCAAGGCGGCTGGAGAATACTTTTCGTTCCTGATGCGCCGGTGCTTCACCACCACGGCCATTGCAGCCGCGCCCGGCCATTTTTTGTGGAATGGCACAAGCACAGGGGAATGGTGCGGTTTTATCATAAGTTTTTCAGCCATCAATACCCTGGCGTGTTGATGTGGCTGGTGAATGTAGGCGTTTGGTGGCGCTTTGCGCTGGTCTCGGTTGTCCACTCGGGTCGGTTGGTGGCTAAGCGTCTCAGGGGCGGGCGTGAGTGATCGCTGTGCTACCGGACTGCTCGGCGCACGGAGTTTGGTTGGCGAATGCGTGATACCGCTTCTGGTGCATGAAGGCCGTGACGTCATGGCCTTTTCCAGAAGCGTGACTCAACGCAAAACCGAAGCAAGGGTAAGCTGGTTGCAGCTCGATGAACATTCAGGCGCGTGGCAAGGCCATGTAGCCACGTCAAAAGTCAGTGATTGGCTGTGCGTGGTGCCTATCTGGGTGTTGCCGCAGTATTTTTCGCTGTTGGAAGCCTATGGCGCCCGCCGAGTGGTGGCGCTATCGTCCACCAGTCGATTTACCAAAGATGATTCATCCGATCCTGAAGAGCAGGCCATCGCCCTTCGCTTGGCAGATGCCGAGGCGCGCGTGCAGGCATGGGCGGCAAGCCACGGGGTGGAATGGGTCATCCTGCGGCCAACGCTGATTTATGGTTTAGGGCGCGACAAAAACATTGCCGAGATTGCGCGATTCGTTCGGCGTTTTGGATTTTTCCCATTGTTCGGTAAGGCAAATGGTTTGCGCCAGCCCCTGCACGCGCAAGATGTCGCTGGCGCTTGCATAGCCGCGTTGGGTTTGCCTGCTGCGGCAAACCGTGCCTACAACCTGTCTGGCGCCGAGACCATTGCCTATCGCGATATGGTTGCTCGAATTTTCAGCGCGCTTGGACGTCCGGTGCGCCTATTGCCGGTGCCGCTACTTGCTTTTCGGGTTGCTGTAGCAATCCTTCGCCTCGTGCCGCGCTACCGGAATTGGTCATCCGCCATGGCCGAGCGCATGAATCGTGATTTGGTATTTGATCACAGCGAAGCGACGCGCGATTTTGGGTTTGAGCCCCGTACGTTTGTTTTGAGTGTCGAGGATGTGTCGGCATGAACCGCAAAACGTAATGGCTGGAATTTCAAGTGAAGTTCAAGCGGGCACGGCCGCCCGCATCGACCAAACCCGTTTGACCTGGCTTTCACTGCATCCAGCCAGCTTGGCCGTCTCTGCAATGCTTCG
>Ga0209390_10003247_pt1 | contig 26723 bp, 15 predicted proteins | sample BON01_FD_187212 | JGI IMG/M metagenome (GOLD analysis project Ga0209390, IMG submission 187212) | Freshwater microbial communities from Lake Bonney liftoff mats and glacier meltwater in Antarctica - BON-01 (SPAdes) (version 2) | ecosystem: Environmental > Aquatic > Freshwater > Ice > Glacier...
TATCCAGTTCTTTAAGCAACTGCCGCTTCTCTTTATCTGATAGGCTTTTGAATAGTCGTAAGATTTCATTTTGTGGCTTCATTGTAGCTAAATATACAAAAATCAATTGTACTTTAGAATAGAGCCTCAAGTTTTAATTGATCCGGCATTTTATCTATAATCATATTTTGGATCTCCTTTTCCTGTTGTAAGCTCAACAGTTTTTTATCTTCCGATTTTACACCCGTCTTTTTGCCTTTTAAGGCCGGAAAACCCCCCTTCTTATATAGTTTGTTCCATTGACAGATCGTCTCCTTTTTAACTCCAATTAGCTGAGCTACCTCATATTGCTTTTTACCTGACAGACAGAGTTGAATTGCCCGTTTTCTTAATAAAAATCTAGTTGATTCGCCAACCTTCCTGAAGTCTTCTTTATCCATATATAAATATACAAAAATTACCTTAGATTACCGTCAAGTTAATAGTGTGAAAATAAATGGAGTCTGGACACTCCCTTTTAAAGAAACTTACAAAGCTTTAAGCTAAGGATCTGAATACCAATGTTAATTTTTCGATCTGACTTAGAAAACAACTAGGCGACGCATGATAGGTTCTAAGGACAAAAAAATGTAAATAAGACTTGACTTTTGTAAAGTCTTATTTATATTTGTAAAGTTAACTTTACATAAACCTTATGGAGATAATGAAATTAGAACGAAACAGAAGAGTAAAAAAATTAGCAATCTGGACTTGGTCGTGGGTAGCTACCATGGCAATCGCATCCTTTGGACCTGAGTTCATCTGGGACAATCATCCCTTTCTGACACCGTTCGCAATCATCGTCAACTTTGCAAATGGCATCTTAATGATTCTTGCCAATCGAGATCTGTTCAACCATTTCGATGAATTGGAGAAAAAAATTCACCTCGAATCATTAGCCATCACACTTGGTTTGGCTGTCGTTGTTGGATTGACCTACTCACTGCTAGACACGACGAATGTGATCAAGCAGAATGCTCAAATCAGCATGTTAGTAATGTTCATTGGAATTACTTATCTGACCTCAGTGATCATAAATACACTCCGATATAGATGAAAAATCGAATCAGAGATTTAAGAACAGAAAGAGGATTGACTCAGGAAGACTTGGCTGAAATCATCGGAGTGTCCCGACAAACGATCAATGCGATCGAAAAGGAAAAATTCGATCCCAGCTTGCCGACGGCTTTTCGGTTGGCAAGATTATTTGAGTTGAAGATCGAGGAGTTGTTTAGCTATGAGCAGGGATAAGGAATTTGAACTCCAAGAAACTGGTTTCACCCCTTATACATTAAAATCAGACAATTTTTATACAGTTCAAAATGAGTTCAAGTCTGTCGAGAAGCAATTCTAGGGGAGCTATGAAAACCAATCTGAATTAAATCTGGAAACGTGCAACTAGAGAATGGACGTTTTATTAACAGCGAATTAAGACAGTCAAGGCTTCCGAAAACCTATTTCAATCCGAGTAAATAAGCAGATACATCTGCCAGATCCTGAGCGGTCATCCCCAAGCCAGCAGGATCAGGCATAATGGATTTGCTTTCCTGTTTCTTGCTTTCAATCTCAGCGTGAGAGAGGGTGTGCTGCTTCCCGGTGAGGTCTTTGAGCAGTAGGTTTTGAGTTGTTTCACCCTGAACAAATCCGTAGTAAGACTCCCCGGATTTCATCTTGACCAGCCAAGGCTCATACCCAAAGACTATTCCTCCATTTGGATTTGCGATTGCGTCAAGCAATGTTGCGCGGTCATACTTGGTGCGAATCTGAGTCAAGTCTGGACCGATATTTTTCCCCATTCCATTCACCTGATGACATGTCGTGCAATAGTTGGTGAAAGCAGTTTTGCCTTTTACTTGATCCGCCTGCAACTTCAGCACGTAATCCGGAGCATAGTTTTCATCATTGCTTTTGCTGCCAAAATAATTGCCTGCCTGAACTCTGACACCGAGGTCAGCATTTGAAAAGATCAACTCCTCGACCGTTCCAATTAAATCTTCAGGAAGAGCATTTGCATTGATCATTTCCATCAAAATCTGACCTCCGATGGGGTCTTTCGCCATGGTCCGAGCCTGATTTTTACGTTCATTAATTGCCATTTTTTCTTCAAGGAGAAAGCCCTTCTTGGCTTTCATCGCAGTCAGTTGCTTTATTTTAATTGGGTCAACACCTATTTTGTCCCAATCCAAAAATGCCTGCCACTCGTTGCTCTGCCGAAAGGAAATCCAATACATAGCTTTTTCAGCAAGCCGGGAATCGCTGTTTTTTGTCAGGGAAAACATGGCTTCCGCTGCATTTTTTTCAGCGATAAATGCCAGAGAAGTCAGCAGGTAATTTTGCTTTTTTTCTTCGAGTTGATCGTTTTCCAGACGCCTAATTAAATCCGAAACGGAATTTTCACTTGGAATTCTCCAAGTTAAAACTTCCATTTCTTTTGACCATTCGCCAGATTCTGCTTGTGGAAATCTACTTTTTGCGATTGCCAAGGCCTCGTCTTCATTTCCCTTAGCCAACTTTCCCAGCACCTCCAAATAGTAAGGATCGTCGACATCAAAATCTCCCAAAAGTGACTCAAAAAAAACTTTCCGGGTTTCCCAAGGCATTTCCATTACTGCAGTCGAATATTCGCGTCTCAAGAAAGCGGAAGTTTCGTCAAGGAGTTGGTTGGGAGTCACAGGTTTTGACTCCCCTGCTGCTTTGATAGCTCTAAAGGCTAGGATTCGCGTTTCTTCGCTTTTGCTTTGCAGTAATTGCCTGGTTTTCTCCAAGCCCTTTTCTCCCAGCTGTGCCAGAAGGAAAATAGCTCGTGCCTGTATGAATGGATTTTCGTCTTTCAATAAAGCTTCGACCATTGGAATCGCTGTTTCTCCTTTTTTTCTTATCACCTCAGAAGCTTGAAATCTGACATTCACCGCAGGATTTTTGATAATTTCTATCAATCCAGCATCGGTTCCATAGTCCAGCTCAGGGCTTTTCAATTTTCTTCCTTTCGGAACAATTCGGTAGATTCTTCCTTTTCCTAAACTGTCTTTCATCTGATGACCGCCCACTACTGGATCGTACCAATCGGCGATGTAAATAGCGCCATCCGTACCAGTAACCAAATCGCTTGGACGGAACCACTTGGTTTTTTGGTTTTGAAAAGAGGTATCATTCCACACGTAGCCCTCATCATCCTCATTGACCGAAGAGAAGAGAATCTTCCGGGTTCCCAAGTCATAGCCGGATTTGTGTCGCTTGGGCCGATAGCTGAAGATCACATTCCGTCCTGCATCAGCACTCATCAAGGTTCCCCGAAAATCCGATCCGAAGGCATCACCTTCGTAGCGCATCATCCCAGTTGGTGAACCCGCACCCGTTTTATCGCCTGCCGGCATTACTCCCGGATCATCCTGGTGCCAATGTGCGGTAAACGGATCCTGGCCAGACCGCTGATCTGACTGCCAAGTGCGGTTGCCATCCTGACTAAAGAAACCTGCATTGCTGCCTTCGGGAATCCAGGACACCCGGCAAGCGACGACCTGATCATCGTTGTCATTCTGCCACAGATCTCCTTTAGAATCCACGAATACCTCGTAGCTGTTTCTGAAATTATGAGCCAAAACTTCCAAACCGGTGCCGTCCGGATTGATTCGCAGTGCCAGCCCACCTACATAGACATTGCCATCATCGCTGATTTGACTTCCAGAGTTGCTGGTATTGTAGGGCGAGCCCCCGGAATAAACACTTCCGGACCGAAGCGTCCAACCACTTTTGTCAGTCACCAGATGTGGACCGGCATTTCCGGTATTGAAATACAGTTTTCCATCGGGTCCAGCCAAAATTGAATGCAAGGAATGGTCGTGATCGAGCCCTCCAAATCCAGTTAGAAAAATTTCCTTTTTATCCGGCACATCATCTCCATCGGCATCGGTGTAGACCAACAAATGGGGCGAACAGGAAACAAAAATCTTATTGCCCAACACGGCAATTCCCAGTGGGGAGACCAAGTCCGGGTCTTCTACGAAAACTTTAGAAGAATCTGCGACCCCATCTTGGTCAGTATCCGTTAAGATCATGATTCGGTCACCTTTAGAATGGTGAAAAAATGCGCCGGAATCATTATTGTAATTTCTATAGTTGACAGCTTCGGTGACCCAGATTCTTCCTTTTTGATCCACATCCATATTCGTAGGATTGAAAAACATCGGCGACTCTGCCCATAGGCTGACTTCGAATTCTTCCGGAGCAAACAACACCGGAGCGACCTCCGACTTTTGCCCACAGGAAAACACCCAGCCAAGGGCCAAAAAACAGGGCAAAACTTTCTTCCAACTCATTGCTGATTGATTTTTTTGGTGACAAAAGTGAGATTGTCTTGGTAAGCTGACACGATTTCGGCTCCTTCAAGGGTCGACCATTCGATCTGCATCCAACCAGATCCTTTGTAATCGGATTTGGCTAAAAGCTCGCCGATTCGTGGCCAATCCAAATCTCCGTCACGAAGCAATTTCCCGTTCTCTTTGATATGTATTTCGCAGAAATGCTCTTTTGCCAAAAGCGGAATCTCCTCGTAAATCGGATGTCCTGCATCTGCCGAATTTCGGAAGTCGTAGTAAATTTTTACTGCCGATGAACCTACCGCATCTAGGATCTCCAGATGCTCCGCTGCGGAAAGATAGGATTCGATTCCGAGGATAACCCCCGCCTTTTCAGCCTTGGGAGCGACTGCTTTCAATCTTCGGATCACTTCCTTTTTCCCTTCGGAATCACCTCTCAAATCATTTTTGTTGAAAAAGGCCAATAGAATTACCGGTAGATTCATAGCCTGAGCCACATCAATACTATCCGAAACCCAAGCCTCAGTTTGAGGATCCGATTTGTAGGGATAGTTATTTAGCTCGCCTATAGCAAGGCTGCTAATGGGAATTCCTAAGGATTTGGATTGCTCCAAATACTGTTTTTGAATCTTTGGATCACGGAGATGAAGTTGATTTTCGATATTTCCAAGATTGACCTGAAGTCCATCCAAGCCAATTTTTTTTGCCACCGCCAAGCCAGCCGGATTGCTACTTTGACCGATGGACCAATCGCAGGCGCCAACATTCAGATTTAAAGAATTTACAGTACTGGCGGAAAGGTCAAGGCCCATTCCTGTCAAAACAGCTGCAAATGCAGATCTTCGGATAAACTCCCTTCTTGGTATCATATTTTCAAATGTGTGCTAAAAAGACCTAAATCTGTTCAAAACCACCCAGTTCTGAATTTTTGAAATCTAAGTAAAAGTTATAAACTTTAATAGATAATTACTGTCATCCGAGGAAAAAAAAATCTCTTAATTTATTATTTCTTGGAATAGTACAAAATCAATAAAGCGAGGCTTGGAAGCCTCGCTAAATTTCATGATGTTTGAAGTTACCACACTCTATAACATCATGGCTAAAAATACAAATCTTACCGGTCAGCCCGTAATTTGTCAGTTACTTTCTTTTATTCCACGTCAAATTCCCAGCTCGCCTCTCGGAGGATAAACAGAGGAAATTAGAGTGGTAATTGATTGCTGCTTTCTATAAAATAAAACTTGTGATGATTGCCGAACCCTTGCCAAAGGTAAGGCCAGTAAAAGCCCAGAGTACGATTCTGGGTAGCGAAACCTATTCAGTATATTTATAGAGTGCCAAAGGCACGATTGGTACTGAACAATTTTAACATAGGAGTACATCAAGTTTTTGGAGGAATACGAAATTGAATATGACTTGAAATATATATGGGATTGATTTATCGGTAGCAGGTAATTACCGATCGTGCCCTTGGCACTCTTATGATCTGTGGTGTTTACTTTACCCCGAATTTCGCTGCACTGCATTCGGGGCTGATACCGGTTTTGCCTTTGGCAAAAGATTTAGCAGGTCATTGCAATGGCTTTATACTAATCTTTTCTTAGTATCAGACTGTCAGATCCGAATCCTAAGCAAATCACCCTACTTTATCACCACTCCACAGCATTCTCAAGCAGCTGTAAGAAAGGCTTCTGCGACCATGCTTTCTCGTCGTGACCAAAAAAGGCATAGAAAGTTTTACCACATCCAATGGCTTGATACCAAGCCATTGGATGTACTTTGCACCTACTGAAGTCTTTGTTCGTAATCCAAAGCAGATCTCCATCAGGAAGAATCTTATCACCACCGATAATTTAGAAAGCAGAATAATTTTTGATTTTTTTCTTTCGGGCTCTCCAAATTAAAAACCCAGTAATGAATAAAATTCCTGAGGACAAGCCAAATACGCTATAAATTATTTTTGACCATAGGCCACCATAAGTTCCATAGTGTAGCGGTTGTTGGCTATAAAAAAGCTGAGAGCCAAAGCTAGCCGAACGAGCATCGAAATGACTTATGATTTCTTGTTTCTCTTTATCAATATATAACTTTGAGACGTCATCACTTATTAAGGGATTATGAAAATCTAACTTTACTTCGATAAATGGATTATCTTTTGTTTTTTCACGTATAGTTTTAATTTCAGCCTCAGGAAAATTGATCAAAACTATTTTAAATATATTGTCATAAGTGAATGGTTCAACCCTAATAGAATGGGTGAGTAGTTTTGGTTTTGCGAATGTTTCATCCGGCTTACCAACAGTACTTTCAAGTATGCTGGGTAAAAATGCCAAAGTAATTCCTGTAATTGCCCAAATTAAATTAAAAGGAACACTCGTTAAACCAATAAGTTTATGCCAATCAGCCGAAATCTTTCGACTTCCTTCCCCCCATCTAATTTGATAAAATTTCTTTTTTTTCGTAAAGTTCCTGTATATCATTAACCCAACGACCAGCATAATTAATAATGCAATTCCAAATGTGCCTACGATAAAGCGACCTACTTTGCCCGCTAATAAATTTGTGTGAAGTTTTGTTACCCAATAAAGTATACCACTATCATTAGAGCGTTCTCCATTTATGTTTCCAGATATTGGGTCAACGAAAATATTTAGATCACCATTTTTATCGTGTTCAATTTTTACTGGTTTTATTTTAACTTCAAAAACCTTATCTTTTTCAATGAATTTATAATAATGTAAATAATAGCCTGGATGTTCTAAGAGAATATTATTCGATATACAATCTAATGAAATTATATCTTTTTTAATTGACGAAACTTTATATAGATCTGGATTTAACATTTGGTCAATCTCTTTTCTAAAAACAATAATTGAGCCTGTAATACTAAAAATTAATATCATCACACCAATATAAAGTCCGAGCCAGGCGTGTATTTTCCAAAGTATCTTTTTATTCGTCAAAGTTAAATTTTTTTTTGTGGTACAGATTATGATTAGAACTTCTACATATTTTAAGTTTTTCAGCTAAACACATTTCCAAAATTTCAACAAGGGTCATCCAGAAAGATCTTCTCAGACTACAAGATAATACTTGTTCTATGTCAAATAAAGAATACTTGATATTCAAGAGTTTAATAGAGGTATCTTCAAAGAAGTATCTATTTTTCCATTTTGAAACTATTTGTAAAGAAATAATAAATCTTAGCGCTAATTCAGAATTCATCGCTGAACTACTTTCAATTTGAGAACGAATGTGTAATTCGTTCTGGCATTGAAATAGTAAACTTATTGCATGTTTATTTTTAATAGTACAGAAATAATCCCTTGGGTTTCTTGATTGGCGTCAATGAAGAAACCCGAAGGGGCTATTGCTATCTCAAATAATGTCATGAAACTTTACAGTTATTCAAACAAGACCTTTTGTCATGAAAAATTAACTACTAAAATTTAACATATTTTTAAGAGTTTTAGAACTCTATATACAATGTAAATTATTGTTACACTGCTTATTTCAGATCAACTATTTATGAAATAATTTTTAAAGCTTCTGATAGCATTTTTTCTGCTTCGTCTTTCCTTCCAAGCTCTGCAAGTTCAGCGGCTGTTTTAGCCATTATCACAGCTTTTTTCTCTACAACAGAAATGCTTGAAATCTTGTCTTTTACTATTCCAAGAATATTAGACGCTTCTTCAAGTTGTTTAAGTTTCATGTGATTTTTTGCCGTTGTAATTAATGCATCTGAAGAAAAATACCCATCTTCAATTTTTATAGCTATTTCTTTTGCCTTCGTAAAGTTTTTAGACTGACTGTAATTTCGTGCTATTTCACTTGTAACATCATTTCTTAAGTTTATATTTTCTATCGTAGGGCAAATCTTTAATGCTTCTTCCAGCATATTCAAGGCTTTTTCTGGCTGACCTTTTTCGGCCAATTCACCACCTAGCATTGTTAAAATTGCCACTCTTTCAAACGGATCTTTGAGCTGCGATGACAATTCAAATGCTTTGTCAAATAGTTTAAAAGCGTCCTCTTTTAGTCCGGCAGCAACCATATTAGCCGCTATTTCAGCATAAAGACTTAACTTATCGTCTAAGTGAATATCATTTAATTGATTTACCTGTTCATTGGCCTCCTTCAAAAGTTGTCTAGCAGTTTCAACTTTTTTTAATCGAGTGTATTTTCCTGAAAGTTCTGCAAGTAATGCAGGTATATCTTCTTTATCTGCTTCCTTTTTTGCCTGAATAATTGCCTCATCTAATAAATTTTCTGCTAAAGCAGGATTTGAACTAACGAGTTTGTTTGCGATCTTTCCGAAATTGGTCACAAATATATAAACATCAGAAATTGACTGTGTGATATTAATAGCTTTATCAATTTCTCCGAGCCCTGCGTATTCGTTTGCGATTAAAGCAAGAGCTACTTCTCGATACTCTTTATTTTTGATTTCAAATGATAATATCAGGGCAGTATCCAATATTTTTATTCCTTTTTCTTTGTTTATGTTTCGCCCAGTTTCACCCCCAATTTTCGATAGGGCTGCTACTTTTCCTGCTTCGGTTGCTAATATGTCCACATCAGTGCGATGAGCATTAGCAGATAAACTGAATAAGATAAAGAAGCTTAGAATAATTAGTTTCATAGTTAATATATTTAAAGTTAGTTAAAATTCCATCTCAGTCCTGCACTTATAATGCGGCCTCTAGTGTTTTCTGTTTCGTTATTAATAGACTTATCGGTAGCAATCGTTTTTCTCTTCACAACACTATCCAATACATCTGAAACACGAAGCATTAATTGTCCGTTCTTCAAGAAGGTTTTTGATATTCCGCAATCAATAAAATAGAGTTCTTTTTCCGATGCTTGTTGCGAAGGTTTTGGACCTAAGTAGTTTCCTGCAATTTGAATGTTAAACTGTTTCTCTAAGTTGAAATCCATAATTAGTTTAGCCGCATATTTAAATTGATCTTTTATGGCACTTCCCTTAAATAGCGGATCACTAATTTGAGATTCAAAGTAAGAATAACTTGCATTTACGGTCCACCATTTTGTAAGTTGAGCTGACGACATTATTTCAACTCCTGTCAAAAATGCTCCTGATAAGTTATCTGGCCGAGTGTATTGTATGTTGTTAGCATCCTCAGTTATTACTTTTTCTATTAAATCGTGAATATCACGATGAAAAATATTGATACCGATATTAAAATTTTTGAAATTTTTCAGATACCCTAATTCGTAATTATATGAAAACTCAGGTTTTAAATCTGGATTGCCTTCTTTAATTCTAAGCGGGTCGCGATCGTCAAGAAATGGACTTAAATCTTTAAATGCTGGTCTTCTGACGCGCTTCCCGAAACCTGCGATAATGTATTGTGTACGGTCGATGTTGAATTGAGCTGAAATACTCGGTAGCACCATTAAATAAGCGCTTGTTTTTTTAATCCCATCAAGTGGTGATTCATTGTATAGGTTTGTTTGTTCTGCACGAACTCCAGCATTTACTTTAATGAATTTATAATTCAATTCATCCGTCACATATAGCGCATGGGTATTTTCGCTAAAGATAAAATTATTTTGGTTGCTCTGACTTGATTCCCATTTTCCTTCAGAATGATTAAATTTGGCTAGCGAGTTATCAAGATTTCTGTTTAAAGATGCTAATCGATAACCCATTTTGACTTTATTTTTTTCCCCTATTGGTAATGTATAGTCTAAGTTCACAAAATAATTATCGTCTTTAAGTATTTCAGTTTCTTCTTGTAAAGTTGGATTACCATCATATATTCCATTCAATTTAATTTTTTGAATTTCAATTCCTTTAGTTTTTGGTTGATTAAAATCCAAGTAGCTGATCGATGCTTTTAGTACAGAGTTGTTTTTGAAAGCTTGCCTAAAGTCAAAAGAATATTCATAGAATTTGCTATCTTTTGATTCAGGCTCAGTTCTGAATGATCTGTCTTTGAATGAACTGTCCAATTTTGTTGTATTGATTTCAATATCTTTATTTTTGACTTCAAGTTGTCTTCCAAAAATAAATCCGCTTGAAATTATTGCTCCCTTCCATAGTTTATATCTTCCGCCCACTCTAAAATTTTCATTTAGAAATGATTTTTCTTCCTTTTGGTGTATTGTTTGCGTTCCATCGTAAAGACCATTTTTCAAGATGGTTCGATCTGAAAATTTATCGTTATCAATATTTTTTTGTAGTCTATCATATCCTACATAGTACTCAAATTTTTCTTTTTGTTGAGAAAGTGATAAGCTTCCATTATAACCATCTGTATTATCTGCCAGAAATGATATACTTCCTTTTATAGCATCGTCCGTATTTCCTTTTTTTAGAACAATATTTACAATCCCATTAATACCATCTCCTTGATACTCCGCCGAAGGGTTGGTGATAATTTCAATGTAGTCAATAGCACTTGCAGGAATTTGATCGAGTACAGTTTCGCGATTGTTTCCACTTATACCAGAATTTTTACCATTAATCAATACCTGTGTGTACCCACTTCCTAAACCTCTCAGACGAATGTCTCTGTTGTGATTTGGACTTCCTCCCATTGCAACGGATGGCATGTTTTTAAGTATATCTCCTGCGGTTCCCCCATTTTGGGATGTCAGGTCAGAAGCATTATATACAATTTTTCCTGGACTGATTTGCGTAACACCAACCTGAGCTTTAATAACTACTTCAGAAAGTTGTATTGAAAAGGATTCTAATTTTATTTTTCCAAGTTCGGTTGTTATACCTTCTTTAACACTAACGTTATTGGAATATTTTTTTTTATACCCAACATATGAAATGGAGAGTACGTAATTTCCCTCGGCAATATTATCAAAATATACGACTCCGTTATCGTTCGATGATGCCCATTTTACCAACGAACTGTCAGGCAAATTTAATATTGCTACTGTTGCAAATGGCAATGGCTCATTATTTAAATCTAATATGTCGGCTTTTACAAATCCTTTTCCTGATTGAGCAAAAGAAAAAGCTGTAATGAGCACGAATAAGAATGATAAAATTATGTATTTCACTTTTATAATATAATTTATTAAATGATGTAAATATGCTAGTTAAATTTAATCTAAACTATACCTAATTTTAGGCATAGTTTAGATTAAATTAGAAACCCTTGCTACCTGCAGGCCAGCGACTATGACCTACTAGAAGGAAAAACCATCCAGTTTAATTATTCCTCCTATTTCTTTTAGAAAAGCTAAAAAGATCAACTCTAGCGAATGAGTTTAAATCCAAATGGGAGGTGAAGAAATTAGAATTTCACTCCAAAGGACATATAAAACGTCCGCCCCTCGGCTGGCATGATTCCCGGTCCGGGATAGCCTCCAGCTCTTCGGGTGAAGTAAGCTGCATCAGCAAGGTTATTGACACCAGACTTTAAGGTATATTTCTTCTTATAAGTATATCCTGCCGAAAGATCCTGTACCACATAAGCTGGAATCAAGCCTGAGGTCGCAGCTGCATTTGGCTCTACAGAATTTGAGGCATCAGAAAAGGTCTCTGCAATATCGCTCAGCTGCCAAGTCATGGAGAAATCCTTATAGCGGTACGTTGCTCCATATCTGTTGATCTTTTGAGGTGCATTTTCCACTTGATTTCCTGCAAGGTTACTGACTGCGATTTCTCCATTGCTTACGCTGGTTCGCTCAAAATCTTGGTACTCTGCATTGATATAAGCAAGAGAGGCGAAAAGATGGATGTAACCGATTGATGAATTGCCTACCAAAGCAGTGATCGGATCAAACTCTACAAATGCCTCTACTCCTTGACTGACTGACTCTCCGAGATTAGTTCGGAATTGGAAACGAGTGCCATCAGCAGCGGTCTGGGTAAGTGTTCCGATACGATCTGCATAGTTTAGGTAGAAAAAACTCGCATCAAAGTTTAAGAAATCACCGATATTTCCACGATAGCCCAAATCGAAATTGTAACCTCTGGCATCTTGAAGATTGGGATCAATAACGTCAGTAGTAGCCGGTGGAGTCAGATCAGAGATCAGCACCGGTCGATAGGCTTGGGAGAAATTGCTATACAATTCCGTTGTTTTCGTCAGATGATATTCTCCACCAAAACCCAATAAGGCAAAATTCCGGTTTCGTTGCTCAGGAGTCAAAAGTTGCGGCACACCGTTTACAGTATTTAGCGTTCCTTCCATATTGGATGAAATATGCTCCAGTCGAATACCGGCAGTCAGCAACAGCTTATCAGTGACATTGAACATATTCTCTACGAAAGCTGCATGATTGGAATTCACGAAATCCAGATCACGTGGATAGCTTGATTCTACTAAATCGAAATTCATGTCCGGACCTGCATCACCCACACCACGCTGTTGCCGATCTATATTTCCTTTGAAATATCGGTATCCACTGACCAGATTATGTTCTTTTCCAAAAAGTGAATAGGCAGTGCTGAACCTTAGCTCCGTTCCGAAAGTATGGTAAAAGTCGCGGTCCACTTGGCGATTTCCAAGATTATCTTCTGTGGTAATCGCTTGCACAAAACCCACACTATTTCGCTCTGCAATAGTTCCAAAAGCTTTGAAGTTGATTTTTGACTTTGGACTTAGAATATAGTCTGCGTTCAGTGAAGGAATAAACCAAGGTGTGCTAAACCAATTTCTGGATCGGGTACTTTGGCTTGGATCTTCGGCAAACTGTGCATCTGTCAAACCTCCGGGCTGCTGGGTGGTAGTCGTCATGTAAGTCATTTCGGTACCGATTTTCAACCTATTACTTACCGCATAATTCACCTCAAGATGTGCGTGATCTGTATTGAAAAAGCCATTATCTCTCCAGCCATTTCCTCGTCTTTTTTGATAGTAAGCGGTATAATCCCACTTCCCTTCCGTACCGCCGATGTAGTTGAATGTGCTAAAAAGCCCATTACTTCCTACTGTGTTGATGGTCTCAGCGGTAAATTGAGTGGATGGATCTGGCTTGCGCAAAACGAAATTCAATAATCCACCGAACTGTGGTCCATATTGTAAAGAGGAAGCTCCACGAATGATTTCGATATTTTCTACTACTTCCATTGGAGGAGTGAAGTATGCTTCTGGGTAGCCCATTGGGTCTGGAGTAATGTCATAGCCATTCATTCGGACATTGAATTCCCAAGATCTGTTCGGGCTCAATCCTCTGGATGCCACACCAAGTTGAATACCGGAACCGTCATTTTCCCAGATGGAAATACCGGGTGTTCGACCAAAGATCTGTCGGCTATTGTTCATCGCTAAATTAGCGTCAATCTCACCTAAGCGAATGACTTCATTTTTTCTACCCGCATTGATTCGAAAATCTTCCACTTCAGGGAGACGACCTTGGCCATTCATTCCCCGGCTTGCCATCAGTTCAAATGACTCTAACCAGATGTCATTAGCTACCAATGCAAAATCAAGGTTTTCAATCTCGTCCTTACCAATCGAAAAAGGTAGGCTTTGAGTCTTAAAACCAATCATAGTTGTCTTTAACGAATAGGTTCCAACCGGCAAATCTTTGATTACAAAGCCTCCATTTTGATCGGATTGTACTCCTCTTACGGTTCCTTCGACGATGACTGAAACTCCTGGAACAGGTTTCTGCTCTTGATCAAGGATCTTTCCTTGAACTGCATTTCGCTGACAGAATGCCAAACTCAGCGACAGGAAATAGATGAACAGGGTCGTATAAATTATTCTCATTTTTACAATGTTTTATTAAGACTGATTTTAAATAGTGGCGTAAAACTAGTTCCTGGAACCATTCTAAACAAGCCTTATTTAGAAAAAATCTAATTAAAATTAAACTCACTATTAATCAGCTAATGGTGGGCTTTTTCAATGGAAAGCTTAACTTTTGTAAATCAATAATTTAAGTGATGAGGTTCCTTCTATTCTTTTTTTTTCTTATCGCGGTTTTAAGCGTCAGCTGTGCCAAAAAGCCAAAGTCGAAACCAAATATCCTGTTCATATTCGCAGATGATCAGCGAGCGGATGCTTTAGGCATAGCCGGGAATACTGTTTTGAAAACTCCAAACATTGATCAGCTCGCAATAGCAGGTACTCGATTCTCCAATGCCTATGTCATGGGTGGAAATCACGGCGCCATCTGCGCTGCCAGTCGGGCGATGATGTTATCTGGGAAAAGCCTTTTTCATGTCTTGGACAAATTGGAAGGAGAAGAAACAATGCCGATGTACTTTGCAAAGCAAGGCTATGAAACCTTCGGTACAGGCAAATGGCACAATGAAAAAGAAGTGTTTGAAGCAAGTTTCCAAAAAGGAAAAAATGTATTTCTGGGAGGAATGGCAGATCATTTCAGTATTGCTGTTCGGGATCTCCAAGTCGACGGGAAGCTTTCCGAAGCTACGAAAAAGGGCTATTCGACAGATTTATTCACCAATGTCACCAAAGACTTCTTGAATGATTACGCTAAATCAGCGCAGCAGAACCCCTTTTTTGCATACATCTCATTTACTGTCCCACACGATCCATATTCTCCTAAGTCAGGCTATATCAATCGCTACGATACGGCTCAAATCCTTCTTCCTGAAAATTTCATGGGTCTTCATCCTTTTCAATTTGACCAATTGAATATTCGGGATGAAAATCTTACCGGATGGCCTAGACAACCTGAAATCGTGAAAGAAATTCTCTCGGACTATTATAGTCTGATCACACACTTAGACAATCAGGTTGGAGAACTGATCGCTACGCTAAAAGCCAATGGACTCTATGAAAACACAATTATCGTCTATGCTGCGGACAATGGCTTGGCAATCGGTTCGCATGGCTTGCTTGGAAAGCAAAACTTGTACGAGCACTCTACCAAAGTACCCATGATCATTACTGGACCGGATATCCCTAAGGCTCAACTTTCAGATGCTTTGGTCTATTTGTATGATCTCTATCCGACTTTAGCAGATTTGGCAGGATTAACAGTACCAGAAGGAATTGATGGCAAGAATCTAGTACCTATTCTTAGGAGTTCTGAAAAGGAAGTTCGGCCTACTCTTTTCACTGCCTATCGACATACTATCCGGGGGATTCGGGAAGGGAATTGGAAATTGATTCGCTATCCAGAGCGGAATTTCACCCAGCTTTTCAATCTTAAAGTGGATCCATTTGAGTTGACTAATCTAGCTGAACTTGAGCCGGAAAAAGTGAATGAACTTCAAGGCCTATTAGAATCTGCCCAAAAATCAGCCGGAGATACCGTCGCCTGGACTGCAAAAGTCATTCTGCCCATGGACTATGATCATACCAAAATCGAGCGAAAGCCAGATCAATGGCAACCAGAATATACGCTAAAGCGATATTTTGAAGGAAAAAAGAATGGAAGTTAGGGATAAACGCAAGTTGCTTGTGATTCGAAATCTTTGCTTTCAAAAAAAGGGCTCCAAAATTGGAGCCCTTTTGATCAAGTATAATTTTCTGCAATCAGGCTAGAAGCCTTAGTTCTTCGATTCCCCAGTTGTGAGGCCCCTGCCCGAAGACAGACAGGGATGCAGTAGGAGACCGAAGTAGGCATTTACACTGGTCTCTCAATGACTATGGGGTGACCAATTCAATAGTGCTTTTGTCTTGTACCGGTAGAAAGTCCGGGACACATATTGGCTACCAATCTATCTTAGTATCCAGGATTCTGAGGAATAAGATTTGGATTATTCTGCATTTCTGGAAGCGGATAAGGCATCAAATAATGCATAGTCTGAAGTGCTTGATTAGAACTTGGGTTTACATGTCCTACAAACTGATCAAATCCATTGGTTCCTTCATTATATACTTTGCGTAAGCGAAGCATATCGAACCAAGTGATCTGCTCGAAGCACAGCTCATGCCATCGCTCTCTCAAGACTGCATCTCTAAATGTTTCAGGATTAAATTCACCCAAGGACGGAGTCATTAAGCCAGCTCTGTCACGAATTCTTTTTAAACTCTCTAGTGCCAAGTCATTTGGACCACCAACTTCGTTTTGCGCCTCTGCATAGGTCAACAACACCTCTGCAAATCTAATCAAAGGTACGTTCAGGTTATTTGTTCTATTTCCTGGCTGATCTTTAGTGCCTAGTGCCAACTGATTGAAATGCTTGAAAATATATGGAGCACCTAAATCAAATTCTTCCCCACTCCCATTTTTATAATAAGTAGTGTAGAAGTATCCTTGCTGATTAACTGCCCGAAGATCTCCCTGCTCATACGAATTGTAGAAATCTTCAGTAGGCACTGTGCTTCCCGTTCCAGAAGGGCCTTGAAAGGTCACAGGCTTGAAGTTCGGGAACATGTTATTCATAGGGTTTCCAGCAACAATCACATTGTATTGAAGCATGAAAATATGCTCCAGTTTATTATCATTAGTTTCGTTGTGAAGCGCACCGTAAGCGGGAAACAAATTAATCGATAAGGGACTGCTATTGGCGTAATCAACCACTTCTTTAGCTTTATCAGCAGCTAGCTGATAGTGAGATGCTCCTTTACTCAATGGAAAACCTGCCATAGTCAAGTATACCTTGGCAAGCATCGATTTGGTAGCCGCCAAGGAAGCTCTGCCGCTAATATCCATCCAGAGTAAACCTGCTGCCTCTGCTGCTTTAAAGTCTTCCAGTATCAGCGCATATACTTCCTCTTGAGAAGCTGGAGAAGGCTGAAAATCTTCTGAACTGGCAGTCTGAGGAAGTGTAATTAAGGGCACATCTCCCCATAGACGTACTAGATAGAAATAAGACCAAGCTCTCAGAAATCTAGCTTCTCCCAGAATTTTAGTCTTCTGAGCTGGATCCATCGGGGTAATAGCTGGGACTTTTTCTATTACCAAATTAGCTTGAGCAATTACCCGGTACAATCCATTCCACCAGTTGATCACATGCTGGGTTCGTCCGTCGTAGATAAGTCCGTACAAGTTATTCAAATCTGAATTTTGAGCTGTCTCAGTAGTAGAAGTCCCGGTAGTAGCTTCTAATAATTGCCATGTAGAAGAGAAAATCCCAGAACCACCGCCAATAAACCGCGTCTCCGCGTAAACCGCCGCAAGTGCTGCCTCTGCGTGATCAGGAATAGTGTAGAAACTTTCAGGTGTCAAGTTAGCAGGATCTTCTTCCTCCAAAAAACTTGAACAGCCTACAAACCCTGCTAGCAGTGCTCCAATTAAGAACAATCTGCCTGCTTTGTTATATATATTATCTTTCATTAGTTATTTCGCTTTAAGTAGAAAAAGAATTAAAGAGTTACCTGTAAACCGAACATGAAAATTGTTGGTCTTGGATAACTATGCCAGTTCATTCCCTGGGAAAAAACGTTATTTCCGTTTCCTCCACGAACAGGTGTAGTCTCTGGATCGCCGTTGATGTCATCCCCTGTCAAAAGAAAGAAATTCTGAGCCGAAGCATATGCTCTCAATCTACTTAGTTTGATAGCGCTAGTTAATTTTTCAGGGAAATTATAACCTATCAATAGGTTTCTTCCACGTAAAAACGAACCATCTTTTACCCAGTGCGAATCTACATTTGTCACGTATCCAGCACGGGTATCGCGGATCTCTGCGATCATAGAATTTTGATTTTGCGGAGTCCAAGCATTCAATACTGAGGTGTAACTATTAGCTAATGCCTGACGATCCTCACTAGGGTGAAGGGTCATATCCAATATGTCATTGCCTACACTATACTGAAGTTCGATGGTAAGATCAAAGTTAGATATTCTGATCGTGTTGGAAATTGCTCCCCAGAAATCCGGATTTCCATTACCTATGATCATTCTATCTGAATCATTGATCGCTTTGTCACCATTGATGTCAAGATACTTAATGTCGCCAGGGAGAATGGTCAGTCCATTTCTATAACTGACAAATTCTGCCGCTTCTGCTCTTTCAGCCTCACTCCATGTTCCCAGTCGTGTCAAACCCCAGAAAGAACCTACTGGCTCACCCACTCTTATAATATTGGTTTGATTAGTGAAATTAGGTCCACCAACTCCAAAAATATCTGCCGGTGTGGCTAGAGAAAGTACCTTATTTCTGTTGAGCGATAAGTTAAATGAAGTATTCCAACTGAAATTAGCTTTCTCAACATTTACAGAATTGAGTGTGAACTCTACCCCTTTATTTTCCATCGAACCCACATTGCTTCGAATAGTCCCATAGCCACTGGTTCTTGGTACTGGCGAATCCAAAAGCATATCGGTAGTCTTTCTAACATACAGATCTACTTCTATATTTAATCGATTATTGAACATCCCCAACTCGACTCCAAAATCTGTCTGAGCTGTTTTCTCCCATCTTAGATCAGGATTAGCCAGCCTGTTGATACCAGTTCCACCTACTTGAGATTCATTGTAAATCGCCGAATAATTAGAACTTAAGAGCGAAAGCGAAGAATACGGAGGAATCTCCGAGTTACCGGTTAATCCATAACTAGTTCTAATCTTGAAGTTCGAAATAGTCTGGTTTCCTTTAAGAAAGCCCTCTTCGGAAACTCTCCAAGCTACCGCTGCTGAAGGAAAAAAAGCATACTTATTATTATCACCGAATTTGGAAGATCCATCCGCACGACCTGTGGCAGTGAACAAATACTTATCATCCAAGATGTAATTAACTCTGGTAAAATATGAATTTAATGCTTCACGCGCTCCACCTGAACCTACTCTGGGAAGCTGACTGCCTGCCCCTAGGTTATTATACAAGAAGTAATCAGTGGCAAAGTTCTGGATACTTGCATTCATGGAAGTGAAGTTATTTTCCTGCCATGAAATCCCGAGAAGCGCAGTTATGGCGTGCCTATCTGCAAAAACCTTATTATACGTCAAGTAATTTTCCAAAGACCAGAAGGTATCTTTCCGCATACTTTTAGATGCTGTTCCACTTTGACCAATCGCCAAAGTTCTAGTTTCGGATCTGTCATTTTCTTGGGTAAGAATATTGACACCTAAAGCCGTTCTCATCTCTAGGGCATCAGAAAATTTAATATTGGTATAAGCACTTCCCAAAGTAGTTTGAGTATTAAGAATGTACTTTCTTCCAGACAATCTATGCATAGAACTCATGGTCCCTTCAGCAAATGGGTAATCACGGTTGTTTGCAAATGTCCCATCTTCATACTTCACGGGTAAGAATGGAAAATCTTCTACCATTTGTCTAGCAACAGCATCACTTACATCCACCAGATTTTCAGTTTGGCTATTATAACTTAGACTTCCACCTACTGTCAACCAAGATTTGACCTTATCCTCAATACTAAATCGGGTGGAATATCTCTTCTGGTAAGAAGTTTTTACCAAACCCTGATCATCCCTGTAGCCTAGAGAAAGTGAGTAAGAAGTACGCTCATTTCCACCAGAAAAACCTAATTGATGGTTTTGAGAGAGCTTATTTTGTGTAGTCTCTTCCAGCCAATTGGTATCAAAAAGTGGATTGCCCTGACTGTCAAAAAAGCGCGGATCTGTTCTTCTAAGGACAGGATTTAGATATGCCCATTTGCCATCATTCCAACCTTGCGGATCATACTTCTCCATATTTGCCCAAGCTAGATCTTCCACTTCCAAGTATTGCTTAGCGTTCAGCACTTGAGGTCTGTTCGGACCGATGATAGGTACGCTTAAGTCCACATTATAGGTTACCACTCCTTCGCCAGAGCTTCCTTTTTTAGTCGTGATCAGAATAACTCCGTTAGCACCTCTAGACCCGTAAATCGCAGTAGATGATGCATCCTTTAATACTTCCACGGAAACTATATCGTTAGGATTTATATAGTCAATTGCATTACTCTGTTGATCCAATGTTCCTACAGGCATCTGTACGCCATCAATCACATAGAGCGGATTATTGGAGGAATTAATAGAGCTAAACCCTCTGATTCTTACTGTAGTCCTTCCTCCTGGTCGCCCAGAGTTATTATTGACCTGCACACCGGCAATTCTACCCGCTAACGCTTGATTCAACGAAGCTGCTGGTCGCTCTCTAAGCGCATCAGCACCTACTGAGCCGACAGATCCAGTCAAATCACTTCTCCTGGTAGTTCCATATCCAATCACAATAACCTCCTCTAAAGCCGTGGAGTCAGGTTGGAGGGTTATGTTTATTACAGTCCGACTTCCAACAGATAGTCGCTGTGCTTCATAACCTATATAAGAGAAAATTAGATCAGCGTCGTCAGACACGGTTATTGTATATTCTCCGTCTATATCAGTGACGGTGCCTGAGGTAGTACCGGCCACAGATATTGTAGCTCCAGGAAGAGGCAAGCCTAATTCATCTAGAACTTTTCCCGTGACTCTCACTTCTTCTTGACTAAGGTTGAAAGTTAAAGCCGAATCAGAGCTTGCAAGTACGATAGAACTAAATAATAGCTGAAAAATGAATCCGTACAGGATTCTTTTAGACATATATAAGAGATGTCTTTGTAAAGATGTTTTCATATTTTGTGGGGTTTATTATTATTATTTTTACTAATCCTGTCATGTTGTATCATAATACAGGTGTCTTAAAACTGTGCAGCGAGGAATTCCCTGAAATATCAACTGCTCCTTACAAAGGTTTTCTAGAATATGTTATTGGCAATATATTTAATGTGATTGTCTGTAATTCTACGTATAAGCTAATAGTCATTAACGGAAAGGAATATCTATTAAACTAGGTTTGACCGATGAAAACTGAACGAAGCACTGACAATATTCGTGTTTACCATTTAACAGGCTGTTGTTTTATCACTTACTGATTCAGTTGTAACTATTTAAATTATTTAATATTGAAAATTTACTACTATTATTTAATGACTCCTGTTATAAACTATAACAATAGATTTTAAAACTTAATATTATGGGTAATTAAATAAATTCCAGAACTTCATACTATCATTTATATGAGAAAATTACTATTAATTACTTAGAGTGAGGAAAATATCATCAATATATTGATCAAACCTAACAATTATTTTTAACTAAGATCAAATGTGTGAGTAATTATCATATTCTAATAAAATAATGAAACAAGAGCTGAATTTACTCAGAAGCAATTTCCTCGGTATGGTGGAACTAAAATTATTACCTTATAAAGGCAACATTTTACAACTTAAAGAATAATTAAGAAGACCCTTCGTAAAGACTATATTTCTTTAAAAGAGATTGGATTTACTGACAGTAATTTTGTGAATTTAGAAAAATTATTCATTTTTTTGTTCTTTTTTTTGAAAAAAAACTGAATGTAATTGTAGTCTTGTTCTTTTTATAAGTTCACCATCAAATAAGGCCTTTTTGGCATTGCTGAAATTTATAAAAAATTTAATAATATTTTTGTAGACAATAAGTTGTTATAACTTGATGTTTCAAATTCTTCAGAAGAGTATAGTCTATTAAGTATTACGATAGGAAAATAAAGTTTTAGTCTTGTGAAGAACTTAATATATCCACTAGTGTAACTGTCCGTTGCAGAGTTGTTGATGTACGATATTGATACATAAATAATTTGGTTCGTGTTGTTGTTGGGCTCTGCAAAGAGATTTTTGAATTCGGAACAATTATTGGCACACCTACATAAAATAGTTTTCATGATCACCTTCTTACTTTGGATTATACTCTTTATCATCTGCTGGCCGATTGCACTGATCGCTTTGATCCTGTATCCACTCGTTTGGTTGCTACTACTTCCATTTCGACTCTTGGGTTTTGCCGTTGAGCTATCTTTCGACCTAGTCAAAAATATCTTTATGCTTCCCTTCCGCTTGCTGGGCAAAGCTTAATTTTGCTTTGATTACTGAAATGCGCATTTTTGATTCAACCCAACAGTTGACCCAAATTTGATCTAAATGAAGTACGCTCTTTCAACGATCCTCCTTTGCCTCAGCTTTTCACTTTTCGCACAAGAAAAAACCGTTTTTAAAGGCGGAAAAGAAGGTCACGCGATTTATAGAATTCCTGCAATTATTTCCATTCCCAACGGCGACTTACTTGTATTTGCCGAAGGCCGAGTAAACGGCTATGATGATTTTGGAGATATCAATCTGGTGATGAAGCGAAGCAATGATCAGGGAAGAACCTGGTCTAGAATTCAAACCATTGTGGATTATGATTTATTGCAAGCGGGAAATCCAGCCCCGGTAGTGGATTTACATGATCCGGCCTATCCAGATGGCGTAGTTTACCTTTTTTATAATTCCGGCAACAATCATGAATATGAGATCCGGATGAGTCAGGGAGTTCGAGAAGTTTGGATGATCCGATCGGTTGATTTGGGAACAAACTGGGAAGACCCAGTGAATATCACAGCCCAAGTCCACAAACCCAATAATCCCGATTTCAATCCAAGCTATATGAATCCTGCAGATTGGAGACATTATGCAAATACACCCGGACATGCATTTCAATTCCAAAAAGGAAAATTCAAGGGTAGAATCTACGTGGCTGCAAATCATTCTGAAGGAAATCCTCAAGCGAATTCCAAGGATTACCAAGCTCATGGATTCTTTACTGATGATCATGGAAAATCCTTTAAAATTTCTGAATCGATCCAATTCCCCGGCTCCAATGAATCCATTGCTGCCGAGCTTCCCGATGATCGGATGATTATGAGCATTAGAAATCAACGCGGAGATATTCGCCAGCGAATTTTAGCTTTCTCAGAAGATGGAGGAGCCACTTGGAGTGAACAGTATTTCGAAGCCAGTCTAGTCGACCCAGTTTGTCAAGGATCTATTCTTTCTTTTGAAGATCCTTCGGGGAAAGTGATTTTGGCACATTCCAATAATGCTGATACTGAAAACAGAAATAATCTAAGCTTAAAATTGAGCTATGATCAGGGAAAAACATGGCCAAAAACTACCTTAATTGATGGAGTCAAGAACCCTGGAAAATCGGCTCACACAGCCTACAGCGATTTGGTTTTACTGGAAGATAATTGGCTAGGCGTTATTTATGAGAAAAATAATTATTCTAAAATCGTTTTTAAAGCTATTTCTTGGGTGGATTGATTTTCAATCCAATCTAAAAGTCCTTACCTGAATTCTATTTTTAGGCTATTAAAACTATTCATCTTCAATAAGCCTTGAATTTCCTCGTATTTTCATGCTGGACATTCACCTCATTTAGAACTGAAATTCATTGAGGAAGCTCATACTGTTTATTTTATCAATTCTTTTTTCGCTCCAATGTTATTCTCAAGATCAAAAGGATAGCACCAAGACTACCATTACCCAAAAAGCCCTTGAAAAAGGTCTGAAATTAATCAGCCGAGGTGTAGAAGACAGTGTACTAGTCGAAAACAGTAGGGACAGATTCCTTCCCTATGCAGGAATGATCATCCGGAATATTTATGTCCAAAGTATTGGGTTCGAAAAGTCAATTTATGGTACTGAAAAACCTATCAAACAGCAGATTGGAAGAACAGCAAATAAGCTACATATCAATACTCGTGAAAAAACGATTCGTCAACATTTGTTCATTCGTCCAAATGAACCCTTGAACCCCTATAAGTTGGGAGACAACGAAAGGTTTTTGAGAGATACGGATTTCATTTTGGATTCTCGGGTTATCGTGACTCCCATTGAAGATTCCGATTCGGTGGATATTACTATTGTAACTCGAGATGTTTTTAGCGTTGGCCTAACTGCCGGGGGAAGCTTTCCTTCTGCCCCAAAATTCAATCTCTATGATGCAAATTTAGACGGGAGAGGGCAAAGAATTGAATTCAACTTTCTTGTTGACCAAGATAGAAACCCTAAAACAGGTTACGGAGCGTCCTTTAAAAAAAGTAGCTTTTTAGGAAGTTTTGCAGATCTGGAGGTCTTTTATTCCCAGTTAAATGCAGGAATTAGTACAGGAGATGAAACAGAATATGCCACAGGCATTTTGATAGACAGAAAATTAGTGTCACCCTACTCCAGAATGGCAGGAGGAGTCCAATGGAGTAAAAATTGGTCAAGAAACGTTTATTCAAAACCTGATTCAATTTTTCTAGACTATTCGTACAACTTGGCAGATCTTTGGGCAGGATATAATTTTGGAGCAAAGAAGATTCAGGCTCGAAAAAGAGTGTTTTTGGCAGCACGGATTTTTGATGGATACTATACTAAAAATCCAGATTCAGAAGAGTCAATAAATGATAGAATTTACAATAATACGAGTGGTGGGCTATCGGCGATAACATTTTACAAAAGAAATTTTTTCAAGACCCAATACATCTATGGTTTTGGTAGGACAGAAGATGTTCCCTATGGTTATTCCTTTACTACAACGGCGGGCTTGGTCAGACAGCTTCGAACTCAAAGACCTTATGCAGGAATCAAACTTGAATATGATGGTTTCCTCAACTCAGGAAGTTTTTACGAACTTATCTTAAATACAGCGAGCTATTTCAGAAATTCAAGCTTTGAAGATGCGGTAGTCTCTTCCAACATTTCATATTTCACCGAAGCATTCACGATTGGTAATTTTAAGATTAGGAATTCGCTGACTTTAAGTTTTACAAAGATTTTTAATCCTTTCGCAAATGACCTGCTAGAGATAGATTCTTCTATTATTCCAGGCTTGGGAGTTAGGGAGCTAGAAGCTTCACAGCGAAATTCATTAGGCCTGGAGTCAACAGTTTTTACACCCTGGTCCATTTTGGGGTTTAGAATTGCGCCTTTTACTTCCTTTAATTGGGCTATGATGGTATGTAAAACCTGTGAAAAAAGAAATAATAATTTTACTAGCATTAGCATGGGTATGCGAATCAGAAACGAAAACCTAATTTTTGGAACAATAGAATTAAAGGCTACCTATATTCCAAATGATGAATCGGGCAACTCAGGAGTTGGTTTTAGCTTTCGTCGGAACTTAAGATTTAAAAAATCTGACAGTTTTGTGACAGTTCCATCCTTGATTCGATATAATTGATTCATATGTATATCCGCAATGATTCCAATGGCCTTATTTTCTTTGCTTTTTGAGACCGAAAATGCCTGCCTGCCGGTAGGCAGGGAAGACGCCCGCCTGCCGATAGACAGGAAAAACCGAAACGCCCAATTATGGATTGTGCGCCAATTATATTCTTACCTCTTTTGCTGACTGGCAAAGCAGCGGATAATCAAATTTTTCAATGTGTATATCTACAAATGCATCAAAATTCTACTTCAATTGATTTGGATTCCGGATTTTCTATCGGCTCATGTTAGCGCCCGAGGCGTATTTTGATTGTAGCAGATAGTATAGAATCTGTCAGAGCACCAGCGGTGCGATTTGATCCTTAACCGGGTTACATCGAAATTGAAAATATCATTGGTCATCAAATCGCTTCTCCGAAGCTCTTCTACTATTTCTGATCTTTTCTACAGTCAAATCGCTTCTCTGAAGCTGGGGAAAATTGATTTTTCAGTATGTGTATCCGCAAAGCTGCGCCTATGCCCAACTTGGCATTGACTTAGTTCGACTCGCCCACTACGACGACCCACTTGCCCCCCCAGTCACTTGGGCTTTAAAGGGCGACAGAGACATATTGTATATTCTCGAATTAAGGTTTCCTCCTTCCCAATATTTCTATAACTGAAGCCGGTCACCGAGCGAAGCTGAGGGAGAATACCTTTCAGTATTTTTATTTTGACACGTGCATTGAAGCGAACACACGTATTAAAAATTTTGGGTTCTGAATTTCCACCAGTGTTTTCAGCGCCCGAGGCGCATTTTGATTGTAGCAGATAGTGTAGAATCTGTCAGAGCACCAGCGGTGCGATTTGATCCTTAACCGGGTTACATCGAAATTGAAAATATCATTGGTCATCAAATCGCTTCTCTGAAGCTGGGGAAAATTGATTTTTCAATATGTATATCCACAAATGCACCATCATTACATTTTAAATAATATGTGTATCCGCAAAGCTGCGCCTATGCCCAACTTGGCATTGACTTAGTTCGACTCGCCCACTACGACGACCCACTTGCCCCCCGTCACTTGGGCTTTAAAGGGCGACAGAGACGTATTGTATATTCTCGAATTAAGGTTTCCTCCTTCCCAATGTTTCTATAACTGAAACCGGTCACCGAGCGAAGCTGAGGGAGAATACCTTTCAGTATTTTTATTTTGACACGTGCATTGAAGCGAACACACGTATTAAAAATTTTGGGTTCTGAATTTCCACCCGTGTTTTCAGCGCCCGAGGCGCATTTTGATTGTAGCAGATAGTGTAGAATCTGTCAGAGCACCAGCGGTGCGATTTGATCCTTAACCGGGTTACATCGAAATTGAAAATATCATTGGTCATCAAATCGCTTCTCTGAAGCTGGGGAAAATTGATTTTTCAGTATGTGTATCCGCAAAGCTGCGCCTATGCCCAACTTGGCATTGACTTAGTTCGACTCGCCCACTACGACGACCCACTTGCCCCCCGTCACTTGGGCTTTAAAGGGCGACAGAGACGTATTGTATATT
>Ga0209390_10003248_pt1 | contig 26722 bp, 23 predicted proteins | sample BON01_FD_187212 | JGI IMG/M metagenome (GOLD analysis project Ga0209390, IMG submission 187212) | Freshwater microbial communities from Lake Bonney liftoff mats and glacier meltwater in Antarctica - BON-01 (SPAdes) (version 2) | ecosystem: Environmental > Aquatic > Freshwater > Ice > Glacier...
CAGGTCGACGCTCGCCATTTCCATACCCGAATTCAGGGTGAGGCGTCCGAACGGGTTCCACTCGCCTTCGAGGGAATAGGCGGTCATGGCCGCCTGATCCGTTTCGCCGAAACGGTTTTGCAGGCTGCCTCCGAGCGCTGTTTCCTCGTCAGACGCCGACGAGATGCCGGCCCGGAAGGACCAGAACCGCGCGTCGCGTCCGACGCTGACGCCGGTCAGGGAGCGTGTTTCCTCGGTGGCAGTGAACAGATCCATTGTCAGGCCGAACTCAATCTCGTGACTGACGCGCGCCCAGCTTCCACTGGTCGAGAAGGCATTGCCGATCCCCGGCTCGTTGAACAGGGTGACCACCGGGGCAAGGCGCGAGATGCCGCCGCCGCGACCGAACTCGACCTCTCCGCCGCTGAAGCTATAGGCGGCCTGGAAATTCGTGACGGGCTCTGCCTGATAGGGGGCCAGTCGGTCTTCCTGCACGCGCGGGGTGAACCAGGCAAAGGACAGATCTCCGACGGCAATGGCGCGCGACTGGCTGGCAGCCCAGTCGGCGCGGGTGTTCATGTCGACGACCCGCGATCCAAGCAAGCCTTTCGGCAGGCTTTTCGCCGTTGCTTCGGCGTCCAGACGGAAACCGCGATCATACTTGTCCTGGAAGACGAGGCCATTGAACGCCCCCGAATTGGAGGCCCAGTCACCAAAAGCGCCGCCTGACGGCGCCAGCGCTTCACCCAGACTAACGCGGTCGATTGAAATGCTGAGGGTCTGCTGGCCCTGCGGGCGGAAGGCCTCGGCAAGGTTCATGATCCCGACACCCGAAACGGAGTCGGCACCTGCCCCTGCCACCTCACCCGTGATCAGGTCGGGGCTGGCGTCGACGTAATCGTCGGCCGTATCGAGCAGGATCTGCAAGGCCAGCTCCGGATTGTTTTTCAGGTTCGGAAACGCATCCAGCAGCAGCGCGAGCGCGCCGGCCACATAGGGCGCCGAGAAGGATGTGCCGGACACACGATAGTAGTCACCGTCGGAATCGAGGTCATTCGTCGGATCGCCAGGGTTTGTTATGTTGTCATCGAGACCTGTCGTGACGACGCCCTCACCGGGTGCCATCAGGTAATAGTTCATCGCCGCATTGCCTGCGCGGTTCGAGAAATCGGAAATCTTGCGGGACGTGTCTATCGAGCCTACGGCGACGACCCGGCCAAGAGAGGCCGCCTCACCCGCAATATAGGCCGGCTCGGATGGTGTCTGACCAACGGCGTCGACCGAATTGCCCATGTCGTCGGTTCCGGCCGGCTCGGCCTCATTGCCTGCGGAGATCACGACGAGAATTCCTGCCTGGGCCGCTCGTCTCACGGCGTTTTCGAGTGTCGGGTCGGAGTCGATCTCGCCGCCCAGGGACATGTTGATGATGGTTACGCCCTGCGCAATCGCATAATCGATTGCCCTGACAAGGTTGCTGTCGGCAAACGCGCAGCCTTCATCTTGTCCCGTCCGGGCACAGCTGCCCGGCGAATCGGCCCGGATAGCGAGGACTGACGCCTCATAGGCGATCCCCTGAATCCCATTTGCCACGGTATCGTCCACCGACGTGGTGAAATCGTCCTGACGCACGGCGGCGATGACACCTGTGACCAGCGTGCCGTGGCCGCCTGTGTCTATGTCGTCCGACTGACGGATCTGCGTGATCGAATCACCGGTGACATCATAGCCAGGGCAAGCCGTACTGGCGCAGACGTCGAATGTCGTGATTGAGGCACCGATGAAGTCGGGGTGATCGGTGATCGAGCCGGTATCAATGACCGCGACCCTGATCCCCTGCCCCGTCGCGCCGATCGCATAGGCGGATGAGGCACCGATCAGGGGCAATCCGACCGTCGCGTTATACTCGCGCGTCTCGAAGGCAGACGGTTGCGCAATGGTGGCGGGGAAAGGTGGAGGTGGAGGGGGCGGAGGTGGCGGCGGAGGAGGTGGAGGGGGCGAAAGGGGTGTCACGGCGCTGCCGCCGCCTCCGCCGCCGCCTGCGCACGCCCCCAGCATCAATCCGGTCGGCACCAGCAAGGCGGCCGTCAGAACAAGCCGAATCGACGTCATGCAGTTCTTTTCGTAGCCGGCCACACTGCGCTCCTGAGTCTGTTGATGCTTACCCGTCCGATGCTGGACCGGATGGTTGGTTTACCTCGTTAGGAAAGCGTTGCTTTGCAGCATCCGGGTGTCAAGGCAGCCAAAGCGGCAGACGCCGCCTGAGTACAGTCCGGCCGGGCCTAGCACCCATCCGAGGCTGGATATTTCGGGGCGTCTCTGAGATAATAACCGTGTGGTGTGAGTCTTGCTTACCAACGACAGAATCAGAATTGGCGGGAACGGCTACGTCCATGAAAATTTATCCTGTAATCATGTGTGGCGGCTCCGGAACGCGCCTGTGGCCCGTATCCACGTCACGCACGCCAAAGCAGTTCGTGAACCTTGTGTCGGACACATCGCTGTTTCGCCAGACGGTCGCGCGATTGGCCCCTGGCGAGGATGGACTCGATCTGGCGCCGCCTATTGTCATCAGCAATGCCCGCTATCTTGACCTGATCAATGCACAGCTTGAAGCGGACAGCATTTCGCCCCTCGCCATCCTGCTGGAACCTTGTGCGCGGAATACGGCAGCCGTGGCAGCCGTCGCAGCAGACTTTGTCGGCCGGATTGATCCAAAGGGCCTGGTCCTTCTGTTGCCATCCGACCATTTCATCGGCGATCCGGGCGCCTTCCGGAAGGCCATTATAGACGCCATCGCGGTTGCCGAGGCAGGCCGCATCGTCACCTTTGGCATATCTCCCGACCGGCCCGAAACCGGCTTTGGCTATATCAAGGCCGGCGAACCGATCGGGCCGTCGGCGCATGCCGTCTCATCCTTCCGCGAGAAACCGAACCATGTGACGGCCCTCTCCTATCTGGCCGATGGCAACTATTCCTGGAATGCGGGCATCTTCATGTTTCCCGCCAACCTGATGTGCGACGAACTTGAGACCCATGCCCCGGATGTGCTTGCCAGCGTGAAGTCCGCACTGGACAAGACAAAGCCCGACGGACTGGTCCACCAGATCGACGAAGCCGCGTTTTCCGAAGTGCGCTCCATTTCGATCGACTATGCCGTCATGGAGCACACAAAGAACGCGGCCGTGTTCGGACCGCTGTCGTGCGCATGGAGCGATGTTGGCACCTGGCCAGCGGTCGGCGACCTGCAGACATCCAGCGGCCCGGTTCAACCCGTACTGATCGATGCCGAAAATTGCACGATACACTCAGAGCAGGGCACGCTGATTGCGGCCCTCGGCGTCGAACACCTCGTCATTGCAGTCCATGATGGCGCCGTACTCGTAATGTCGAAATCTCGCGCCCAAGATGTCAGCCTCGTGATAGACGCCCTGAAAGCGCGCGGCTTGACCGACAAGTTTTAACGCCAAACAGAACCGGCATGGCCTAGCCGGGTGCAGAACAACGAGCGCGTTACTTCATCGACAAGATCATCGGATACGGCATAGGAACCCAAGAGATGAACACCACAAATTCTTCTCCAGACGTTTCGTCAAAGCCGGATACCGTATTGGTTACCGGCGCCGCCGGCTTCGTGGGCTATTATGTATCGCTTGCCCTGCTTGAGCGAGGAATCAAGGTCATTGGGGTGGACAATCTCAACAACTACTATCCAGTGGCACTGAAGCTCGCCCGGCTGGAACGCCTATCGCCGCATGCCGGGTTTTCCTTTCATTGCCATGACATCTCGGATCATACCGGTCTCCTGGCGTTGCCCAACGTCAGCGATGTGGATGTTGTCATCAATTTGGCAGCGCAGGCGGGTGTGCGCTACTCGCTCGAAAACCCCTTCACCTATGCTGCATCGAACCTTATTGGACATCTGTCTGTACTGGAATTCGTGCGCTACGCACCAAAGCGACCGCTGCTCGTCTACGCCTCATCCAGCTCCGTATATGGCGCCAACACCAAAGTTCCATTCAGCGAGTCGGATCCGGTAAACAGTCCGGTTTCGCTATATGCGGCTACCAAACGCGCCGACGAGTTGATGAGCGAGTCCTATGCCCGCCTCTATGGCATGCGCCAGGTTGGACTACGGTTTTTTACCGTATACGGTCCATGGGGCCGCCCCGACATGGCATATTGGTCATTCACAGAGAAAATTCTCGCCGGCGAACCGATCAAGGTTTTCAATCATGGCCAACTGGAGCGTGATTTTACCTATATCGACGATATCGTTGCTGGTGTCGTCGCGACCGCCCTGCAACCTATGAAGCCCGTCGACGATGTGCCTCATCGGATCTACAATATCGGAAACAACACCCCGGTTCAGCTTCTGCGATTCATTGAAATCCTCGAACAGGCGATCGGCAAGACGGCGCAAATGCAGTTCGAACCCATGCAACCCGGCGACGTCCATTCGACTTATGCCGACATTTCCGCGATTACAGCAGATTATGGGTTTTCGCCATCCACACCGCTCGAGATCGGTATTCCAATCTTTGTTGACTGGTTCCGCGCATACAAAGGCTCGCGACTTTAGGGCAATCTCAGGTGAACTCGACCCGTTCCTGGGAGAAGTAGAACAGCGAGCGGGTTTCCTCGTCGATCTCATCGCTCGACACCAATAGAAGCTTCTGCATCGCGTTCTTGCGGTCTTTGAGCGCGTGGTCGAAATCCTGTTCGATCAACCGGTCGACGCCGGTCGACACCATCGCATCGCGCACTTCCATGTAGAGGGTCAGGGATCCGCCGAGGAACATGGATTCATAGGCGATCTTGCTGGCGATCTTGTCGTGGATATCAGTGTAGTGAAACTGGCGTTCCATAGTCGACTTGCGCTTGGTGATGAAGTCTATCTCGTGCCGGTAGTCCGGGTGCTTCAGGTAGTAATTCTTCAGCACGATCATGTCCGTATCGATCTGTCTCCGCATGTCATCCGGCAGATCATCGCTCAGTATAATGACGATATCGATATCCGACCCCTTGACCATCTCACCGGACGCGGAATGCTCGCGCGGTTCGTTATGAGCGAGGAAATAGGCAAGGTCGCCCGCGATGAAGGCGCACATGGAGGAGCGCACCTCGCGCGGCAGTTTCAGGAACAGCGATTTCATCACCTGCTGGGCGAGTCCGATCTTTTCCCGGCTGATCTCGCGGTGCATATTCGACAATGTGCCCTGGCGTTCGATCATCTGATCGCGCTGACCCGGCAGTCCGAAGAGCGAAAAGGACAGGAAGTCGCGCAGAATCGATGGGCTGAGCCGCACCTGATCGTCACGGGTGATGTCGAAGCGCAGATAATAGCTGGCAAAGTGAGACACATGCAGCGCGCGGCTCTGGTAGCAGGCCTGCCACAAGGCGAGCATTGGAATGTCGGGCAACTTTTCCGCCAGCTGCTTACCGATCATGGGCCCGTGCTCTCTCAGGAGCGCGGTGATCTGGGCCTCGACTTCAGTGAGATCGGGAACGGGCATCCATCAGCTTTCGGAGAGGTTGGCAAAATGTGTCTGGGCGACTTCTCGCACCTGAACGCAAGGATTTCCAGTACGATGACCGGAATTCACCCGCCTTCAAGTTCCCGGACCAGTGTCGGAACGGCGTCGGCCATGCCTGCCTGCCACTCTGGCAGCGTGACGCCGAACATGTCGGTTGTGCGCGTCATATCCAGCCGCGCGTTCAGCGGGCGCGTTGCGGGAGTGGGAAAGTCGGCCGTCAGCGCGCCGGTGACAGAAGCGGCCGGGCCGCCATGCTTCCGGCTGACCTCGAATATATGCCGGGCGAAGCTTGCCCGGTCTGTCTCGCCGCTGCCTGCGAGATGATAGGTGCCCCAGCCGGAGAAGCCGATTGTACAGGCCGTATCCGCTATCGCCAGCAAGGCAGTGGCCAGCGCAGGCGCATAGGTCGGGCAGCCGGTCTGGTCGGAGACGACCGTCACCGTTTCCCGCGTCCGGGCGAGGGTCAGCATGGTGCGCACGAAATTCCCGGCAAGGTGCGAAAAGACCCACGAGACCCGGACAATGAGGTGCTGGGCCGTAGCGTCAGCGACGGCGCACTCTCCTGCCAGCTTGCTGCGGCCATAGGTGCTGAGCGGCGCTGGCGGATCGTCCGGACAGTAGGGGCGCGCCAGCGTCCCGTCGAAAACGCAATCTGTCGACAGGTGGACCAGCGGTATGCCTTTGCGCGCGCATGCCATCGCGAGCGCACGGGGACCGTCTACATTCAGGGCGAAGGCCGCACCCGGCTCTGCTTCGGCCTGGTCCACTTTTGTGAACCCGCCGGCATTGATCACGATATCCGGCGCGTAGCGCTCAATCGCGCGGGATAGCGAGACCGCATCGCGCAGGTCGAGGTCCGGTCGACCCACATTAACCACACGGCCTGCTCCGGCATGCGCGAGGGCCTGCGCAACCTGACCTGTGCGCCCGATCACCAGAACCTTACGAGAATGCGAGTTGCTCATGCGCCCGACTGTAGGGTAACCGATCCCGCCGTGGCGATCAGACCAGCGGCGCTTTCAGCGCCTCACTCCACCGTAACGGATTTTGCTAGGTTGCGGGGCTGGTCAACGTCCGTGCCCTTGGCCACAGCGACGTAATAGGCGAGCAGCTGCAACGGGATCGCGGCCAGGATCGGCATCGCTATCTCATCTGCATCCGGCAGGCGAATCACGTGGTCGGCCCGGTTGCCGGCCAGTTTGATACCCTTGTCGTCGGACACGAGAATGATCCGGCCGCCGCGCGCACGCACTTCTTCCACGTTCGACAGCGTCTTTTCGAACATGTCGTCATAAGGCGCCACCACGACAATCGGCAGGTCTTGCTCGATCAGGGCAATTGGCCCATGCTTCAACTCGCCGGCCGCATAGCCTTCGGCGTGAATATACGAGACTTCCTTCAGCTTCAGCGCGCCTTCGAGTGCCAATGGGAAATAGCGCCCCCGGCCTAGGAACAGCACGTCCTTTGCCTTGGTCAGTGTCTGGGCGACGGCCTTGATCTCGGCCTCGGCTTCCAGCGCCTCGGTGACCTTGCGTGGCAACGATAGCAGGCTTTTGACATAGCGGGCCTCATCGCCCGGCTTGAGATGACCGCGCGCCTTGGCCGCCGAGAGAGCGAGCACGGCCAGAACCGAGAGCTGGGCCGTGAAGGCCTTGGTCGAGGCGACACCGATCTCGGGACCGGCATGGGTCGGCACGATCACCTTGGCTTCGCGGGCAATCGAACTTTCCGGCACGTTGACTACGGCAATCGCAGGCGACTTATTGTCCCGGCAATAGCGCAGCGCGGCCAGTGTGTCAGCGGTCTCGCCCGACTGGCTGACGAAAAGTGCTGGCCCGGTCACCGGCAGGACGGGCTTGCGATAGCGGAACTCCGACGCGATGTCGGTTTCCACGGCCAGGTGGGCAATCTGTTCGAACCAGTATTTCGCCGTCATGGCCGCGTAATAGGCCGTGCCGCAGGCGATGGCGACGGCCCGGTCTGCATCCGCAAAAATCTGGTCGGCGGCTTCACCCGCCTGGATCGTCTGCGTCGCCTGGTCGATATAGGGCAGGATCGAGCGGGCCAGCGATTCCGGCTGCTCGTGAATCTCTTTCAACATGAAATGATCATACTCGCCGCGCTCGATCAGGGCGTCGTTCACGGCAGACTTCACGCGCGGCCGGTTCACCCGGTCGCCGCGTGCATTGCGGATATCGAAACTGTCTGGACGCAAAACGGCCCAGTCGCCTTCTTCCAGATAGGTCACGTCCCGCGTCAGCGGCGCGAGCGCGATGGCGTCCGATCCGAGATACATTTCGCCTTCGCCATAGCCGAGCACGAGCGGGCTGCCCTTGCGCGCGCCCATCAGCACGCTTTCCTCACCCGAAAAGATGACGGCGAGCGCGAAGGCGCCATGCAGCTGGCCCAGAGTCGCCTCGAACGCATCTACCGCAGTGAGGCCTTCGTCCATCTTCTGGGCAATCAGCTGCGCGATGACTTCACTGTCGGTTTCGGATTCGAATACCCGGCCAGCGGCTTCAAGATCAGCCCGCAGGTCGCGGAAATTTTCGATAATCCCGTTATGGACGATGGCGACATCGCCGGACATGTGCGGATGGGCGTTCGCCTCGTTCGGCTTGCCATGCGTGGCCCAGCGCGTGTGGGCGATGCCAGTCAGGCCATCCATCGGCAAGTCTTCCAGCCGGGCCTGCAGGTTGACGATCTTGCCTTTGGCGCGGCGGCGCTCGATCTTGCCGCGGCTCGAAATGGCAATGCCCGCGCTGTCATAGCCGCGATATTCAAGCCGCTTCAGGCCGTCGATCAGCCGGTTGGCAACAGGTTCGGATCCCGCAATCGCAACAATTCCACACATAATCTACCTCCACGAATCTGATCGTCTAGATAGACCTGCTTATTCGGTCTGAATAATGACAGTTTGTTGGGAAATGCGACAATCTCGGGGTGGTTTGGGAAAACGGGTCTAAGTTCAACAGTCTGAGCTGCCAGTCCTTTTTCACAACCGTATAGTATCGCTTACAAGTGCGTTTGCTACTCATTGCCCCCTTCCATCCCCATTCTTTGGGCTCTAGGACGACGCAACGCGAAAGAGGACATCTCGACCCTTGGCCAAAATGACCCATCTCGACCGGCTTGAAGCCGAAAGCCTGCACATCCTGCGTGAAGTCGCTTCGGAATGCGAAAATCCCGTCATGCTCTATTCAGTGGGCAAGGATTCGGCCGTCATGCTGCATCTCGCGATGAAGGCTTTCTATCCCTCGCGTCCGCCTTTCCCGCTGATGCATGTCGATACGACCTGGAAATTCCGCGAGATGATCGAATTCCGTGACCGCAAGGCCGCCGAGCTCGGCTTTGACCTGCTGGTCCACATCAACGAAGACGGTGTCCGCGATGGCGTCGGCCCGTTCACCCATGGCTCGGCCCTGCACACAGACGTCATGAAGACTGCGAGCCTGAAACAGGCTCTTGAAAAGTACAAGTTCGACGCGGCCTTCGGCGGCGCCCGACGCGACGAGGAAAAGTCCCGCGCCAAGGAGCGCGTCTTCTCGTTCCGCTCGGCCGAGCACCGCTGGGACCCCAAGAAACAGCGCCCCGAACCATGGAACCTCTACAATACGCGCATACATCCTGGCGAAAGCATCCGCGTCTTCCCGCTGTCCAACTGGACCGAACTCGACATCTGGCAATATATCCGCCGCGAGCAGATCGAGATCGTGCCGCTCTATTTCGCCGCTCCGCGCCCTGTCGTAAACTGGAACGGTGTGGATATCCTGGTCGACGATGACCGCGTCCCCGAGGAAATTGCAAAGACGGCCGTCATCAAGTCGGTGCGCTTCCGCACGCTCGGCTGCTATCCGCTGACCGGCGCGGTGGAAAGCACGGCCGCCACGCTTGAAGACATCATCCAGGAAATGCTGCTGACCCGGACGTCAGAGCGTCAGGGACGCGTCATCGACGCCGACCAGTCGGCTTCCATGGAGAAAAAGAAACAGGAAGGCTATTTCTAGATGCGCCTCACCGACGACCTCATCGAGACAGATATCAGCGCCTACCTGCAAAAGCACGAGGACAAGTCGCTCCTGCGCTTCATCACCTGCGGCAGCGTGGATGACGGCAAGTCGACCCTGATCGGTCGCCTCCTCTACGATTCCAAGATGATCTTCGAGGACCAGTTGGCCTCGCTGGAAGCCGATTCCAAGCGCGTCGGCACGCAAGGCGAGAATATCGACTTCGCCCTGCTCGTGGATGGCCTCGCCGCCGAACGCGAACAGGGCATCACCATTGATGTCGCTTATCGCTTCTTCGCGACAGACAAGCGCAAGTTCATCGTCGCCGACACGCCCGGCCATGAACAATACACACGCAATATGGCGACCGGAGCCTCCACGGCCGACGTCGCCATCCTGATGATAGACGCGCGTAAGGGCATCCTGACCCAGACGCGCCGCCACAGCTTCATCACCACGCTGCTCGGCATCCGCCGGCTAGTGCTGGCCGTGAACAAGATGGACCTGGTCGACTACAGCCAGCAGGTCTTCGATGACATTGTCGACGACTTCTATGATTTCGCCGACGAGCTTGCGACCGATCTCGAAATCCAGGCGATCCCGATGTCGGCACTTGCCGGGATCAACATCACCGAACGCTCGCGCGAGACCGAATGGTATGACGGTCCGAACCTGATGGAATATCTCGAGACAGTGCCGATTGGCGACAAGCGTCTCGACGCGCCCTTCCGGATGCCCGTCCAATGGGTCAACCGCCCGAACCTCGACTTCCGCGGTTTCTCCGGCCAGATCGCCGCCGGCACCATCAAGACGGGTGACCGGATCAAGACACTTCCGTCCGGGCGCCAGTCCACGATCGAGCGGATCGTGACGGCGGATGGCGATCTCGACGAGGCCTTCGCCGGTCAGTCCGTCACCCTGACCCTGAGCGATGAAGTCGACAGTTCGCGCGGCGACGTGATCGTCTCGGCTGACGATCCAGCCGAAGTCTCCGACCAGTTCCAGGTTCGCGTCCTCTGGATGAGCGACACGCCTCTCCTGCCCGGCCGCCGCTACCTGCTCAAGATCGGTGCCAAGACGGTGACCGCCACAATCAACGCGCCAAAATACGGCATCGACATCAACACGTTGAATGATGTTCCCGCCAAGACGCTCGAGCTCAACCAGATTGGCGTCACTACGCTCTCGCTCGACCAGGCCATCGCGTTTGATCCGTATGATGATAACCGCGAAATGGGCGGATTCATCCTCATCGACCGGCAGACCAATGACACGGTCGGATTGGGCCTGATCGACTTTGCCCTGCGCCGCGCCTCGAACATTCACTGGCAGGCCATCGATATCGATCGCGCCACGCTCGCCGAGCAGAAGGGCCAGAAGCCTGCCGTGCTCTGGTTCACGGGCCTGTCGGGCTCAGGCAAGTCGACCATCGCGAACGCTCTGCAAAAGCGCTTGTTCGCCCTCGGCAAGCACACGTTCATCCTCGACGGCGACAATGTCCGCCACGGCCTCAACCGCGATCTCGGCTTCACCGATGTCGACCGGGTCGAGAACATTCGCCGGGTGTCGAACGTCGCCCGCCTGATGACCGACGCAGGCCTCATCACGCTCGTCTCATTCATCTCCCCCTTCCGGGATGAACGGCAGATGGCGCGCAATCTCATGGCCGACGGCGAGTTCATCGAGATCCATGTTGACACGCCGCTCAACGTCGCCGAACAGCGCGACGTGAAAGGCCTCTACAAGAAGGCCCGCGCCGGCGAGATCAAGAACTTCACGGGCATCGACAGCCCGTACGAGCCGCCGCTCAATCCCGAGCTTCGGATCAATACGGTTGGCCAGTCCCCGGAAGACGCGGCCGAGGAGATCCTAGGCTACCTCAAGGAAAAGGGCTTCCTCGCTGACTAGGCGACCCATGCAGGCCTGCCCTTGAGGAACCCCGTTCCATTTCCCGAACCTGTGCTAGTTTGAAGCGGCACGGTTGATTTGGGAGGATTGGTCATGCCGGAAAACAGGCCCGCCGCGGCGGCCGGACAGGCCTCTGGCGAATTGGATGTGGTTATCGTGGGCGCCGGCCTTGCCGGGCTCTACATGCTGCATAAATTACGAGAAATCGGCATCTCGGCACGGATCTACGAGGCGGGCAGCGATGTGGGCGGGACATGGTTCTGGAACCGCTATCCCGGTGCCCGGGTCGATGTCGAAAGCCAGGAATATTCCTATTCCTTTTCGCCTGAACTCGAAGTCGAATGGGCGTGGACCGAGCGCTACGCCGCTCAGCCGGAACTCCTGAAATACGTCAACCATGTCGCCGATCGCTTTCACCTGCGCCCCGACATCCGGTTCAGCACGCGCATTGCCAGCGCGATCTTTGACGAGACGCGCGACCGCTGGACCGTGACCACGGATGCGGGCGACACCGTCTCCGCGCGTTTTTGCATCATGGCCACGGGCTGTCTTTCATCGGCCAAGCAACCCGACATTCCCGGCGCCGACAGTTTCTCCGGCGACACCTACAGCACGGCAAACTGGCCGGAGGTCGGCGTCGACTTTACCGGCAAGCGGGTCGGCGTCATCGGGACCGGCTCCTCGGGCATTCAGACGATCACCACGATTGTCCCGCAGGTGCGCGAACTTACCGTCTTCCAGCGGACGCCAAGTTTCAGTGTCCCGGCGCAGAACGGCCCGATCGATCCGAAGGTCGCGGCCGACTGGAAAGCCAATCGCGAACACTATCGCGCCATGCAGAGAAAATCAGGCGCCGGTATCCTGCAGGTCAGTCCAAACGAAACACTCACATTCGACGCATCGCCTGACGAACGCCGGCGCGCATTCGAGGATCGCTGGGCCCGCGGCGGCTTCTCCCTTCTCGGCGCATTTGCCGACGTCAATGTCGACAAACAGGCCAATGACGAAGCAGCGGCGTTCGTCGCAGACAAGATCCGCAGCATTGTCGACGATCCGGACGTGGCCGAACAGCTCATTCCGACGACCTACCCGGTCGGCGCGAAACGCATGTGCGTCGACACCGGCTACTACCAGGTCTTCAATCAGGACAATGTCTCGCTTGTCGACCTGGCGACCACGCCCATCCAGGCGATCACGCCGACCGGCATCCGCACGAGCGCTCACGAGTACGAGCTCGACGCGATCATCTATGCCATCGGCTTCGATGCCATGACCGGCGCACTTGACCGGATCAATATACGCGGGCGAGACGGCTTGCGCCTCAAGGACAAATGGGCCGCCGGGCCGCTGACCTATCTCGGCCTGATGACGTCAGGTTTTCCCAACCTGTTCATGATCACGGGGCCCGGCTCGCCGTCGGTCTTGGCCAACATGATTTTGGCCATCGAACAACATGTCGACTGGATCACCGACTGTATCGACCATCTCGGCAACCGCCAGCTCAGCGTCATCGAGGCAACGCCCACCGCCGAGCAGGATTGGGTCGCACATGTCAACGAACTCGCGGAGCAAACGCTCTATTTGCAGGCCAATTCCTGGTACCTCGGTGCCAACATTCCGGGAAAGCCGCGCGTCTTCATGCCCTATCCGGGCGGGCTCGGACTGTACCGCGAGACATGTGATGAAGTCGTGGCAAATCGTTACAAGGGATTTGCGCTGACCGGCCCGGATCAGACCGTCTAGCCCTTTCCCCAACGTACCGTCTCGAATTACGGTGCAGAGCACGCTAAGCCCAATGCACACAACAGATTGCATCAGGGAGCATTGATCATGGCCAAGGGAGATATGCCGGTACTTGTCGGCGTCGGACAGAGCCTCAGCCAGTGGGACGGCACAGCCGGTCCCGACGGTGCACCGTCGCCCTTGTCGCTGATGCGCGACGCGTCAAAGGCCGCTCTGGCCAATTGCGGCGCAGGCGACATTGCCGCCGCCATCGACACGATTGCCGTCGTGCGAATCTTCGAGGATTCCATCGGCCGTGCCGCGCACCCCCATGGCCACAATGCCAACCTGCCGGGCACCCTCGCGCGCGACCTTGGTGCCCGTCCCGCTCGCCTCATCTATGAAAGTGTCGGTGGCCAAAGCCCGCAGGCCCTCGTCAACGAGATGGCTGCCCGCATCCATGCCGGCGAAGTCGAAATTGCCCTGATCTCCGGCTCGGAGGCCAATCGCGCGTCCAAGGGCGCGCGGCGCAACGACGTCGAGATCAATTGGGCGGATGACGATGCGGCGCCCTTCGAGGACCGGGGCATGGGGGCGATGCTGCTCAGCCGCGGCGAGATCAAGCACGGCCTGATCGCGGCAGCCTATTTCTACGGCCTGTTCGAGAACGCCATTGCCGCCCGCGAAGGCCGCACCCGCAGCCAGCACCGGCGCGCCATGGCAGAACTGTTCCAGCCCTTTTCTGCCGTCGCTGCGAAAAACCCGTTCTCCCAGTTCCCGGTCGAACACAGCATCGACTTCCTCGCCACGCCCTCGCGCGAGAACTATGAATATGCCGACCCCTTCCTGAAATGGTTCATCGCGCAGGACGCCGTGAACCAAGGCGCCGCTGCCATCATCATGAGCGAATCAAAGGCTGATGAACTCGGCATCCGCCAAGACAATCGGGTCTACCTCCATGGCGGCGGAGAAGCGGGCGACGATCACATTTCCGAACGCCCGTGCCTCGACGGGTCCTGGGCGATGGAGCAGGCAACCTATCGCGCGCTGTCGCAGGCTGGCGTCACGAGCAGCTACATCCTGCATTTCGACCTCTACTCCTGCTTCCCCTGCGCCGTCTTCTCGTCGACCGCCGCCATGGGTATCGACTGGAAAAAGGATACGCGTCCTTTCACCCTGACGGGTGGGCTGCCATTCTTCGGAGGCCCCGGAAACAATTACTCACTGCACGGGATCGCAGAGATGGTTCGCACGCTGCGTGCCGCGCCCGGCGCGCTTGGCCTTGTCCTCGCCAATGGCGGCTGGATGACGAAAGAGGCTGTCGGAGTCTATTGCACCACCAGGCCAGACGCCTTCACGCCGGTGGCGCCCGCAGCCAAGCCGAAGCAACAGGTGACGCTCTGCGACACCGATTGCGAAGGCACGCTGGAAACCTTCACCGTCACCCATGGCAAGGCGGGTCCGGAAAAAGGCATCATCTTTGCCCGCCTCGCTGATGGCCGCCGCGCGCTCGCCAATGCGACGCCTGCGGCCCTCGCCGTGCTGCGTGAGGAGGTGAGCCCCGTCGGACGCAAAGTGAAGATCACTGTCGCAGACGAGGTCGGGACCTTCGATTTCGTCTAGAGGCGCTCATTTGCGCTTTGGATCGCCCGGTGGACCCGCTAGCGTCCTGCAATGAAATTGCCCTTCGCCTCTTCCGGGTCTCCGAGGTCGAGTATTCCGCCGACGGTGTGGGCGCTCGGCTTGGTCAGCTTGTTCATGGACATCTCATCGGAGATGATCCACTCGCTGCTGCCCCTGTTCCTGACAGGAACCCTGGGCGTCAGCGTCGCCTTTGTCGGGCTGATCGACGGCATCGCGGAGTCGACGGCGGCCATCTCCAAGGTCTTTTCCGGATATATCTCCGACAAGATCGGAAGCCGAAAACCGCTGATTCTGCTCGGTTACAGCCTTGGCGCCTTCACCAAACCCTTCTTCGCCATGGCGGGCGGGCCCTTCATCGTCCTCGGTGCCCGGTTCGCTGACCGGATCGGCAAAGGCATTCGCGGCGCGCCGCGTGACGCGCTGATTGCCGATGTCACGCCGACCGACATCCGTGGGCGCGCCTTCGGCCTGCGCCAGGCAATGGATACCGCCGGTGCTTTCGCAGGTCCCCTACTCGCTATCGCGCTCATGGCACTTTTTGCCTCCAACATCCGCGCCGTATTCTGGGTTGCCGTCATTCCCGGCATGCTGGCTGTCCTCTGTGTCCTTCTCGGAGTCCGCGAGCCTGATGAGGGTGCCGGCTCCAGCCAGGCGAAGCCGCCGATCGACCTCAAGGCGCTGCGCCGGCTCTCGCCAGCATTCTGGACGGTGGTCGCAATCGGGGTCGCCTTCACGCTCGCACGGTTCAGCGAAGCCTTCCTGATCCTCAAGGCACATGCAGAGGGACTGCCGCTTCTCCTCGCACCACTGGTCCTCGTGGTCATGAATGTCGTCTACTCGCTCGGTGCGTATCCGGCCGGTATCCTGTCAGACCGCGTACCCGCCACCAGGCTATTGCTCCTGGGGCTGCTTGCGCTGATCGTTGCCGACATCAGCCTCGTCTATGTTCCGGGCCTGGTCGGGGCCTTCCTCGGCACCGCGCTATGGGGATTACACATGGCGATGACCCAGGGCCTGCTCGCAAAACTCGTTGCTGACCATGCCCCCGCGCACCTGCGCGGCTCCGCCTTCGGCCTGTTCAATCTAACGACCGGTATCGCGATGCTCTTTGCCAGCGTCATCGCTGGCCTGCTCTGGGACCAGGTGGGATCAGGTGCAACCTTCCTGGCAGGTGCCGGATTTGCGGCCTTCGCGGCGCTGATGGTTGTCGGCGGCCGGATTCGCCTGAATTCTGTTGCACCGCCCCCAGCCTGAGGTCACCGCCACCGGACTCTTGCCCGGAATCGCAACATGTCCCAATGTCGGCACATGACGACACACTTCCACAGGATAGGCGTAATCGGTGGCGGCGCGTGGGGCACGGCCATCGCCCAGATGCTCTGCCGCGACGGGCAGGACGTGATCCTGTGGTGCCTAGAGGCCGAGGTCGCCGAGGCGATCAATAACATCCACGAAAACACGGTGTTCCTGCCCGGGGTGCCATTGAAGCCCGCCTTGCGGGCCACGACCAGCCTCTGCGATCTCTACGATCAGGACGCCCTGTTCGCGGTCGCTCCGGCACAGCATACACGCGCCACGCTGGCCGCGCTGAAGGGCCATATCAAGCCCGGCACGCCTGTGGTCCTCTGTTCGAAGGGGATCGAACTCGCTACCGGCGACTTCATGACAGATGTCCTGTCCGAAGAACTGCCCGAGGCCAGCCCCGCCGTCATGTCCGGTCCCAGTTTCGCGATCGATGTCGCCAAGGGACTTCCAACGGCGGTGACACTCGCCGTCGAGGACGAAGCCATCGGCACCGAACTCATCCAGGCCATTTCCACGCCCACTTTCCGGCCCTATCTCGCCAGCGACCTGCTTGGCGCCGAGATTGGCGGCGCGGTGAAGAACGTGCTCGCCATCGCGTGTGGCATCGCGCTTGGCAAGGGGCTCGGCCGCTCCGCCCATGCTGCCCTGATCGCTCGCGGCAGCGCGGAAATGACCCGGCTCGCCCTCGCCCTCGGCGCAGAGCGCGAAACCATGGCTGGCCTGTCCGGCCTCGGCGATCTCGTGCTCACCTGTTCGTCGGAAACCTCTCGCAACATGAGCTGCGGCCTTGCCCTCGGGCGCGGCGAAAGCCTCGACAGCATCATGGCCGGCCGCAACAGCGTCACCGAGGGCGTCGCCACTGCCCCGGTCCTGCGCAAGCTCGCCGCCAAGCACGGCGTCGACATGCCGATCTGCGCCGCTGTGGCCGCCGTCATCGAAGGCGACATCAGTGTCGACGAGGCGATCACGACCCTGTTGATGCGGCCCAACAAGGCCGAATCCGTCCTCGCCTGAGGCTTCCCCCAGCGTCACATCTGGCCTGTACGTTGGCCCGTGCTAGACTTCGGCCAAACCGAGGAGACGCTCCATGCTGCAGAAAACCTACGAAGCCTTCGCCGTCACGATCGAAGACAAGGTCGCCCACATCAAGATGAATCGCCCCGAAGCGATGAATACGATGAACAAGGCATTCTGGAACGAATTGCCTGCCATCGTCCGCGATATCGACATGAATGCGCGCGCCCGCTGCATCGTCATCTCCTCGACCGGCAAGCACTTCTCGGCCGGCATGGACCTCGCTGTCTTCGGCTCGGGCGAGGGCGGCGGCAAGGTCGACCGCTATGTCGCCGCCGAAGCCTTCCGCTCCAACATCCGCCAGATTCAGTCCAGCTTCAACGCACTGGAAGAGGCCCGCGTACCGGTGCTCTTTGCGCTCCAGGGCGGCGTCATCGGTGGCGCCATCGACATGATCTCCGCCGGCGACATTCGCTGGTGCACGAAGGACGCCTTCTTCACAATCATGGAAACGAACATCGCGATGACCGCCGATGTCGGCACCTTCCCGCGTCTCCAGCGCTACATCCCCGAGGGCTGGGTCAAGGAAATGGCCTATACGGGCCGGCGCATCGATTCCGCCAAAGCCAAGGAAATCGGACTCGTCAACGACGTCTTCGAAACGCACGAGGACGTGCTGGCTCACGTTCTCGCAACAGCAAAAGAGATCGCGTCGAAGGACCCGCTGACGGTGACCGGCTGCAAGACGATGATCAATTACGCTCGCGATCACAACACCGCTGACACGCTGGATTATATCGGTGTCTGGAACGCCGGCATGATACCGCCGCCGCACATGCAGGAAGCCTTCGCAGCACGGGCCGAGAAACGTGATCCTGACTTCCCTGACCTGTTGAAACTGCGCGATACGCCGATGTAGGCTTAGGCCGACGCGATCCGGTAAACGGCTGTCGCAGTCATCACGATCTGGTCGCCGCACGTGGCGGAGCCGCCGGTGAACAGCACCGTGCGTGTCTTGCGGTCTACTCGCGCAGTGAATGTTGGCGTTCCGGTCACATCCGCACCAGTGACGTCAATCGTCACGGAGACCAGTTCCACCTTGTCCGGGGCGCAACGCGTTTCGGCGTCAGCGCGGATCGCGGCCATCAGGTCCAGTGCCAATGCTTCGTCGGCGCGCAGTCCGGTGTCGGTTCGCATCTCGTCTCCTCGTTCAATTCAGCTGGCACCGCTGTAACCACACGCGCGGACAAAGAAAAGAGCCCCGGCCCGGCAAGCGGGTTGGGCCCTCAGCAGCACGAATCAAAAAGGCCGCCCGGTCAGGCGGCTTTATTTGGTGGGTGCGAAACTGATTGGCAGGTCAGGCCGCTTTGGCCGCGCTGATTTCCGCGTCCAGATCATGGCCGATCAGGTCGCCGAGATGCCCGAAGCCGACCATGTCGTATTTCTCTTCCATGAAGGTTGAGATCGATGGCAGCAGGTGGCCAATCGCCTTGTGGTCCAGGCCGATCGTGTGGAGCGAGCCGATCATCGTCTGTGCGACGACGCGTTTGCCGCCGGGGGTCTGTTCGATCAGGCGGGCAATGATTCCGGTGGCGGCGCCGAACTCTGAGCCCGTGCGGGCAGCGAGTGCCCGAGCGCCGGGAATGGCCTTGAACATTGCCGGTGCGAAGGATGAAGCCTGTCGCTCAGCTGAATTCAACACAATCCCCAGCGCCGTCTTGGCAGTAGGTTCCGAGAGTCCATTGATTTTAGCGATGTGCGCAATGAGAACATTCAGCATTAGCGTGGCACTCCTAGGATTAATGGCTCCGGAACCCCCATTAACCTCCCACATGCTTTCCGATTCGTTACTGCACGCCGTCGCAAGCAGCCAGATTTGCGATTTAACGTTAAGCGCTGTTAGGTCGGGGTAAACAGCAGCGTGATTTGTGTTTACGCACTGTCCACAGACCGAAATCAGGTTGAACAAAAACAAGGCACTTCCAATGATCAGGATCGGAATCCTCGGCGCATCAAAAATTGCACCGCCTGCGCTCATAAACCCGGCCCGGCTGCGCGATGATTGTGAGATCGTTGCCGTCGCCGCGCGCGACGCAGCGCGCGCCCGTGCGTACGCTGCCGAAAACACAGTTCCGGATATTGCCGATTCCTATGAAACCCTGATCGCGCGTGATGACATTGACCTCATCTACAATGCCCTGCCGCCGCACCGTCACGCCGACCTCACCATCGCCGCGCTCGAAGCCGGCAAGGCCGTGCTCTGCGAGAAACCGTTCGCCATGAATGCAATCGAAGCAGCCCGCATGACCGACGCTGCGCAGCGCACGGGACGCGTCCTCATCGAAGCCTTCCATTATCGCTTCCACCCGGCCTTCCAGCGCGTCTTCGATATCGTGCGCAGCGGACGGCTTGGCACAATCCGCCGGGTCGACGCCGCCTTCGATGTGACGATCCCCTACAAGCCGGGCGAACTACGCCACACGCTGGAGGTTGGCGGCGGCGCGCTGATGGACCTCGGCTGCTATCCTGTCCACTGGGTGCGCACGCTGGTTGGGACCGAGCCTGAGGTCGTCTCAGCCACCGCTCATTGCGACCGCCCGGGCGTCGATACAAGCATGGCCGCAGAGCTGCGCTTTCCAGGCGGCGAAACCGGATCGATCCACACGACGATGGCACCGGACACAAAGTTTGATGCCTGGATCCGGGTCGAGGGCTCACTGGGCCAGCTCGAGATCAAAAACCCGATCCACCCCCATCGCGGGCACATGATCACCACCACGATCGACGGCGACAACCGCACCCTTACCGCCCCCGGCCAGACCACGTACGACCACCAGCTCGCCCACGTCCTGGACGTGCTGGCGGGATGCACGCATGCGCTTACAGGCGGCCGGGATGCCGTCGGGAACATGGCTGCAATCGACGCGATCTATCGCGCCGCCGGCCTGTCACCTCGCGGGCTCTGATCAGCCGGCGCTCGCCTGCGCCATGCTGATCCAGCCTTCGACTTCCACTTCTTCAAACTCCGCATCTTCCCACAGCACCCGGTCACCCTGCGGCGTCGTCAGGAAGTCCATGGCCGACAGGAAAACATCCCGGGCCGAGGACGCGGCAAGGTCAGCAGCGGTTCGTATTCCGGCGCCCACGAGGATTTGCGTATCATGCACACGCAGGCCCGGCACATCCATCATCAGGCGCGACTGGTCCTGCCAGTCCGTCAGCGCCTCTGCATCAATGTGGCGGACGTTCAGCAGGTGCACGGTCTCTTCAATGTCGCAGTCCAGCAGGTCGCCGACATTCATGATCCCGGCCCTTCCAAGACGTCGCGCCGTCTTGCGACCAACGGAGGGGGCATCAACGACCGGCGATTCCCGTGTCAGGGCGCCGTGACCGCCAATCGACTCGACGGGTGCCAGTTCAGGTTCGGCCTCTGCGCCGGGCGCGGCTTCCGGCTTGGGCGCTTCCTTGACCGGAGCAGGCTTGGGCGCAGGCTTTGGTTCGGGTTTCACAGCGGCTTTGACTTCGGGCACAGGCGCCGGCTTCGGCTTTGCCTCCGGTTTCGGTTCCGGCTTTTCGCTCCTGATCACCGGCCCGTCGTCTAGAGGTTTCACCCGCGCGCTGCCAAGCGGCGCAAGTTCCTGCGCGTCGAGCTGCTTCAGCGGCACACGCAGCACCTGTTTCGCATGCAGCTTGCGGATCGCCTTGTCGTCGTCCGGCAGCGTCTTGACCACTTTGCCGGTCTTCTGGAACTCGGCATACATGCGTTCGACCTGGCGCCTGTTGCCCTCATCCGCGATTTTTCGCGACAGTTTGCGAAGCGGAATATCCAGCGTCTCGATATAGCCCTGTATCGTCAGGTTTACCTTGGGCGGCGCCACGGCCGCCTCTTCGATGGCACGCGACATCAGCGTCGCCATGCCCGCCGTCGCATAGGCGACAAGGTCGGCGACGATCTCCAGCATGGTCTCATCGAGCCCAGCCGGCGGATCCTTTACGCCAACATCAAGGTCGTAGTGATCAATGAATGTCTGGTAGTGGGGATGCGACCGCTCAGCGCCGGCCCGCACCATGTCGGACACGAAGCCCACGCCATTCGGCACATGGATTTCCGGATAGCCATTAGCCTCGATGCGCGCCGTGATCTCGTCATTGGACTTGGCGATGCTCCATTCCACCGCACGGTGGATGGCGCCTTCTTCCTCGGTCTGGCCAGTATGGAAGGGCTGCAGCGGATCGGCATAATAATGGCTCAGCACGCCCAGCGCATAGGCGGCCTCGCTCCACTTCTTGCGCGAAAGCAGGTCGACAGCCGTGGCATACCATTCGGTCGCCTTGTCACGCGCGCCGCCCCACTCGCCTTCGGAAATGTGCAGGACGTGATTGCGGAAATCCTTGAACGCCGTGTCCGGCGCCTTGGCCCCCTTCAGCAGGTGCTCATGGTGCACCAGGAACAGCGACTTCCACTTCTCGGCCTCATCGGCGCCAATCAGGTCAAGCGCATTGAACGCGATATGGTGATGTGTCGACGTGCAACGGTGCGCACGGATCACCCGTTCGAGCAGGGACATGGCGGGAACTCCAGTGTGGTGAATCTTTCACCGACTCTGCCCCCACGAAAGTTACCGCAAAATTAACCCTTTGCCGCCCGGCGGGGATTTGCCTCCCGCCGGGTGCAATTTGGTATCTACCGAACCGCAAAATCCGTCGGCTCGGTGCTCTTGCCCTTGGCGTCTTTTTCGCCGCGGGGCTGGCCATGCTTTTGCGCGCCCATGAAGCCGAAAAGGTGCCCGGCAACCTTGCGCATCTGGATCTCTTCTGAACCCTCGGTGATGCGATAGCGGCGGTGGTGGCGGTAAATGTGCTCGAACGGCTTGTGGCGGGAATAGCCCATGCCGCCATGGATCTGCATCGCGCGGTCGGCGGCGTTGCAGCAGAGCCGGTTTGCCCGGTAGTTGCACATCGACACTTTGTCCGACAGCTTGATCGCGACTTCCGGCTTGGACATCTGATCCATTTCCCACGCCGTCTTAAAAATCAGCAGCCGGAGCATCTCCGCTTCCGATGAGAGTTCCACGATCGGGAACTGGATGGCCTGGTTGGTCGACAGCTTCTTGCCGAACGGCGCGCGCGTGTTCGCATAGTCGATCGACTCGTCAATGCAGAACAGGGCCGCACCAACCGAGCTGGCAGCCTGGCGAATGCGGTTCTCGTGCACGAAATGCTGGGCCAGCGCGAGACCACCTTCGGGCGGGCCGAACACGGCGCTCTCGGGCACCCAGACATCCTTGATCGTCAGGCGCGGGTGATCGGTCGGCATGTTGAACGTCCACATGTATTCGAGAATCTCGATGCCCGGATCGTCCGCCGGCACGAGCAGGCACGTGATGCCGCGTGCATCACCGTCCTCGCCGCTGGTGCGGACAAAGCACATCATGTGCGTGGCATGGTGCATGCCGGTGATCCACATCTTCTCGCCATTAATCAGCCAGCCGTCCTTGCCGTCTTTCTTGTGGCGGACAGCACGGGTTTCCATATGAGTCGCGTCAGAGCCGTGATTGGGCTCGGTCAGGCCGAACGTCGCGCGGAACTTGCCCTCAAGGGCCGCCGTCGCGAGATGCTTCTGGTCGTCGCGGGCAAAGTCGCGCAGCATCAGGATCTGCGGCATGTTGCCGACGATGGAATGCTCGTTCTGCAAGTCATTGTGCAGGCCGAGCCCCTTGCGCGCGAGATGTTCGCGGATGATCGCCATGGCCAGGTTCGACCCGTTCTGGCCGCCATATTCCTTCGGCAGGCCATACCGCAAGTGGCCTGCTTCGTCCGCGAGGCGTCTCGCCTTACCCAGCAGCTCTTCCCATTCCTTGCGCGGCAAGCCCTGATTCTCAAAATCTGTGCGCGCCCATTCGCGGCGATGGTCGAAGAAGCGGATATTGTCATCCTGCTGTTCGAGCGGCTTGATCGTGTCCTCGATGAACTGGTCGAGCACGACCAGATAATCGGCGATATCCTGCGGAATATTGAAGTCCATGATGTCTCTCTCCCGGGCGTGTGCCTCTGTTCTTTCGGCCACTCTAACTCAGGCACGGGCAGGAGCAATTTGTGTCGTAGGGGCAACCGAGACGAGAAGAGATTTCCGCTTGGGGAATTCGACCGATTCTGTATTCTGAACACTTGACCAAGTATTCAACGTTTGATAATCATTATTCTGAAGGGGGTGTTTGCCCTTTCTTCACTGCGTTGCACGCTCATCATAAACCCCGAACGAAAGGCACCCTCCCATGCTACGTTCCGCCCTTATCAGCGCCGCCGCCCTGGCGCTCGCTGCTCCCGCCCTCGCTGGCACATTCGTGTTCGAAACGGCCGCCCCTGTTGCCGACAAGCATGTCATCGCCGAGAGCGTTGTCTGGACCTGCGAAGGCACGACCTGCGTCGGCGAACTCGATCGCAAGAAAGCCTCCGTCCGCATCTGCAAGAAGATCGCCAAGGAAGTCGGCATCGTCACCGCCCTGCGCAACGACAAGTCCGAACTGACTGCCGACGATATCGAAGCCTGCAAGGCCGCGGCGAAGACCTAACTCTCTCTTCACCTTGAAGAGCCTCACCTCGGGCCGCTGCGGGAAACCGGGGCGGCCGCTTTTTTGGGGCCGGTATCAGGCCTCCGGTTCAACCGGCTGCCAGAGCTCCACTTTCCGGCCATCAGGATCCATGATCCAGGCAAAGTGGCCATAGCTTTCGATCATGGGCTCGCCCTCGAGATCCACGCCTTCGGCCTTCACCCGTTCGAGCACGCCGGGCAGATCGTCGACCATGAGATTCATCATGAAGTCGCTGCTCGAAGGCTTGAAATAGTCACTCTCTCCCTTGAACGGCGCCCATATGGTCTGGGCAGCCTTGGGAAAAACGCCTGCCGCGCTGGCATGGCTGAAACTGCTGCTGCCGAAATCGTCAATCTCGATGCCGAGTACGCGCGTATACCAGGCGCGTGTCGCATCGACGTCCTTGCACAGAAAAAACAACCCTCCCAGGCCGATCACTTTTGCCACTTCCAGGCCTCCTCTTCTATATCGCTGCGATGGCTTCGGCGAGCAGGTCGCGCACCTCGCCAGCAACGCGGATAAGTTCAATGTTGTCGATTGCCTGCATGGAGGCAACCGGGTCGATGGCGCTCACTTCGACTGCGTCGCCCACCTGCCTCAGGATGACATTGCAGGGCAGCATCGCCCCGACGCGCGGTTCCATCCCGATGGCCTGATACGCCATCTTTGGATTGCAGGCACCCAGGATGCGGTAGGGCGGCATGTCGACATCCAGCTTCTTTTTCATCGTGCCTTTGACGTCGATCTCGGTGAGCACACCGAACCCTTTGCCTAAGAGGGCGGAGCGCGTGCGCTGGTCAACCTCGTCAAAACTCGCTGCTGTGATGGTTCGGTTGATCGTGTATGACATGGTGTTCTCCAAAGGGTGTTTCCGGTCCGGCTCGAACCAACTCACGTGTCATGATACCATAATCATCCGACGCCATTAGTGTGTCTTTGAGAAAGTCGCCCTGTTGGCATTCGCCACGGCCTAACGCATGGTACTTGCAAGTACAGACCAGAGGATTTCCCATGCCCCTCGACGCAAAACGTACGCCGGATACCCGTTTCGACAACCTGCCCGGTTACGACTACGCGCCGCATTACGTCGACGACCTGCCCGGTTATGAAGGCCTGCGAGTCCACTATGTCGACGAAGGCCCACAGGACGCCGTCCGCACTTATCTGTGCCTGCACGGCGAGCCGTCCTGGGCTTACCTCTACCGCAAGATGATACCCGTCTTTCTCGACAGCGGCGCCCGGGTTATCGCCCCCGACTGGCTGGGCTTTGGCCGGTCTGACAAACCCGTCGATGACACGGTCTACACATTCAACTTTCACCGCAACATGATGCTCGAACTGATCAAGCGGCTGGACCTGAAGAATGTCACGCTCGTCTGCCAGGATTGGGGCGGCCTGCTTGGCCTGACAATCCCGATGGACATGCCCGACACATTCGAGCGCCTGATCGTCATGAACACGGCCATCGCCACAGGCCAGTCCCCCGGCGCCGGCTTCGACCAGTGGAAAGCCTATGTGCGCAACCAGCCGGACATGGACGTCGCCGCCCTGATGAAGCGCGGCACGCCAATCCTGTCCGATGCGGAAGCCGCCGCCTATGGCGCCCCCTTCCCGGACGCGACTTACAAGGCGGGCGTGCGCACCTTCCCGGAACTGGTCATGGTGGCGCCCGGCATGGAAGGCGTCGACATCTCCAAACGCGCCGCGCTCTGGTGGACGAATGATTGGTCGGGTGACAGTTTCATGGCCGTCGGCGCGCAGGACCCTGTGCTCGGCCCGCCGCAAATGGAACAGCTGCGCAAGACGATCCGCAACTGCCCGGAACCGATGATCGTCGCCGATGGTGGCCACTTCGTTCAGGAATGGGGAGAACCCGTCGCTCGGGCAGCACTGCAATCGTTCGGCGAGCTTTAGCGCCATGATGGACGTCTTCGCCGCATTCAATGCCGACGTCGCCACCCAGCCGCAATGGATCCAGGTCTGGCTCAATGTCCTTGTCGGCGTACTCGCCCTGTCGATCCCCTTCAGCTTCGTCCGGGTCGAGGCACGCTGGACCCTGCTTGGCCTCGTGGTCGGCGCGGGCGGCATCATGTTTCTTTACAGCCAGTTTGGCTACAGCCGCATTCTCGGCCTCGGCCATGTGGTCGCCTGGACGCCGCTCGTCGTCTACCTGCTCACACGCCGCTCCAGTTGGCAGGTGGCAAGCACTTGGGCCGGAAAATGGATTGTCGCGGCTGTCGCGGTCCTGCTCGTGTCACTGGCCTTCGACTATGTCGACGTGATCCGCTGGCTGGTTGGAGACCGCGCATGACAGCCTATCCCGAGGCAGGGTGCGGCGCGGCCATTTTCGATGACGCAGGCCGGCTTCTACTTATCCAGCGCCTCACCGAACCGGAAGCCGGTGCGTGGGGCCTGCCCGGCGGCAAGATCGATTTCGGCGAGCCGGCGCGCGAAACGGCCCGGCGCGAGATCGCCGAAGAATTGGGAATTGAGATCGACGTCAACGACCTCGCCTGCATAGCGGAAATTCTGGACGGCGGTGATGGACGCCATTGGGTATCGCCGATTTTCTACGCGCGCGTTGTTTCGGGCACACCCCGCCTGATGGAGCCTGAAAAACATGGCGGTTTCGGCTGGTACAGCCTGGACGCCCTGCCCACCCTCCTCACCACCCCTACGCTCGCCCTGCTGGACACGCTCAAAACTACACCTGTCCCCTCGCCCGCGTCCTGAATCCTGCTAAGAAGCCGCATGAAAAAACTGCGATTCCTGTTGGTGCGGCTCTTGGTTGCGGACCTCTTTGCAACACTCATCTTTTTCGGCCTGACCCGCTTTGTCGATCAGACCGGAAAGATCAGCCAAGGTGCAGGCGTCGTTTTCTATTCCGACTCGGCAAAGGAAGCTGACGCCCGCATAGACAAGGGCATTGCCCTGCTCGAGGCGGGCAAGGTGGACAAGCTGGTGATGGTCGGCGGGCACCGCCCGCAGGAAGGTGTCGTCGGCAGCCAAGATATGG
>Ga0209390_10003249_pt1 | contig 26720 bp, 20 predicted proteins | sample BON01_FD_187212 | JGI IMG/M metagenome (GOLD analysis project Ga0209390, IMG submission 187212) | Freshwater microbial communities from Lake Bonney liftoff mats and glacier meltwater in Antarctica - BON-01 (SPAdes) (version 2) | ecosystem: Environmental > Aquatic > Freshwater > Ice > Glacier...
GAGGGCATTCATTCTGTGGCCCGTTGGCGGGCATTTTACGCCGAGCGCAAGTGCGAATTTAGAGTTTTGTTTTCAGCCCGAGCCGCTCAGAACGAGTTTTTTTATAGCACGCTGTTTCGGACCCCTTTCAGTGGTGAGCGACCGCCCTATATTTGGTCTAACGGCACCGGCGGCACCCTTGAGGAGCGCATAGAACAATCCTTCGAGCAGATGATGCATCGACTCGATCTTGTTTTAGAGCGCCTCATTTGGGCTAACCTCACTTGTAAGGCTACTAAATGCCTACTCTTCGCTATCTCAGCCGAGTACCTCGGACGCTTTATTTCACGCAAGGGTCTAGAGATGGCCCCGAGTAAGATTGACACTGTCAGTAAAACGGTTATCTCTTCGATCAATGATATTGGTAAGGTGCGTTCTTTCTTGGGCTTATGCTCATACTACCGACGCTTCATTAAGGGTTTCTCCACTATTGCCACTCCGTTAACGGACCTCACTAAGAAAGATATTAACGTGGAGGAGGAGATCAAGCATGATGAATGTCAGAACGCGATACGTACCCTTATAGAAGCCATTACCTCAGCCCCAGTACTCGCCACCCCTAGGGGAGACCGCGAGTTCATCGTTAAGACGGACGCGGCCAGCAAGGAGGGTATCAGTGGCGTGCTTAGCCAAGTCGATGACAACGGCCACGAGAAGGTAATCGCGTACTATGGACGTCGCCTTATTCCGGCCGAACGTAACTATTTCGTTACAGAGATAGAGCTTTTAGCCGCCTTAGAATCCATACGCAACTGGCGACCCTACTTGTGGGGTTGGAAGTTCCGATTAGTAATTGACCACTCAGTGCTACGCTGGTTACATACTATGAAAGATACACTTGTGGGGTCGGAAGTTCCGATTAGTAATTGACCACTCAGTGCTACGCTGGTTACATACTATGAAAGATACAGTTGAGGGTAGACCCGCCTCACGGTTAATGCGTTGGGCTCTTAAACTAGCTGAATATAGATTTACTATAAAACATAAACCGGGAGCCCTTCATAAGGACGCCGAAGGTATATCTCGACTAGTCGCCTCTATTGATTTAAACAGGGACACTTACATTGCCGCCGTGCAATTCCTTAACCCTAGCCCCTTCGACTTCGAATCTAGTAGAAAGGCTCGTACCCGCGCCACTACCGCCCGTTCCCTGCAAGCCGCCGAGAGAGCCGCACGTAGCGAAAGCACGACCCATTCTTCTATTCTTGAGGACTACCTCCGCTCTAACGCTAAGAGCCATCAGGCGATAGCTGAAGCGCAACAGTCGGGTCCAATCACCCGAGAGATTATTACCTTCTTAAGCACGGGCTTACCATCGGATCCAATGTCCTCCGCTGACCTCAAACACAACCATTGGTTATATAAGGAATCTAATAGATGCGTCTATAAAGACAACCTTCTATACTGCCGTGTCGGTCTACCCGAGGATAGCGATAGCCAATCCCCAGCAGCCCTTAGGCTATACGTACCGGCGTCATTACGCCAATCTTATTTATAATATCGTTCCATGAGCACCTATGCCACTTAGGTTCAACCCGCATGGCACAAGTACTCAGGGCACGATATTACTGGCCAGGCCAGCCTAAGGATATTTACACACATGTTAAGGAGTGTCACGAGTGCACTTTGGCTAAACCTCCTTTTAGGAGGCCGGCCGCACCCAAAGGCCCTCCCGTTGGTTCTTACCCCTTTGATAGAGTCTTTGTTGACGTCGTCTCGATGGCGCCGACACATGACTATATAAATGGCGAGCGGGGCTATTCCAAGTTGTTAGTCTTCGTCGACTCTTTGAGCAGATGGATAGAGGCAACACCTTTTAATACCGACCCGACTTCAGAACAGGTATTACACTCTTACCTATCAAACGTAGTCTGCCGCCACGGTACACCTAGAGAGCTCCGCAGCGACTCGGGCTCTAACTTCGTTAGCGAACTAACGTCCACGATACTTAGGCTCACCGGTACCGATTTAACACCTACAGAGGCACATCACCATGAGGGTGTGGGTTTGGTAGAACGCGCCCAACAAACTTTAGTTGCCTTGGCACGCACTACCGACGAAGGCGGCAGACATTGGTTTGACCACCTACCTTTCTTTCTTATGAGCGTGCGTGCTTCCCCTAACCGTTTAACTAGCCAATCACCCGCCTCGCTCTTGTATGGGCATGAGCTTCGGCTTCCTTCTCAGATAGGGGACCCTCGGGCTGTAGCAGACGTAACCACTCCGGATGGCCTTCCAGCGTCTATCAAGAAATGCGCAGAGCTCCTTCACAACCGCCTGCTTACCTCTTGGACAGCCGCTAGGGATGCCACCTTGGAGTCTCAGAGCGACGCCGTTGCTGACACGACGCGTACTCAGGACACCCACGTTACCTTCTTACTTGGTGACCGAGTCTGCCGCCGTAAACCAGGTCACTCTAATAAACTGGAAATCACCATTCCGGCCCTTACCGAGTCCACGAGGTCTTAGGCTTCGGCAAGTATCAGATCACCGATTTAGAGAATAAAATGATTAAGGACGAGATACACGTATCTAACCTCAAACCACACTATACTCAAACCGATTTGGAACCCGTCGAAATGGATGAGTATTTAATTGACTCTCTACTCGATCGCCGAGGCCTAGGCAACGACCGTCAATATCTAGTTAAATGGCGAGGCTATTCTAGGAAGGAAGCCACATGGGAGCCACATACCGAGCTCGTACGTCGCTGTTCCGATATGTTAGATGCTTATGACTTATTACCAACCCGTAAACCCAAACACGGAAAGAACGCACCTACGGTATTTCCTCCTCGGCCTTCGGCTCAGGAAGTAACACCACCCGACGACCCTGCACTTCACAACAGGTCGGCCGGTAGGTTTTCTCTCAGGAAGCGGGCACCAGTGCGGTATAAAGAGACCGCTAGTAATATGGTTAACGCTATCTACACTCCGGTACTTACATACAAGACCGATACACACACGGTCGAGTACGAACACCTGTCAGCCACCTTTAAGCTTGGCAAGTGGTATTATCATACCACCAACCACGTCAAAGGCCCTCGTTGGCCTTCCCAAACGATTTCACCACAAGAGCTCACTACTCCTCCCTTTTCAGAAGCTCGAGCCGAAGCTAAGAGAAAGATAGGATTATACGAACTCAACTTGTATGCGGACGCAGCACTCGTTTGGAATAAGGATAACCAACATTTGTGGTACCCAGACACACGGTTAAATTATATTTAAAACTAGACTAACAATACACCTTTCGTTTTACTAACCTATACCATTTAGAATTTATGCCCCAAACATTCCCCAAAGATAAAATCTGCAAAAGAGAGACGCACAATGCCGGCATTGAACCGCCAAACACTGACTGAGCAAAACTTCCGTAAAAGGAAGAAGACAAAGGTGGGTATTTGTGTAGAACCTTGCACCCATAGGGGGTTCATACCCCTGAGCGTGTTTACTACGTGCTGGATGCCAGTTCTGTGCTCCCGTGCTTTAAAGCACGTTCTCTTAGAACTTAAAATAGATATGAGGCCTCCTATCGTTTATCCTTAGCAATACATCGTTAAGTCTGTTCTATTTTTATATTTGGATGATAATTTTGTATAGCTAACAAGATTATATATATACGGACCTACACCTTAATAATATTACGTATGACGATACGTTCGGTAGCCTTTAGGCTAGTTAGTTTATTCCATTTATTTCATGATATGCATGTTTAATCCAAATCCAGTTTCATGGGAAACACATGAGTATTAACTCCACATCCTGGGATTAGAGTTTAAAATGGGACCAATTCAGCCTGAAAGAACAGAGCATGATTAAATGCCTGAATGAACAGAGCATGATTAAATAGCCTGAAAGAACAGAGCATAATCAAACCGATCGTTTCGAAACCAGTAGGTAAGAAACACAAAACGACAAGGTGATATTATCTGAAACTAGCCCAGCTAGTAAGATAATACAAACCAAACCGATTGGATGATAACTCAAGTGTTATCAAAGAGATCCCTCTTTAAACCACTATACCACGGATTTTTATTTTTAGTTTATTTTAATTTTAGTTCTCTTTAGTTATTGTACTTCTATATATATGGTTACCTTTGGATACTATATAGATATTTTACTTTATAATTATTGGACGCGTTGAAATAGAACCAGGACATGCACAGATACTTATAGTAATAGAACGCCGTTTAACTGGATAACATGTAGAAACACCCAGTAACGTACGTCACTATAACTGTAATAGAACGCCGTTTTAACTGGATCACATGTGGAGACACCCAGTAACGTACGTCACTATACTTACAACTATAACTATAGGAGCATTTGAAGATCTATTCGGTAGTACTTTAATTTATCTTGTTATTCTATTTAGCCTCAACTTATACTAGTATCGGACAAAGTATACATACTTAGGTATGCCTGCTCAACGGAGTTTCGATCTTAGTCGGGGGGTGTCGCATCCGCGAGAGACATAGAGCCTTAAGGGATAACTTTAAGCTCTATACTTGGGGGTAAGACGAGATAACCATAGTATTTATACCCTAGTAGACAGTGAACCCAGACGTACCGCCACCGAGGCGACGCTACGACTTTAAGGCCGACTATAGGCACGGGCACGACGAGGCGACCTCTACAAGGCCAACTCGACGTACAGGAACAGGAACAGGAAGATGCAGAGCGTCTTGGGTGCACAGTAACATTCCCCCCCTATATAGCAGTTGATGACCGCGCGAGCCGGTGTTCTCCCGAACACTGACCGCGGCTAATCAGCTTATATATATTGCCGAGACGTAACCTGGGCAGTCAAACCCGTTGACGAGACGTAGTCAGACCCGACAACGAGGCCAGTGCGCACCGGCCTCAGTCATCATCAGCACAGGAATCAGTAACGGATTACAGCCACCCATACCCCCCAGATTTATCGTCGATCTTCCAGAGTAACGACTAAGGTTAAACCTCATTCCTTACTCTCTAAGATAATGAAACCCCCACAGTAGATAAACACCCAGATTCATGTGAATGACCAGTGCGGATACACCACAGTTCAGCCGACGAGCGGCCGCGGCGTGCCGACCGGGAGTATCTGACGAACCAGAAACCATACCATCATCAAGTGGACCCTAGACATACATGACCGCACCTCTCGGCACCATGCCGGAGGTGCACCAGGTACCAGCGGGCTCCGGCCCGAACAAGCATCATAGAGGCATGGGCGTCCCAGCGCTGTTCAACTCGCCCGCGCGTGGCGCGGGCGCGGCGGCTGGCCATGCTGCTGCGGCGTGTGTTAGCGCACGCAGCGAGAGTGTTGGCGCGAGCGTGTACTACGCGCGCGATGCCGATTCGAACTCTTCTCTACCACATGTAGCTCGACAAGCACAGAACTCCGGCGCTGGCGCCGCGGTCAACGGGCTCCCATCTACCATCGAGAACGCGGGCTACTACACGTCCGCCGACTCCACCCTCAAGGTCTCGGGCTCCAACGCGCCCGGCCTCCCATCCGCCATCAAGAAAGTGATCTGGGCAGAACTGGCTTCCACCATCAACGCGGGCGTCGACCAGCACACCTCCATCTCCAAGGGCTCGAGCACGGCCAAGGTCGACTCCATGGGCTACCAGTTGGTCTCGCGCGGTCGGGCCAGGCGGCCTGCTGCACGAGTTCCAACCGTCCCTCCCGTCCTTCCTTCCGTTTCCCCTTCCGTCCTTCCTTCCGTTGCCCCTCCCGTCCTTCCTTCCATTTCCCCCTCCGACCTTCCTCCGGCCGGCGTTACTCCTTCTAACGCTGTCGCTCCCGCCGTCCATTCCGTTTCCCCACCCGCCCCTGCCGTTTCGACGAACGACATGCCCATCTCGCTGCCGACGGGAGCGTCGGCCGCTTCGACGAACGACATGCCCATCTCGCAGCCGACGGGAGCGGCAACCACAGCTACGAACGACCCCAAGGCTCGGCTTCACGTCGATCGTCTCGCCAAACCTGGTATTAAGCTAATCGCAGCCGCAGGGACCAAGGCCCTGCCTGTGCAAACACCCGATAGCCCAGTATCAACCCACCCCACCTCTCCCAACCTCGGCCGCTCGGAGGAGAAGCCCAAGGAGTCGAAGGCGAAGGTGCGGGAGAACAAGGAGTCGAAGGCGCTCCAAGGAACCAAGAAGTCTAAGGCGAGGCTGCGGAAGAACAAGAAGTCGAAGACGCCGTCCTCCGAGACTAAACCCACCCCCTCTCCTACCGACCAAGAAATATTTACCGCCCGAAAGGAACGTGATTACGTGGAATCTACGCTAGAACCCATTGTCTATCACAAATTCTCCACCCCGGAAATATTAACGCCCAAGAGGAACGTGCTTACCAAGAAGCAAAAAGCCTTGAGAGAACCAAACATTACTACAAACCCTACCAATATGCTGAGGTCACTTCCGCTCAGGTCTTTTCGGAGCCTCCCAAGCCACTCGCTCGTTCCTGCCGTCGCCCTCCACCACAAACCTCTCGTATGAGCCGTTTAGAGAAGGAGGCCGCTAAGAACGCACGCAACACACCGAAGGCGGTATCTACTCCTGCCCCCTTTACCCTCCAGGCTGTCGAGTCGGAGCAAGCACCCACTGCGGGTATTCCATCCGTGCGTGCGGTTCCTACTCCTATCGCCCCCTTGACTACACAGGCCGTCAAGACGGAGCAGACACCCACCACGGGTATTCCACCCGTGCCTGTCCCCCTTGACCCTGCAATTTTGCCACAGGATATCGAGACGGCGTGTTTCACCACTGCCGAATCGACCACCCCCCCACTTCAGGCCGTTGCTCCAGTCCAGGTTCCCCTCACCGGTGCCCAGACAACCGTCGCCAACACCGCCCGAAACCTTTTGCGTAATTCCGATCGCCTACTTAAGTATCGACAGGGCCTTATGAATCCGGAACGTCTGGCCTCATGGACGAAAAGTAACGCCGCCCGCACAGCCGTTTCTACCCTAACCACGCGTGCCCAACACCTTCGCCTTCAGAAAGTTAACCTTGCAGCACTCCTTAATGCTAATAGCGAACATTCTACATTTCAGGCTCCCATGCTCAAGGGCGCCCGAATCTTAGCCATACGCGCCTCTGTAGCGCGCCGTATTAAGCCGTCAGTCTTACGCGCCTCTGTAGTGCAGGAGCTAGACGCTCATTTGCTCTGTATTACAAGAGCCCTTCTCGCACCCTTCAGCTTGAGGATGCTTTTTTATCGTATTAGCCTAACGGCGCCTTCACCGACTCGGAAACGCATGCAGGCGCCCGATCCGACTCACCTATACAAGGCTGCCACCCGGCGCCTAAATGCCGCCACACTTGACCGGGATTATCTTCTTAAGGAGCAGAAGCGGTTAACCGCTACCCAGGACGGGCCTTTCCTGGACCCCGGCTCGACCCCCACGGTACTAGCTTTGCCCTTTGTTCCACCATCTTGGGCAGCGGTGATGACCGGTGGCTACCGCCACCATCGTATCCGACGTCATCTCCACGCCAACCACCCACCTTCTCGCAAGGAAACAATTAGACGCACTTGCCAATCTTCTTGTAAGGGCGTCTCTACGCGCAGGCATAACAACGCGTGCTTTGCTAGTCGGGCCGAATTCAGATGCGCTAACCGTTGCAAGACACCCCGTAGCTGTGCCGGTCCCCACAACGGGCACGACCGTCGACCCCACTCTGGTTCCTTTCGCCCTTCTCCTTCTCATTCATACGCCCCCGCTAGGCCTTATCGCCCCGATGACGGTCGCCAACACAGAGAGAGAGACGATGACGATAGGGGTGGACGCCCGCCACCACGACCACCACCTTACTCCCGTGGAGGGCTTCCCCACTTCAATATTCGATGCCACTATTCGGACCACGAAGGCCAGTGCGAGCGCCATTGCAGGCTGGAGGGAGGCCGGTTCCGTCACCAATTGGTTAGGAAACACACCACACTCACCTTTTGCAATGAGACTTGCATGGGGGCCTTTCTAGTCAACGAGCGTAGTGAATTAATCAGCCAACCTTGGCCGCCCCATTTTCGAGCCTCCGCCGATGATGTCCTTAGAGAGCATGTTCTGAAGCTCCTCCGTGCCCCGTGTCCCGATAGCCCTGGTGGCTGTTGGCCCCTTAGGAGCATATTGAATCGGACGGTTTACTATACGGCGGGTATGAACCTACAGGAAAGTTTGCAGTGCAACGTTTTCTCACGGTTCTTACTCGACCTTACCAATGAAATTATCGATAGCCAAGTTCATAGAGATGAGCTGGTTAGCTTGGGATTACTGCGGTGGGCTACAAAGTCTCCTCACCAACACCTTTTCAGGAAGGTGGATGGATATAAACGCCCAATCCAGGTACCACCGCGATAGATGAGGCCTCGAGCTACCCGGTATGAACCACACTAAAGGTACTCATGTCCCAGTAGATCAGACTCAGGGGGAACGGAGTAACGGTAAGCGTCATCAGGACTTTCCAAACTCCTCGTTTGATCGTCCTCCTTATTTCTCTTCCATTTCCTCCTCTTCCTCGGACCCACCACCCCCACGGGCGCCTATAGCTGGTGTTAGTGGACTAAGTCGGGGGGAAGCCAGCTCCTCCAACTCGGTCCCTCCACCGCCCGCGAGCGTTTTGACCCCTCCGGTATCTAGTACCTGTCCACACCACCTCCTTCGCCAAATAGTCCCCCGACTACTACGCACCAGGGAATCTTGGTGGACGGTTAATGAGATCCTATACTTCTGTAATGATAGGAATAACCCAGAGGAATGGGAATCCTTGACCACCTATTTGCACAAATGTGCTCAAGTTGGTATCTCACCTGACCGCCCACTTGCTTTTGAACGTGCCACTATTTTGGGGTTCATAGCTTGGGCCGGATTCGCCATTAATAATCCCCTCATCGCAACCTTTAATGCCCCGGCAAGGCAACCTCCTGTCTCCCCTGGAGATATTTTTTTCCTTAGCTGCCACTGGCCACCGGCTCCAGGGGGAAGGGCACTAATTAAAGGAAGACTGCCTAGGCCTATCGACCTATCCACCGACAGGGGCCTTATTTCTTCGGATGTTGACCCCTCTCCCTGGGCCGGGGACATCCTTCTCGTTATTATTCTTGGTTTACTAAGTCGGCCAGAAGCATCTCACGAGCCTTGGTGGTCTATTGATGCTCTTATGGAGGAGGGGATCCATCCACCCAATTCCCGTTCCCACATGTCGAGCGCGCTTCACACCGCTGGATGTTTGACCAACTATTTACAGGCGTTGGGTACAATCGGAGTCGCCCCACCTGAAGGCTACAGTAATATTCTTGCCGCCGGTTTGCTCGCTTGGGCCAGACTACCCGATAATAGACATCTTGTTGTAATCTTCGAGCATGATGGTATCTGTGGGCCAACCGCCTTCGGCCGTCGCCACCGCCTTCAACACCCAGTCATGGGTATAGGAGAGAGATATTATTTCAGGCTTCCTGACCGCCCACTTACAGAACCAAACTCACCAGCCACCCCAGATTCGCCGCCGCCACCTTTGCCTCCTCGAGACGATAAGGGGCCGCCCATTAATATTAAGGGTAACCAGGACGGCCCTCCGGCCCCTTCCGAGTCATCTGCCTTGGGCCCCGACCCCGATCCCACGGTCAATCTTCTCCTGGGCGCGGCAATTACCACTCTACTTTGCTTCCCAGGGCCAACGGCACAAGACTCCTATACAATTAGCGAACTTATAAGTCATACCACGGAACTATCCGAGGATATGACCTACGCTAAGAGGTACGAAGTTATCTTATTCCGCCAATACCTAGAATTGTGCGCCGCAGAGTGCTCGGTATACCCCGGAGGCGATCATTCCGTCTTATGTATCGGATTGCTTCGATGGGCCAAGTTCCCTAGAAACAATCTTACGTATATATGCTTTGAATCCCATCCACAAGCTTCTCTCCCAGGCAATAGACGGAGCCTCAAATTAACGATGAGTATCCTGGTGAGAATGCACCTCCCGCTCCGGTCCTTCCACCCGCTCCGTACGCGACTGCCCCTATGAATCTATTTGCTGACGCCATCCTTAGTAAAATCATTACCGATTTGCTAAAGAAACCTTCATCCCGGCATGATGAATGGTGGTCTGTTGATGAGCTTCTACGTCACGCCACGGAGGTATGTATGGTTATGGGCCCCACCCATGTAGAGAATTACACCTTCCTCACGGCTTACCTGCACTCTTGGGCGGGCGTAACCGAACCAATCCAAGAAGCCCACCGCGCATCTTGTTTAGGATTAATTCACTGGGCAGATCAACCAAGTAAAAAGAATATCTACTTGGTCTCCCAAAATACAGACGGGTGTCACCTAGGCACGGACGACGGATACGGCTACCCTGGGAAATTGTGGTGTATCAGACTTATTAAGGTTGTCACTAACTCCATACCTGCATCCCCGCCTCCAACTCCCCCTCCGCCGAATGATGATCAACCGGAGGACGAGTGGAGAAAGGATAAGCATGGAGATACCCCAGGTCCTAGCGATCTATTTCGGGCCAAGGGGCAGCAGTCTATTGACCTCAAGGGTTCCACCCCTCAAGGCGGTACGACGGCTTCCACTACCCAATCATCGTCGACCCAACCGCAGCACAGCCTAATCGTATTCATACACCCGGGATACATCCTGGTTTCATTGACCCGGCTGCTCGCGTGGAAGAGGCTTATTTTGGGGAAGATTATTCATCCGACGATAACTCGGACGATTATGCGAGACGCGATCACTATGTGCCCCCACGATCGCCTCTCGACTCACCTCCACCACCACCGCCCCCAGGCTCACCTCCCGACATGCAAACCGATCTACCGTGCGGTAACCCTGTAGTCATAAACACCACACGGCCTACATCCCGCCGCGTTACAGGGTTGCTTCACGGAGCAACTAACCTTAGAATACACGAACTTAACGCGATCACTATGACTGAAAATGCTGAGCTAAACCGCCATTAACCCCAGCGGTGGCTCAATGCTCACTCAAGGACTGCGACAGAGACGCCTTCATTAAGAATGGTATCGCGTCCCTCTGTTGTAGCCGTAGCCACCTTAAGTATCTACACGCCATTCGCTCCACGACCAGGTGCGCCCTGCCAGGATGAAACCGCCCAGTCCACTTTAAGCTGGACATTCTCCTCGCTTACGATTTTTGCTGTATTAGCCACGCCAAATCGGCAAATCAATACGGTAACAAACCAAAGGCAGGCCCAGGAGAAATCAAGTGTAGGTTTCCAGGATGCGACAACCTCGTCTGTTACCACTCCCCCACAGAGTATTACGACTTCTGTGGTATGACATGCAGGGAACAAATGGCTAACCTCCCAGCCGCTCCGCCCATGCTGGAACTAACTTGTACGCAGTACACCACGTTTGCCGCTGGCGCCGTGCCCCCGCCTTCTAATCCACCTTCCGCTCCGGAATCGATTATAGACTACGGCACGCCACTAGATTCACCCACACCACCAGCGCCTCTGGCGATCCACCCCACAATACACCCAGCGCCTTCGGCGACCACCCATCCACTCTCCCCTACCCACATTCCATTAGCGCACTTGCCTACCCCAATCCCAGAAGATTATGTAAATATTTTTACTAGGGCCGCCAACTACGTTGATGGACCCTTCTGGGAGGCCCCGACACTTTTGGTGCTCGACACACACAGTGTCCGTAGCTCGCCCCCAGATACACCACCCCTTCCACACACACATGTCGAGGTTTTCATAGTTCAGATGGAAGACGAGCCTGGTGAGTTCACCTCATCTAGCTCTAACGTTCTTCCCCGTATGGACCACATGGATGAGGCACCGCCATCCTCGAACCCAGCCTCGGCTCCAGCCAGTGACGATGAATCGGAGAGCGGGCCTCTCTCCGACGCCTTTTCACACAGCTCTCACTCTCACAGGCCAAGGTCGGCTTGCGCATATTTTTTTCCGAGTACTAATACTTTCGCTGCGCTGCGAGTACTAACCTCTTTTGGAGGGCCCGCGACGCCCTTCGCGCCGCCACTCACAGCTACTCGGGTATATTTAATGAAATAGATAACGCCCCCCGACGTACTCCGTTGCCGGGCTCATAGAGCTGTCACAGACGCACGTTCTACGTTCGGCCTAAACTTGCATGCTTGTCATTCCAGGCGAGTAAACAAATCTAGGCGTACATACAACGCCGACCCAGACACAGCTCCTATTTCACTCCCGCCTTCGGCGGGGGGTTCATATACTAACTCCGAGGACGAAGCGTCTCCCATAAGGGGGGGAGAAGCCAGGATGCCTGAGTTTGCTCCTGGATACATCCCTCCTGATACACCTGGTGTTCCCCCAGGACCTCCCAGGAGACCTTTCAACCCGGAGCAAGGCGGGCTCTTCTCACAACCCATCACACAACCCATCCCCGCCTCGCTGGCCGGTGACGCCGCGCTACCGCTCCGGCCCCCGTCATCTATTTTCAGTTACGCCCCTTTAGTTTCCCCCATTCCCCCGCATCCAGCCACGGATTCCCCGGCCTCGAGCGATTTGATATCACCACACATTGCACCAGCCCCCTACTTAGTCCCGAACCCACATTCTGGAATGGATAGCGGATATGCTCCGGTTTCCCCGGCCTCTAGCCGGTTGATCTCTCCACACATTACACCGGCTCCCTACCCTCCCCCGAACCCCCGTTCTGGAATGGATAGTGGATACGCTGCTTACTACCCGTGGCATGACCCCAACGGCGATCTCGCGTCTTCTCACTCTAGTGTAACTCCATACGCGCCTAGCCTCGCACCTCCTTTAGGACTAGGGCTTTCTCCTACCGTGCCCTTAATTCCTACAGCTCCACGCGTATCCGTTCCCACCTTACCTGTTCTCGTAACAGCTCCTTACGAACCGATCTTCGCTCCACCTGTCATAGTCACTGCTCCGTACGAACCCGTTTCTACGACCCACTCCACACCAGTGCATATGCAGAGAGTAATGCTTCGGATCGAACTGACAAGAGCTTTCATGCTCGCGAACAGGCATTGTACGATCAGGAACGTAAACTGGAATTGGAAACCCAGAGGTACCAAATGTTAAACCAACAGGCTATACTTAGAGACCTACAGGCAGTTCACGCGGAGAGATATAGGCTCAGGGATATAGAAATAGCTCAACTGGAAGAACAAAACAAGGACGCCGCTAACGTTCCACAGCCGCGCCAAACACGTTTTGACTCTCGTTTTGACTCTCACGGGCCTACTCATCATCATCAGCGGGCCTCCACAGCCCCCCCTGCCCATGCCACTAATCTTTCGAAAGAGCTTCTTTCATATTTTAATGGCTCGGACCAGACAGGGACAGCCGCCTTTGGTAATCTCCACTCCGCACCAGCCCCAATGCGTACTCCAGGGCCTATTTGGTCCACCGTCCTAGTCACTCCCCAAGCTAATATGCCTAACCAAGGCATATCACGGAAGAGGGTGCCCTATGGACGTGATGATCCAGTAATAGAATCTTACGTAACGCCCTGCCCACGGGACCCCTTTGGCAAGGTCTTCCACCCGGGAGACCCTAAAGACCAGAAGAACGTCTCCACGGAAGCCAATACCCGCCATTGGATAGCCTTCTTTGAATTATCCGCCGAAGAACACTTCTCCATCTATGTAGATTCAGAAGATCCAGAGTGGGTTCGCCTGGTGCTAACCATGGTAAAAAATAGATCAGCCGATAAATGGCATTATAATTCTATCTATTTAATAGAGATATTAAAGCAATGGATAGAGGCACGCATTCTCCAACGCACCAAAGGTAAGTCTAAGGACTCAACCACGGCCCTACACACCATCGAGAGCTTAAAGTTCCCTGCCGATCTACGGGCAGGTGATGATACTAAGAAGATGGCGGAAGGATGGGAAACGTTTTGACTAACCTTTATTCGCGCCATAGTTGACGCCCTCACCCACGGTTGCGAATGGGTAGATGTCCTCTCCTGTTTGAACATTTGTAGCCGCACACTCAAGACGGGACAACATCGAGTACACTCCGTCGTGGCGTCTGCTTCCAAGGACCAGTCCCTCTGCTGTAACCCCGTCCTCCACGCTATGGTTTTAGTGGCTAAACTCGATAGCTCTTTTTCACTGGGCGTCCCTGGTTATTCCGGAGAACCCCCTTCTGCGGCTTGGGAAGCATGTGTCTCCCGCCTTCCAGGCGAGGACGCTCTAACGTTAGCCAACCGAGTCTTCGATAGCTATTTGCAGAAATTAGGAGAAGACGTCGACCACCGCACCATTTGGAGTAATGAGGTTTATGCTAGTGAGATTAACGCTAGAACCGCCCAATGCCTTGGCAACGATCTTAGCGATCCCACCCGTGGTAAACTGAACCATCATCAGTTCTTCCTTCGCTGGCATGAGGCCCAACAGAAAGTTCGCTCTGGAGGTTGTGGTGTACAGGAGATGAGTAACACTTACATCGCCTCCCACCACATCCAGGCCTTTGAGTTGGCTAACGACGCAGGGAAAATATTTAGCGCATATCGCCCAGGTGGTCCTACACCCAGACGAGTAGCGGCCGTTCAACCTCCAACCGACCCTGCTCCAACACCGAGTCGGAAAGGAGACAGCGACCTACAGAAGATGGTAGCGGCCCTATCCAAACAGGTGTCTAACCTACAGACCAGCACCAAGAAGCCCACTCCTTCTACCGTTGCAGTAACTGTCCCGAACCTTCCTGCCCCGTCTCGCGGCGGTAAGGGAGATAGAAGTAGCAACACTGGTTGCGGAGGCAGGGGTCAATCCTATAACGCAGTCCCTAGGGCTATCTCTACTGGATTACCACCTCCGAATAGTAGTAGATCGGACCCACGTGATCGCACGTACAACAATGGGCGCAAATGCGCACATCCCGACGGCGCCACTGGTAATCCTAGTAACATTATTTGGACACCGGAACTCTGGGAGTATGGTGTATTCGTGGATTTTGATGAGTGGGCTCGACTAGGCGGCTACAGCGAACTCACTTCCCTTCTGGCCGAGGCTAGACCCAGCGACGACACTCTTTCTACCCACCGTGTAGGTCGCGCTAAGAGCGACAACGGAACATGGACCAACGAAAATGGATGCGCTTACTGTCTATTTAGGCCCCGAGCCCCGGCTGGTACTGCCGAGGCCAACAAATGAATGTACGGCACCGGCCAAGGATCTCGCTCCCCATACCGATGCCAGTGTTTCATCCGATTTCTCGCCGAGGGAGGAGGACCGGACACCCCGGATAACCACCGAAATTACCTTCAGGGAATCCTACTTATACGCGTCAGCAAACAGTAGGAAGCCGGCGAGTTATCCCCTTTCGTTGGCAATAGGGAGGTCCCTAAGACGCCACTCCACACACATTATTTTCCGCCTTCGCCTCCTCCGTCCCCGCCAGGGCACGGAATAGAATTAGAATCACTTCTTGCTAAGGTAGTAAAATTAAGCCTCGACGCCGAAAGCACTAAGCCTAATTATACCTGGTGGGAAAGGATGACTAATTTTATACAGCAGCCTAAAGCTTTTAAGCATGGCTACAAAAATGAAATGCCCCCATGTTCCCCTTCACCGCCACCGGAGGCTCCTAGCCCCCCTGCTTCCCCTCCGCCTCACTCCGCGGTGGGCCTTACCGCCTCCGTTCCAAAACTACAACGCCCCCTGACCCCCGCCGAACAACTCCTCGGGAAACGGTGCCGGAGTAATAGTGATGGAGACGGTCCCCCTCAGACCTCTGGCGAGCAGGACAAGGAACCCCTTCCGGTACCACACACACTCCCTTCCACAACCACACTAGTAGATCCGCTATCCATAGCTTACGGCATTGCGTATCCTTCCCCCACGCATGAACACAACCCCTCTCTATTAAATCGGCTAATTGATGTAGCACTTAGTATATCCCTTATTAAGGGCGCTCACGTCCTTACCCCCACATCGCTAATGGAAGCAGCCTGGAAGATCAACCCAACTGCCAAGCCGCTCACGCCCTTAGTGGAGGTGTTACCCCTCCAATACGATGCTTTGTTTTCCGGTTTATCCGACATCCACAAGGATAGCGCCGCACTTGAAGCTTTGGGGATAAGCAGACCTCTCGTATTAATAATAGGAGAAACTCACAGCGTTATTGCATCCATGTTTCACGCCGCGGGGGCGGACGTTGCTACTAGCAATTCACTCCCATCCACAGTATCTCACATCCCCCATTTTGTAGGAGCCCCCGACGCCCTGCTAGGCGCAGGATTTGACCTAATTATTAGGTTAAATACAGACTCCAGCCCGTCCATCCTTAGAACGCCCCGGCCGCCTACATCTGACGTCCCGTACCTCGCCTACGAGACACCTTATGAAAGCCCCGACCCGTTTAGGAACCACTCCGCCATATGCCAATTTTTTATGCCTTTGCGACCACGGTATCATGTCAGCCCAACGTATGGGACTTACCCTTAGTGCTGGCCTTCCCCAGATTCAACCTAATTGCGTCACGGCCACCAAGGATAAGCCTATACTTCCACAACACACCCCGCACCCCAACACCACACGGGCTAGTTACGGAATCGCTATAGCTATGGCAGCACAGTGGACACCCTTCCTAAACGAACGGCGTAGAAGTAACCCTGTACTTATATTCCGGACAGTGATAGATATATTTAATTCCATTAACACCCCTAGCGATATTGCTTCTATAATAAGTGAACCAGAGGAAGCAACTACACTTCCACTCGTTCGCGTATTCTTAGAATCGAATATCCAAGGCCTTCCCGAGGTGTTAAGTTGGGTATCCTCAACAGTAGCCGCAGGCCTCCTCCGGGATAAGCTCGCTATGGCTCAACGCAAGGGTCTACCCGTCTTCACTTGCTCTACGCACACCGGCCCCTCTGTTAGGTACGAGCCCTGGTTAGATCATACACCACGTATACCTCTACCCCTGCGACCCGTTCGCCACGTACGCAACATACGAGGCACGTGGAAAGCATGGCAAGTAACTAACGACGGACCGTAGGCTAGACTTTACGGTTGGGTAGCCCTCTCTGATTCCATGAATATAGAACTTAACGCGGCACTTACCCACGGTTCAGTTCTCACGGTTTCCTCTTCCTTGGATGAACACGTGCCCCGCCATGTCACTTCTCGAAGGAAGCGGTTTAAACCATCCCTTAACGCGGTTTCGGAACATATGGTTTCATTAATGAAACACATCAATTCTAACAGTCGCCTTATAGCCAATATTTCTACAAAGTCACCACTATATAAATCCATGTACAAGGTATGGAGCAAACTCCCACCCCCCAGAGGTTTCCCAAACCTAGGTCTAGGAGCCACCCACCTCACACCAGCCCGCCCACCCCTCTCAAAACACCTTAGTCCCGAACAGCTTGCAAACAGTATCCGTGCGCAACATAAGCTTTTCGTGGCCCAGACCCCCGCCGAGCCTAGCACAGTCATAGTAGCCGCCACCATGCCTATACACCACAGCACGGTCACCAACACCCCCACAACCGGCTGCCATAGGCACTGTCTCTTTGTTGAGGAGTTTATAATATGCAGAGCCCGCGGGCTCTCTAATTACGTTAGTGACGATTCTTTTCGGGTACCCAGAGCTTTAGCTGATACAGGTGCGGGACCTTCAGTCGTTACAACTGAACTCCTCTCAAGCCTGCCTACAGACACTTCGGTTATCCGCGATTATGACGAAACTAATACTAATGTATGCGAACTAGACGGTCGCGCTTTAACCACTGCCGGACACGCTACCATAGTATTCACTTTAGCAGGCTTAGCTTGCCGTCACCGTTTTCTTGTAGTAGAGGGCTCATCTATGGTGTTGCTTGGCAACGATTTTCTCCATAGTAGAGGAGCCACCATTAACCTTAGTATATCTGGTCCATGCAGCATGACTCTCCTTACAGGAGAGGACGATAGAAAGGCGCATAACGTCCCGGTCACCACCATTCCCCCAGGGGGGGAGCGGCCTATGGCACTCACACTTTCAGAAGAGCCGAAAGCGCTAGCGCCTACAACTAAAATGGAATCTAAACTTCCGCCCCTTGAAAGGCCTAACTTTAGCACTCCTATCCAGCCCTTAGATTTTAATTCTGACCCTAGTCAACCACGAGTATCTACGGATGGGCAACAGGTCAACATCGACCCTATTCCCGAACCACCAGACCCCACTACTCTTAATACGAGCGGAAACCCTCCACGCCTATGTTCAGAAGAGTGTTTACTGTTTACTCACGAAGCAGTACGCATCCCCAAAAGATGCAAAGCAACCTTCCTAATTAAGCTTCCGGAAACTTTCCAAAGTCATTTAGACTCGGCCGTATTAGCAGATCGGTTACCCAACCGTGCAGGCCTGGAGGACCCGCCTCTCGTGGAGATGCGCGTAGAGACACCTACCCCCGAAGGATCAGTATATGTAACCGTATGGAATACTTCTAACATGGACGTAACGCTCCCTAGCTTCTCAGCAGTAGCGTCGGCTAGTATAAAGTTTAAAATCTACGAAGCCAAGGCCGAGGGATCCGATCCGTCTGACCCCCTCTCTTCTTTGACCGAAGCCGAAAGGACACTATTAGACTCTATACAACTCAACCCTGACAGCCAGCTCAATCCAACCCAACTCGAGCGAGTTCGTCAACTACTAGCTAAGAGGATTAAGGCGTTCGCCCTTGACCCGAAGTCCCCTAGTCACACGCACCTTATGGAGGTAGAGCTTCCTTTTATTTCCCGGAGCTACCGCGCACCGACACCCCCCCCTCTAGGGTTGGAGACGTAGGTCAAGGTATCATAGATAAACATGTAGCAGAAATGGAATCTGCCGGTATCATTCATAAGTCCAACTCAGCTTGGGCATCTCGAGTAGTTTTAGTTTCTAAGAAGGACAGCTCCGTCCGTTTCTGCGTAGACTACAGGGACCTTAATAGCAAGCTGCGCCTTAGCGATAGCCCCCTACCACTAACGGCAGAGGCTATCGATCGCCTATCCTCCGGGAACGGGTCACGTGGTTCATTATTTTTAAGCACACTAGGTTTAGCTTCTGGCTTTTGGGCTATGCCTGTTAAAGAAGATGAGGGTAAAACGGCTTTCTGCACCCACCGGCAAAAGTATGAGTTTAATTATTTACCCTTCGAGGTACAGTCAGGACCCTCATATATGTGCCGCCTTATGGACGCGGTCCTACAAGGCCTAGCGTGGGAAGTATGTATGCCTTATTTAGATGATATAGGTATTTGGTCTAATGGCACCGGCGACACCCTTGAGGAGCGCATAGAACAATCCTTCGAGCAGATGATGCATCGACTCGATCTTGTTTTAGAGCGCCTCCTTTGGGCTAACCTCACCTGTAAGGCTACTAAATGCCTACTCTTTGCTATCTCAGCCGAGTACCTCGGACACATTATTTCACGCAAGGGTCTAGAGATGGCCCTGAGTAAAATTGACACTGTCAGTAAAACGGTTATCTCTTCGATCAATGATATTGGTAAGGTGCGTTCTTTCTTGGGCTTATGCTCATACTACCGACGCTTTATTAAGGGTTGATCCACTATTGCCACTCCGTTAACGGACCTCACTAAGAAAGATATTAACGTGGAAGAGGAGATCAAGCGTGATGAATGTCAGAACGCGATACGTACCCTTATAAAAGCCGTTACCTCAGCCCCAGTAATCACCACCCCTAGGGGAGACCGCGAGTTCATCGTTAAGACGGACGCGGCCAGCAAGGAGGGTATCGGTGGCGTGCTTAGCCAAGTCGATGACAACGGCCACGAGAAGATAATCGCGTACTATGGACATCGCCTTATTCCGGCCGAACGTAACTATTCCATTACAGAGATAGAACTTTTAGCCGCCTTAGAATCCATACGCAACTGGCGACCCTACTTATGAGGTCGAAAGTTCCGATTAGTAATTGACCACTCAGCGCTACGCTGGTTACATACTATGAAAGATACAGTTGAGGGTGGACCCGCCTCACAGTTAATGCATTGGGCTCTTAAACTAGCTGAATATAGATTTACTATCAAACATAAACCGGGAGCCCTTCATAAAGACGCCGACGGCATATCTCGACTAGTGGCCTCTATTGATTTAAACAGAGACACTTACCTTGCCGCCGTGCAATCTCTTAACTCCTTCGACTTCGAATCTAGTAGAAAGGCTCGTACCCGCACCACTACCGCCCGTTCCCTGCAAGCCGCCGAGAGAGCCGCACGTAGCGATAGCACGACCCATTCTTCTATTCTTGAGGACTACCTCCGCTCTAACGCTAAGAGCCATCAGGCGATAGCTGAAGCGCAACAGTCGGATCCAATCACCCGAGAGATTATTACCTTCTTAAGCACGGGCTTACCATCGGATCGAATGTCCTCCGCTGACCTCAAACACAACCGTTGGTTATATAAGGAATCTAATAGATGCGTCTATAAAGACAACCTTCTATACCGCCGTGTCGGTCTACCCGAGGATAGCGATAGCCAATCCCCAGCAGCCCTTAGGCTATACGTACCGGCGTCATTACGCCAATCTTATTTATAATATCGTTCCATGAGCACCTATGCCACTTAGGTTCAACCCGCATGGCACAAGTACTCAGGGCACGATATTACTGGCCAGGCCAGCCTAAGGATATTTACACACATGTTAAGGAGTGTCACGAGTGCACTTTGGCTAAACCTCCTTTTAGGAGGCCGGCCGCACCCAAAGGCCCTCCCGTTGGTTCTTACCCCTTTGATAGAGTCTTTGTTGACGTCGTCTCGATGGCGCCGACACATGACTATATAAATGGCGAGCGGGGCTATTCCAAGTTGTTAGTCTTCGTCGACTCTTTGAGCAGATGGATAGAGGCAACACCTTTTAATACCGACCCGACTTCAGAACAGGTATTACACTCTTACCTATCAGACGTAGTCTGCCGCCACGGTACACCTAGAGAGCTCCGCAGCGACTCGGGCTCTAACTTCGTTAGCGAACTAACATCCACGATACTTAGGCTCACCGGTACCGATTTAACACCTACAGAGGCACATCACCATGAGGGTGTGGGTTTGGTAGAACGCGCCCAACAAACTTTAGTTGCCTTGGCACGCGCTACCGACGAAGGCGGCAGACATTGGTTTGACCACCTACCTTTCTTTTTTATGAGCATGCGTGCTTCCCCTAACCGTTTAACTAGCCAATCACCCGCCTCGCTCTTGTATGGGCGTGAGCTTCGGCTTCCTTCTCAGATAGGGGACCCTCGAGCTGTAGCAGACGTAACCACTCCGGATGGCCTACCAGCGTCTATCAAGAAATGCGCAGAGCTCCTTCACAACCGCCTGCTTACCTCTTGGACAGCCGCTAGGGACGCCACCTTGGAGTCTCAGAGCGACGCCGTTGCTGACACGACGCGTACTCAGGACACCCACGTTACCTTCTTACTTGGTGACCGAGTCTGCCGCCGTAAACCAGGTCACTCTAATAAACTGGAATATCACCATTCCGGCCCTTACCGAGTCCACGAGGTCTTAGGCTCTGGCAAGTATCAGATCACCGATTTAGAGAATAAAATGATTGAGGACGAGATACACGTATCTAACCTCAAACCATACTATACTCAAACCGATTTGGAACCCGTCGAAATGGATGAGTATTTAATTGACTCTCTACTCGATCGCCGAGGCCTAGGCAACGACCGTCAATATCTAGTTAAATGGCGAGGCTATTCTAGGAAGGAAGCCACATGGGAGCCACATACCGAGCTCGTACGTCGCTGTTCCGATATGTTAGATGCTTATGACTTATTACCAACCCGTAAACCTAAACACGGAAAGAACGCACTTACGGTATTTCCTCCTCGGCCTTCGGCCCAGGAAGTAACACCACCCGACGACCCTGCACTTCACAACAGGTCGGCCGGTAGATTTTCTCTCAGGAAACGGGCACCAGTGCGGTATAAAGAGACCGCTAGTAATAAGGTTAACGCTATCTACACTCCGGTACTTACATACATGACCGATACACACATGGTCGAATATGAACACCTGTCAGCCACCTTTAAACTTGGCGAGTGGTATTATTATACCACCAACCACGTCAAAGGCCCTCGTTGGCCTTCCCAAACGTTTTCACCACAAGAGCTCACTACTCCTCCCTTTTCAGAAGCTCGAGCCAAAGCTAAGAGAAAGATAGGATTATACGAACTCAACTTGTATGCAGACGCAGCACTCGTTTGGAATAAGGATAACCAACATTTGTGGTACCCAGACACACGGTTAAATTATATTTAAAAACTAGACCAACAATAGACATTTCGTCTTACTAACATATACCATTTAGAATGTATGCTCTAAACATTCCCCAAAGATAAAAATCTGCAAAAAAGAGACGCACAATGCCGGCATTGAACCGCCAAACACTGACTGAGCAAAACTTCCGTAAAAGGAAGAAGACAAAGGTGGGCATTTGTGTAGAACCTTGCACCCATAGGGGGTTCATACCCCCGAGCGTGTTTACTACGCGCTGGATGCCAGTTCTGTGCTCCCGTGCTTTAAAGCACATTCTCTTAGAACTTAAAATAGATATGAGGCCTCTTATCATTTATCCTTAGCAATACATCGCTAAGTCTGTTCTATTTTTACCTTTGGATGATAATTTTGTATAGCTAACACGATCATATATATACGGAAACGTACCTCAGCCGGAGACCATGACCCTCAGGTTATGGACTCGGCGGGGATGTTTTTGATGACAAATCTAGCACAATGTCAGTGTACGGACACACCATGGTAAACTGGCACTGGCACTGTCAACAGATGGCACAGACCCTGAGGGCAACCACAAGCACTCGCACACATAAAATGTGTTTGCTGCATTCTGCCTCCCCCCCCCCTGGCATTATACTCTTGTGTGTATTATGTACGTTTGCGTGCGGGGTCTAGGTCTAACATCTAACTCTAACCGGAGGGGCCTGCATCTTTCTGGGCCACACGACTAATAATAACAATACATACCACCCACACAGCGCACATGGCACGCACAAAGCACACTAACAACCACTCGACCCCAAGCCTTCTGTACCACACACACACACTCCACACACACTCCACTCGATCACCCAGCATTCGCATTAAGTAAGTCCCTACTGCCAGCAGCCCCTGCTCCTCTGCGCGCAGGGACTCCAGCCCCCCCCCCCCCCCCCCCAGCAGAGGAGAGGGAATACAGCCACACACACACACAAATCAATGCCACTTGCTGCTGCTGCCACGCTCAGTTGCGGCCATGGTCACAGCTACGCTTCCTCTCGGCCAGGAACATGCTCCGGGCTTTCTCCCGCTTCTCTGCTTTTTCCTCAGCCTCAAGAGAGGTCAGACGGTTCATCCTCAGTGCCTGCATCTCGTTGTAGCGCTCGCCAGCCGCCATCCTCTGGTCGTAGTCGTAGGCATCTAGCCGTCCAGCCACGGCGTCATCATAGCGATCCTGGAAGCTGCTGCTGCGCCCGTGATGCCGATCGCGGTGTGTGCGCGCACCACTGTTGCTGCGGTTGCGCTCACGGCTGTTGTCGCGGCTGCGGTTGCGATGCTCGCGGCTGCAATGCTCCTTGCTGTAGCGCTCTTCATGGTGGCGCTCCTCGCAGCGGCGATCCAGATGGTTGCGCTCCTCGGGTTGGCGCTCCTTGCGTTGGCGCTCCTGGTCGCGGCGGCGCTCCTCGTGGCAGGGCTCCTCGCGGCGCACCCCCCCCCCTCATAGCTGGGACTCCTCCGATCACGGCCGCGGCTGCGGTCACCATGGTGGCTGCGCGTACCCTTCCGCTCGCGGCTGCGCTCGCGGCTGGAGCTGCGGCTGCCGCACCTACGATTGGAGTTGGCGGGGCGCTTCTTGGAGGCCATGGTGTCGCTGGCTGCCTTGGCGGCAGCCTCTGCCTTGGCGGTGGCCCGGGCTTTGTTGGTGGCCTCGGCTTCGGTGGCAGCCTTAGCCTGTGCTGCGGCCATGGCCTTGGCAACTGCGGCATTGACCAGGGCTGCGCTGGCGGTGGCGTGGGTGGCTGCTTCTTGTCGGGCGGTCTCTTGGTTGGCGGCGGCAGCCGCGGCAGCGGCGGCAGTGGCGGCAGCAACGGAAGTTGCGGCCATGGCGGCAGCAGTAGCAGCTGCCCTGGCAGCTGCCCGGGCCGCCGCGGTGCGAGAAGCCTTGGAGGTATTGGAATGGCTGCTGGCTCCATCGGCCTCTGGGCCGGTGCCATTGCCCTCCTCATCCTCATCCTGCTCCTCCTCGCCCTCCTCCTTCAGGTAGTCCTCCGGCTGGACCTTGTCCCACTCCTTGATGGTCCGCGCAACCGAGCACAGCAGCTTGATCATGCCCTCCATGCTCGCGTCCACGCCGGTAGCCAATGCCAAGGCACCATCAAACTTGGACTGGTACGTCTTTGAGGAGAAGGCCAGACGCGCCGGCAATGCAGCCGTAGCCAGAGGGTTAACCCTTACCCCTACCCCCCCCTTGGGCCAGGCCTGAGAGTGGTAGTCGGGCACTGCAGTCGAGCTTGCAGGCGAGCTGCCGCATGCGCTGGCGGCGCTTGCTGCCGCCTTGACCATCTCTGCAGCCTCTGCAGCGTACTCGTTCTTGGCCTGAACGAGTTTGCTGCTGAGGCTGCCTGGCAACGGGAGCAGCAGCAGGAGCTCATCCATCGTCCAGCTCGGAATCGAGACGTCGCGTGGCACGTCATCGGGCGCCTCCTCAGCGCCCAAGGCAGACAGGTTGCAGATGCCGATGGCGAAGCCGTGCTCCGTGGTCGTCTCGCCCACCACCATGAAGCGGTCATTCTGCTGGGACCTCTTTCCGATGGCGAAGCAGAGAAAAAGAATGTGGCCAGAAGGAATCACTATCCCGTGGTTGTCGGTGCCTAGCCCGATGGCCGGGCTGTCGATGGTGATCGTCTGGTTGCTCACGACATCGGTGTAGCGACTGGCCATGTGCATGCGCACCATGCCCCCTTCGCTCTCTCTTGACTGCCGTGTCATCCGCGAGTTCTCTGGAGCCATCTGGGCGGCATTGCCCGCCTTGAGCTCTGAGAAGAGCTCCCAGGGGTCCTGGGCGCGGTAGGGGCCACGCAGGTAACCTTCAACCTCACCAGAGCTCATGCGGAGGACTCCTCGGACAACCACGCCCTCAGGAGCCGACGTGGTCTCCTGCAACTCCAAAAGCTCCTCGCCGGCGTAGTGGCGCCACGTCAGGTCGTCATGCGCAACGGTCACCACCGGACCAGTGCCGGGAATGGTGCTGCAAAGAAACACAAAGCCCCCGACCTCTGATCCCTTGATGGTCACCCTCGAGTTTTTATGCGGCAGCATGTTGATGGGCACCGGGCTCTTGGAAAGGACGTTGGGAATGACGTCAGTGGCGGCGGGCGTCTCGGCGTCCGCGAGGGGGCTAATGTCGGCTGGCGCGGCGTCGGTGGCGGGCGCGCCGGCAGGGGCGCTGCGTGTCTCGACGGGCGCGAGATCAGTGTCTGCGGGACCGATTGCAGGAGCGGGCACGTCGCTGGTAGTGGGCGGGCCAGCGGTGGCGGCGGCAGTCATGATGGCCGCAGCAGCCGCAGCGGCCATGGCAGCGGGCGGAGCGGGCGCGTCACTGATCATGGGCGTGCCGGTGGCGGTGAGCACGGCAGCCGTGGCGGGGGCGGCCGTGGCGGCGGGCGGAGCGGGCGCGTCACTGATCGTGGGCGTGGTGGCGGCGGTCGTGGGCACGGAAGCCGTGGCTGGCGCGGAGGCGGTGGTGGCGGGCAGGACAGCGGCGGAGATCTCGGCGGCGGCGGCGGCGGCGGTGGCGATGGCGGCGGAGTCAACGGCGGCGGCGACGGTGGCGTGAGGGGCGGCGGGGGCGGTGGCGAGGGCGGCGGCGGGGTCAGCGGCGCCACCTTGAAGGGCTTCACGTAGTACATCCCGTACTGTCCCAATAATCCGTGGTCTAGGTCTAAGTCATTCTTCGTGTAGCCCTTGACAACCTCCGGCGGCTCGTCGCAGACACTCAAGTCCTCGTGGCGCAGAAGCCAGTTGTTCGATGCCCCCACCTTGGTGACGAAGATGCGGCGCCACATGGTTGACCCGCAATCCTCGCGGTCGAGCAAAGCGAAGTGTCGCCCATCGCCAGCCAAGCGCAGCCGGTCTTCGTCGAAGCCATCGGCATCCTGCTGCCGCGCCAACTCCTCCCATGTCGTGTCAGGTGGCGCAGGCTGCGCAGATTTGGCCGTGGCGCTCACCACCATTTTCTTGGCGCAAGCCGACATGCACGCGTCGCGCGCCAAAATGTTTTTTTTTTGCAGCTTTATGTTTTGTTTTTGCAGCTTTATGTTTTGTTTTTGCAGCTTCATGTTTTATTTTCGCAGCTTCATTTTTTTTTTTTTTTAAATGGTTAATAAAATCATGTTTTGTTTTTGAAGCTGCATGTTTTGTTTTCGCAGCTGGCTTGTTTTCGCCGTATTAGACAGTAGAGAGACGGCGGGGTATTCCCAAGATGCCTGTAGATTGACTTAAAGAAACACGACAAGGAAACAGCGCGGGGAATGACAGAAACCCCGCGCGAGGACAGGCACACCTTGGCAAGTGCCCGGCGGCCAATCCCCACACTTTCCCCGACCACGCTGCGCAGCTCCCGGGAGGGGGCCCTACCTCCACCACCACACTAGGCTCTGCTATCCCGCATGACGTTACCCCCGCTCAGC
>Ga0209390_10003256_pt1 | contig 26678 bp, 9 predicted proteins | sample BON01_FD_187212 | JGI IMG/M metagenome (GOLD analysis project Ga0209390, IMG submission 187212) | Freshwater microbial communities from Lake Bonney liftoff mats and glacier meltwater in Antarctica - BON-01 (SPAdes) (version 2) | ecosystem: Environmental > Aquatic > Freshwater > Ice > Glacier...
AAAGTAACAAAGCTGGGTCTCTACATGGCTTCAAATGGGGGGTCTTGACTACCCAAGGACACCACCAGTACATGAGGATCAAAGATATTGGCAGGTTTATTGGAGATCCTCTGGAGGGGAAGCTGTGTCCATTTGATACTTCGTATGCGGTCAGATTCATCACATCGCAAAATACAGAATCACAGATTGACGTAGAGGGGTGGGGTGAGCACAGCATTCAACCAAGCGAAATCTTGCGTTATATGGTTTCCCCTCTCGAGTACCTTCAATTGCACAACAATGGCCCACAACCGCCAGTTCATGAAGCAGGGGACCCTGTAGTTTTATCAAACCATATTTCCTCTGAACATTACCTCAAACCATACAATATCGCATCAGCATATTTCAATCCATACATTGTATAAAGGATCGCACGAACAGCAGTGAATGTCTCATCGGGAAGAATTGTGGCGGGAGAATCCGTACATTGTGCGGTCGGGGTCCGAGCTCGGGGCGATGGACGGCATGTTCAGTATGCCCAAGTTAAGTGTGCCCAAGATGTTTTCGAAATCAGCGACCAAAACACCAGCGCCGGCGAAAGAACCAGCACAGGCGGCACCAGCACAGGCAAAAGCACCTGCGAGCAGGTGGGGTATACCCTCACTGTATTCGAAAGCAGCTGTGCATGAATTCACTGATTTGAGTGGAAAAACAATATTGATTGGCGACAAATCTATGCTCCCGAAAATATTTGGTAAAAAAGGATACACAGCACCACCACCCAATGATTTGATAGCCACAATGCGGGATAACCCCAAAATACCTCATCTTATGTATGATGCAATGCAAAGGCAGTTTTGCCTCAGTGCAGACTGCAAACAAGCAGTGGCATGTGATTGGTTACACAATTCGCTACCTGTTTTCTCATGCCTGATGCTCAAAGATGATATTCTCATGTTATGTTTCGTCGATGGAAATTTACCAGCAGTCAGGGTGGGTTGGCGACCATTTTTGAAGATGAACTATATGACAAAGCAAGCGATCAAGACATCATTTCTTATTCCGAAAAAATTTCCAAAAGTTATGTGGTTCACGAAAGCGGAAAGTTAAGCATAATGCGTAATATATTTATGTAGCTATAAATACACATAAATAAAAATAAATACATTCATCCGGAAACTTTAAGATTTGGAGTTTTATTAAATAAAAAACTGTTAAATTCTACACATTCACCTCGTACTGCAGCTCGAGCCGTGCGGTCCAGCTGTACTGGCGCTTCATGAGGCTCTGGAGGTGAGTGTTGATGAGTTCCTGGTTGTCCGGGGCGTTGAGAATGTGGTCTGGGATGGCCGAGATGATTTCGTCGTTGGCAGTGAGGTTGTTCCAGTCCTTGTTGCCGAGGCGGTGAATCTGCACGCTGAAGTTGTTGAGGTCGCGCGTGCTGACCTTGTTGAGCACCTTGGTGCGCAGGGTGGCGCAGCAGGTGCCCATGACCTGCTTGGTGATCTTGTACCACTCGCCGTCGATGAGCGGCTGCTGCGAGATGTCGGCATTGAGGTGCTCGGCGTTGTCGCGCAGCAGCTCAATGACGGGGTGCGACTGGGACACAAACAGGTAGGGCTGGCCCGAGACCTGCAGCACGCCTTCGTTTTCGAGGTTGGCAGAGTTGTACGTGGGAAACTTGTTGCGCCAGGTCATGCCCTCGCTGGACGAGGCCTCCGCCTCGAAGACCACGGTGGGGTTGGGCTGGTGCGTGCTGGCGATGGTCGTCAGCGCGTACTTGTGCCCGGTCTTGGTGGTCTCCTCGGAGGGCACGCACGCCATGGTGACGCCGAGGTTGAGGGGAAAGTCGTTCTTGGTTTCGAGCACGGTGACGCGGTGCAGCACCGAGTTGGCGAGCACCGCGGCGGTGGTGCCGACGTCGGGCGTCGACTCGAAGATGTCGGAGATGCCAAAGACATCGCCGACCTTGCCGTTGATGGGAGCCCATGTCGCAGCCTGCTGCCCGGCGCCCGCAAAGCCGGCAAGGCTGCCGCGAATCTGCACGGCAAAACGACGGGTCACGAGGTACTGTTCTTTGGCCTTGACCGCTGGAGCATCAATTACCGCGCCAATGTGGACGTCGGCCATATGCCTGCACCATCACCCGGCTTATATATGCAATCATTCACCGTCGTCAGGCACCGACCACCGATTCAGGCATCTGCGCTAGCATCGCAAGGAAGGCAATCTCCAGAGTGGTTTTGGCCGTGACGCTGAGCACCGCATACGCGATCGAGACACCGTACCAGAACTTTTCCCGATCTTCTTCGCTGTTCACCATTGACGAGAACACATACTGAATCGTCTGCACAATGCCAAAGGATGCGAACAAAAAACACTGCGCGAAGACAATATAGCTGACTGCGGGGGGGATGTTGCTGCGCCCGACGCACTTGCCATCTGCAATTTTGCACATGTCGTCTGGCGCTGTGATTGGACACGACTGACAAGTTGGAATCACAGTGGAGTTACCAGAAGAATTTGTAGAAATAGAGCGATTGACAATGTCTTGAAAAGTCAATGTCGGAGAAGTCAATGTCGGACAATCCGTTCTGTAACTCCCGCAATCGTCACACTTGCCGTCAATATGGCCTTGCCGCAGGAATTGTGAAATCAGAACATACCAGATGAGGGCGAAAGTCACCCACGCAATGACAAGCGTCCCTCTCGCGGTGCGCACCACACGTTTTCTCTTGTCAGACGGTTGGTCTGGATCCTCCACTTCATTTGTTTCGTAAATTTCTTCGATGCATTCTTCCATCACAACGCCACACAGCATCATCGATGCTTGCGCCGCAAACAGAGCATACAGAGTAGACCTGTCCCGTGACCACACTGACAGGGCGACAAGGACCACCTGCACGGGCGCAGTCAGCGTGTATTCGAACCAACGGCCAACGTCGGGCGTGTTGTTCTGATAATCTTCAGCAAAGGGATGTATGATGATGAGCAAGCATAGTATCAGCAGCGAGATCACAAAGATCCCAATGTTGACTTTCTCCATCAATTCCAACTCAACTAATCGCCCAATGATAGTTGCGTGAACAATTAAATGCAGCACAATTATGCAGAACATAGACCAAAAGCGGTTCACCAATTGTTCATTTCTCAACAATGGCAGGAATCTACCTCGGTATGTCTGATACGCTGCGGACACAGCAAGCACCCAGATCAAGAGAGGCGATGCCGGCACTTGTTGAACGTCGTATGCCAGGGGCATAACCAAATACGACGTGATTTTCCCGTCATTTGAGACGTTGACATCAAATTTGGCAATGCTCAAATTCGTGATCTCGCACACCTCTTCGTAGTGAGATGTAAAATTTCGCACCAGACCAACGGACGTCGCGCTTCGCACAGATGTGGTGAAGGGGGCCCACGTCTGAAATTTGAAAAGCATTGCCCTGTCTATCATTAAGAGAATGAGTAAGGACAAGAGGGACGCCGCTGCACTGAACAGGTTCAGCTTGTACTCCCAGTGCCCATCCTCGTCGTCATCTGATGTGTCGCTATTTGCCGTCGAGTCCGGAACCAATGGTGCTTGTTCTGGATCGGGGATCCGAATCATCGGCATTGTGTAGCCTCAAGTCCTCGTTATATACAAAAAAATGAATCTGCGCTGAAGCTGCGCTGAAAAGACTCAACTCAACACCTCAATGCGCAATGAATCTGTGGTGCAAGAGGTCGTGGCCCTGGTTGCCCTCGTCCGCTCCAAGCAGGCGCTCGTGCAGCGTGGCGGCGGAGTGAGCCAGCACGATTTGACTGAAGTTTTTGAGGACATCGTGTGTCACTGTGACCTGCTCATGTCGTCAGTGCTCTCCAGCCCGCTGACAGGCCGCATGCACCTGGACCCCAGCATCAATCTGACACAAGAGGAGTGTGCAGCGAGTCTGGCGGTGGGGCTTGGCTTGTAGTGTGGTGCTGGAGAACGCGCTTGGCACACGATAACATCTTGGGCTGAATGAGGCTGGCGTATGAGAACGAAAGAATAAACAGTGTGGTCGCACACATCACCAGAACAAAGGGTCTGTTCTGGTTGATGAGCACAGTGCCAAACGTGGCGTCGAGCACCAACTTGACAGCAATGCACACAGGCCAGCAAAAGCAGAGGGCAGAGAGCAGCACGCCTGTGAGTCGAAGCTCTTGATGCAGCATGTCCGGCAAGCGATTGTTGGTGCAGAGCAGCGCGAAGAGCGCCATTGCACATCCGCGCAAGAAAAACCCGTGGTGATCTTGCAGGCACGTGTTTCGGTAGTAGAGACGAAGACAACTGTCGTCGCGGCGGGGTGGCACCGACCGGCCAATTTCTGCAAACCATACGGTGGCACACAGCAGCGCCACCACGTAGGCAGCCTGCTGGCTTACTCGACGCAAAGCCGCAACCAGGGCGACATGTCGCTTGTACAAGAAAATTACATGCACACCGAGGTTGAATTCCAGTGTGCGGTATGTCACGCTGCTGGCGTTCGCGTAAAAAATGTTGCTGGAGGCCTGCATGGATCCAAACACTGTAAATAGAACAATGCCGAGAAGCGACATCAAACAGATGCATCCGTCCGCCATGGCGGGCATGCGCTGTACCAGCCAGGCCTCCATTTCGATGAGGCCATTTGTGCTCAACACACACCAGAACAGGCACTGTACCGGCCACACTGAGAGGTTGAATGAGTGCTGCGCTGTTTCGGACTGTCGAAAGTCCAGCACCCGCAAAGTTGTGATGCCGTCCACGGCCGTGAAGGCGACATCAGACCACTTGAAGCGAGCCATAATTACGGCATGCAGGCTGCCCAATACAAGTGAACATGCTGTAGCACAATACATGTCCAAGAGCATGGCCACACAAACGTGTCGGGTGATCTGACCCTGTTTCACAGGCGAATTAGCCGCAAACAACGAAGCCGCGGCACAACCTGCCATGACAAACAGGGCTGAAGTGATGTCGATGCACATTACATCTGACATCAGCGATAACACGTCCAGCGCAGAGCCAGGTCCGGTATACGACGAAGAGCAAAACGAGACGATGCTACACATAAGATACGCACATCCCAAGACGTTGCAATTGCGGAAGAGTGTCTGGATATTCGGTGCCGGCGCGGTGGAGTTTTCATATTCTTCATCTTCCAAATTGGATTTGATACTCTGCGAGCACGAGAGGTCCATGGGAGGAGGCGCGTGCGTTGAACTGCACAATGAAATTGCCAGCTCTGCTGACATCACATGTACGTGTTTGCGTGGTTATATAACACCAGCAAGCCGTACAACGAAAGCGAGCATGCCACCCGAAGCGTCATGTGCAACAGTAACAGGTTGCACGTGTGTACTGATTGCGTGTCTGTGGCAGTCGAGAACAAAATCAACAACAGAACGTTGGCAGAATACGCCAGGGCTGCCACGGAAATTACGGCATCCATCCAGCTGAGCAAAAATAAAATCAAAATTTGTTTGCCAGTCTCTGCCAACGCACCGGATTCCATTCATGGCACGATCAACTATGTTTTATACAAGTTTCTACAGCCAGTCTCTATTTTATTTAAGACCATGACTTCACCACGTGATGGAGGACTCGAGGGTCTCTCAAGCGAGATGTGCCCTGTGCTCTCTGGGGAGCTCTAGCGACGACACGGTCAAAGTGATTACTGGTTACATATCCGAGTCGTTGGGCAACGTTGCCATCGAGGAAATTTGCGAGCAAACACGCAGCAATCTGGCTGAACACTGCAATATCGACGAAAGTAAACGCAACATCTTTCTACACATCACCCAACACACCACGGACCAGCGCGTGGTGCTCGGGAACATCATGCGCGACCTGGTCGAGTTGAGCAATCTGGCAAAAAGCAGCTGTATTTTCACTTGCGAAGAGACAGGCAGACGCAACATCGACGTGAAGGGCCTTTCAGTGTACCTGAAAACTGTAGATCAGATAACCAGCGTTTACAAGATGGAGAACTTGCGGGTCCATGCCAAAAAAGAATGATAAGTCGAGTTTGGACGGCAGGGTATTAAACGATGTAATAAAGCATTGTAATGTTATTATTGTGTTTCTGTGTCTTTCTCCAGATATGCTGCGTGTCGGAGCGTGTGCTCAACAAAAGCCTGATGCTCTTCGTGCACCGAAATGTGATGTCCGACCTCCGCCGCATGCTGGACAATCTGTATCTGGCCGGCCTGATTTCATTTTTGTTTGGGCTGCTGTATATTCCGCTGGAGATAATTGGGACTGTGCTGCGCTTCATTGTCCGCAACCTGCTGCTGTCCATCTGGATCATGATGATTGTGGCCCTCATGGTCAATGTATCTGAGAGCTCGAGCGCGGTGCTGAGCACCATGGTCAACATTTACAATTCGGGCGTTGGCAGGACGATTGACACCCTCGTGGTGAAGCCGCTCGAGCTCCTCAACTGGGTCTATCGAGGAATCGTTCCGCTTTACAATGCAATCACCTACATGATCTCGCAAGTGTTTTTGAAAGTTGTTCTACCCTTCTTTGGAATGCACATAGACCGCATGCCGCGGCTTTTGGGAGACTTCGGTCTCTTCTTTGCCACCACTGGCCGTTCGTGTGGTATTCTTGCCAGCCGATTTGTGGAATGCGGCACAAATTCGCAGCGAATGCACAACATGCGAGAAGTCAACTACACTGTGATAACTGAGCCTCACAGGCCGTTCTCACAGCCCAACCTGCAGTGTATTGCGAATACCAACTACCTGACACTCGACCTCATGACGCCAGGCCTGTACGCTCGCAAGACTATGCTGCACGTGCATTACCTCCTGACCACCTCGTGTTCTGTGTTGACCGCTCCGCTCGACATTGTGCTGTACCCGTTTCTGGACTTCAACTTGTACAAAGCTGTGCACTGCTTCGTCAATGGCATCCTGCACTTTGTGTTGGTATTGCCGCTCATGACCTCAGCCCGATGTTCGTATGGCAGGGATGCATTCAACCAATTCTCAGACATGGAGCAGGCGCTCATGTGTACCCCCGACTGGCAAGCCGGCTTTGCCATTGTGACTGCCTGTCTCAATTCCCTCGGCAAGTTGATAGACAATTGGCTCAATATCGTGTTGGTTGTGGTGGAACACAACGTCGGTCGGGTGACCGTGGTGTGTGACCAGACCGCCACAGTAGGGAATGTGTGGGACGGGGTGCAGGATCTCTTTGAAAGCCAGGGCCGGCCGCTCAAGGTGGTCGGCATGTCGGATTCTATGCTTGCCGTCACAGACGGTTCCTCTACTGCCTTCCACAGCCTGGTCGACGGCACTTCGACAGTGTGGGCCCTGGGCGTCTTTCCGTTTCCCATAGACCCACTCTTTGGAGTAGCCGCTGTCTTGTATGGCGAAGTGTTTGACGCAGACGCGGAAGGAGACTCGCGCTCGGGCCTCTTTGGGTGCCGATGTTTCGACCGAGTGAGTGCTCAGGGCATCGAGTCCATAGAGGTGGTTTGCAGCAGCGTGCCATTTCGCACCAACACTCACGACAACGACGAAGACTACGCAGCGCACACAGTTCAGCGGATCGTCTTTGACTCTTCCACAGCCACCAACACCATGACTTGTGCGCGCACGGTGATCCGTGTGTCGGCATTGCGCTTTTCTCGTCAGCGCTTTTCCACGGCACAAGAAACAGGCGCCGACTCGCCATTCTCCGACCCCTTCAACGCGTTTGGCACTGCAGGCACAAGCGACGCGAGAAGTTATTCCGCCGACGCCATGCTCTATGTACAGCCGCTGTGCGATGGCCCTCGAGAATCTTGCCTCGCCAACATCAACAATTGCTTCCCGTGGTGCATGGGCTTGCACGTGGCGGGCCAGCGCAATCAGCAGATTCGGGTGTACAATGCCAGAACGTGGGAGGATTTTGTCACTCTTGCACAGACCGACTGCGTGGCCTCTGGCGTCGATCTGGGACCCTGTCAAAGCGGCACTGGCGCGCGAGTGGTGAATCTTGAGGCGAATTTCGACTACCAGAGCCCTTGCGGCGTCAGCGTGGGCGCTTGCGGCCGACAAGACAGCACGTCCACGTTCATGTCTCTCGACAACCTGCGCGTGCAAAACAGCACCGTCAGTCAGCACCGGCAACAGACATTGCCAATGGTGCGTCTGGGCAGCCAGCCTTTTGTGGCGGCTGGAGACGTTTTTCTGCACCAACATGAGGTCTCGGGGTCTCCTGGCGAGTTTGAGCTCGTGGTGAGCAGACTGTACGACAACAAGCAGGGCTCTTTCACAATGCAAGCAGAGCAGCTGAGCCTGCTCTCAAATCGACAAACTGTGCGACTCAAGCTGTGCGACACGGAAGCAGACGCATTTTGCTATTACAACGCCCTGTCCGAGCGCACAATCATATTGCCAAGGTCCTACATGCTGTCTGCCGAGAAAAACATCGCGGTCACATCTGAGTGGGCCGTGCATTGGGCGGTGAACCCCGAAAACGCCATATTTCGCAGTGTGTTGGACTTCTGTGCCACAGGCACCACTGGCTTTGCCATCAACGTTGTTTCCAGCTACAGCAAGCCGCGTGTGTGGTCTCTCAAAACGATGCGCGCAGCCTCGGTCAACCCGGGTCGTCAGGAATTTGCAGCAGCAGACGAGAACGGCCTGTACTCCTACATGGTTGTACCAGAATGGGTATCCTTCAACAATTTTTCGGTAGACATGTGCGACAGACAGTCCAATTTTCAAATTGTTGATCTCGAGTATCTCAACGAGAACAACGTGCTGGTGACCACGCTCTCGTCCACCATGCGCAACTACCGCCTGAGCGGTGGGGTGTGTGACGGCTGTCCTTATGAGTACAAGCGCTACTTTCTCAACCCCACTCGAAATGATTGCGTGGACCCAGAAGAAGGCGACGGCATGGTTTTCTCGTGCTGGCGCCACGAGCGCATGGGCATGTTTGCCGACAACACAGTGCCAATCGCGATATACGGAGAACTGTGCCCAGCATTGCGCCGCATGCCCCTACTGGGCAGCTTTGCTGCCGAAACCGTGCTCATTGCCACGCATTCGATGCTCGTGGTGCTGGAGGCCATGACTACTCTCATCACCATGTTTGCCCGGCAGGAAGCATTGGTGGACGTGTCCGAGATTTGGGCTCTGCGGATGGAAACACCAACATTCCACAGCATACTGGATTCCAGTGGAGTGACGCTCTTGGATTTTGACAATGTCGTGCGCTCATTGGACAAGGCGGCATTGTACGCCAGCGACGTGATTATTCGCTCGGGCAAGGTGTTTGCCGGCACCCCGGGGTACTCGAGTCTCGAGCCAATGCTGGCGGGAACCGCAAAGATTCTGCAACACACGACAGGCTTCGTGCCGTTGATTGGTCCGCTTGCCCGTCAATACAAGGCGCTGTCCGACCTTTTCCAGCAACAGACGAAAAAAATCACAGACATCACCGCTTCGTCGGTCAAAGGGAAGGCGTGGGGTTTTGTGTCAAGCGCCTCCTCGGGCATCATGACGCAGGTGTCTGCCATGAAGGTCAGTCTCAAGCTCTTGAAAGTTGTCACACTTAAGCAACTGGTGGCATACACCAAAAAGTCTGCGAAGCAGGCCGCCATCGCTCTCAAAGCCAAAGCGCTGCAGCAGCAGCAGCAAGCGCTTGCTGCTGCACAGGGGTTCAGGCAAGTGGCCAAGGTTGCCGTGAAGAAAACAGCAGTGCGTGGCCTGACCGAAACCGTCAAAATGGCCGGTGTGGGAGCGCTGCTATCGCTTGGCGACGTCTTTGTCAGCACCATCGCCGAAAACTACGAGGAAATTGACCGCAGTTTTTTGGACAACGTGCGTGTCATGTGCTATGGTGCCTCGCAGATTGCAGGCACTGATACCTCGTTTGCCCTCTCCGTCAAACATTCATGTCTACTGTTTCCAGATTTGCTCAAGGCTCTGTTGACCATGACGACTGTGATTTTCATGGACTACAGCGTTATGAACTGTGTATGCTCGCAGGTCGCGGAACAAGTGCGCATCGACGCAATCACGGAACAGTGCATGGATGACATCACACCACACTACTGGCGCGTGTGGATGATGCAACAGCGCGAGTCTCGTGCGGACAATGCCGTGGCCATGTGCCATTCCAGCATGGACTTGTCAAACGACCGACTGAAGACGGCATTCGACCCTGTGTCCTCGCGCTTGGTGAAGTTGGTGGAGGCCATGCAGGGATTATTCAACCAAATTGTCATCACCATTGGCGTGGACACTGGAAATTGCATCAATTACAACAGCCCGTATATGGTCAGCATCATGCCAGAGCCCGCAGACTATTTCATGCCCTGCATACACACTCCAGATTGCCGTTTGCGATGTCTGGACGTCTTCAATGCTTTCGACGAGGCCCTGAAATCGACTGTGCAGGAGCCTTCGTTTGTTTCGCGCTTGGACATGCGGGTCGAAAGCAAGTACTTCAGTCTGGATGACATCGAGAATGGGCGAAACCTCCCTCCCTTTGAAATCATTGGAATGTCGGAACTTTATCCCACGACATGCCTCACTGTGTGTGGGGCAATCAACCCTGACAACCGTTGCATCGCGGTGGTCGGAACAGAAATGAACCGCAACTCCTTGGGCCTGGCGTATTATTGCATTCCAGCCGACATTAGCAGCTACGTCTTTGCATACGGCGGGCAAGAAGGCTTGCAGTTGCAAAATTTCACATGGGCAGCGGGCGAGGTCATCGAAGAGGCTTTTCTCGCCTCGCTGCACAAACTCCCTCTCCGCGGACAAGATGATGTGCTTGTCCTGACGCATGACCGCGTCAAATTGACCAAGACACTACATCTACACACCGCGGAGCGCGTTGGAGTGATCCTGATGCGGTCTGTGGAATATGCTTTGGAGACGTACAACTACATCACCGACATGGGAAATGACGCCTTCGTCCTCAACTCGGTGGAACAAGTGTTTGTCATGCCAGCCACTTCTGTTGACCCCGTGTGCGACATTTACATTGTCGGACAAAAAGTGTACGTTGAATACCAGCCCACGTCGTCTGGGGTGCGCCAGCCCTCGCAGCGCGTGGCCCGCGTGTGCATGCACAAGAGCATCCAGCTCACAGACACAGACTTCGAGCGTCCACTCATCACCGTCACCGAGGACTGCACTGACGACTTGGAGAACATTTTTGCCGAGGGTCATCTGCCTGTCTGTCTCAACGAGGCCTGTACTGATCTGCTCAGCGTGCCCACCATCGTGCAGTCCAACGAACAATCGGCGACGTTTTTGAAACGTTCGAGCGTGGTGGCGCGACGCTTCTGGGAGCCGATCGAATCCACCACCTTCTATGCCAAGCGTGCAGGCGCCAGCAGCCTGGCGCAGCTCATAGGATTCGACGCATCACGCCCATTGTATGTGACGGCCAAACAGCAAGCAGTGGTGAACAAGAAGCATGTGTCTGGGACTGCGCGAGTCATCAGCGGCACGCGAAACATCCAGGACGGGACGGCCACCGCAGACATGCTGGTGACGGGCACAGTGAGTGCGCACAAGTCGTGGATACAAAGCGTGCGCCTCCGCCTGGATCCCGCAGCACAGGAATTCGGAGCGCAGCTGCACACATCTACCCTGACAGACCAAAGCATGCAGATACAGGTCCAGTGCACCGTGGACAACTGTGTGGGCTGTCAGACCAATCCCTGGCAATTGCGCCATGTCGACTTGCAGAGCAAATGTTATGCTGCGGCACGCTGCGGCATTCAGAAGTGTGTTGCTACGCCTGTCAACATGCGCAAGCCTCTCTGCAATCTCGGCAGTGTCTTGACCGAGCCCCTGCATGCCATCCGCATCCTGCTGCACTCGGGTTGGCAGCTAATCGCCTCGACAATTATTGAGATGGTGGAGCTCAGCAAGCCGCGCAAGCAGAAACACAAATGGCAGTTTCCCTCGGGTGACTACTTGCAATTCAGTTGCATGGCCAAAAACACCATTGTGGAGGCCGTGGCAATCTTCACGTCCACTCTGAGCCTGTTGGTACGCTACGTGGGACTCATAGACGACTCCTTTTCCGAAGACATGCTGCGCTCCGGTATCATGGATGCTCGATGGTATGGCCGCTTTTTCATGTCCACCACGGCTCTCACCAATTTCATTGCGTCCCTTTTCTTGCTTCCCATCTATGGTGCAATCAGTGCTGTGCAGGCCATGTCCTGTGCATCCACAGATTTGGTCGCTCTGGTCACATCGTCCATCGAGGGACAGGCTCAGAATCAAGTAGTGGTCATGAGTCAAAACGACGCTACATTGCGGCAGGAGGCAAAATCTGTCGCAGGGGTGTGTCTATCGCAGCGCATGTCCGAACGCATGCGCGAGATGGGCTTGCACGGCTCCGATGCTACCGAGAGCTACGTCGCGAACGAGTTTTTGTCCATCATCAATCGGGTGGAACAAATCGGCACAAGCGCCTTCTTGTCCTCGCTATCGAGTCCAATAGACGCCGCCATGTGCTGGCTGATTGGCTTGACCAGCACGTTCATCGACTGGGTGCAGACCATCGACTGGAAGCACTGTTCGCTCCCCTCAGTGTCCAATCATTATGTGTTCCGGTGCGTGTGCGGCGATCATGCACATAGTGTGGCACCAATCCGTCGATCACAGAACGTGGCACATAGCGCGTTCTGGTGCACAGGTCCTTTGTTCATGCAAGATGGCAGGGGGGAAGATCGATTGATCTGGAACCCATACTCTCTTGCCGAACTCACTGCTGCCGAAGAGCAACATGCGGCGTTTATCAAGTGCATTTCCGCAGGTGCGTCGTGCGAGAAAGAGCGCGTGAAGCTTCCTGTGCTCGAACGGCAGAGCATGAATGTCATGCCGGTCATCACGCAATGCCGAGACAATTACAAAAACAAGCAGTGGGACCCGGCAGTGCTCACTCTGGGGCTGTTCACACAGGAGCAGTGGCTGGGAGGGGCGCAGCTGCTTCGCAAAAAGGACATGGAGATCGTGGAAGTCACAGGGACGCCTGCCAAATATCAGCGGGCGATCCGCAATCTTGCAAGCCTTATTCCGCGTATCGATATAGACACCAAACTGTGGCAGTGCTTGAACGAGGCTGTATTGTCAGGCAACACGATGATGGAGGGCCAGTGTCGGCGCGCGTACACTGGCATGTCTGACGACGCGTACTTTCCATATGTCAGAACATCAAGCGTAGAGTTCTCGCAAATTGACGCCTGCTTGACATATTCAGCGACTGCGGTAGTCATCAATCCCATCAACAATGCCACTATTTCTCCCATGCTGTGGTCCGCAGGTAGTGCCAACCGAATGCCCGTGTCAGAGCGTCACGAAATCGTGTTGAGTTCGAGTTACGACCGCCTGCAAGTGGCCAACGCGCGTTTGGAAACTCTATTTCGGACGCGAATCCGACCCATTCTGCAGTCTGAGTCCCGAAACATTTCTGAGAATCTGAAGACCAATATGTGGAGCATGGAAGGGGACGAGCTGCACCAGTTTGTCGATTGCATTTTGATAGGGCCGTACGCCTCGGCGGATCTCTTCAGTTCTTTTGACACCAGTGGAGGAGGCGGGAAATTCAGAGTGCCTCGGTATCACCGGGGCGACGAGAGGTCCCGCCTCTACGTTCACGAAAACGCGGCAAATACAAACCCCAACGACCGTGCGGGGGCCACAGGCTCTGAGGCGCGACGCCGCATCATCGACGCCACTCTGCAGTATGTTCATGACCGCACAGACAACATCACGCGCAGCGCAGCAGTGAATCGCGTGAACCTCATTCGCAGTAAATTTCTGCATATGCCCAACTTTTACTGCAAGTGCCCAGACGGGGTGCCTGATATGAGGTGCTGCCAGCGCGAGGACTGGACCCAGATTGCCGACATCGACTTCCACACAAAAGAACTCTTTGCGGACGTGTATAACATCCAAACAGCTGTGCTGGAGGGAGCAATGGACGCAGTGTTTGACAGCAACCTCTTGTCTCGAATATGGACATCACAAGACTTTACCTTTCAGTCCGACGCCCCACTCACAGAGTCTGAACGAGTGGAGCTTGCGCATGCGTTTGTATTCGATTTCGAGAAGCCAGTGCGGGAATACTCGCCAGGAGAGGTCCCGTATCAAATCACTGGTGTCACTCTCTGGCAGCGCTGCACCTCCTTGCTGTCCGCAACGTTTTTTACACTTCCGCTCGCTGTTGGCAGACAGACCGTGGACGCGAATGTCATCTACGATCCAACCACAATGGACTCAGACGCATACCTGCACGGCATGGAGGAGGTCATTCAATCCATCCTGCATCGGGCTCGAGAGGACTCACCTGTGTTCTGGAGCCATTCACATCGCTACGTGGCTTCCGATAGCGTGTGGTGCGAGTCGATGCAGGGTCCGATTCCCACAAATCACACTACCTCGGCGTTCGAGGCACAGCGCTGGTACCAGCAAGATTTTGCAGACGAGGCAGTGCGCGGCGGGACAGCAGGGCATGCCATTTTCCCGGGCGAGGTGGGCGCAAATTGCCTCTGCGGGTGGGCCCTGGATGGGGTATGCCACATGCCAATTTTATGCAGCGACCTGCAGCCCGAGCACGCCATGCTGGACGCATGGCTGCGCCTGTGCAACAGCACATACACGAACCGAGATGACTTGTTTGATCTTATGCACATACTGCAGACCTCTGCCTACGCGCTGCCAGTTGTAGCTTCCTGCCGTGATCTGGTCCCCGATGTCGTGTGGGGCCTGCTTTCTCCCGCACACCAGTTCGCGTGGTACGCCCAGGACGACAGCATCCCGGCAACCGTCTCATTGAAACACATAGCCACACATGGCCCCGCCGGCGTGCGTCTTGGACTGTTTGCGCAACGAGAGCATCCGCATTCTCTTGCGGCGTATATCAAGACACACGACCTGCTGCGACGCGATCCCCGTCATGCCAACATCAATCGCAAGCTGAGACACACGGTGGCGCAACCAGTGTGCGCGTCCAGCCTGCGCGATTTTCTCAAGGACGATTTGAGCCTGTACTTTCGCGATGTGCTGTTTCCAATGGCACACAGCGTGAATCAGGCTCCTGTTGCTGCTTACTGCTCCACATGGGCTGTCGAGCGTACGATAGAGCTGGCCATGCGCCAGATATACGGTGAAGAGACGCCTGACGTGATGCGCCTGCAAACGCAAGCATCTACGCTCTGGCGCAAGCGCTGTGACATCCAGCTCAAGCAAATTGGCATTTGCCTCTTGCGCGGAGTGTATGATCTTGTGCCATCTGACTCGCAGGTCGTGCCGCCGTCGTGTGGGTTTCGCATAGACGATGCTGCTCATGGCTGCGAGGAAGTGTTTTACGTGACAGCCGGCTGCCTTGTTCGCTGCGATGCGCATTTCTACGACCCCTGTCTGTGTTCGGAGCAGCTGTGCACAGATATTCGTTTCACTAAAGCCTCGTGCGCGGCAGGCCAGTTGGCCTTCAATCCTCTCACGACAGTCACAGATGATCGCATCCTGTTGTACAGCATGAATTGGCCGACATCCTTGCCGGCAAACGAGAACGGGCCCGCCCGTGTTGAAGAAATGAACACGCTGCTCGCGGAAATCCACGCGAGCGTGCACCTGGTTTCGTTTGATGACGCAAGCATGCTGCCAAGCATGGCAGCGCTTATCATGTCGCAGCAGCCATTGGATGAAACAAGTGTGCCGCATGCTCATTGTGACGACCTTCTGGATTATTTCGACGCGCAGGCTCAGCACCCCGTCGGGTATCACCCCACATGCGCATGCCTGCGAGAGCAAACGGACATGCGGGGTTTTGATGCATGGATGTCGATGCCGCATAACACGTCAAAGGCTTGGGCTGTCGACCCCGTTCGCATGCGCAACATGACAGAGTACTCCACCAGCTTTGGCGCGTCCCATTTGGCCTGCGATGCAGCCGTGTATGGAGCATACGACCACCAGCTGAATGCTCTGGATCTCGTTTCTCGCTGGGACAACACCGCTGTGGCCGACGCCACGGTGCCACGGGCAGCCAGAATTGTACACGAGGCCGACATGTCGACTCTCGGCAGTCCTTCTGGCCATCAGTTCGACACACCTCTCGTGCCGGCTGATCGCAGCGACATTGCGTGGCGACACAGCACCGGCCTGGTGCGCGACTGGGTCTCTCTCTACGGGCCCGACGCTGATCTCGAAGCTGCCCTCGACCAACTGTGGCCGCACTGGCTGGACAACGAGGTGGACACGTATGGCACTGCGGAGCAGCGCACGCCAGACAGCTGCATGATGCCGCCGTTGATGCTGTGTGTGCCGAACACGGCCGACTGTTGCAGTGGCATCGAAAATTGCGGCCTCGAGTGCAGAACTCGCGGAGAAGACGGTCCAGAAGGATTGATCGACAGCACGTCGGGCATATGTGTCGCCACGGGCACATGCTTCCAGCATCGTCACTGTGATGAAGACATGCTTTGTTCCGGTGAGGGCGTGTGTGTGGAGGCACGTTTGTATTTGCACAACAACATGGGCGTTTCTGTGGATGCGCAGCTGTTTTCCGATGATCGCGTTTCGTGCCCCATGTCAACGGCCGGATTCTCCGCACATGAGGGGATCCGAGATTTTGCAAAATCGCACGGCATGTGCGGCTTCCGGGACTGGTACGAGTACCAGAACCTCACACAATCAATGCTGCCTGGGCCCGACGGGCTGCTGCACGTGCCCGACCAGACTGTCCACCGCACAGATTCGCATGCGCCACAAACCCTGCGTCTGGCCAAAACGCTGCAAATGCAGGCCCATGCGTGCGACCGCTCCTACCAACACACGGACATGGGAGTGTGTATCGACGACGATGAGATGCGCGTGCGGGCATCTCGCGTGTACGAGACAGAGGATCCTGTCACCCCAGTCGCGCCTGTCAATCACGTGACCGCAATTCGAACTTGGCAGGACTCAGACGCGGCCGCAGTAATTCGCTTCTGCGACATGGGCCGCTCGCTCAGTCGTACAAACGCGATCAATGGCTTTCTCAGTCCCTACGAATACGAAGATGCGGTAACAGGGCTGCGTCAAGACACATTGCATGACGTGCCTGCCACATTGGGACGCTGCATCGATTTCGCCGTGTGCGAGGCACAACGCTTTACGGTGCAAGGCCTGCCCGTGCAAGAGCGCTTGGTGCGACAGGTTCGGTATGAGGAGGCCCGCATACTGCTGTCCGACGACCACCGAGCGTACACACATGCAGACGCAGAAGCATGCTTTGGCGCTGGTCACCTGCTGCTGAGCGAGGACACCTTTGAGCGATGTGTGGTAGACCGCATGACAGTCCCCCTGCTCAATGTCCTGTTCACGACAACACCTCAATTTCTTGCGTATCACACGGAGTTTTACAGTGACAATATTCTGTCAGCACAGTGGTCGCACCAGGCCCAGACCGATGCCTTCTTGAGACTACGACAACGATGTCCTCGCGCCATGTCCCAGCCGATAGACGACCGAGTGGACTTTGCGCTGTTTACACACATGCTGAAAATGCTCTCTAGCACATACCCGCCAGACGACGCTGCGATTGTCACCAGATACGTCAATTTGCTGCTTCCCGCCATCTTCGGTGTGGACGCAGAGCGCGCGAGGGACTCCACGCGAGGGTTCGACGACATCTCACAATATTTGGAGTTGGCCGTGTGCGCGCGACACATAGACACGCAAATGCAGTTGAGCAAGGAGTCTCTCTTCACCACGAATCAGGCGTACACCGCCGAGTCGGTGCTGCAGCAGCAACTAGTTGGGGACTCCTTGTATGTTTTCCACGCTCGCGCAGTGGTGTACCTGCCTTTTCGCTGGTTCTGGCAATGTGTGGTGTTGACTCGGAGCCCCGCGAATAGCGAGAAAGGGGCTGTGCGAGACTGGCTACGCAGCCTCACCGACGAGACATACACTGTTTCCCAGGAGCAGTGTGAGATTTTCACCCTCGACATTCCATCTACTGAGCTCATCTCTGTCAAGCTGCGCTTGCAATCGTCTCCACACATCTACACCGTAACAGACGACATACCAGAAATGGCAGCGGCGATGGCACACGACATAGACGACACGGTGGGTCTGGCGTTGTCTGCTTACGGGCTGCCAATGTTCCCAGATGTGTATTACATGCGCAAGAGAGACGACTATGACTGTCTGCACCACAACCTCTTTGTCTTGCGATCCTGCTGGCACAAGTACGGCCGGGACGCCTCCGAGATTGTGGATGCGGAGGAGCTCATACAGACGCCAGACGGGGGTACCGTTCGGAGTCTATATCACATGATGCGTCTCTTGATATTCGGGGTGGACGCGTACACGAGGGACCTACACGACTTTACTCTGGCCGACCTGGAGAGCGATGGTGTGGTTGCTCTGAGTCTGTCCCTCGATACGATGGTGCTTGCAGGCACAGACTTTTTTCCAGCCATTCGCTTTTTGCACCTCGACGCATACACCCAGACGCCAAGCTCACAGCAGCCAATCCAGGGCGACACGGTGGACCCTTTGTACGCCGTGTGTGTCGAGAACTGCGATGAAGTTGCGCCCGAGTTTCGTCTCAAGCAATTCGAGTACCGCGTGCAGGACGAGAACACTGTTCGCATCGACGCGTATGCCAACAACAACCGGGACCGGAGCGTGGTGACGGCGTCCGAGGCCGAATATCTGCTTGTGCAAGGTTTCCGCAAGTTCATCTATTTCCAATCCTCATTCGCTTCCAATAACGTGCACCGTGACACTCGCGTGTCGCGGAGCTTCATGTCTTCACACGGTCTCACACAGCTCGAAAGCACAGCCGCGCGAGAGTACAATTCGTTTATGCGCACCAAAACATTCAAGTGTGGCGCAAGCATCGAGCATAACTTGCCGACCAACCGACTCCATGCGACGTTGGCACAATGCGTTTCAAACCTGCAGGAGGCCGTGGGCTGGACCATTCCCGCAGGAAGCCTATTGCATCTGCACGTGTCTGCCGCCGTGTTGCGGCGTGGCTTCATGTTGTCTTTTTCCGAGACACGAGCTGCCAACACCAAGTTCTTGCAGAATTTGACTTCGCCTGCATGGGCCTCCAAGGAATACATCGCGGCCTTTGACACCATGTGCTTTTCTTACCGTGGCGAAACCTCGACGATCAACCCGTACTGGGCAGTAAACTACGACACGGAGACAGGCTGCGACACATACGTGCGCGACGTGCTGCGATTGACCGACGGCCGCTGCCTGACTGAAAGCGCCTCGCAAACCTGCGCAGACCGCTTTCCGTTCTTTGACAAGGCGCTCTCCAGCAAATTGCCTGCATTCTGCCGCGCGCATGCTAACGAAGTCAACACTGGCAGGCGCGGCACCTTGCGGGCTGGCGTGACAGAATTGTGCGACCGCACGCCAGACTCCCCCGACCAGTGTCTTCTGCGACACGGCTCGTTCGCGGGCTTTCTCGGCAGCCCTGTGCCCGACTTGAACAGTTTTCATGTCACGCGCAAGCAACAAGGGCTGTGGAAGTTCAGCAACTCCATATTTCGTGGTTCCGTCTTCAGAGAGGCCAATGCCGACCACATTGATGCTCTGCAACTGCTGCCTACCGACATTGCAGGCCATTCTCTCGGATTCGTCGTGGATGCCTCCGGGCAACTTGTGCTGCACTGCGTGAATCTAGTTGGAGTGGCGTTGGAAAGCTGTCTCGTGTCCAACCAGCACTGGATGTACAATTTGGAAGAAAAGTGGGCTTGGCAGCACGCGCGGCAGCAAGCTTTGTGGCCTGCCAATGCGAACACGGGCGCAATGCCGTGGACATGCCCCCTGCATCTCGTTCAGGCACACTCTGGGTTCGGAAACGAGCGCAGCATTCGATCGCCGAGTCCCGATCGCAACGCCTTTCGCTTCCAACACATTACTGCGCCCAGCAAATACGCGCATCCCATCGTGGCCGGGGCTCGTGCGCTACTACTCATGCCCGCACGCTACATGTCGCCGTCAAGCGCATGCACTGCTGACCTGGCAGGCATGTCAGCATGTCATTCCAGCGAGCTGTTGCTCCGCAGCTTAGCACACGCGCGCGAGCTCATTTGGCAGACTGTTTTGTATCCCAAGTACCACAGCTCGCCTGGGGTTTCGTGTGAGCAGATACTGGACTGGCCACACCAGCCCTTTCTGACCTGGGATGAACAGATTGGTCTTGGCACTGTGTACGAACGATTGCACTGCAGCGTCTTGGACAGGCTGCCCCAATTCCAGGTGCAACTCGAGGAACGCGTTTCTCCTCGCCAGCATTCGGGCCGCAGCAGTGTGGATTCAGGAGGGGTGTGTCACATGGGACGATTGAAACGCATGCCAGCTCGAGTGCCCAATGCAGACGTATTGCAGCATTGTGCGCAGACCGCTAACGGTCTCGCATGCCGCTACTTTGACCCCGTCACGCATGCCAGCTACGTCAGGAAAGAAGCCTCCTCCGACAACAGCGCTACTGCACTCCACAGTCAGGTCTTCAAAAATAAGCCATGCGCAAAGTGCGAATCGCATCGTGAGGCGGCCTTCATAGACACCGACGGAATGTCCAGGGATTTGCCTGATTCCCGGCGCATGCTGTCGACTGGAGAGAAAATGCAAATTTCCACCGCCCGCATGGTGTCAGCGTACCTGCGACGCCTGGTCTGCCCAGTGGCAGCCGAGGCCCCGTGTGCCGAGCTCCTGCGCATTTTCAACACAGAGCACTGGACGACGGGAGGATTCTTGCAGGGACTGTTTGCTGCCTCCAACTCCACCGACTTTTACAATTCTTTTCGGCCAGCTCCAGAGCCTGCGTCGAGCGAGGAGGACGTCATGGACGACGAATTGCTGTGGCAGCGCAATTGGGTATGGTGCGACCCGCGAACCGAGGTGTGCACTGGCTCGATCGACAAACAAGTGTGGATCAATCCAAGGACCCGCGGACCAGCATGCCGCGCTGCTATCGCGCAAAACGCTGTGCATGCAGCTTCAACGGTTCATTTCTGCATGATCGACGCGGGGACTGAGCGCTTGTGCCAACAGGTTGTCGAGTGGAACGCAGAGATTGCCAACATCCTCTGTCGCGCTGCCGGCCTGGCCGCCTGCACAGACTCGGGCTTCTTTTACAACCCCGCAGGATACTCGGCGGACAACAGGCAGTTTGAACACGACTCTGTCCGCGACTACTACCGGTCGACCAACACCTGCAATGGGTTGGAGGCAGAGTCGACAATGATGACAGAGCTCCAGCTCCGCAGCAACGAGCGCTTGCTTGCCAAGTGTGCCAGTGTTGGTCTGCAGCCGTTCCTGATTTTCTTGTTGAATATGCGCGAAGCCGTGCACCTCATCGTCGAATTGATTTACTACGGCGTGCAAATTGTCTTCAACTTTGTGCACATGATAGTCTTGGGCTTACTGCACATTCAAGTCGGAGTGCAGGCTGCAGCAAACAAAATAATATTGTACATCCGACTGTTTCTGGACACCGTGTCAGAGGTGCTGGATCTCATTTACAGCGCCATTTTCGAAATGCTCTTTGGCGGGGGAGAGAACAAGCGGATTGTGGTGATACTTCGATTTTTGTGCAAGGCCGTGCAGTTTATCGAGGAGTATGTCATCACAAAGGGCTTGTGTGTTGTCTTGGAAACCTTGTCTTCGGTGTATAAGTGGCTGTACGACATACTGCTGCAGATCTGCAACGTGGAGTTGCTGAACGTAAAGATTTTTGCTTGGTTATACCCAATAGTGGGAAATGTTCTAGTGTTTGCTCAGAACGTGCTGAACATCATGCTGACAATCACATGTCACTCTCCTCGCATCAATTGCGAGGCGGGACCGTACGAAGTGGCAGACGACACCAGCAGGGGAACTCTGCCCATGGCCTCGCGATGCTGGTCCACGTACACCACTTTCTTCGGCGACGGGCAGTCGCTCTCGTGCACGGCCGCCGACACCTGCAAGCGCTCGCTCACCGACAGCACGCTCGTCATGTGCGGCGTGTGCCCGCTCCAGAGCCCGCCCAACCCGCTCATCTTCCAGTACGGGTGCGACACCATCATCAAGACATGCACGTGTGGCACGCCGCGACTGAAACCCACATTCTGCTACAGCAACGCCGAATGCGACGCGCCAGGACAATCCTGCATGTTCGTCGACTCTGATCTCGAGCCAACCGAGGCTCGCACCATGTGTGAGTCTTGCACCACGCGCCCGCTGTGCATGCTGCCGCAAGGATCAAGCGTGGGACAGTGTGCGTGCGGTCTGCGCGAGCTCGAATCTGCCCGCTGCAGGCCCGAGGACGTGGGCAGCTTGGTTGCCCTGCCCTACTCGAAACTATGCGTCATGCAGACGGATGCCAGATACAGCGCCTCTGTCTCATACACTGCAAATTTCGCAGAAGCAAGCGTGACTCCATGCATGGCGGTCGACGCGTCCACGTCATACTGCATGCGAATGGTCGACTTGCTGGACACATTCCTCATCGTGTCATCCCACACACAACAGTCACGCCGTCTGCTACTCGACGTGGGGTCCACCAGCGTCATGCGGTTGAACGCTTCTTTTACCCGAAACCCGCAGTGCAAGGACGCACTCGAAAGCGAGTCAGAATCACACGTGCGGCGCCAGTGCGTGAATCGCTATATCCTCAGCGCAGGCACCGTGGCCCACATTGGCTTGCACGCCGATGTTTCAGCGTGCGCATTCTGTAGTGCCGAGGATTGGTGGAACACGCTGGCGCGAGATCCAATGATACTGCCGTTTCTGCTTGTGCATCCGCAGAAGCTGTGGTACGTGCTCCTGCGACACACCTCGCTGGCACGTGTGCTGCATACGGCCAACAGCTTGCGACAGAAAACGCAAGACATCTGGAGTCTGCTGGGCCAGACCAATCTCTCCGACTACATTGGCATCAACACCAGTGCCACAGGAATTCTGCTCACCAGCAAAAATACGCGCGTGCTCTCACATCACATGGTGATGCTGCTGCAGGCCATGCTGCGCGGGCACGCTGAAGCCGGCAATGCCTCCACATTCCTGATGGGTTCGCGTCTCGAATGGGGCTGGCGTCAGGAACACACTGCGCTGGTGGACCATGCGCACCTCTTGGACACACCCGAGGACACAACTCTCTCCCCACCTCTCTCTCAGCACAACTGGTCCGCGGCGCGCAAGCTCCTGTCTCTCGACAGCCTGGCGCGCGACGTGGAAATTGAGGTGCAGAGAGCCTTTGCAATTCAAAATACATACACTTCGCAAATCTCGTCGGCGTTCGATTACAATTTCCCCCTGGCCTACTCTCCCGAGACGGACCAGTGGTTGGACTCTTGGCCGCCCACGCTGGGATCCAGCGCGCCAGGCACGGACCAAACCTGCGCCCCGGCTGTACAATTGACTCATATTGCGTATTACGCCTTTGGCAACGCATCCAAAGCGTACCAGGTGCAGGCGTTTCCCGCAAAGGTAACGCTTCGCGAGGCCTTTCCTCGGCTGCGAAATGCAAGCACATCATCTCAGCCCATGCGGAGCAACGCCGCTCTCACCCCTGCCAGCGACGCGCAAGTCACAATCCACGAGCCCCTCGTGAGCGGCATGATGTGGCTGTTGGACCAAGGCGCCTCGGCTCTCGGCTTGCGCAAAACCCTGTTTTACGACGTGGTCTACTCGATCTTTTACGAAATCGAGAACAATATTGTTTGCGACCTGGAGGCCGTGCAGACATGTTCCAAGTGGACAGTGAGCATGGGTCACGGCCTTGTGGTGATTTTGGTGTACTTTTTTGTCTTGATAGTGCTGCTCAGTGCGTTCAAACTGGAAACATTTTCTATGTTTGCGGTGCCGTTTTTGTGGATCATGTTGTTTCGAGTGTGCTACGGTTACGCATGGACATGCGCCCCGCTCCTGCCACTCTGCTTGTTCGAGGACCTGTACACCACTATCAGTGCCGTCTTTCCCAAACATCTGCAGATTCCACAAACTCTGTGGCGCGACACAAGCTGTGCCGATCTGGGCGTGGTGGAGCCGGCATGTCTCAAGACATGCCAGGACGAGCCCTTCGCCTTCAACGACATGCAGTCTGTCGTGGCGTGGGCGCTGGCCGAAACTGGAGCAAATGTCTCGCAAGCAGTCTCTGTCGCGCGTCGCATTCCGACTGTTAATGCAACAATCCTGCGCGAGCAATTGCTGCGCAGCGAGAAAGTGCTCGAAGACAACGATGATAGTCTCGTCAGTAGCAACCGCTTGTGTGCCGCGATCAACAGCTATCGGCTAGTGCCCTATATTGCGCTCGCTTTTCTAGCGCTCGCACTGCTTGTGCTGGTGTTGCGCGTCGTGCTCTCGCTGTGCTTCAGCGCATTCACAAACGCATTTGCCATATTTCTGCCTTCGTTTACACGATGACACACAAATTAGTCGAAAAATTTATTCCATTCAAACAGCAAGCATCACATTGCAATCTAATCTGGAATAAAAATATTCTAAAAGATCAAACGGACCACCTCGCCCCTCGACCTCTTCCTCGTACCCCTCATCATCTCCAAGTTGACGAGCATCATCTTGGCCAACCCTTCCTCCGCAGCGGTGTCCCTGCCCTGGCTTCTTTTGACATCAATGCTTGCCATGTATCCTTGGTAAAGTCTGTCGCATTCTTCGTGCGCGGTGGGCAGTGACGACATTGTAGTCTCTATGAAAAAGTCGTGGAAGCTGTCGGTCCGCGCGTCTCCATGTACCCTGAAACGCTTGCCCTCGCGCCACATGAGGAACCTTGCAAAAAACTCGCGAACATGCATGTTGTGGAACTTGGTCCATTTTACCTGATACTCTAATTCTTCGAATACATGGGCATAGACAAGCACCTGTTTCCATTGCTCAGTTGCAGTCTGACGTGCATGCAACAGTCTCACAATCATTGTCTCGCGCATGTAATACTCCACATTCAAGCGCAAATCAGCAACGACTTCCTGAAGCCGCGTGTAACGCTCTGCAAGGTTGCTTGTCGCATCGTTGCCCGCCTGCTGCAAGTCTTCAAGGCCCTCCTTGCAATCAAACACCTTCGCGCACTGCTCAAGTTGCTCATATGCTGGAATAGAATGTCCCAACAACACCATGATCTGAGTCGCTGCGACGACGATCTGAATCGCTTCCAAACATCTGAGGTGCACTTGCGGCGTGCATCGTCCGGATGCGGTAGTCATCTCGATCATTTTACTGACCAACTGCTCGTGCAGCTTTTCCTGCAGCACCACCAGCGCTGATCCCGAGGCGTCCGCATACCTTGCCAGGTGCACGTCGTCATTCAGAAACATGCACACGCCCAGACCGACACTCCTCATCTTTTTACACACGACCTCGTGCTGCGGCCAGTGTGATGTCTTGCAAGCATCCGAACAGTAAAAGAAACAGTCACAGCCAGGGCATTTTATGCGACCAGAGTTCTGCTTGCTGCTGTGCGAAATATCGCACAACTCATTGGCGCACCATCTTCGCACAATGGTGTAGACGTGCTTGTCCGGAGTGAACACGAGAGAACGCAGCTCTTCCCCGAACTCCATGTATGATATTATTTTCCTACACTCAACGGCATGTGAGGCCAACAATCGAACCGCAGTCGAGTTGATCGCATCGCGCAGGTATTCAGGCTTGTCGCGTATGGAGCGATAGACGACATCCATATGGATGCTGTACGCCCACGTTTCAAGCAACAACTCGACGAACCCAACTATGGTCAACACGCCTTTGGCAAACACCAGCTTCTCGTCCATAAGCCCAATGAGTTCCGAGGTGCTCTGCATCCCGAGCGTCATGTCTTCCTCACGATCCATCCTCTTCTTCAAAGACGAAATTTTGTTCTCAAACTCGACGAAGCCCAAAAATGAAGGAAGATTTTGCCACCCATCTTCAAAGAGTGGCACAGTGTCGCCTGCGTTGTGCTGCGACATGATGATGCCGTGGATCTTTTCTGCTCGCTGCATGTATCTTTTCGCGTCTGCCCCCTGACCCAGATAAAGGAAACACGCAGCCACCTTGTGCATTGCAGCGCAAATCTGACCACACAGGACAGCCCGCTTGTCAGCTCCAACAAGTCGCATCTCCACCTGCCTATCCGAAATCATCAGCTTGAGTGTCTTGATTATCAGCAGCAATTTTTTACGGCGTGAGTTCTTGTTGCGTAAATGCTCCTCCGGGCTGGTCACACGCAGAATGCGGGCAGCATTTGACATCTCCGCATCCGGAAAGTAATTCGAGTCGACACTGCTTCCCACCACGTCCATGCCGCCGCACTCGACTTTGTGTTGTGGCCACGCCATTTTCTGGCACTCACGGCTGCAGTAATATGCTTGGTGACAAGAACTGCAATGCCCGGCGACCTCGGTGTGGCCTAGCGCAGGACAATGTGGATTGTCGCAGACATGCTCTTTGTCCGAATCGCTCGAATCGCTTGAGCCACTCCCCCTCGAAGAAACCTCGGCTCTCAATGTACTGTCCTGAGCAACACCCGTGGTAGAAGCTGCAACATTGCCAGCTGCACCCACCTCAATGTCGTTCAGTTTCCACACAGCAAAGCGCTCAGCAAGATTATAGACCACAGCACTGCGTTCATCCTCGACCACGGAGCTCGACTCTCGTGCCCCCGTCTCATGCTCCTCCATGCCTTCTTTGCTGTCGGACTCTCGTGTTTGTCTTTTGACTTAAATACGCCTCTT
>Ga0209390_10003261_pt1 | contig 26623 bp, 27 predicted proteins | sample BON01_FD_187212 | JGI IMG/M metagenome (GOLD analysis project Ga0209390, IMG submission 187212) | Freshwater microbial communities from Lake Bonney liftoff mats and glacier meltwater in Antarctica - BON-01 (SPAdes) (version 2) | ecosystem: Environmental > Aquatic > Freshwater > Ice > Glacier...
GAAACTCTCACGAGTTTCGCTACTACCTCCCACTCCTCCACCGAGCTTGCCGACGGATCGGATTTTGCTAGAATTTACCACCGCCCACCGCCCACCGCCCACCGCCCACCGCCCACCGCCCACCGCCCACCGCCCACCGCCCACCGCTCACCGCTCACCGCTCACCGCTCACCGCTCACCGCTCACCGCTCACCGCTCACCGCTCACCGCTCACCGCTCACCGAATGCCCCCCTCCCCCATCGTCACCCGCTTCGCTCCGAGCCCGACCGGATCGCTCCACAAGGGCCACGCTTACTCGGCGCTGCTCGCCCATGCCTTCGCCCGCGAGCGGGGCGGACGCTTTCTCCTGCGCATCGAGGACATCGATCCGACCCGCTGCACCGATGCGAACACGCAGGGCATTTTCGAAGACCTCGCCTGGCTCGGGCTGGAGTGGGAGACGCCCGTGCGACACCAGAGCGAACATCGTGACGACTTCGCCGCCGCCGCCCGCACCCTCGCCGACCGGGGGCTCCTCTATCCCTGCTTCTGCACCCGCAACGACATCCTCCGCGAAATCGAACGCGCCGGCTACGCCCCCCACGGAAGCGAAGGACCTCTCTACCCCGGGATCTGCCGCCGCCTCTCGAGCGACGAACGCGCCGCCCGCCTCGCCGCCGGCGATGCCCACGCCCTGCGCCTCGATCTGGAAAAAGCCCTCCACGAGACCGGCCCCGACCTCATCTGGCCCGACGCCATTCACGGACCGCAGACCGCCAAACCCGAGCTACTCGGCGACGCCGTCCTCGTCCGCAAAGACATCGGCACCAGCTACCACCTCGCCGTCGTCCACGACGATGCGCTTCAAGGTATCTCCGACATCGTCCGCGGCGTTGACCTCTTTGAAGCCACCCATCTGCACCGCGTCCTCCAGGCGCTCCTCGGGTATCCCGTCCCCACCTACCACCACCATCCCCTCCTCACCGACCCACAAGGCAATCGCCTCGCCAAACGCGACCGCGCGATCACCCTGAAATCCCTCCGCGAGTCGGGGCTCGGCGCTGCGGAACTAAACGCGCAGCTCGGGTTCCCACGACCAAAGAATCAAAACGTCGAACTTTGAATCTGAATTCTTGCTTGCCGCCCCTCACCCCGTCCCTTAATGTCCAATCATGAACCAAACCCAACTTCTGCGGGAGTCTCGCTCCAGGCACACGTTGAAGAGCTACGAAGCCGCTGTGAAGCAGTTTCTAGCTTTCAAGGCGGTTCTACCTATCTCTACGAAGAGATCGCAATCTTCCTCGACTACGTCCGGGACTGCGGCCTCTTCATCGAAGCTCCGCCGGAAGAGCTGAGCCGTCCGCCCGACGACGAGGGCAACGAACATCAAGTCTGGTTCCTCCCCGACGAGGAGGCGGTGCTGAAAGCCACCTGGCCGGACTTCTTCGGACTGCTCGTCATTCACCGACCCGGTGAAGAGCCACGAGCATCCCCCATCGATTACCTCCAACGATGGCTCTTCCATAATGAGCTCTTCGGGGATGACATCACATTTTTGGGTGCCCTGCAGACTGCGAGCGGTCTCCGCCTCCTTATCCGGCAGCCGGCCGTTGCCGGAGAACCGGCCACCAACGAGCAGATCGGAGAGTTTTTCATCTCGACCGGATGGAAACGATTTTCGATTGGCGGCAATGTCGCTTTCTTTGCCCCCGACCTGAGCATCGCCATTTCCGATACCCACCGCGGCAACATCATTCTTATGGAGGATGGACTCCTCGCCCCGATCGACCTCCGAATTCAATTTCTCTCCAGTGCGCTGATCGATACGGTAGCCAGACTCTGCCGTTGACGCAAAGCCATCTCTCACCCTCCAACTTCGAATTCCCCATGTCCACCCCTCCCTTTCAAAAAATCGCCCGCTCCGAAGACCTCGTCGAAGGCAAAGGCCGTCCCTACCAGCTCGACGGTCATCGCATCGCCCTCGTCCGGCACGAGGGTACCCTCTACGCCCTCGATGATCTCTGTCCCCACGCCGACGCCTCGATCGCCTTCGGTCCGGTCGAGAATGGCTGCATTGCCTGCCCCTGGCACTACGCCGAGTTCGACCTCCGCACCGGCGCGGTCCTCAGCGGCCCGAGCCCAAGCGGGATCCGCACGTATAAAGTGCGCGAGGCGGATGGGGAGGTGGAGATTTGTTTGGAGTGAGGGGTGGTATCCCGAAACCGCAGAATGGCATTTTCAAGAGGAGCGACAAGGAACAGATCGATCAGAGAGAGAGGAGGGATGAGAAATTTTGCCGGAAGAACACTCTCTTCACCCCTCACTCGCCTCGAATCGATGAATCCTGCCATCCGGTACAGTGAAAAGCCCAACAGGGTCCGGCTTCGCTCGGAACCTGTTGGGCTTTTCACGGTCAGGCAGGGATTGACTTTGCTGCGCTCCGTCTTTCTCCACTCGCCTCGGGCTCGCTTCGAATCGATGAATCCTGCCATCCGGTACAGTGAAAAGCCCAACAGGGTCCGGCTTCGCTCGGAACCTGTTGGGCTTTTCACGGTCAGGCAGGGATTCGAACCCTGGGTACCCTTTTGGGGTACGCTTCTTTAGCAAAGAAGTGCTTTCGACCACTCAGCCACCTAACCTGTTATAAAAGAACTGCCCACCCGACGAGTCGGAAGCAGTTCGGAAAAGTGCCAGCGATGGGGGGCGGCGTCAATTACTTTGTGGCAGGAGGAGAACGAAAATCAGAACCGCCATCGCTCAGAAAAGCAGGGCCACGCCCGAATGGCACGGAGATAAGACGGCTTTTCGAGGTCTCGTGGCATCCCCGCAGCAAGCGGTAGGGACGGTTCGCCGAACCGTCCGCCGAAGCCAGTGAGTCAGCCGAACACGGACGCCCCGGCGGTGCGTCCCTACCGGAACAATCCGGTGGCCAGCGATTGGGCGGCGGCAGAGTCCCCTTGTTCCCGCGCCGTTCGGGGCAGGTCGCCACTCTCGCAATCTACGAAGCCAAAGCGCGCGGTCGGGATCAGGTCCGGGTAGGGAAATGACCGCGGGTGGGTTTCTCTTTTTGCTCAACCCGTCAACCCGTCACACTCACCCGGAACGGGGCGAGGGCGGCGACGGTGCAGGCGGTCTCATCCCCCGGCAGGACGACGGGCCGCACGTAGGCTGCCGGATCGGCCGGCGCGAGGTAACGTGACGGCAGTCCGTCGGCAAAGGCTACCTCGATGCGCTGCGGTTCGAGGTGGAATCCGTCACCGGTCGCCTTCATGCGTGCTTCTTTAGCCGTCCAGACCCAGAAAAAGGCGCGTTGTTTTTCCTCGTCGCTCATGCCGGCGAAGCGGGCGATCTCGGTCTCCCGGAAGCAGCGGCGGCTGAGCCCGTCGACATCGACGCGCCGATCGTAGCACTCGATGTCGATGCCGATGGATGCCAGCCGCGAGACGGCGAGGGCGGCGCGATCTTCGGAATGGGAGAGGTTAAAATGCAGGTCCGATCCGGGGAGGTAGGGTTTCCCCCTTTCCGCGACGGCAAACACGAGCGACTGCGGCCGCTCGCCGAGACGGGCCGCGAGGAGGTGGCGCAGCATGCCCCGCGCGCGGGTAAACCGCTCACGATGGATCGCGAACTTGAAGCGGTCGGCGCGGCCCCGTTCCTCTTCGTTGAGCCACTCCCGCGCGAGTGCGAGCGGCAGCGGCGCCCCTTCGTCGAGACGGAACGGGGTCACGAAGATCTCTGCCTCCGGGGCATGGTCGATAGATTCGGCATCGGCGGGGCCTGACATGGGCGCACTTTACCTCATTCCCCCCGGGCCGTTCGCCCTATTTTTTCCTCTTCTTCTTTCGCTCTTTCTTCTGGGTCACCTTGGCGAGGACGGTGTCGGGCAGAGGAACTTCGGCGGTGCGGACACTGTAGGAGAGCATCTGCTTTGCCACCCTCTTCTTCGAGCGCGCCTTCACCGAGACCTGGAACACGACCACCTCGGCGGGCAGGAGATCAGCGACCTCGTAGCCAAGGCGGAGCTGGGCGGTGACATTGGCGGGACCACCGGTGAGACGCACGGCGGTGAGCTTGATCCTATTGTTGGCGGGCGTGCCCGAGAGCGTGAGATCATCGGCGACTTCGCCGTCGTTCTGGACGGAGAGGTAGAAGTTCCGGCTCCGCATTTTCTTGAGTTTCAGGGCGAGTAGCTGGCCGACGCCAGTCCCGGTGTAGTAGTTGTCGATGCGATGGCTCGCCGGATTGCCCGAAGCGCCGATGCGGAGGTCGGGCTGCAGGGCTACCTCAAAGGCACCGATGTCAGGCACGCCATTGAAAGGACGCACCGCCCCGCGCTGATCGGTCAGCAGTGGAGTGGTGAGGATACCGCCCCCATTGAGGAGAGCGCTCCCCCGCAGCGGCGGGATCGAGAGTGTGGGCCCGCCATTGTCCGCGGGGATCGCCATCTGTGGATTTCCTGAAGTGAAATTGACGCCTTCGAACGGGAAACCGGGGGCGATGTTAGGGACGGTGTCGGCGTCATTGGCCGCGACGACGGTGTTGGCGAGGGTCACGCCGGGGGCACTGTTGATCCCGCCGGGGAATTCCCAGATCCCGCCGCCACTCGACCCGGCACCGGGTCCGCCTCCGGCAGGGAACCCCTGCTGCCCGGGCAGACCGGAATTGTTCGCATAAATCGTTAGGTGGGCGAGCAGGGCGGTGTAGTCGTCTCCGTCGCGAGAGAAAGCGATGCCGCCGCCATTCCCCGCATCGCCGCCGCCGCCGCCGGTGCCCGAGACCGACCCGTCACCGCCGGTCCCGCCGTCGCCGGTGAAGTTCCCGTAAATCGTAGTATTCTCCATCGCCCAGACGGGATTCGCACCCGGTTTGCCGACGAGGAAAAGTCCGCCGCCATTTCCACCATTCCCCCCATCGGCACCGATTTCGACACCGCCGAGCCCCGGAGTGTCCCCGCCCCTCGCTCCGTTGCCGGCCTGGTTCGAGACGATGTAGCAGCCCCTCACCTGCGGTATCGCGGAGGCGGGGAAATGGGTTCCCCAGATCGCTCCCCCGTCGCCGCCGTGACCGCCAGCCCCCTGGAAATCATCGCCGGGAAATTCGTCTCCACCAAGAGAACCTGAGCCCGCACGGTTGCTCTGCAGGGTGGAGTCAGTGATCGTGATCTCGGCCTCGACAAAGGCAATCGCCCCGCCATCGCCACCGGGTCCCCCCTGACCGCTCTCACCGCCGTCCTCGCTGACCCCGCCGATGCCACCCGACCCCGCATTGTTGTTCTCCAGAGTGCTTAGATCGACTTCGATAACTCCACTTGCGGCATATACAGCCCCGCCACTGCCGCCTTTTCCAGCGACACCCACAGTGCCTGAAGCTCCGGCGGCCCGATTTCCCTGCGACCCGCCATCTCCGGCATCGTTTTGTCTCAGGGTAGTCCCCTCGAGCCGCACCAGAGCGTTCGCACCGGTGCTGTAGATCGCGCCACCATGGCCGCCGCGACCGCCATCACCGCTCGCTCCGGGGGCGAGGCCGGTCTTGCTGCCGCCACTGCCGCCGGGGCCGGCAATGTTGTAACTGAGAAGACATCGGATGAGAGTGACACTGCCCTCATTGTAGATCGCCCCGCCATGCCCTCCCTCACTTCCCGCCCCGGGGATCTCGCCATCGCTACCATTCGGTCCGGCGGGGGCCTGGCCATCCGCGAGAGTGAGCCCGACGAGTTCGAGATCGGCGTCGAGCGCTATTTCAAAAATACGACTGGCATAGAAGGCCGTGAGCGTCACGGGCATGGCGAGCGACTCCCCGTCGATGCGGATGCTCGCGGGATTGGTGATCACGAACGCCCCCGTCACCAGCTCGATCTCCGCCCCGCTAAGCGCTGCGCCGAAGGTGATCGTATCGGCCCCTGGCGTCGCGTCGGCGTCAGTGATGGCCTGACGTAGCGATCCCACACCGGTATCAGCGATGTTCAGGACGACGAAATCCGCCGCCCGCAGCGACGGCGAGGAGAGCATGAGGAAAGCGGAGAGTAAGCAGGGGAAAAGTCGATTCATCGTGAGATGGGGGGAGAGGGAGCTATGAGCATCAAAGCAGAAAGGCCGCGACACATCAAGGCCCACCCTCTTTTTTGCCGCGAACGGGCCGGACGTGACCCGATCCTATCAAAGAGCCGCGAGTTTTCCCAGCTCCATCGCGATTTTCCCGACTCCGCCGAGCAGAATCACGAGGCTGATCCACGAGAGCAGCCGGATGACCGATCGCGTCGAGGTCGGGGCCAGTCGCATCCATGGGTGAAAGAGAATCCCCAGCACGATCCCCCCGAGCAGCCCCCCGGCATGGGCTGCATTGTCGATGAACTGATTTCCCAGAGCACCGAAGATCGCGACGACGAGAGTCGACTGGATGAGGCTCGCCTGGAGGTAACCGGGCAGTTCCTTCTTAAATTTTTGAGTCACGACGAGGAGAAATCCGAGGCACCCGAGAATCCCGCCCGACGCGCCAACGCTCGGCACCCCCGACCCCAGCCAGAGACTCGCGAGGGAGCCCGTCACCACCGTAAAAAGAAACACGAAACTCAGAAACGCCGGACTCACCAGCGCCACCAGCACTCTCCCGAGGGTGTAGAGCGCCATGCCGTTGAAAACGATGTGGATGACACTCCCGTGCATCAGACCCGTCGTCACGATACGCCACCATTCTCCGTCACGTAACACGCTCCCTTTCACGAGAGCGGCCGCCTCGATCGAGGGCATCGTGCCCGAAGCGATCTGCCCGACGAACACCACCACCAGCACGCCGAGCCCGAACTTCAGCCAGAGCGAAGGGCGAGTCAGGATCCAGCGGCGGAAAAACTCGAAATTCACCATGCGACGATTGAGATCCGCCACCGAGAGCTGATCGACCCGCCTCGCCCAGGCCATCACCAGCTCCACGAGAGGATGCAGGCCGTAGATCACCGCCGCGATCAGCGCGATGAATTTGAGATCGGGCACCGCGAAAGCGAGCGCGACCAATCCGGCCGTGAGCGCGAAGGCCCGCAGCAGCTTCGACCCGATCTGGCGGCGGTACTCCTCCAGCTTCACGGTCTGGAGGTGCGGCATCACGAGGGAGATCGGCACCATCTTCTCATACCACGGGAAAATGAGATCCGTCGCCGAGCCCAGCCCGGGGAGGAGCCGGCGGAAGTCGGCCTCGGTCTCGACGACGACGACCTGTCCCGCCTCGTAGCGCTCCCCGTCGATCTTCGTATTGGCCCCGACCTTCGCCCCGTAGAGGCCGACCGCGTTCTCGGGGACGGCAGTGAGGAGCGCTTCATCGCCCCAGGGCAGGCCGAGCGGCAGGACAGCGCGGAACCACACCGCACCCTGCGGCCAGAACTGCCACCAGGCGACGTCTTCCCCACCCGACTCTCCCTTGTGATGAACCTCCATTGACCACACTGTAACCGCTCGAATCCGATGAGATAGCGGCAGCTCGAGAAAAATGTAATTTTTTTACTGTTCACTGGAACATTTTTCTTGCACGAACGCCGCGCGTGAATTATTTCTTTACCTGTTCATCAGAACTATTGAATAAAAATACAACCAAATGACGAAATGATTATGAACACTGTTAAGCCAATCCTTATTGCCCTTGTCACCCTTGTTGCCATTGTTACCCTCTTCGCCCTCAACAACAATCCCCTCCGGGCGGCAGGGATGTCGAGCGCCGCGGCCCCGAAGGTGGCGGATGTGCCGAAAGCCACCGCCAAACCGGAATCCAGTACGGGTGCGAAAACGAGCAACCGGGCGAAGGCTGCTCCCCTCGCCGTCACATCCCCGAAACCGGTCGTCACCAAACCATCGGATAAGAAGCCAACTGTAGCAGCGGGCAAGAGTTCAGAGAAAAATTCGGCCAAAAGCGCTGACAAGACCCCGGCAAAGCGGGATCTCGAGCTCACCCCGACACAGGAAGACAAGCTCCTCGCCCTCCTCAATACAGGAAACACCGGTGACCTCACCGCCATCAGTGGCATCGCGGCGACGCGGGCAGAGGCCATCGTCGGCGCGAGACCGTTTCAGAATCTTCACGAAGTCATCCTCGTCCCCGGCGTAGGAGACGCGACCTTTGATCGCATCCTCAAGCACGGAAAGACGCTAACCCAGACGTCCGCGAAATCGGCCAAATCGTGATATTCTTTCCCCTATTCGTTGGTCACGCCATGCGGGACAAAGAGAGGCAGGTTCCCCGGAGCAGGGGAGCCTGTCTCTTATTCTTTGGCATGATCCCCCCGAATCGCCCGAAGGTGTCACCACCTTCGCTACGCTGGCATTCGGACGCGCAAGGCGTAGCGGAACTCGTGAGAGTTTTGTCTTTCCGCTCCCCTCACTCACGGCCGTTTCCCCTTTGCCAACTCATCTTCCCGCGCCGGATCATAGGCGGGATTGGGCTTTGGCAATCGGGCTGCGACTCGTTTGCGCCAGGCGGCGAGACCGACGCGGAGTTCGGCGGCTTTTTCGGGCTCGATGGCGGCGAGGTTGTTCGATTCTCCCGGATCAGCTCTCAGATCGTAAAGTTCACTGGTGTTTTCCTCGAAAAACTCGAGCAATTTCCAGTCGCCCTGACGCACCGCCGAGGCCGGAGTGCTGTGGTGGTAGTGAGGGAGATGCCAGAAGAGAGCCTCGCGCGGCAAGGTGGCGGTGGGATCACGTAACAACGGCACGAGGCTGAGGCCGTCGAGCGCAGCACCCGCCGGGGGCATCGCACCGGCCAGTTCGAGAAAAGTGGGGTAGAGATCGGTCGTCACCGCAGGCCGGTCGCAGACAGTGCCCGGCGGGATCGTCCCGGGCCAACTGATGATCGCGGGGACTCGGATGCCGCCCTCGTAGAGCGTCCCTTTCTCGCTCCGGAGCGGTTGATTCGAGGTGTAGCGCCGGCCCGCCTGATCGGTTTCGAGCCCTCCGTTGTCCGATACAAAAACGAAGAGCGTGCGTTCCGAGAGTCTGTTTTTGGCGAGGGCGGCGACGATGGCACCGACGCTGCGATCGAGTTCCTCGAGGAGTCCGGCGTACTCGGGCAGGCTGGGATATCCGGCCATGGGCGACTTTTCGCGATACTTTTCAAGCAACTCCGGTGTGGTCGAGAGAGGGATATGAACGGCGTAGTGGGAAATCTGGAGGACAAAGGGTCTCTCGCGGTTCGCCTCGATGAACTCGACCGCCTTTTCACCGAGGTAATCCGCCGTGCGGACGGGGCCGTCGGCGCCCGTGACGGCGGGCGGGAGTTCGTGTTTCTGGAACTCCTCCGCGACCTGCCACCCCTGATCCTGCGGACCGTATCCGGGACCGCCGAGGTGCCATTTCCCGAAGTAACCCGTCGAGTAGCCGCCCGCCGCGAGGCGCTCCGCGAAGGTCTCGACCTCGAGCGGCAGCTGCAGCGGCACGACCGGATCGATCAGTTTCGCAAAGGGCCGTCGGTGCCCGGGGATGTGCTGGGTGATGCCGAAACGGGCTTCGTGCTGACCACTCTGAATGTTCGCCCGCGTCGGCGAGCAGACTGCCCCGGCATAGAATTGAGTGAAGCGCATCCCCGACTCCGCGAGCCGGTCAAGCGCGGGAGTCTCGTGGTAGGTGTTTCCGTAGCTCGGGAGGTCTGCCCAGCCAAGGTCGTCGGCGAGAATAAGGACGAAGTTGGGGTTTTCCGGGGCGGAGAGTGCCGTTGCCGGGACAAAGAAGAGAAAGACGATGAATGATGCGTAGAAATGGCCGGCCCAATACATGGAGATACCCTGAGTCATTCTCTACCCTTGGTCAATCCCGCGCCCGCGCCCGCGCCGGAACGCCAAGTCAGCGGGGGCAAAAACGAAACGGGCGCTCCCCTTTCAGGAAGCGCCCGCAGGAACCGGATGCCTCAGTTTCCTGATCTCTCCTTCTCTTTCTTTTCTTCGTCTTCGATCTTAGCAGCGCTCTCGTTTGCTGGACGGCCTTTGACTTCCCCGTCGGGACGGCCTTTGCCTCCATTGGGGCGCGGTGCGTCGCCGGATCGTCCTTCGGTCCCTTTGCCGGGTGCTGGCTGCGGAGGACGCCCACCGGGGTTCCTCGCCTCGGGGATACGGGCCTCGGGTTGCATCCGTTCCGGATCTGGAACAGGTCGGGCCGAAGGCGTCACCGGCGGGTTGCCCCGGGGCGCGGGGGCGACCCGATCAGGCCGCATGCCCTTTTCTTCACCTTCTCGATTCGGGGAAGGACGACCCTCCTCCTGCTTGCGACCGGGTTCTCCCCCGGTCCGGCCTTTTTCCCCGGCTGCAGGAGTCGATGGTCGGTTTTCCTTTTCCTTTTCCTTTTCCGCGTTGCCTTTGCCGCCGTTTCCGCCTTTACCTCCATTGCCCGGCGAGGGCGCTTCTACGGGCATGCGGTTTGGTCGGGGAGCGGTTTCGGGCCTGTCATCGTTTTCATTCTCCTTCATTTTCCCTTTCCCCTGATTTCCGGGCGAAGGTCTGCCATCATCCTTTTCAGGTGCGCCTTTTCCTGTCACCTCACGGTTGGGGCGAGGGGCGCCGGGTTCGGGTTGACGGTTCCGCATCCCGGTTTCATTAGCGCCTTTGCCCTTGCCCTTGCCGTTGCCGGGGTCACCCGCGACGTCGGGACGATCCCCTTTTCCGCGATTCTCTTCTGCTAGGCCACTACCGGGTCGATTCGCGTTCCCGGTACGTTTCGGCAGGTCGGCGGGTGCGGGGGTATCACTCTTCATCTTCGTGCGGACCTACGCTACTTCTTCAGCTGTCCCTACTTCCCTCCAACCACGATCGACCTCGGCGTCCCGAACGCTACGGGAGAGCTTCGCGGGTTTTCCCCCACCCCCATCGCGAAGACGAGGTGCGGCAACACTGTAGGAATCGCCATCGACTTTGGACTGGAAATAACCGTCCTGCTGCTGTCCTCCCCCGCCGTCGAAGTCTCTGCGGCGATCGAGCTTGTATCTTGAGATCGGCTCGCTGCTGCGGCGTAGTTGCTCATCATAGTCGGGTCCGCCGTTGTAGATAACGTTGTCCCGGCAGGTGATATTCGTAATGTTGGTCGTCTGATTGATGATGCTCACATTCCGGCTCCGATCGACGAAGACGGTGTTCAGATGACGTGCGCCGAAGTTGCGCCCTTCGACGAAGCGATAGCTGCCGGGGCCGATGTCGTAGTAATCATCCACCCACGAGCTGAGCCCGATGGAGACGGAAAATCGAGCCTCGGGCGGGAGCGGTGCCCAGCCGACGTAATCAGGGCTGCGACGCCACGAGACCCAGGCCGGTCCCCATTCGGTCCCGGGCACCCAGACCCAGCCGACATCCCGCATGTTGGCCCAGCGACCATAGTGGTAGACGGCCCAGCCATAGGGCTCGGCCGAGTCCCAGGTCCAGCCGGCATCGGTATAAACCCAGCGCCCGTCGCCGTAGGGACGCCAGTCATCGCCGGTGTCGTAGGGTTGCCAGACGTAGCCGTAGTCGCCGGCGTCGAGCCAGTCTCCGTGGGGTGAGAGGTTGTCGTAGAAGAACTCGACCGAAATCGAGTCCTGTCCACGGGCTGAGGGTAACGCCATCCCGAACAAGGTCGCGATAGCCAATGCTATAAGAGGGTTTTCATTAAGGCAATGCTCGGTCATGCGACCCGGCATCACCAGTGGGTGTATCCCTACCCCTCCCCCGACGCCACCAAACTCTCATGCCAGACTCTGCAGCAGCGCCGTGCGGTTTTTCAGGAGATCCTGCAGGGTGTAGCGGTCAAAGGTCTCGAGAAAGGCATCGCGCGCTTCGGCGATGACACGCTTGAGAATACAAGCCCTGACAATGGGACAATTACCCCCGTCCTCCCCGAGACATTCGACGAGGGCGAGCGACTCGGTCGTGCGAACGACCGCCCCGACATTGATTTCGGCCGGCGGCTTCGCGAGTTGGAACCCACCCCACCGGCCGCGCTTCGTTTTCAAGTAGCCGAGCTTGCCCAGATTGTGGATGATCTTCACGAGATGATTCTCGGAGATGCCGTAGGCAGTCGCGACCTCGGACACCGTAATGGTCCTGCCCGCATGCATACCGGCATAAAGGAGCGTGCGGAGCGAATAATCGGTGAAGCGGCTGAGTTCCATGGTGTCTATACGCGGGAAACGAGAGTGACGTTATCACCATCGTCGAAAAGGGCCACGATCACTCGCTCTTCATCGGAAAAGAAATGGCAAGCCCGGCGACACGGTCCTCGTTGGTGGTGCGGTTGCGGACGTGGCATTTGAGACACTCGTTCTGGAGTCGTATCATCCCCACGTAGCGATAGCGTCCCGCTTCGATCTGCTCGAACTCGATCTCCCCAGCCGCGAGAGCAGCGGCCGCCCTCTCCTCGAACCGATCTTTCGGCTCGTGATCGATGCCTTTGGTCGCATTCACCCCGAGCCAGCGGATTTCGACAGCCCAGCTCCGCGCCATTTCTTTGAAGACATCGTCGAGCGACTGAGAGGGAAGCGTACCGGCCTCATCGTCGTCGAAAAAATCGCGGTGCATCACCTGGAGCGCACCGTGGAATCCCTCGTGCATCCACCGGGCGCGGCCACGGGCATCTTCGATAGTGGCGGGGAGACTGGCTTCACGGCGAGCGGTGTCGGCCAACCGTTCCTCCGGCGTCTTCTCCACTTTTTCCGCAGGCTCGCCAGAACTGATCCCGGTGAGGCAGACACCGGTCGTAACGGCGATCACGAAGAAGGTCGTGAGGGAATGTTTCGGGAGGGTCTTGACTTTCATTTTTTAAGATGTGCCTGATTTACACCTTTAAGCAAGATCGTTTTCGCACCAGCGGAACCGCACCTTGTTTCTAACCCCATTAAAATCCCCCAGCCCATGCTTGTTAAAAAATCGCTTACCCTCGTCGCTCTCGCTCTCCTGCTCGTCTATTCCAACAGCACCGGAGAAGAGCTCAAGACACCTGTCTGTTTCTACACCGGCGGTCCCGCCAAAGCAGGTGTGACGATCAATTACGAGGGGACGAGATACGCTTTCTCATCGGAGGAAAAGAGGACCCAGTTCGAGCAGGAGCGGGCCGCGAGCCTCTACCAGCAGATCGGCGGGGCCGCCGCCCTCAATGCTGCAGTTGATCTCTTTTACGTGAAAGTCCTCGCGGATGAGCGGGTCAATCATTTCTTCGAGGATATCAACATGGAGACCCAGCACCGCAAGCAGAATGCCTTCCTCGCCGCCGCACTCGGGGCACCCGTGCCATGTTCAGGCAAGGACATGCGGGCGGCGCACGTGAATCTCGACATCCGCGAGGCCGATTTCAATGCCATCGCCGAGAATCTGCAGGCCACGCTCACCGAGTTGAAGCTCGATGAGAAATTGATCAACCAGGTCATGGCGATCGTCGCGAGCACGAAGGACGATGTCCTCAATCGCTAGTCGCAACCGTCCCCGACCGGGGAAAACGGGGCGGGCAGTCTACTGCTTTGTCCCATTCCCTTCCCCGACAAGTTCATCGAGGACAAACGCCCTGACCGGAGACTACGGCCGCGATTCATCCAGGCAACGGGAATTTCGAACCGCGAAAAATGAAACCGCCGACAGGGGTGCCCACTTGCCCCTGGCAGGTGAGGGAGCAGCCCCTCTTCCACGGGGATCTCGGGCCAGTGCCTCCCCCCGGTGCTAGCAGTCTGTCTGACTTAGAGCGTCTGAGCGAGGGAATTGGGGTTCGAGTCAGAATTTTCATGAGTTTGAGGAGTTTGTGTGAACACAAATGATGAAAACGAAGGGGAATTCGGGCCGAATCCCCGATTTCCGCAGCCGGGCGGGATAAGTCCGACAGGCTGCTAGCGGTTCATCACGACCGCCGCCGCGCCTTTGGAGAACTTCAGGACTCGGCCGTGGACACTGTATTCGGAGACAAAGAGATCGCCCCGCGCATTGAAAGCTACCCCGTGCGGCGCGTTGACGATTCCCGGACGCCACTGGGCGGGCTCGATTTTGTTCGTGCCGACCTCGGCGGGATTGGGGTTCTCGCCCAATCGCGCGACGACCTTGTTCTCTTTGTCGAAAATGGTGATACGACCTTTGATCTCGCCGACGGCGAGGTAGTCACCCTGCACCACCGCAGCGGCCGGCATGAACAGGTCGGTCGCGATTTCACCAAGCATCTCGCCCTCGAGCGAGAGGTGGACGGCACGGTCGTTGGCGCGGTCGGTCCCGACGAGGCGGGGCGGGTCGAAGCGATTATCAATCGCGATTTTGTGCAGCGTCTTAAAGTTATAAGGGGCCGCCTTTCCGCCGAAACTCGCGAGGTATTCCCCCTTGGCATTGAAGCGGTGCACGTAGTCCGAGGCGTAGCCGTCGGTCACGAAGATGTCGCCGTTCGGCGCGACGGTGCAGCCGGTGAGGCGCAGGGCGGCCTGCTGGTTTTTCGGGTTCACGAGCCAGTATTTTTTGGGAATGGCCTCGCCGGGGATCGTCATGACGACTTTGCCATCGAGCGAGAGTTTCACGATCTTACCCGCCCCGAGCTGGGGTCCGTAGAGAAACTCGCCGTCGTCGCCCTCGTGAATGACAAAGCCGTGAAAGTCGGTCGGCGCATCGGGGAGATTGCGGAGGTAGGTGCCGTCGGCCGCGTAGACCTGCACGCCGGAGCGCAGCCCCTGCATGACGCTCACGTAGATCTCGCCACTCGAACTGATCGCGACATCACCGTGCTGATTCCCCAGCGAGGGCATGCCATCGGGCATCTTCAGCGGGTCGGGTCCGACCTCCCAGGCCGCGCCGGGGACGGGCGTGGGCGACGCCGGAGCCGCCTCACCAATCGTGGACTCCTTCCCCGAAATGGTAAGGAGCAGGGTGAGCGCCGCCACGGCCCCGGTCGAGAGCAGGGGGACGAGGGAACGGAAACGATGGGGAGATCTTTTCGACTTTTGCATGAGGGGCGTTTCTCATGATCCGCCGCCGCTGTCCAGCCTCGATTTCGCAGGATCGGAACCTGATCGCGGACCTGTCCTGCGACCGGGGAACTCTTGCTTGCCTTTTAATTGAAAAGTGGTGTCATGTGAGAGCGTCGCAGCGCCTGCCGCCCGGCACGATCCATTCGTTTTTTTCCATGACTACTCCTCTCCTTTTTATCGACTGGGGCTCGACGAACCTGCGGGCGAAGCTCATCGTCGATTCCAGGCTCGTCGCGACGCGCGAGTCTCCCGACGGCATCCGCTCGTGCCGCGGGCGGGACTTTGACGAGATCCTCTCCACTCTCTGTGGTGACTGGAAAACGACGCACCCCGCCCTGCGAGTCTTCATGAGCGGCATGGTCGGCAGCCGCGAGGGCTGGCTCGAGGCACCCTACGCAACCACTCCCGCAGGCGTGCGCGATCTCGCTGCGAAGGTAGTCACGGTGACAAGCCGCACCTTCGGCGAGATCAATCTCATCCCCGGAGTGCGGCTCGAAGCCCCTGACACAAGCACCACCGACGTGATGCGAGGAGAAGAAACGCAGGTCGCGGGGCTGCTCACCGATCTCCCTCACGACGGTGCCACCATCTGTCTGCCGGGGACACACTCGAAGTGGGTCTACTGCCGCGACGGTCGCATCGAGAGCTTCCGCACCTTCCTCACCGGCGAAGCCTTCGCCCTGCTCACCCGCGACAGTCTCATCGCCGGCAGCGGCGGCCCGCCCGATCCAGCGAGCCCCGCCTTCGCCCGCGGACTCGAGCTGTCCGGAAAAGACGGCGGTCTCCTCCATCATCTCTTTCTCGGCCGCACCGAGATGCTCGCGGGACGCGTCGATGCCGACAATCTCCCGAGCCTGATCTCGGGAATCCTCATCGGCCACGAGATCCGCGAGGCGGTAAAAGTATGCCCCTATCCGCCCGTCTATCTCATCGGCGACTCCCCTGCGGCACAGGCGACCGCGACGGCGCTGGAGTGGTTTGACGTCGAGTCGGCCACCGTGAGGGACGATGTCCATCTGCAGGGTATGATGGTCATCGCGAGTTTGATCCGGACCCCGAGCAGGTGATCACCCCCCTTTTCCCGGCACCTTGAGGCTGACCCCGCCGGGAAGCAGGTCGCCGTTTTCATCCACGAGGGAGGCGAACTCGAAATCGATCAGGCAGAAGCGGCCGTCCTGACTTCGGTAGGTGATGTTGCGGGGGAAAGCATCTTCGTGCCGCACCCCGTAGTCCTTCTCGAGGGCGGCGAAGAGTTCGTTCGCCTTGCGATCACTGATGGAAGTGGCCCGCTGACCGCAGTTGCTCGTCACGATCGTGAGAGTCGCGGGATCGGAGTCAAAGAGCCGCGGCACATACTCGCAGCCGCGCGCTTCGAGGTGCTGCAGCACCGCAACCTCGGTCTCGAATCGCTTTTGGGCGTTGGGCCCCCGGAAGGTCTTGTGGACCCGCCCGTCGAACCCGACATGCACTCGAGAGAACTCCGTGTCTTTGCGAACCATGGCGGGAGAAACTACGATCTCTTCGCGCCCCGCGCCACCGCCTTTCTCTCAAGTCGCCCTGTTCGGCCCGAGTTTCCCGCTGGAAAAAAGGCCCGAGTCGGCAAAAATTTCTTTCCAAAGCACCCCGCTAGCGGGGAAGATGCCCCTATCAATGCGCGCTGCCGGTAGACAGAGATTTCCCATGGAGGAAGAGCAGCGGAGATGCGTACACCCAAGAGGCTAAGACCAATGGAATTTATCACGAAGCTGTTCGACTCGTCAGACTTCCCCGCGAGATAGCACTGCGGCACATGGTCCGAGGGTCATGGCTGGCTCCACATCGTCTCGGATCTCGGGATCTTTTCCGCCTACTTTGCGATCCCCATCGTGCTGCTCTGCTTCGTCTCCCGCCGCAGCGATCTGCCCTTCCGCCGGCTCTTCATTCTCTTTGGGGCCTTCATTCTTCTCTGCGGGGCGACCCATCTGATGGAGGCGATCCTTTTCTGGTGGCCCGCCTATCGGCTTGCCGGGATCTTGAAACTGCTGACCGCGCTCGTCTCGTGGGCGACGGTCATCACGCTCATCCCCCTCGTCCCGAAGATCCTCGCGATGCGCAGCCCCGAAGAACTGGAGCGCGAGATCGAGCTTCGCAAAGCCGCCGAGGCCGAGCTGCAGAAGACGAATGCCGAACTCGAGGAACGTGTCCTCGCCCGCACCGGGGAGCTCGCCGCCGCGATCGCCGCGATCGACCAGGAACGCGGCCTGCTCCACACCACACTCGCGAGCATCGGCGATGGGGTGATCGTCACCGACGGCAGCGGCCGAGTCACCTTTCTAAACCCCGTCGCCGAGGAACTCACCGGTTGGACGACCTCCGAAGCGCGGGATGAACCGCTCGACCGGGTCTTTCACATTATCAACGAGCAAAGCCGCGAGCCGGGGAGAAATCCCGCCGAGCGAGCCCTCACCGAGGGTGTCGTCGTCGGTCTCGCGAACCACACCATTCTCATCGCACGCGACGGCGCCGAGCGAGTCATCGAAGACAGCGCCGCCCCGATCCGTTATCAGGATGGCGTGATCGTCGGCTGCGTCCTCGTCTTCCGCGATGTCACCGCGAGACGCGCGGCGGAGAGCCGTCTCGTCGAGAGCGAGGAGCGGCTTCACTTTGTGATGGATGCGATGCCGCAGAAGATTTTTACCACAACTCCCGACGGCACTCTCGATTATTTCAACCCGCAATGGTCCGAATTTACCGGCCTGTTTTTCGACCCGAACCAGCACTGTGAGTGGAGCCACTTCATTCATCCCGAAGATCTACCCGAGACGGTGCGGATCTGGAGCCAGGCCCTCGCGACCGGCGAGCCTTTTGAGTTTGAGCACCGCGTCCAACGCGAAGACGGCGCCTACCGCTGGCACATCACCCGCGCCACGGCGCAAAAAGACATGCTCGGGGCCGTGAAAATGTGGGTCGGCTCCACAACCGACATTCACGACCAGATCGAGACGGCGAACGAACTGCGCGGCGTCGCGAAAAAGCTCTCCGAGGCGGATCGCCGCAAAGACGAATTTCTCGCCACCCTCGCCCACGAGTTGCGCAATCCCCTCGCTCCCCTGCGCTCCGGGCTGCATCTGATGCGCCTCGCCGGAGTCGGGCGCCGGGGCGTCGAAGAGGCACGCACGATGATGGAGCGGCAGCTCGAGCAACTCATCCGCCTCGTCGACGACCTCATGGATGTCAGCCGCATCAGCGAGGGGCGGCTCGAACTGCGCAAGGCCAGCGCCACCCTCGACGAGGTCATCCGCAGCGCCATGGAGACGGCCTGTCCGCCGGGAGGCACGCTTGATCACGAAGTCATTCTCTCCCTCCCCGACTCACCGGTCTTCATCGAGGCCGACCTCACCCGTCTCGCGCAGGTCTTCACGAACCTGCTCAACAACGCGGCCAAATACAGCGAGCCGGGCAGCACCATCACGATCACCGCCCGGGTCGATCAGGACAGGGTCGCCGTCTCGGTGAAGGATGAAGGCATCGGGATCGAGGCCGATCATCTGCCGACGGTCTTCGATCTCTTCACGCAGCTCGATACCTCGATCGAAAAGTCACGCGGCGGTCTCGGGATCGGGCTCTCCCTCGTGAAACGCCTCGTCGAGATACACGACGGCACCGTCGAGGTGAAGAGCGACGGCCCCGGAAAGGGGGCGGAGTTCATCGTTACGGTGCCGACCCTGGAGATTCCGACCAGACCCACAATGCCCGCCGAGAGCGGGACGCCATCGTCCGATGCCGTGTCCTCCCTCCGCATCCTCGTCGTCGATGACAATCGCGACAGCGCCGACTGCCTCTCGATGTTACTCGACGCCCTCGGCCATGTCACCCGCACCGTCTACGATGGAGAGGCGGCACTCGCCGCAGCCGATTCCTTTTCGCCCGAAGTCGTCCTGCTCGACATCGGACTGCCCGGCATGAGCGGCTATGAGATCTGTCGCCGGCTCCGTCAGCGACCCGGCGGCGGCGATCTCATCATCTTTGCCCAGACCGGCTGGGGGCAGGAAGAGGACAGACGGCGCACGCAAGAGGCAGGCTTTGACTGTCACCTCGTGAAACCGATCGACCCGACCGACCTCTTCCGTCGCCTCCTCGAAGTGAAAAAGACAAATCGCCGTGACGTCTAGTGTCGCCTCTGGACATGCGGGTTTCACCCCATTGGCGAAATCGAGTTTTTCTCTTCTATTGCCGTAACGACAGCATCCTGTCATTACACCAACAAATCCATGGCAATTCTATACACTATTCTTATCGGTCTCGTAGTCGGCGTGGTCGCCAAAATCCTGATGCCGGGAAAAGACCCCGGCGGATTCATCATCACCACCCTCATCGGGATCGCCGGCGCGATGCTCGCCAAATTTCTCGGGCAAGCGATGGGCTGGTATGCTGATGGAGAAGCGGTAGGGTTTATCGCCTCAGTGCTGGGAGCGATTCTCCTGCTCGTCATTTACCGGGCCATCAGCGGGAAACGTGGCAGAGTCTGACCCGTCTGCGGGTCACGCCCGAGAGCCTCAGTTCTCAGTGTCGGAGCGGCGGCGGATCTCTTGATCGAGATCCGCCTTTTCGGGCCCTACGGATTTTTCTACGAGATCTTTCAGGCGCTCCAGCTCTTTAGTCTTGTCTGGCTGAGCTTCGAAGCGCTCCAAGTCGCGGTCACTCCCGCCGGCATCTTCGTCATTGTCATCGTTCATCATGAGATGACGATGCCACAGGCCGTGGGCGCTTTCCATAGGGTGAAACCCGCAGTCGAATTCGTTGCAGTCTGCCCGACGACCAGGGGTCTAGCAGTCTGTCGAACTTAGAGCGTCTGCGCGAGGGAATTGGGGTTCGAGTCAGAATTTTCAGGAGTTTAAGGAGTTTTTGTGAACACAAATGACGAAAACGAGAATGGGCGCACGGAGTGACCGGTCGCCCCATGGGCAAAGCCTGCCAGGCATGGTCGGCATCGGAGTTCCTCCTCGCCTGCAACGAACTGAACCTCGGGCGCGTGTATCAGGGCGAAGTCTCGCGGTCCTACTCTCCGTCGCTCTCGCCTCATCCCCCTACTCCCGCAGGGCTCTTTACCGTCAGATCATCCTCGCCGAACTCCTCCTCGATGAGTCCGGCGATGGACTCGCACTCCCGCGAAAGACTCTCGCAGATCTCGTGAAAACGGCGCTCGTTCTCGCGGTGCTTTTCCAGCAGCAGCGGAGCGAGATGAATCGCAAAGAGCGCGTGGCGCAGGTCGTGTAGCAGCGCCGCGCGGCCGCTCATCTCAGCGAGTTGGTTAAAGGGATTTTCTGTCATAGCAACCTCGGGTTAGCATCCAAGATATCGCCCCGCAGCGAAGTTCTCTATGGGGTGTTTCCCCCAACGGGCAAAAGATCCCCGCTCAGAGACTCACCGTCCCTCCTCTAGCGGTCCGTCAGTCGATCAAGTGAGAAGAGCACCGCGAGCAGCAGGATGACGAATCCCGAAACAAAAACGGATCTCGGAATCGGGACGAGGTCAGAAAGCAGCACCTTGCCTTTGTCGCCCCATTTCCCGATCGACTCGTCGAGCCACCCTGACATCTCGGCAAAGAGGTAAGACTCGGCGACCAATCCGGCCATCCCGAATAGAACATCCCAACTCCCCTGGCCCAGCGCCGCCGCGCCGGTCCCCGGGCAGTAGGCGATCAGCGCAAAGCCGGCCCCGAAAAGCAATCCGCCAATTCCCTGCGGGGCGATCCGCGTGGGGATAATGTGGAGATTGGCTTTTGCGAAATGATGCAGAACAAAAACCCCCGCCATGCCGACGAGGATCGCGCTCAGCATCACCTTCAACACGGTGAAATCCTGAAGAAGGAGTTGCCCGACGAGGACATTGTATTTGCCCACGCCCCCCTTCTGCAAGAGAAAACCGAAGGCGATTCCAAAGACAATTGCTCCAAAAAGCCGCACCCTCCGGACCCCATCGCAGGGCGGTTCGACGGATTCCGTGACGAGCTTTCCGGGATCGATCATGGCACGGTGTAGAGTAGCATCGCGGTGATGATCCCGCCGGTGAACATACACGCGACAGTGAGCCACGACCCGGCATTGAGCTGGAGCGTGCCACTGATGCCGTGACCGCTGGTGCAGCCGCCCGCGAGTCTCGCACCGAAGGCCATCAGAACCCCGCCGGCAAACCCGATCCCGCCCCGGAGCGGAAGACTGTCGCCGAAGCGATCCACCCACATCGGGTGGAGCCATTCATCGCGTATCTCGCCGCCCGTCCAGGCCGCCAGGAAGCCGCCTGAGATCGACGAGAGCACAAAAACAAAACCCCAGTCGATCCGCGGCGGATTCGACTGGAAATAAGCGAGCGAGTCGGTGTGCTTCCGGGCAAAAATCCGTCCGCAGAAGCCCGCTATCGTGGCGTAGAACGAGGAAGCTCCGATGGTCTTGTCGGCCAGGGAAAAGGTCAGCCACGAGAGCAGGCCGATGCCGGCTCCGACGAGGTAGGGGGACCTCGCGCATCCGCCGTAGTCCAGCGCCTCGACGCCAAAATCCAAGGCGCTCAGGAGGGACGTTTGCCCTTCCATTAGAGCAATTGGCAGCCATTTCATGTCGACCCTTCGCCCCCTTCGACTGCATACCCCGAGGCCACCCATGCCTGCCAGCTCCCGGGAACATTATGAACGTGGCGGAACCCCTCCCGCTTCAGGATGCTGGCACCGATGCTGGCGCGGTATCCGCTGCCGCAGTAAAGCGCGACCGGTTTGGTTTTCTTCAGGCCGGCGGTCTTTTCCCGCAACTCCGGGAGAAAGCGATGAACCGCCCCGGGGACGTGTCCCTCCTCCCATTCGCCCGGCCTACGCACGTCCACGATCTGCACGTCGGACCCCGCCTTCCGCATTTCATGCACCGACATCTGACGCACTTCTTCGAGAGGCATGCCGGCATTTGACCACGCCGTCATCCCGCCCGCCAGGTAACCGACGATATTGGTGTAGCCGGTGCGAATGAGGAGCCTCAGCACTTCGTCCAGATCGACATCCCGTTCGAGCACGAGGAGGAGTGGCTCGTCGGCATCGAGGAGCCAGCCCGCCCAGATCGAGAGCAGGGGCGTCCCCTCGATGTTGAGGGATCCTTTGACATGCCCGCCCCCGAATGCCAGCATGTGCCGCGTGTCGATGACACGACCGGCCTTCTGTCTGACTGCCTCGCGAAAGACCTTCGGCGGCAGAGCGGGCACTCGCGGGAGATGTCCCAGCACTTTCGGGCCGCGTGCGTTCCGCTTTTTCATCACCGGGTAGTAGGTCGGCACCGGGGGAGCACCAGCGGCGGTGAATTCTCTGAACGCCTCGAAGTCAGTGAATTGCAGGAAGGGATTGCACTTCCGCTCGTGGCCTATCGAACTCTCCAGCCGGTCACTGATGTCGGCACCGCACGGAGACCCGTGACCGTGCGCCGGATAGATTAGAACACTGTCAGGAAGCGAAAGATACAAGCCCCGGAGAGTCTCGAACAACTTCCGCGTCAGGGTTTCAGTACGGCCGCTGCCCATCAGATCGGGGCGACCCGCCGATTTGACAAAGAGGGAGTCTCCCGTCAACACGCCCCACGGGACTGCCGGATCCTCCGTTTCCGAGAGAAGATAACTCACGTGCTCGGGAGTGTGACCGGGAGTGTGCTTCACGACGATGCGGGTTCCGCCGAAGGTGAAGGCGTCCCCGTCCTTGACGCCTTCGTGATCGAAGCCGTAGCGGGCCCCTCCCTCGTGGCTCGCATAGACCTTCGCGGACCCGACCGCAGCACAGAGTTCCAGAGACCCACTCACCAGATCCGCATGAATGTGGGTCTCAAAGATGTGGGTGATCGCGACCTTTTTCTCCCGTGCGAGTCGAGTGTATTTCTCCACATCCGGCGTGGGGTCGAAGATTGCCGCCACGCCGAAGCTGTCATCGCCGAGGAGATAGGAGATCTCGGCGATCCCTTCTGTAAAAATGCGTTCAAAGACGAGGGCCATGGTAACGATAGGGAGAGGTAGCTGCCGCATCTCTCACGCAAGGAACATACCAGCAGCCCGCAGCCCCGCGCCAGCGCAGCGCCGGGGCGGAGCCGTCAGGTCGTCGAGAATACATCCGTGCAGGAAGCAAGACGCCATTCGGGCACTATGCAAGGGATCGCCCGTGAGTGCTCCGCCCGAAAAACTCACGTTTTTCGCTACAAATGGATCGTGCGTCGTGTGCGGCAGGTAAAAATGTGACTGCCTCGACGAGCAGGCAGCAGCAAACACACCTCACTGGCCCGAACCCGCCTGCCCCTGCAGCGGCAGGTTGGCGATGTAGACCCGCGCGCCGTTGCCGACGACTTCGAAGAGGTCAATGATATCCGAGGATTTCATCCTGACGCACCCATAACTCGCCGGAGTCCCGATGCTGCGTTCTTCGGGCGTGCCGTGGATGTAGATGTAGCGTTTGTAGGCGTTCGCGTTGTTCGCCTCGGTGCCCTTGAGCCAGAGGATGCGGGTGACGATGGGATCGCGACCGGGCGCGTCGGGAGAGAGGACTTCGCCGGTGGGCTTGCGCGATTTAAAGACGGCTCCGGCGGGGGCGTCTTTGCCGATCTTTTTCGCGATGCGGAAGGCCCCCAGCGGCGTGTGATTGCTCCCCTTGTCGTCGCCGAGGCCGAACTTCGACGTCGAGATCGGGTACTCGCGGATGCGCACCCCGTCGCGATAGACCGCCATGCGCTGCTGTGGCACCGAGACCTCGACGATGTGGTGGTCGTCCGTAATGCAGGAGGTGAGCACGAGGGGGAGAGCAGCGAGGGAAGCGAGAGGGAAAAGGCGGGAGATCATGGGTGGGAAACGGACGAATAATCTACGCTCGATCCGAAAACCGTGCAATCACGGGCTACCGACTTCGCCGAAGGAAAAAAGGGTTAGGAGGAACGCCCGAGGACCAGGCGTCTCCCTTCCACCCTCTCCGCCGGACTCGTCTCCCAGCTATTCGACGGATCATAGGGAAGATCTTCGAATGGGGGAAGTATCCCGAAAAACGGGCCATCGACCGCCATTTCCTGCCGGTTGATTGCTATCGAGATCGTCACCGGGCGGCCCCCGCTATCCCGGAGGATATCATCGGTATATCCGTTGGTTTCCACCGTACGAGTCCAGACCTCACCGCAGGCGAGTGCTATCATGGATCCCTGATCTCCTTTGGGAGAGTCCTTAACGGTTACATTCAATCCCGAATTGGAACTGCCGGAGAAAGAGACAACAACCGCATCAAAACGAATATCACGATCAGCCCGGTTGGTGAGCCGTAATTCCAGGCGATACTCCCCCTCCACCTTGCCCGGAACGTTTCTGTATTCCCCGGCGCGGACGAAGACTTCCAACTCAAGCGACATGGGGCGTTTCCGTTTCATAATAGGCTCGTCCTCCAGAGTAATCAGGAAAGAGAGCCCGAACCAGCAAAAGTTAGACTTTGGAAAGGGATTTCGTGACTTGCGAGAGCGCCCGCTTCACCCCGGAGAAGGTCAGATCGTCTTCTTGAACGAACCAGAGACATCGCTGACAATGTTCCCATGCCCTCTCTCACCGGAAAGGATCTCGTCGATGCCGGCTGGCAGCCCGGTCCGAACTTCCCCGCTCTCCTCGCCGCCGCCGCCGCCTACGAGGAACGGGGAATCCATGACCCGGCCTACCTCGTGAAGTTGCTCGAGCGCGACTTCGGCAAAGAGGACCCCAAAATCAGGCTCCGCGATGAGGCGATCCCTTTTTCCGAAGCGATCAAAGCGACCTGCGCACTCGATGAGAAAAACATCGCCGGGGTGCGCCGATTCATGGGCCAACTCCTGCGCACGCCGGTGATCGAGGCGGGAGCGGTGATGCCCGACGCCTGTCCCGCAGGATCGGCCGAGGCGACGATCCCGGTCGGCGGAGCGATCGCGGTGAAAAATGCGATCCTGCCCACTGCGCACAGCGCCGACATCTGCTGCTCGATGTTTGCGACGGTCTTCCAGGGCGAGTCCACGACCGCAAAAATGCTCGACGCGCTGATGGACTCGACCCGCTTCGGGTTCGGCGGTCGACCCGAGGAGGACCGCGTCGATCATCCCGTCCTCCGCGAGTCGATCTGGTCGAATCCTTTTCTCAACGGGCTCGAGGAACACGCGGCCCGCCATCTCGCCGATCAGGGAGACGGCAATCACTTCGCCTCACTCGGAAAACTGCGGGTCACGAGAGCGTTCATCGAGTCGCTCGGTTCGGCCGGACACGATGACATCGCCCGCGCCCTCCATGATGCCGTCACCGGCCACATTGACGAGACCGACGGGGTAACCTTTTACACCCTCGTGACCCACCACGGATCACGCGGACTCGGTGCGCAGCTCTACACTCGCGGCCACAAGGCGGCGATACGCGAGACCAATCGTATCGCCACCGGCATTCCCCCGGCCGCCGCCTGGCTCGATGTGACGACAGAGACGGGAGCGGACTACTGGGAGGCGCTCCAGTATGTGGGGCGCTGGACGAGAGCGAATCACGAGCTTATCCACAGCCGTTTCCTCGAACGGACGGGCGCACGCGCGGTGACGAACTTCGGCAACGAACACAATTTCGTCTGGAAGCGCGGCGAGGCTTTTCTCCATGGAAAAGGCGCGACCCCGGCGTGGAAGGATGCCGACGGACGGCCTCTCCTCGGGCTCATCCCGCTAAACATGGCCGCTCCGATTCTGGTGACGTTAGGACGTGACAACGAAGAATTCCTCAGTTTTGCCCCGCACGGGGCCGGCCGGAACCAGTCCCGCACCGCGACGCTGCGCGATTTCCGCAAAGCGAACGGAGAATTCGATGATCGCGCCGTGGCGGCGGCCATTGCCGACGCGACGCGGGGTCTCGACATCCGCTGGTATTACGGCAAGGGCGACCTCACCGAAAGCCCGGTCGGCTACAAACCGGCGGCACAGGTGCGCGCGCAGATCGAGCATTTCGGACTCGCTGACGTCGTGGCGGAGGTGACGCCACTGGGATGCATCATGGCCGGAGACGGCGGCCCGCAGCCCTGGCGGAGACAGGATCACCTCACCCCCAAGCAAAAGCGCCAGATCGAGCACCGCGCCGACCGCAGGAAGGATCGCCAGAGCCTGCGACACCGGGAGACGCGGGAGGACGATGCGGATTAAAAAAAGACGGCCCGACCCATCGCCCGCCAGACGTCACGGCGGCTGATCTTCACCTTTTCCCGCATCACCCGATGGACCCCGGCCTCGCGCAGGAGAGTCACGGTGTCCTCGGCGAGCAACTTCGGCAGACGGGTGCAAAAGCGAACGCGGGCCCCGCGGACATCTTTCACGTAAGAGTCGGCCTCATCGAGAAATCCGTGGCAGACGCCGAGCCATTTGTGGAAGACCGGCGAGAGCTCGGTTGCGGTCAGGGCGGAGAGGCCGTCCCAGCCCACCGCGAGCAGTTCGTCTTTCGGCAGGTAACAGCGTCCGAGCGGAAGGTCTTCGTGGAGATCACGGAGGATGTTCACAAGCTGGAGCGCCTGACCGAGCTTGCGACCGCTCATGAGCATTGCAGTGGCTTTGTCAGGACCGGCAAATTTTTCCCCTAGGGTGGTGAAGCCGATCTTCGTCCAGAACTCCCCCACCGATCCGGCGACCCAGTAGGTGTAGCGCAGGAGATCGTCGCGCGTCGCGCAGGCGGCGTGCTCGCCATTCTGAAAAGCGCGGATGTCCC
>Ga0209390_10003263_pt1 | contig 26603 bp, 33 predicted proteins | sample BON01_FD_187212 | JGI IMG/M metagenome (GOLD analysis project Ga0209390, IMG submission 187212) | Freshwater microbial communities from Lake Bonney liftoff mats and glacier meltwater in Antarctica - BON-01 (SPAdes) (version 2) | ecosystem: Environmental > Aquatic > Freshwater > Ice > Glacier...
TTGTCCTTCCATGTTTCGCTGGTGGCGATTGTGAAGTTAGAGACTGCTCCTCCGCCTGGGAGATATCTAATCTCTGGGTCGCCGCCACAATTTCCTACCAAAATTACCTTATTTACGCCTCGTGACATTTTGATTCCTTGTTTGCGCGGGGTCGCGAACGACCAGGTCGTAGTGTGTTTATTTGGCGATGTTAAGGGTGCCGATGATAATTTCGTCGCCTTTCAGTCCATCTTTCAGCATGCACTTAAACTCGTTTGCGATTTCCATCTCGAGCATCTTCGGTCTAACAACCCGGACCGTTAGCATGGGCTCGCCATATCCAATGTGCAGAGACATGCGCAGCTGAATGTCTCGCTCCGTCATGCTACTGTTGCTCCTGTATTGACTGCGTGGTTTCGCAGTGCGAAATAAACTTTCTTGCAGGCCATCACATCTGCCATGGCGCTGTGTGCATTCTCGAAGTCCTCGCCAAAGAAGTACCGATAGGCCTCTTGAAGCGAGACTGCTTTGTTGTGGGTGCGCCCGGCTTTGCGCATGGCGTCGGTTGGTCCAAGGTTGACGACGCCTTCGCACATTTCCTTCGTGCAGTGGGTGGCGCCTGTATCCCATGCCTCCTGCAGCAGCTCTGGCGTTTGGTGACGTGGCCCGATAAGCCCGTATCGCTTCATGCCAATCCGAATGATTTGAGCGTCGAACTTTTCGTTATGCGCGACTTTCCGTTTGGCGACTTCCCACAGGTCGATAAGCATCTCGAAGGCGAGGCTTTCGCTGACTCCGCAGTCCATCGCCATCTCCTTGGTGATGCCGTGGACCGCGATTGCGCCTTCGGATATCTCCCAGCCTGCTGGCCGCACGATTACGTCTATGCTCTGAATCACTTGCTCTGTGCTTTCATCAACAAGTGCTGCGCCAATCTGGACGATGTGCGGCTGGTCCGCGTGGCCATCAGGCTTCGTTCCGTGGGGGAAGCCTGTGGTCTCGGTGTCGTAAACGATGACGAGGCTCACGCGTATGCCTCCTCTTGCCGCGCGGAATAAATCTCACCTTCCTCGAGCCAGAATGTGTCGAACGTGGCCGTTGGTAGGCGCGGGGCCTCTTTGAATGTTCCGATCAGCAGGGCGCCATCAATCGCGCCACCTGTCACCAGATTGTGTATCCACATCATGCAGGTGGCCCGGTGCTGAACATCGAGGACGTCGACGCGGTCTAGGGCGAAGAACTTCACGCCTGTGATCGAAGCGACTGCGTAGGCGAGGGCTGCATCGGCGCGCCATTTCGCGGACTCGGAGGCCAGGGCGTACAAGCGGCCGCCGACTCTGATTTCCATATCGTTATCCAGGGTGACCTCTGACCATGTGGTGACTTCTGAGACGGCCATCAGCTGCTTGTTGAAGGGCTTGATGGCGCCAACCAGAATCTCCCCTGGGATGCCGGTGGGGGCGAGCATCTGGGCGAGCGATTCCCACTGAGCGACTTCCTCGTGGTATTTGGCAGCCTTCTGGGTGTCATCGTCGGCGCGCGCGGCGCGCCGGACAAGCTCGGCTTCGTGGTTGCGCTGTTGAGTGAGCTCGGTGCGCTCGTCTCGCAGCTCCTCGAGGCGAGCTTCGAGCTCGCTTGAGTCCTTTGGTGCGCCAAAGCCTACCGTTGCCTTTTTGATGGCATCGATTCGGTCTCTGGCCTGATACACCTCGGCCAGTTTCCCGTCCAACTCCCGCACATCGGATTGCAGTTGGTTTAGCTTCGCGGTGTGGGCAGTCCACTTGTTCTTCGACTGCTTGGACGGCTCCTGGTAGCCCAGCAGAGTGCCGCTTACTGTGGAGCACAGGCCTCCGCAATGTGGGCATGCCAATGCTGCGGTTCCGTCTACTGCTTTCTCTGGGGCGTTCTCTTCCAGTGTGCGGATCTGATCGACAATCTCGGACATCAGGGTGTTGAAGTCTTCCTCCTTGCCGACTATCGCCTGCAGTGATCCGAGGCCTTCTAACTGGTCAAATGCTTTTTGGCGCGCCTTGTAGGTGCCAATCTCGGCGGAAAGGTTCTCGATTTCGGTGCTGACATTCTTCACCTTAACCGTGAGCTTGTTGTGGGTGGCCTCGTCGCACTCTGGCTTTTCTGCTGCCCAGACTACTGCCTTCGCGGATCCGTAAACCTCCCCGGTGATGGCTTTCCAAGAGCCTCGTGCCTCTTTGACCTTGTCTTTTGCTGTGTCGTGGGCCGCGGGAAAGCCCGAGCGCAGCATCGGCAGGATTTCCTCGACCATCGCCGCAGGGGCGTGTCTGGCGATCATCTTCTCGCCGACCGCTTTGCCGCTAAAGGTGGCGCCGGAAATGTGGAACAGAAACCCGCGACGCTCGGCCGGGCTCATGGCTGCAAACTGCGCCGGGTCCAGTAGAATTTTGAGAACGTTCTCGTTTTGCGCGTCAATGTTGCACTCGCGCTTCCACGTCTTCAGGTTAATTGTCGCGCTGCCGGCCTCGCCTGCGTCGATGGCAATGGAGCCGCCTTTGGCGCCGTCCCTGACCATCTCGTTCCAGTCTTTTTTCAGTTTGATGCGGGTGGAGTCGCCTGTCATAGCGATGCGGACTGCTTCGAGCAGGGAGGATTTCCCGGCCTCGTTGTGCCCGGCAATAACGATCACCGGGGCTTGGGCGTGGATGCTGACGGCGCTGATGCGCTGAAAGTTTGAAACTTCAATGCTTTCGATTCTCATGGGCTCTCCGTGGTGTTACCGTTTGGGTGGATTTAGCTCTCAGTCAAGGCCGCCGAATCCGCCATTGACGTCGTTCTGTGGCGGTGTACGGTGGCGTGTGGCGCTTCGTGCTGTATAGGCTGCTTGTTCGCGCGCCGGAGCAGTCTCTCGCGCCGTCTCAGTCTCGTTCATCGACACCGGCGGTTCCTCCTCCTCGCCGCCGCTGTGCTCTATGGCGCAGATATCTTCTTCGCCCGACATGATGGCCTTCGTTTTGTCCACATCTGCCATCGCGCTTAGGTCGATTACGTTGCCGCTCTCACTGTCTGCGTCGAGCTGGGCGGCGCTCGAGAATGCCTCGCCCGGGGTGAGCGGTAGGAACTTCGCCATTTTTTTGATCACCGATTTGGCCGCCATATCGTCTTCCCAGAGCACCCATGGGGTCTCGTCTAACTTCTTCTGCGCCTTGGCTCTGCTGTAGTCGTCCTTGGCCTCATCAACTGCGCGCGTGAGTGAGGTTAAGGTCTCGCTCTTGCCTTTGATTTTCTCGATATCATCGAGCGGCAGCACCAGGGTCATTTCGTTGCCGTTGGTGAGTCTGACGTAGCAAAATGCGCCGATTAAGGGGCCGCGATTCGTCAGTGCCTTTTTGTACTTGAGAAACGACTCGGTGCCTTGCATGTGCTCGAATGTGTCGTTCTCGTGTATCGCTTCGGCCTCGATTTTGTCAATGTGGCTGGAGCGGTGTGCGAGGGTGATAAACCCGCGGTATCCGATCTGGAATTGGCATTCATAAGCCTCTACCCACTGGCCTCTGACTTTCTTGCTCTTTTTGTAGGGAATCAGGAAGGCTTGCTGCTGGACGGTGTTCGGTTCAAGGCCCAGCGCGGCTGCCGTCATCAAGGCGCCAATGACTGAGTTGGGCTCGCACTCGAGCAGCTTTGGGGTTTTGCTTATGGCGTTGACGGCAAGGCGCAGAAATCGCTCTGGCGTCAGGAATGTTCCGGCCAGGGATTGAATTCCGCGCTTTGTTTTGGGGGATGTCAGCATCTCCATCAGAGACTTTGGGGCTTCGTCGGTTTGGGCTGTGCCGGTTCTAACTTGTTGCAGGGATGTTGCCATGAACGTTCTCCGGTTAGTCGTGGTAAGGGCATGTTGTCCAGCGCGCGCAGTACTTCGGGTTGCACAGGATGGATTTCGTGTTGGGCGGGAAAAGCCCGGCGCGGAACATATCGGCTGCGAATTCGATCAGCCCCGGGTGCTCATCGGTGCCTACCATCATCCGCTTCGCGCCGATAATCTCCGCTGTTGCAATCTCGGGAGTGCCTTTGGTCTTTAGGCCGATAATCTCGGCGTTCTCCGTGATGGCGTTCCCGGTGGTGTGCTCGTATAACAGCTCGTATGTGCCAATCTGCGGCTTGTGGCCCGCTATGTTGGCGAGGCCTTGTTTGACGGCCGCGCCGCCTGATTTAAGGTCTTGGATGCCGTGTCCGTTGGTGGTCTTCTTGATGCGGGAGCGATCCAGCGTCCCGGTCAAAATAATCGTAATGCCATCCCCGCAATCGATGGGGAAGGGGGTTGTTGCCAGCTCTACCGCAGCAAACTCGAATCGTGGGCTTACGTCGTTGCAATACATGGTGTGCAGGCGCAGGGCGATTTTCTCGGCCTCTTTCTGCGTGAGCTCGTCGCACTTCCAGTCAACGTCTCGGGTCGGGTTCCATATCTCGTCAATGGCGTATTGTGCCGAGTCGTAAACGCTCACCGGCATGCCGTCGATGCGCCCTTGGTCAAAGACCGCGGTGCTGGCGTGGATGGCCGTACCAAGCTGTGCGCGGGGGCTGCTGGGCATTCTCATGCCTAGCATGTGCTCGCCTTCCCACTTGTGTGCGCAGTCGAAAAGAGAGCCCCAGCTAGAGGCTCGTACTCTGAATTCGCTCACGTTAGACGACCTGCGGTTGTTTGGTTTTTACTGGGGCGCCGTGTAGCTCTGCGCGAAGGGCAAAGGCTTCATTCATGGCTTCTGGGCGAGTAGCGCCTTCGGTAACGAAAGGGCGGCCGTGGTTGGTTCCGGTGGCGACGAACTTAAGTGTTCTGGCGTCTTTTTGGATTCTCATTAGGGTGTGCTCTTTGGTTTATTGTGTTCTTTCAAATTACCACAAGGGTATATTAAAGCAACCAAAGAAAGACGGAAATTGCAAAATTAGGTGATATTTATAAGGAAAGTCTGGTTTCTGGTTAGATTTTTTCGGGAAGGGAGCGCAGCAGGAGTAGGATTGTGTCGCTTACATGCTTGGGGATACGGCGGGTATTGAGCTCTTGGGTGATCATGCGAGTGGCCCCGCTCTCTTTGATGGGTGACTGCTGGGCGGTGGTGCGGTCCAGGTAGCCGGCGGGGAGGGAGGCGTTTTTTTCGATTTTGCGCGCGAATTTCTCACCAATATTCCTATGGTTGTTCAGGACTAGCGTGAGGTATTGCTGGCTCACATCGTAGGTGCGCGCAAACTCGGCAACGGTTGAGTTGCCGATGAGCTGTACGAGGTTGATTTTGCGGGTATCGTTCACGGGCGGATCATAGCAAGTGATAATGAAAGCGGCAAATCTTTAGCTTACATTCTGGTGAACTTGAAGGAGCCGGATACTTTGCCGCAAATCACCAGGCCAGAGGTCTCCAGATCCGTGTCCTTTTGGGTTAGGTTCAGGCTGCTCGCTGTCACCATCACGCCGGAGCTATCCCGGTAAAGGCGCCGGAGCATGAGGATCTGGTCGATCTCGAACTTGAGGACATACACGCCGTCTTGGCCGAATTGGGTTGTGGTGACATCGATCAACAGCAGCTCGCCGTGCTTGATGATGGGCTCCATGCCGATGCCTTTGGCCTCTGCAATCTGGAGGGATTGAGGGGAGCAATCAATGTGCGCGCTCAGCCAGGTCTCCGAGATGAGCATTTTCTTAACGGGCTCCAGCTGGGATTTGGACGCACTAAACCCTTTGGAGCCTCGAATGCTCAGGCTTGGTATCCAAATATAGTCGGGTGTTGCCTCGTCCGTGTCGTCAACGTGGAGGGTGTCCAGCCAGCCGGGCGCCTTCTGCAGCCGCTCCTCTATGTGCCTTGCCATCACCGTGCCGATGTTGCGTCGGGGGGTTTTTCCGATAACGGCATTAATCTGCGCGGGGCTTTTACCCAGAACATTGGCGAGCTGTTTTTGCTCGAGGTCGTGTCTTTTCATGTGTCGGCGCAGGTTAAAGCGGCGAATGTCTTCAGTTTTCATAAGTTTATTTTGGCATATTTACTTGACAAGTCAATGTGCCACTAGGGTATTGTAGTAGGCGATAAATATACCTGTTGATTTCCGAAGGAAACCCTCATGACTCTCAAAGAATACCTGCACTCTCTCTCCTCAGATGCGCGGTTGCGACTGGCGCAACGGCTCGATACTACCGATGCCTATCTGAAAAAACTGATGTACGTGCCGACCAGTAAGCCATCCCCTGAATTGGCGCTGAAGATCGAAGTTCTGTCATGCGGAAAAATTACCCGGGCCCAAATGCGCCCCGAGCTGTATGTCGGGATGGTCTCTATTGCCAGAGTGTCCGGGGGTAACGCTTTCCCGAATATCTGCGTTCCTTGCCGTGTAAGCCGCCCTGACCCTGCGGGCACCGTCGACTCGTCGCAGGATGTGAAGATTCAGGTGAAGTGCGGCGTCCGGGGGGTGTCCTTCGATCTGCCCGATGGCTCCTGGCTGGCGTTCAATGCCGAGCAAGCGCTTTGCCTGAGCGTGGCGCTGACGCGGTGCTCGGCGGCTCATATTGCACGCGGGGATAGGCCGTCCATATGAGCCTGCTAATCGCGCCACTTGAGGCGTTAACGGACCCCAGGCTGTCTGATACCGAGCGCAGGGTCTTGCTGGCATTGTATTCGTTCCGCAATAAAAACGCTGACACGGTGTGGCCGGAGTTGCCTGCATTGGCAGCCCGGGCGTTGATTAATGATATCCCTCGGGTTTCCAAAATCACTGGCGCGTTGCGTGAGCATGGCTGGTTGGAAAAGAAGAAACGGGGCTTTACCCTGGGTAATGAATACCTTCTGAAAGTGCCTGAATGCTTTGATGCCAATTTGGCAAATTTTACCAACTTGGCAGGAAACACCAATGCCAATTTGGCAAATTCTGCCAAGTCCAATTTGGCAAATTCTACCAAGGACATAGAACAACAAATAGAACATCAAATAGAACATCAAATTAAAACACCGCGCGTGAGCGTTCCTCCGGTGAAAAAGAAAACTACTTTCGACCCTACCGGTATTTCTTTCCCTGAAAACCTAAACGTTCCCTCGTGGCTCGAATGGTGCGCTTGTCGCGCTAGTCGCAAAAAGCCAATCACCGAGTTTGCCGCGCATAAGCAAATCGCCTATCTCGGTGGCTACGACCAGCTCGTTCAGGCTCAGATTATAGACCAATCGATTGCAAATGATTGGACAGGTTTATTCCCGCCAAAAATAGGAGGCCAGCACCATGGTAACCAACACAAACGTACTTCTGGATCAAATAGCGCTGTCGGTCGAGTCTGGTCTGCAATTGCAGCAAGGTCTAGGCAACGGGAGGCAGCTGTTCACGGTGAATGGGATGAAATTCACGTTGACGGAGTTACTCTGGCGACGGATGACTGAAATCTACGGCCACAAGTGGACCAGTGCCTTTGGCGAGGAGCCTCTGGCTACTTGGGATAACGCACTTGCCTTGATTACCCCTGCGATGGTCAGGATGGGTTTAAACCGGCTTGCGCTCAGCACAAAGCATGTTGAGTGGCCGCCGGGGGCGCTGGAGTTCCGCCAGCTGTGCTTGCCGCGCTCGGAGGATGTCGGGTTGCCTGCGTTCGAGCAGGCACTGTCGCAGGCTCTGGGGGCGCACACGAGCAAGCATCCTGCAGTTGTTCACACGCTTCGGGAAATGGGGCATCTGAATTACGAGCTTCGTCGGATGAAGGCGAGCGAGGCCGAGGCGCTTTTCTCGGAGTGGTGGCAGCGAACGATTGAGTTTGTGGTTGGCGGTGGTGTGCTTCCTCCTGCTGCCCCTGAGCTTACCCGCTCGCCTTATCGTGGCAATGCCGAGGTGGCTCGACATGCGCTCAATGCGTTGCACGAAATGTTTCCCGCGAAACAGGTGAAATCATGAGTGCGCCCAGAACGTTCGCCGAGACTGCAAAGCGCGCTATCGAGCGCTGGGAAAACAAGAAGCGCCCGCCGCCGGAATTAATATCTGAGGAGCGCCTAGCGGCTCCTTGCACACTCCCTCGGGCTATCGCGCCTTGGGGTCCAATGTCTGAGGAGAAACTCTAGGAGCGGCCATGGAAGTTAACGCGCACGCAAGAACAACGGACCCGGTAAGCAGCCACGTTGCGGCCTTGGAGAACGCTGGCCGCCGTGGCGATCAGGTGGAGCTGTGCGTTGAGCTCGTTACAAAACGAGCGGGGTTGACGAGCATGGAGTATGCCTCGCGCTCGGAGCATTGCCGGTACATGCTGGCGCGCCGTCTTAGCGATGCTGCGGCGCGGGGGTTGATTGCAAAGGGGCCACAGCGCACTTGTTCTGTCAGCGAGCGGCTGTCTTTGACGTGGCTCCCAATGCGGCACGATTGACAGGGTTTTTTAAAATGGCCGAGAGCGCGTTTCTCATAAAGATGGCAAAGCACGTGATCACGGCAGCGAATGACCCGGTGTCGTTGTCTGTCGTGGATTCGATTCGTGTGGGGGAAACGGTGCGGGTCGAAATCTTCCGCCCGAGGCATCCCGAGTTTCATCGAAAATTCATGAAATTGTGTAGCCTCGCTTTCGAGTCTTGGGAGCCTGGGTTTGGTAATCGCAATTTCGATAATTTCAGGAAAGACCTGATTATTCTTGCTGGATTCAGAAAAGAATATGTCAGTTTGCTCAATCAGGAGATTCGCTTCGAGGCTGAAAGCATTGCCTTTGCCAACATGAGCGAGACGCGGTTTCAGCATGTGTACAAGGCCGTTTTAAATGTTATCTGGGAGCAAATTTACAGCACAAATCCTGCGTATACGCGCTGCGACATTAACCGATTGGCTGGCCAAATTCTGGCGTTTGAATAACGAGGTGCTTATGGAAATTCAGTACAGAGAAATCACCGGCGCTCCCGGGAAATACTTCGATTGCGTGAAGATGTCCGCGATGTTGTCCGCTCACGCATGCGCCAATAATTTTCGTAAAGCGCGGGTTGCCAAGAACCGGGAATTCACCAGTCTTGTGCACTGTGCTAATTGCCCGATTGGGGCTGTGCACTCCGGTGTCGCTCTGGTGCCAGAGGTCAAGGCGATGCGGGCTATGGAGTGCACGCGCTGTCACCGGGAGTCCAATCGGATTGTCTGCGGCGGGATCTGTGCGTCGTGCCATGCGCGCCAGAAGGAGGTCGAGAAAGGACTCAATGCGAAAGGGACTCCTCCGCGCCCTGTCGAGCGCTGGTGGGGCGTAGATGTTGTTCCGGGGAAAACGCTCTGCACGCACCCGGCCTCTGCCGTGATGACCTCTGAGGATGGCACGCAGGAGGTGTACCTCTCTGCGGTGGCCGATTCGCTCGAGCTGATGCTTCGCCTCTCTCGCACCAAGAAGACGGCCGTGTCCTTTTCTCGCCCGTCCATGCTGGACACGCTTTCCCGGACCTGCGGGGAGGGGCTGAAAATGATGGTGCTCTCTCACTATGAGCGCACCCGCGATTCAATGCGCGATCTCCCCGGTTATCCGCTGCAATACGGCATTTTCCCTGACCCGGCTTTCGGAGTACCGCACCGTGTATAACAAGACCGACCATGTGTGCAGGATTTGCTACGGGCGCCTGCTTAGTTTGAAAGACGACAGTGGTGCTGACCACATCGAATGCGCCGATTGCGGCACAAAAAAAAAGGGCACGCATCTCGCATTGTGCGCCTGCGGTAACAGGTTTTTAACGGGTAAGAAGGCCGGATTTCGCTGTGTGAAGAACACGGATAAGTCGCCCGAGAGGCCGAATGAAATTGTGATCAGATTTATTGGAGACGCGTAATTGGAAATTCTCTTAAAGCCCATCGACTCGCTGGTTGCCTACGCTCGCAACTCCCGGGACCATAGCGCAGATCAGGTGGACAAACTTGCGGGCGCGATTGTGGATTTCGGCTGGACTAACCCCATCCTCGCGGATGATGTGAGCATCGTTGCGGGTCACGGCAGGCTAATGGCTGCCAAGAAAATCTATGAGGCGGGTAAGATTATTCGCTGGCCCAACAAGGAGGAAATTCCGGCAGGGCAGGTGCCTGTTCTGGATTGCACGGGCTGGTCCGACGCTCAGCGCCGCGCCTACATCATCTGGGACAACCGCTCGGCGGAGCTGGCTACCTGGTCTCTGGAGTTGCTAAAGATCGAGCTGGATGGGTTGATGGCAGAGGGCTTTGATGTGATGGATATTGGCTTCTCGCCGGATGATATGGCGGTGCTGTTTGCCGATATCATGCCTGAGGATGAGGGCCCAGATCCGGACGAGGTGCCAGAGCCTCCGGTGGAGCCATTCTCGAAGGCGGGGGATATCTGGGAGTGCGGTCCGCACAAGGCGTGCTGTGGCAGCTCGACCGACCCGCTTGATTGGGACGCCTTAATGGGGACAGAGCGCGCGGATCTGCAGGTGTGCGATCCTCCCTACAACGTGGATTTCCATTCGGATCTAGCGGGCTCAATCAAAAACGACAATATGAAGGACTCGGATTTTCGCAAATTCCTGAACGAGTTCTATGCCTGCTCGTTCAGTGTGATGAAGCCGGGGGCTGCGTTCTACATCTCCCATGCCGACACCGAGGGCGAGAATTTTCGGGGGGCTTTGAAGGGCGCGGGGTTTGCCTTAAAGGCCTGCCTGATTTGGGTTAAGAATTCCCTCGTGCTGGGCCGTGGTGATTTCCACTATCGCCATGAGCCTATTCTTTATGCCACCAAGCCTGGCGGCAAGCGGCTGTGGTTTGGGGGCCGAAAGCAGACGACTCTGCAGTTGTCAGGGGATATCCCAGCCATGGAACAATTGGAGGACGGTAATTTTCGGATTAACGGGAGCGATAACTCTTACGTTGTCAGCAAGGATGCCATTGTTGAGGTGATTCCCACGACCATTATTCATTACAACAAGCCGTCGCGCTCTGCGCTTCATCCCACCATGAAGCCTGTCGGGCTTTGGGAGAGGTTGATTAAAAACCACGGCCGGCCAAAGGACATTGTTATTGATGGTTTCGGTGGCTCGGGCACCACGATGATTGCGGCGGAACGGCTGGGAATGTGTGCCAGGCTCATGGAGCTTGACCCGCGCTTCGTCGATGTGATCTGCGTGCGCTATTTCATGATGACCGGGAGAATTCCTGTGCACTGCGAAACGGGCGAGGCTTTCCCGAGAGAAATTATTGATCGACTGATGGGGAAGGTTGACGCTGGGGAAAAGGTGGCAGAGGCCGCTTAAAATGTGCCCCCCTCCTGAGCACCACCACAGGAGAGGGGCGACCATGCGTGCATGGCCTGCTGCAATTATATCGATCACGACAAGGAATTCGCCAACATTTTTGTCGTGACTTTATGCTAATTTAAACCCTCTATTTTCACGGTTTCACTTATGCAGATGCTCGTATTTTTCTCCGACTCGGTCTGCGAAAGCGCGCTGTTAAAGGCGACGACCACGAAGTCTATTTTCGTGCCGGCCTACACACGCTCTGACGGGGTTGTGGTGCCGGGTCACTCGAAAATCGTGCACTACGACCCTGACAAGGGCGTGGGCTCTGTTTTGACCGGCAAAGGCTCGCACTCGCAAAAGGCCGCGCTTAAAAAACTGCAGAAGCTGGAGCACTGGCACACGCTTGCCGCGGATGAGCAGCACGCGCATGTGCTTTCCTCTGCGACCAATATTCAGAACAAGGCATCGACGGCCGCGTCACTCTCGGGCTGGAAAAAGTCGGCGCTGGCGGGCAAGAATCCGACACTGTCACAGTGGAAGGCCTTTGATACGCTCGCGCCAGAGGATAAGCACAAACAGTATGCTCTTGTTTCTGGGGCGGGTGGTGACATTAAGCATTTGAACGGACCTGAGGGGCTTGTTCCCACAACGCTCGCCAGTGCGGGTGTCGCGGACATTATCGAGGCTCCAGCTGCTGTTGGCGATTCGTCTCTGAAGGATGCCGCCGCGGCAGTCACTCCGCCCGATGCGTCGACAAATCCGTGGACGGATGATCAGTGGTCGCAGCTTTATTTGTCGGACACGAATTCAAACGCCCCGAGCCACAACAAGAAAATCGACGCACTGAAAAATGCCGCCGACTCTGGCGACGTTGTCGCAATTCAGGCCATGAAGTTTGGCTCCAACACCTACGCTAAAAAGCAGGCGAAAATTGCCGAGCACTTGATTGCCGAGCTGGGCGCAAAACCCGCGGGTGCACAAGCGCTGGATGATTTCAGCGAAAAGCACGAGAAGATAAAAACTCTAGTTGGTTGGTTAGAGGCGGCCACAGCTGGTAACAACCCTACCTCCGAGCAGTGGGCTGCCTACCAAACTCTCGATCAGAAAGACAAGCTGAGCAACATGAAGACGGTTCAAAAACTGGCAGGTGGAATTAATCATCTAGACCCTGATGCACCCGCTGGAAAACCCGGTAGCGATGCCCCTGCTGGTATGTGGGGTTTCGAGAAAGAGGACGAAGATTTTTCTGGCCTGCCTACGTTGTCGCTGTCTGGTAAAGATACAACGGTCCATCTCGTTTATGACCCGATTGATAAAGTCTACGATGTGCTGGTCTTTGACTTTAGCAGCAATGACACTCTGGACACGACATCCATACACGATGCAGCTCTTGCGCATTTAGCAGCCCATGATGCGGCCGTTAAAAACGGCATCGAACCTCCGCCTGTCAGCGACTTTATGCAGCTATCTGGCGAGGGACCGAAAGAGGGTGATATGCAAAGCCTGAACGGGATCTCCTACGTCCTCAAAAACGGCCGGTGGCATCGCGTCGGTGAAGACGATGAGGAGGAAGGCGCTGCGGCTCCTGAGCCATTCGATGCCCCTTCGCAGCAAACCTACTCGGACCAGTACCAGCTCCATTATACCGATGGGAAATCGAATAAATTCTATAATGCCCACGTTGATGGCAACTCTCTTGTCGTCTCCTGGGGGAAGGTCGGGACCAACGGCCAAACGCAGGTGAAGGAATTCCATTCTGCGAAAGTCGCTCATAAAGAGCTGAGCAATAAATTGGCCGAGAAGCATGCCAAGGGTTATCTGACCGCTGAAATTGCAAAGGCGCAGACGTTCTCGATGGTGGAGGCTCCCGCGGCTTCTGCTACAAAATCTGCCGACCTTATCGATGTGGCGCCTCACTCTCCGCATGCTAGTGCGGACGGGTATAAATACGCTGATGTGTCTGGCTGGGCGAAGATTGGCGATCAGAAGGGGAGCAACGACGGCGGTGTCTTTAAGGACAAGCTAGGCGGCAAGTGGTATGTGAAATTCCCCGGCAGCGCGGATATTGCGAAGAGCGAGTTCATGGCGACCAAGCTCTACCAGATGTTCGGGTTCCCGGTTCCCAAGTCAAAGCTGATCACTAAAAATGGCAAGATCGGGATTGCATCAAAGTGGGATGAAACTCTGTCGAAAGGCGCTGCTGAAAAGCTGGCGAAGGCCAAGGGCGCGCATGCCGGTTTCGTGATTGATGCGTGGCTGGCGAATTGGGATGTTGTCGGCCTCGATCTTGATAATCTACTGCTGAACGATAAGGGCGAGGCGGTACGTTTGGATAACGGTGGTGCGCTTGCGTACCGCGCCATGGGGGGCAAGAAAGGCTCTGCCTTTGGTCGTGATGTCCCCGAGCTGGATACGCTCTTAGACCCGTCTAAAAACGCCACATCTGCGACCGTGTTTAAGGGGATTAAGAAATCCGATTTGAAAGCCGGGGCGGAGCTGCTCGCTAAAATTAAGCCGTCGCAGATTGATGAAATATGCGAGAAGGTCGCCATTGGCACACTAATGGACCAGAGCGATTTAGCTGGCAAGTTGAAAGCGCGCCGGAGCTTCATCCTGAATAAATTCGGTGTGGTCGACCCATGGAACAAACCAAAGCCGGACGAGACTAAACTCTCTGTTTCAGCGTCGGACGTTCCCGCGGTGATCGACTTTGAAAACTACAACGGCCCGGGCAAAGGTCTCTCGTCTAAGGAGTGGCTGAACAAGCAAAATTCTGCCGATAGTGCGGCACTTATCGAATTCGCTAAAAATGGCAATCTGGTTGCTCTTAAAAATTACCAGTACGACATGGTGGACAAGGAAAGCGGCAAGGTTACTGGCAAGGCCTCGATTACCGATCACCCGTCTGCGCATATTAAAGAGCAATGGGTCAGCTTGGTTGATTTGTTGACGTCCATCGCCTATCCGCCGACCGATTCGCTGGCTATGCCTGCTTTGTCTGGTAGTGTGGATTCTGACGATTTGGCTAGTGCTGCAGGCTTCTTCGACCCGACCGAAACCGTCGAAACTGTGTCCTCTGAACACCGGCTCGGGTTCTTCCTAAAGGTCGATATGATTGAAGGCATTCAGGAGCTGGTCGAGTCCGCGAAGTGGGGCTGGATTTCCCCGCAGAGCAAATGGGTTCTGAACATGAAATCCGCCTATCATAGCTTTAGCGATGCAATGCAGTCGTATATTAGCGGCGTGCAGGGCAGTGGCTGGGTTAATCACATTTGGTCGCAAGGTAAAAAGACTGTAAAAATTGGCTCCTTTAATGGGGGCGCCCAAACGCTCGCAGCGAAGGTGTATAAGGATGCGGTCGAGCTGCCTGAAAACGTCCAATTGTGGCGCTGGATGAACGATACCACGGCTGGTAAAAGTATGACCCAGCAACTGATTGATGCGAAGCCCGGGCTCGTGTTGCAAAACACCAATTCCATGTGCGCCTCGTTTAGCGAATCGTGGGGTGACAGCTCCCATTTTGGTCAGCACGTGTTGATGCGTATTCGCTGTCCGAAGGGTGCCAAGGCGACGCCTTCGTTTGCCAGTGGCAATCATAATTCCGAGAAGGAGGTCACGACCCTGCCCGGCGCTCGCTTCGTCGTTGTAAGCACTAAAAAAGGCATCCCTGGCAATCCCAACGGGGTAATGGTGGACTGTGTAATGCTGCCACCTCACGAAGGCTACGTGTCGAGTCTTAAGCAGCTCGAGGCGCTTGGTAAATCTATAATGCTGTTCTTCAGGAGAATGTTCGCATGACAGAGAATCGGATAGACACCGTTCCGGATTCGTTCGCTGGCGCCTTTGGCGACAAATATCTTGGCAGCCCGGATCTTGTGCAGCGCCTGACCTCGGAGTTCCTTGTCGGCTTTGAGGCTTTGCTGCGTCGTCGCAGTGATGATGAAATGACGGCCGAAGATTTCAAGGATAAATTCTCCGAAATGGTCCGGCATTATTCTGATATCTTCTCTGGCCGTGACCGCGGCTACACGATCATCAAGGGCTACCATGACCAGACGCTCAAGTACAAACTGATGGCGGATCTGGGGGAGTTCTGGCGCAAGAATCGGGCGCGCTGGAACGATGACTCGGTGTGCACGCTGTTCGAATGGGCGGCGGTTATGTACGCCAACGATTTGAAGACGGCGGACGACGACGAGGTGTTGCTTGGGATAATGTTCCGGCCTACGCAGGAATATTTCGTGAAGGTTCTGTTGGGCATCGAGGCGAGGTCTGGTCAGTGATAATTCTGCGTAAATCGCACAACAAAGGCTTTACCCGCAAGGACGGTGTCGTTGTTGCTCCTTTCGACGATAAGCGTGTTGCAAAACCGAACCCTGCCAAAGCTAAGCAGGTTGCTCTGTTGTCTGCTCCCCGTGACCGTGAAGAAGATGATGAACATGCCTACTACGGGGAGTACTCGAAGCAGGGCGGTCTGTTCGGCGTCAATCCAAAATTCGGAAAACCTGCCAAGTCGTACCCTAAAGCCATTGATCACCCTGCTCTGGGGGACGACGGCAAGAAGTTCAAGATTTTTGAGCCTGAGAAGGGCACGCACGCTGACTCGTGGGTAGACCCTGAAGCGGTGGCGATCTTCGCCGTCGGCGACACTAACCAGCTCCCCGATGAGCTGTTCGGCGTGCAGCTAATTCCGTGGATTGACCATCCGGAGGGCGACGATTGGGATTATGTCGAAGGGCAGATGGATGATCTGTTCGAGCCTGCCATCAACGTGCCCATGGGCAAGAAGGCCGCCTCTGGGGTTGTTATCCAAGAGGAGGACGGCAGGATCTGGGTGGTGTCTCCTACCAACCATTTTGGGGGCTACAAGAATGTGTTCCCCAAGGGCAAGGCGGAGGAGGAGTTGTCCCTGCAGGCCAATGCCATCAAGGAGGCATTCGAGGAGTCTGGGCTCAAGGTCGAAATTACCGGGCTGATTGGCGACTTCGAGCGAACGACGACGGTGGCGCGCATGTATTCGGCTCGCCGGGTGGGCGGTTCGCCTGCGGCTGTGGGCTGGGAGTCTCAGGCGGTCAAATTGGCTCCTAAATCCCATTTGGCAAGGCTTCTGGACTCTTTAGCCGATGACGAAATAATCAGAAAAATATCGCAATAGGTAATTAAATTAGCATATCTAATGCTAATATCTTGGCTCTTTTAAAAAGGAGCCTTTTTATGTGGATAATGTTCAATGACGGCTTTCTCAGTGTCGTCGATAAGTCTCAAATCCCCGACCATTTGGTCGTTCGCTCGCGCGTCAAAGCGCATATTCTCACCGTGTTCCCTGATGCCAAGGTGCGCGCTACCCCTAATGCCGACTACCAATTCCGGGCGGATATCAATCGTCAGGTGGTGGCTGTCGCTATTGCCAATCGAATTCAGAACATCGACTACGATAATTTCAAAAACTCGATTTCCAATAACAAGCTGCATGATGCCTGCTCTCGGGTCTGGAGCGTGATGTTCTCCCTGGTGGAACCGGTGCGAAAAAAGATGACCGGTCGTAATAACGGTGCCGGTCGGCAGAGGGAGTTCGACAGTCGGTATTGGCCTAAGTACTGAATCCCGCCGCCTGTCGTGACGCCATAATGGCTTAATTGAAAATTTCACTCGAAATTCTGGGGATCTGAAATGGGGAATCCAACCGATAAAATTCCGGTTATTAAGCAGCTGATTGGGGAGTTAACTGGCAAGGTGTTCAAGCCTGCCATCGCCGCTGTGGAGCTGTCTGGGTTCACCGAGACCCACCTGCTGGCAAAGGCTCATGTGGACGCCTACACGCGCAAGGACGGCGTTACTATCAATGCCCATGACACCAAGGTGCAGGCAGCTCAGGAGAGGCCTGCGGCTCCTGTGGATGACGCTCCGAAGGCGGCGAAACCTGCCGATAAACCTGCTCCTAAGCCTGCCGAGAAACCCGCTGCAAAGCCCGCCGGGATGTTTGCACAGGCCGATCACTTGAAGAAATTTGCCTCTACGTTCCAATCTGATCAGTCTAACAACGACCGCGAAAAAATCGAGCTGGCTCATGAAGCCATGAAGGACGGCGACAAAGAAGCGCTGAAACGCCACATCGGCAGCGCTGATACTTACCAGCGCGAGGAAATTCTTAATCATATCCATCCTGATCATTGGGATGAGCTGGGCGCTCCGGCAATTGATAAACCAAAGCAGGTCGCCAAACATGAGCGTCGTTTCGGCAAGCCAGCAGCTTCCAAGGCCTTTGAGCCCAAAGAGGTTAAATCCAATAACGAGGATTGGGGTTTCCATGGGGAGGCGGTCAGTGCGAGTCTTCGCAAGCAGCTGGGTGGCGACTACGAGCCCGGTGCTGCCGGTGAAAAGCACTACAAAGTTGCCAATGAGCACGCGGTGAAGAAGTTCTCTGAAACCGCAAACCATCTGGTGCAGCAGGGGCATTTCGACGACCACGACCATGCGCGTGATTTTCTGGACTCCCGCGATGGCCGTCACCTGCATGATGCGATGGGCGAGAATAATATGGACTCGGACTCGTCAAATGTTAAGTGGCTACCCAAGGCTGTCAAATCTTTCAACGGCGCCAAGCAGTAATCCACATCGTCTCTCAAAAAATGCGCGACAGTGCTCGGGATGAAGAATGCACTTTCCAGATTGTTGGGATCTGCAGGAACGACCCGGCCACTGTCGTGCTTTGCCATTTGCCGGATGAATCCCACGGCATGGGCATTAAAGCGGACGACCTGAGCGCGGCTTATGGCTGCCATCATTGCCACCAAGTTGTTGACCGCGCTGTACGCTCGCAGGAGCTTGAATCGCACCGGGACGAGTATCTTCGCAGGGCTATGGTGCGAACGTGGCGCAGAATGGTTGAGAAGGGGATTATTAAAATTGCCGGGGTGAAGCTATGAGCTGTTGCGTGTGCATTACTGTCGAGCTTTCCAAGCTGGTACTCAAACCGGGCGACGCGCTTATTCTCAAATTGCCACCCCGCATGTCAGCTTCCGAGGTAGGCCGCTCAGTGGACTGTGCACGAGCGGCTCTTGGCTCCAATATTCCTATCCTTGTCATGCCTTCGGACGTTGAGGTTTCGGTTCTCGAGCCGGGGCAGTCTGTCTCCTCGCCATATTCGCTTTCTGCCTGCAGCGCTCTGAGCAGTAGCGTGCCTTCTTGATAGCCGCGCAACCGTATGTCGGCGCACCGATTTGATAATAGGACTCACCATTGAGAGCTCCGTGGTGATGGAGATTGAGCAGTGGATACTCAAGTATTTAGGACAGGATTGCGGGTTGGTCAATGTGGATGCGCAGAAAGTCTGCGGAAGGTGGCACGGTATTGCTGCTGGTGAAGGGAATAAATTGGATTATCAAGTGGTTAGGTGGGGAGGGGGCAGATTACGATAAACACGCTATCTCAATCGAACGTGCGTGCACGGATTATGCCTGCCGTAGTTCCCGGAAAGAGCTGCAAGGGCTGTCTTTTCGCAAGAAGTTGGCATAGACTCCCGTCAAAGGCAAGGCAGGATGCGTACGTTCACACTATACAAATGTTAGATGGTTGAACACAAAGGAGAAATGTCATGCAAGAAACAATGTTTGGTAACGGAATGTGGCCATTTGGCCCGTTAATGATGTTTGTGATGGTGGTAGTAGTGATCTTGCCGTTCTGGTTTATTTTCTCTAACTGGCTACTCGAAATGGTTAAGTCTGCTCATGGTGGTGCCACTCGTAAATGTGCTCCTGCTGTATTTCCTTGCCTTCTCTCAGTGGCCGAGCCAAGGAAATACGAACAAATAGAAGAAAATCCGGCGCAAAGCGGGATGTTAATCACACCATCACCACCTAACAATTCATTCAAGTCGAAGGCGCGTCTCGTCTCGGCTTAACTCAAGCGTTAGGCACATGAAATATCGAGGATGCCTGAATGAAGGACCTGAAATTAACCGTAAAACATCTGTCAGACGCCCTAGAAAATAATGAGTTTATTTTTCATTATCAGCCGGTACTCTCATTAAGGACGGGCAAGATTGATGGGGCCGAGGCTCTTATCCGATGGAAGAAAGATAATGGCGAGCTTATTCCACCCGGGGACTTCATACCTTATGCCGAAGAGACGGGCTTTATAACCGAGATAACAAAAGCCATGATACCCCGTTTTTTTGAGGATCAAAAAAAGATATTTCAGGCGGACAATACGATAGTTTCGTCGTTCAACATATCCGCCAAAGACCTAAGTGACGATGGATTCATTCCCACATTTTTTAAGCTTATTGAGGCTTCTGGGATCGAGCGTTCTAAAATAAAAATCGAATTAACCGAGAGCTCTGCCTTGTCTCTTAGCACTACAGGCTTACAACAAATAGCCGAACTGAAAGCAAATAATATTGGACTTGCGATTGATGATTTTGGTACGGGGTACGCTTTGTTTGACCAACTAAGGAATTTGCCATTTACGACCCTAAAAATAGACATCAGCGTTACGAGTAATGCGATGGCCACGCCTGATGGCCTTTCAATTCTGGATTACTGCATTAAACTCGCGCACCAACTCAATATGGACTCTATTGCAGAGGGGGTGGAAAACCCAGACATCATAGGATATTTAATGGGTATCGGGTGCGCGCATGTTCAGGGTTATTACATCAGTAAGCCACTAGCGCTTTCATCTTTTATCGAATTTATAAATAAAAAACATGTTTGGAGTGTTTTTTTTCATGGCAAAATTTACGAGGCGATGGTTGACTATATCGAGTGGGTTCGGAAAGTTCATTCTTCCCTATATATGTCAAACGCTAATGTTAGGATTGTGTCGTTTGAAGCAATAAACGAGCCAGCGGGAAAATTTTTACTTGAGATTACAAATAGTGTCGATATTGAAATGTATGATGAACTATATACGCTATACAAAGAAAGTTTTGAATTTGCCAAGATTATGCTAAATGCAAAAAGCGTCGGAGACCAAATTCTCATCGACAAACACTTGCCGGAATTTTTTGAATTAAGTAGCGCGGTCAATGTGTTATTTCAAAAAGCATATTCTATGGAGTGCCAACTTGGGCTCGTGCGGCAATTTTCCTTTCGCGATTCAACGGATGGGGAACCGGTGCAATGTTATTAATATTTAGAAGTTATGAGCACATGGCAGACAAGAGGGGAGTATGGCCTATTCAGGTAGCAGAAGGTCTCTAACCCTCAGCCCCCAAAACACCCTGCATGCGACGACCTATTCCGTTCCTTAGCGACCAAAGTATGTTGTCATGCCTTTAGCTTTCGCAAAGCCACGCCAAAAAAACCTCGATGCCAGAACACGAGCGTTAACCCTTTAAACGGGGATCTAGTGCAAAAAGGTCCCCTGTGGGTCATGCCGACCTGTCAGTACGTCATGCGGGGGTGTCAACTTTGCCTGTCGCTGGTTGTCAGTCGTGACACCACAATTAAACCCATGGCGCGACTCACCTCTGATCAATGGAATTCAATTAAAACCGTTTGGGAATATTCCCCGGACGAGCCCACTTATTCCGACTCCGCGCAAAAAGCCTCCGAAAAACATGGCTTTATGGTTCCCTCCCGTCAATCAATTGCCAAGAAAGCCAAGACCGATCATTGGCAGCGCAAGGCCTCCCTTGCTGGAATCAATCAGGCCGCTCATCGAATGGCTGATAAAATGGTTGACTCGGATGGTTCAAAAGTTGACGGCAAAGTTGACGCCGAATCCGCCCAAAAAGAGCAATCCGAGAGGTCTGAGTCCGAGCGCAAGCGTGCGGAGGTGCGTGCGCGTCACCGGAGTGAATGGCAGCAGGTGGCGGCGCTTCGGCAGGAGGCTTTGTTTGAACGGAAGGCTGACCCGGCTGGTGCTTATGCAAAGCTGCGCTCTGCCAAGGTGGCGGCCGAGATTACGACGCTGCAGCAGGCGGGGGAGTGTAGGGCGTGGGGGCTGGATGAGTTGCTGGACCCGGCGCGCTTGCGTGGCTTGTCTGATGATCAGTTGGAGAGGCTCGCCAAGGGGCAGCCTATCTGATGAGTCTGTGCTCTCGCCTAGTTCGTTGCGTCCGTCGCTGGCATTGCGCTGATTGTGGGACTCGGGTCACGGGTGTGCGCTGATGGCTGCCCGTCCTAGTCCTGCATTGATGGCCGCGGCTGAGATTGAGCTGCGTCGCCGTCGTAAGGTCGCAATCGAGCTGCCTCCCGTGGTTGTCATCCCGGGGGATATGAGCTTTACGCAGTGGTGCGAGAAGCTGGGCGAGGACGGCATGAAGGTGGACGGTGGTGCGTTCACTCTGAAAAACCGACCGGCCATGCGCTTCCTGTATGACCTGATACCAACCAACCCGCCGGATGCTTTCAATAAAATCCTCGTGCTGCAGAAGTGCGCGCAGGTGGGCTTTACCGTGCTGGAAATGCTGGCCTGTATTTACATGGCGCTCAAGTGGCCGCCGGGGATGTACCTGCCCTATATGACGCTGGCCCGTATTAAATCCGACAAGCGGTTTATGCCTATTGTTCGAACGGTGCCTGTCGCCTATAACATGCTGTCGCGCGTGGCGACATGCGCTGATGCGTAGAAGCCAGCGGCATAGACGACGTGGTCTAGGTTGAGTCGGCTGAGCAAGAAATACCTGCCGCCATGTAGGGTAGTCCGCCCACTTCCGGCGGCGCGATTTTTACGTCAAGACCTTTGGCAGGAGCCGTATGCAGTAGTGCTGCAAGTACGGATCTGTGCGGGGGGCCAGGTGACTGGCGTCCCTACTGCGACCCATTGTGCAATCGATGATCAATACTGATACGGCCAATATCGCATCGACTGTGGCGCAAATCAAAGCGTTGGTGCGCGCTGGGAAATTATTCGTGGAAATGAGCTGATGCCATAAGTAAACAGCCAAATCCTTACTGAATAACACCGACGGATTACAGTTACTCGATAAGTCTTTGATAAAGTATGTCGCTTCGAACGGGTTCTTCAGGCGGCTGAATCAATACACTCTCCCGGCTTGCCCGTTCCGCAGCAAGGGCGTCCAGATACTTGTTCCGCTCAAGCAAAATCAAAGCTGAAATTTCATTTTGTAATGCCAGCAAAGCATTGACCTCAGGCACCATCCTTGATACCTCAAGTTGCTGTGCTTGTATTGACTCCATTTCATTAATAACCTGTTCAACGCTCGAGGTGTTTTCACGTCGCAGAGTCCCGATAATGGAGTTCACATTGTCGGAATGTGAGGTTAATCCGGCATTCATTAACTGTTCTGATTGAAGCATCGCAGCCTGCATTTCAAGGCCTGCCGCTGAAATCATCTCCATTTGAGTTTCGGATTGCATCGCCAACTGCTCCATCGAATTGCTGAGCGAGGTTATCGAAAGATTAATTTGCTCGAAAGTCACTAGACCGCTATTGACCTCGGCCAACCGCCTAGCCAGCGAAACTGAAAGAGCATTCATATTATTGACCTGCTTGGAATAGTTAAACCCGGCTGTCAATACCAGCACCAAACTAACCAGCACGACTCCAACGCTTGACGCAAGAGCTATCTGTACAATTTTGTTTTTTTGAACAAGGAGTTTATCGTAACGCTTTACACTGGTATCAATAGTGTTTATTTGCTGTTTTAAATCAGTAGTGATTCTTTCACATTTTGTGATCAGTCCGGTCATAACTTCGGACATGGTAACTACGCTTGGAACAAGTACTTTCAAGTAGGAGTCAATTTCTACGAGATCGATATGGTTGACATCTGGCTGTTGCGGTACGGCTGTATCTTCAACAGCAGTCTGCATGTTTACATTCTTGCTTTCGATGGCGGGCTCTCCGATTGTGGGCTCAATCTTTCCGTCATTACGGACGTCGTATTGTTCCTTGTCTACCATTATCTAATCCTCATTCTTGCCATGTCGGCTATCCAGATCTTTAATCACTTTTTTAAGCGAAGAAATTCTGAAGCTAATATCTTCTAAAAAAACATGATCAGGTTGTAGTACAGTGACAATAGTGTTTCTAATTCGTATTTCATTACTGTCTGCTTTGAGTTCAATCGGAGCAGGTTTTTTTAAACGTGCTTTTGACGTAATTTTCCCAGTGGTGTCTTTTGGTTCATTAGCAGGTGCTGTTGATTTTGGCGCCTTTTGCGTGGCTTTAAATTTACCGTCGCGATTAAAGACTTCTGATTCGATCGCCATTTTTAAACCTCGGCAGCCTGCGCTACAGGCTGAAAAAAAAGAACTCTTAATTAACATAGTTAATCGGAGTTTGTGATGTATTTCTTTAGCCTAAATTGAAAAATTGTCTACGGAAACTAACGTGGTTCCACTTCATCAGGCGCGGCGTTTTACACATAAATACACCTAATTGCCACTATTGCCAAGTCATCGATAGCTGTATATATTTACGGGGCATCCATTTAGCTCCACAGGTGTCAAAATCGCCAAATGGATACACCCGAGGCAACCCCGATAGGCGGTACAGACTACCCAACGACTTGGGTTCAGTTTCTTGATTGGTTTCACTCTGAGCAGGCGTGCCGGGATTACTTGGAGAAGCTGCGATGGGGTAATGGTCTGATTTGCCCAATGTGCGGGGTGATAACCAAGGTTATGCGGATGAGTTGCGGCAGATTGATTTGCCTGGCGTGCAGACAGCAGACGACGGCAACTGCGGGAACTATTTTCGAGAAAACGCGCACCGAGCTTTGCGTCTGGTTCGCCGCCATTTGGTACATCATCAGTCAACAGCATGGTGTCGGCTACAGCGGGTGCTTGAGCGATGCTGTATAGGCTGCGCTTGGCAATGGGGCGTCCTGACAGGGAATTGCTACACGGAGAGGTTGAAGTCGATGGAACCTACCTGGCGTTCACAGACAAGCTGAATCCAATCAGTGCTGTTGGCCGCACGAGCAATACAACAAAGGTTCTGGTTGTCATTGCCGTTGAAATACTGCACCCCAAAGGCTTTGGTAGAATTCGGATTCGTCAAATTGAATGAAGCGATTATGAGAAATTGATGCCCTTCATCAAGGCATCGCTGAGTTCCGGTCCTGGGGCGCTCATCCACAGCGATGGGTCACATGCCTATACAGGGCCTCGAAGAAAGTGGATACAAACACCGTCGAACGGTTCACCTTGACTCAGACACGCCCGCCCACGAGTCAATGCCAGGCGTTGGCCTTGGTGGTGGCATTGTCCATCTTGGCCCCCACAAAAACGGTCATGCGTTCGACAAGCGTGCCGACCGATGAGCGGTTGCCTGCGCCTTTTATTAGGAATGGCCCGGGATGACTCTGGAGGGCGGAGATGGGTGCTCTGCATGTCCTATATCTGGATGTGGCGGTCGGTGTCGCGAGTGTGAGGTTTGCGCGTAATTCGTTGCGGCGACCAGAGCAAACTTAGCTGATGTCGGACGACCTTGAACAAGGTCGCCGTCGCTGGTGCGTTTGATCTCGTTGCTGATCGCCCTAGCAAAACAAAAAAGGCGTTTAGCAATGGAACGGATGGAGAGCAGGACATCGCGCATGGTCATGACGACTGCGCGCTCCTGGGTGGTGTGATGGCTATGGATTTTTAGCATGGCAGCACCTCACAGCAGAAGGTGCTGCATTTGGTTTTCTAGAACACCAATCAAAAAAATTATTGAAGAGACTCTACGATATGCGATCAATTCTTTATGCGGGCAGTATTTTTGTACTGATATTTGCGCAACTTTTTGTGCCAGACGCCTATGCACAAGAGGCTAATTTTGAAGCCGGGCTGGCGGCTAAGAATCGTGGCCATTATGCGACAGCTATTCGTGCCTGGATGCCGCTGGCACAACAGGGGGTTGCGCCAGCTCAGAATAATATCGGTCATATGTACGAGGAGGGGCTGGGTGTACCACAAGATTATCTTGAAGCGATGCGTTTTTATCGCCTGGCAGCCAGTTCCGGTCTGGCAGAGGCTCAACAGAATATCGGGCTGCTTTATTACTATGGTCATGGTGTCACAAAAAACGTAAGAGAGGCAGTGCGCTGGTTCCGGCAGGCAGCCAATCAGTCATTGCCTGACGCTGAGTACATGCTGGGGTTGGTATACCAGCAAGGTGATGGTTATGAGCAGGATTACGCAGAGGCGCGCAAATGGTTTTTGCTGGCAGCCCGGCGTGGTTATGCCGCCGCGCAGTTTATGTACGCTTTCATGTTGCAGGCGGGGGAGGGTGCTGATAGTGATTCCTACAACGCATATTTGTGGAGCAAAATTGCGGAGTTGAACGGCATGGCTGATGCCGTGGATATCTATTCTATTGCCGGTCTGTTACTGAATAATCGTCAGATAGAGCAAATCGAGACACTGGCGCTTTCTTGTTTTGAGTCATCCTACACAGAGTGTCCCAGCTAGCTTTGGTCAATAGACTGATGTTAATCGTTGGAGATAATAATTTCGATTCGTCTGTTTTGTGCCCGGCCGGTAGCAGATCCATTGTCTGCAATGGATCTGGTGTCAGCAAAGCCTGCGATGGTTACCCTGCCCGCAGTTACCAGATTTCTGCTGAGCAGGTAGTCTGCAATGGCCGCTGAACGTGCCGCCGATAGATCCCAATTGTTCCGATAACGACTGCCAAAGCCGATCGGCACATTATCAGTATGCCCCTCAATTGAAATTTTCCCTCTAGTGCCTTCTATCGAAGAACCGACACTGTCCAGTAGACTGTAGAAGTCAGGTTTGAGTTGAGCCTGACCACTGTCAAAGGTACCTTGCTCGGCCAATCTAATGATAATCGTGTCACCCGCTCGTTCCACTTCAGCCAAACCCTGCTGGATCTGCTGCGAGAGATTTGCACGAATCATTTGATACTGATCCTCCCGCTGTGATGGCTGATCAGCCTCGTTGCGCCCTGGTGCACCAGCGCCAAGTGAGTTTTGAATCAATGGGTTAGCGCTGTGATCGGTAACCTGAACAGCCACTTGCGTTTGTGCCTGCGTTTCCGCAATAGTGGCAAAGATTTCCAGCAATTCGTTATCAATCTGACCCGAGGCTTGTCCTTCTTGTGAAGATTGGCTTGTATCTTTGGAATAAGACTCCAGCAGGTTAACGGTCAGTTGGTTTTCAATAATGCTAACACTTACCTGCCCTTCAGCGATCTGGTCCGCAAGTGCTCGGTCCAAAATTTCCAGTGCAGCATTGGTGGTCTCGTCAGCAACGCCCACATCGGTGCTTAGTTGGGGGTCTTCTGGCTGAGGATCATCCGTGCGGTGCTCCTCAATAGTGTTCAATGGGGTTGGATCGACTTGTGCACGAATGTACTGTGTAGCGACGATATTCCTCGCTGTCGGAGGCTCAATCACTGGGATAACAGTCTGCACGCCGAATGCCATTTTCATTGAGCCACTGACATTTTTGAATTTCGGTACATTTACATGTGCAAACGACAGAATTAATACGAAAAAGGCCATTAGCAGCGTGGCCATGTCTG
>Ga0209390_10003270_pt1 | contig 26574 bp, 48 predicted proteins | sample BON01_FD_187212 | JGI IMG/M metagenome (GOLD analysis project Ga0209390, IMG submission 187212) | Freshwater microbial communities from Lake Bonney liftoff mats and glacier meltwater in Antarctica - BON-01 (SPAdes) (version 2) | ecosystem: Environmental > Aquatic > Freshwater > Ice > Glacier...
TATCGACAGCTGTCTGAATAACACCGAACTGATCTGTAAATGTCGCTGTGCTTGCTCGTGCTGAAACGATACGCGGGTCTACTGTTTCGCTGTTACGAAAGTCAACCGTAAGAGATGGTCGCACATTTGGGAAATTGTTTTTGATGCTCATGGTTTAATCCTCTTGGGTAACTAGACCAAGCGCAAGCAATGCGTCGATCACATCTTGAACGGTGGGCGTTGTCAATGGAACAATGGGGCGCAAACTAAGTTGCACGGCTGGCAAGTCCTGAAACGCCAAGCTACCTAGAAACTGATTCAACGGTATCTGGTTGGGGTCTGTGCCTACGTCGGACTGCACGACAACGGGCTGGCCGTCCTCAGTGAAGGTAGTGGGGTCAAATGTACCCCCGGTGATTATAGGCGTTACCAGTGTTGGTGATGTGCCAAATACCAAGGCACCCGTGCCCGTCTCGTCCGTTACCGCCGCCGCAATCTGCGCAGAGGTTGCCACTAAAGTGTTGTTAGTAAGATTGATGGTCTTATTGGTCAGCGTCGCAGTAGCCGAATTCTTTGTGGCATCACTGGTGTTGTCCACATTACCTAAGCCCACGTCACCCTTTACAATGCCGGTGGGTGTAGTTATAGCGGGACTCGTAAGCGTTTTGTTTGTCAGCGTCTGTGTGTCTGATGTACCAACCACCACCCCACTTGGGATAACCTTTTGAGCCGCCGCGCCGTCAATGTTGCCACTGCCGTTGGACAATACAAAAGAACTTGCCGCAATGCCTGACAGCGTGTTGTTGTCCGCTGAGATTGTTTTATTCGTCAACGTCGCAGTAGCCGCGTTCTTTGTGGCATCACTGGTGTTGTCCACATTACCTAAGCCCACATCTCCCTTTACAATGCCTGTAGGGGTAGTAATGACTGGACTAGTAAGCGTTTTGTTAGTGAGCGTCTGCGCTGAATCCGTATCCACCAACGTCTTGCTAGCAGGAATCGTCGTGCCGTTCAGTACGGTGGTAGAGCTGCTCGCAAGCGTGGTAAACGCGCCGGTAGACGCTGTAGTGGCGCCAATCGTTGTGTTGTCAATCGTGCCGCCGTCAATATCGACCGTGGAAAAGAACTCGGTCGCCGCCAACACGTTTGTGCCATTGCTATATACAGCGGCTACCTTCCCATTAGGGATCGTCACGCCCGTGCCCGCAGCCGTCTTAATCGTTGCCGCAAAACCACCGGCAACACCGTTTCGTACAATGTAAATCTTCGTTGAATCAGGGCAGATAACTGTGGCCGCAGCGCCAGGCGCACCAGAAAGCTCTAAGATCGCCGCGCGGGACTCGGAAGTCAGGCCGTCGGCCGTGGTCAGTGTATGGCTCGCCCCTGCCCAAGTGTTGATGGTCGCGAGACCCGCAATGGCTTCTTCCACCATTGCTGTGATATTCTGGTTAACAACGTCGCCCCATGTGCCGGCGAGTTCGCCCGTGGCCGGGAGCGCGAGTTTTAAAATGGAAGTGTATGAAGTAGCCATGCTTTGAATTCCTTTAAATTACGGTAATGTAGTCACAACCGGCTGCCAGACAACTGTTTGCGAGTCATCCACCACAACCCAATCCGTGGTTTCGGAATCATCCACTTCTTCCCACAAGAATCGCGCCGTCAGGGGGTCAGTTACCGTTACGTTTTCCCCTATAGTAGCCGAAAACACTGAAGCAGAGACAGTGTTTTCTTCTGCAGCTCGCACTAGTTCAATAATGGACGCCACAAAGTCTGTTTGAGGGGTCGCGCTCTCTGCGCCTGTGGCAGATTCTGCCACCAAGGACAAAAAGTCCACAAGGCTAGAAGTGCTGTCCCCCGCAGTGGAAGACTCGGAAAGGCTGGGGTTAAAGATGCTAGCCGCAACGACCTTGGCGCTCGCCCCAGTGGCGTTCTCAGCAACAGCAGTGACAAAGGTTTGGGCGCCCGACGACGCGTCGGTTAACGTGGCGGTTTCAGAAACAGCCCGTTCGTAGGCAGACATGCCCCAAGCGGCCTGCCCCCAAGTGCCTGAGCTCCAGCCGCCTTCAGCCATCATTAGGCTCCAGCTACTAGCTCATTCTCCGCGAACCAGCGTTTTTGTGCCACGCCTTCTGCATCGACCCACTCAATTTCGTAGAAGAAATCACCGTCGGAGTTCATGTGAAGCGCCAACACCGGACCGCTAGGGATCACCCTGTTGACTTGTACAACTTCACCTTTTTTAAATTTCGTGGCCATTTGGAGACTCCCTTAATTACGCAGCGTTTAGACTGAACTCGTACTTTACGTTAAGTGTATCGCCTGATGCGACACTGCGGTCCCCTGGCGCGGCAAAGTCCGACGCGGAGAACAGAATCCCCGTTGTACCGCCTTTGGTGCTCTCGTTGATCAAAAACGCACCGCCAACAACCGCTGTGGCGTTAATATTAAACTGCGCAGGCGATCCACTGTTGTCAATAACTGAAGGGTCCGCGGTGGTTGCCGTGCCAAAAGTTGCAATAGGCCGTGTTGCGTTGCTGTAGGGTGTGATTTCCGTCCAACCGGCGTGCGAAGCCGGCGTGTCACCAGCTGCGGGGTCGTTTGTCGCGCTTGCGCCATACAACCCGATGTACCATGTGGCAGTGTAGCCGGCGCCTTTAAAATACTGCGCGTTCATGTCCTGCAAGCCACCGTTAACCACTAGGTTGTGCTTTTGGTCTTCCCACTTCAAATTGCCTTCTTTGTCAACGCACTGAATGGTAAATACGCCGCCTGCGGAAACCTTGTCTTTTGCTTCCAACGTGCTCGTCAATTGGCTTGCCACAGCGTCGGTAGATCTTGCTTTAGTAACTAACATTTTTAACTCCTTACGCGAGGCGTAAAATTGCCGATGTGTTGTTCGCCGGAGGAAACTGGACGACAAACGACGAAGATGAGACCTTGTTAGACCCAAAGTCTAGAACAAAAACAGCCGGATTTCCAGTGTCTTCCTTGTAGACCAAAGCGCCACGCGCGGTCAATACCGCGTTCCAAGTCACGTTGTCAAAGCTCACAAAAGACACGCCACTGGAACTTGCAACCACTGGGGTCAGCGCAATACCGCCGGCCGTGTAGCCCGCCGCCACAACCTCATTGGCTGTGGTGTAAGCAGTGGTTGAAGCGTTCAGTGTTGCGTCCGCTGTGTACAAAGCAATCTTGAATACATCCGTGGTGCCTACTTTAAAGTCAAACAAGCCCTCAAGAAGCTCTGTCTTGAACGTGTCGCAAATCTGGTTTCCTGAAAAAGCCATGGTCGTCTACCTTATGGTCCAGGGGATACGGACTGAAGCGGCAAACGAATCATGCCGTCTCTGTACTCGTCCCGACGGCGACGACCTTGTTGCTCAATGCCAATACCTTGAATCGCCTGCTTATATGATTGCTCAAAGTACGCCATCATCTCTGCTGGGCCCTTGGTGTAGCTGTACGCTTGGACAATGCACCCGTACATCAACGCCTCAGGAATGTTCTCACTAATCCAAGTGGTGGGGTTGCCGGCCGAGATGGCAGTGGGCTTGTAAATGTAGCCCAGCTCTGCGGCATAGTTGAGGTCAGGCGTGGGTGCCACGTAGAACGTGTTCTGGTCCCACACCGAGTAGTATTTAGGGATTCCTGTGACGCTGCCGTCCGCCCAGTACTCTTTCATAAAGGACGTGTCTCTGAATTCCAAGAAGATTTGGTTGCCGTCACCGTCTGTCACCATCAAATAACGATGGGTTAAGATATCTGTGGGCGTGGACAAAAACTTGTTGGTTGGCGTTAAATTGCCTGTAACTTCCTTCTTAAACACGTCTAGATCCACTTCACGCAAGATGCGGTTTTCCGTCATCAAGATAAAAGTGTCAATCACAGGCGCGGTCAAGACATTGCCGTCTACGTCCGTGTAATTTCGGATGTTGGTTACAAGTTCGTCGTAAGTCATGTTGTTACCACCGTCACTTGTCCAAGCTGGAGTTGAAGTACCAAGGCATTATCCACTGTAGCGGGCCGCATGTCATTTGTTCCGGTTGCACTCCCAACGCTCTGGAAAAGGCTATCACCGGGAGCGCCCACATAAACAGTGAGGGGCTCTGCGCGGTCAGGGCGAGGCTGGTTAAGTGCCACGGCGTCTGCCACAAATCTAAGAGGCTCGAGTTGAGGCTCCTTTGGTTCGTAGTCGTCGGGGCATACCTTAAATCCACGCCAGTTTTTCCGTAAGACGTTAAAAGGGTACTGCTGACCACAGTAGTCACAAATTCCTAACGCAAACTTTCCTGTGGCGTAAGCCATTTTAGTACCCTACGTCAGGAACAGCGAAGAAGCTCGCCGTATCCCTGTCTTCCGCCGCCGCACGCGCAAACTCCTCCTCGTACAACTGCTTCAAGGGCCCAACGCGCTCAGGTGCGAACTTCAGCGACAGGTAATAAGACAATCCGGCGACCATGCACGGCAAAAACCTAAAGTTCACGTCCGTGGTGTTCGTGTAGTCCCCCGCATCCTGAATACGACGAATGCGGTAGTAGATTAGATTATAAGCCTTATCAGCCGCAGGGTATAAATAAACCTTCGGCACGTTCGTGCGTTCAACATAGAACTGCGCAGGACGCGCTTGTGTCGTCTTGTCAGGAACGTTCAAATACTCGGAACGACTGATGCGGTCAATGCTAATGTCAATCGCGGGCGTGGTGCTTGGATCGCGGATGACCGCCGTTAACACGTTGACCGTGTCTAAAGGTAATGCAAGTACACTGTTACCCTGGACAATAGGCAAAATAGCCTGCTCAATCGTCCACAAATTCAACCCACGGTTTGCCCAATCCAAGAACAAGATGTTCAACGACCGACGCGCCGTTTTTAGCTGGTTACCACTAGTCATGCGCATGCCCAGACGCTCGTATGCCTCCTCTACAAGGTCATCGATGTCTAAGTCAAACGCAGTCGTTCCAGAGGTTGTCATTTTTTGGTGTCACTATAGAGGTTGTCAAAGGTCACCGTTGGGTCCATGTACGTATCGTCCTGCTCAGCGCAGTGAATCCACTGGCTAGGCTTGAAATCAGGCGCACCCTTGCCTGTTTCCCAGAACGCAGGGCTTGTTACTCTCACCCGATTGTTGGGTAAGGCCACAATGTTCCCTGTCCACTTGCCCGCATCCGTCAAAACCAATACATGGCTTTGCTTGTGCTGCGCGGGGCAGTCCGCCACTTCGCTTTCGGCATAATCCACCGTAAACATGTAACGACCTGTGTAAAACTCCCCACCGATCTTGCACAACCACGGACTAGGCGACGTGCGGTCAAACTTAATCACAGAGTGGTGATGCGACGGACAATCCCATGGTTGAACAGCGTGAGTGGGCATGCGCTCTGGCCACTCCTCCAACGGGATGTCCCCCACCAATGCTGTGATAGGCATACGTGCCCACATTGCACCACCATGAACGTTCTCAGAGTCATCCGCGTTGCTTTCACAACCCGTGAACACCAACTGAAAACTCAAACAGCGGTCAGGCATCGTAGTAACAGCAATAGCAAGGGCATGCACATACTCACCTTGGTACTTCTGGTGCATGTGTGTAAACTCTTTGCGAACCCAGCACTTAAAATACGGGATATTGCTGTTTAAATACGCCATTATTTACCTGACTTCTTCTTCTTCATCGCACCACCAGCAGCAGCGCCCTTTGATTTCATGGCGGCACCGCCTGCGGCGTAACCTTTTGTTGCCATTCCACCAGCAGCGTAACCTTTACTTGCCATGCCGCCTTTTGCCAACATAACAGGACCAGTAGTTTTGCTGGTTTCCTTCATCATTTTGTTTTTGGGGCCTTTTTCAGCCGCACCGCCGCCTTTAGTTGCAGCACCCATTCCACGTTGAGCCATGATACTTACCTCTTTTTAGCTGTTTTAGCTGATTGAACAAACGCCTTTTTGGTCGGCGCTCCTTTACTACCTGGTTTACGCATTTTTTCACCAGAACCCGCCTTAATACGCTCTTTTTTTGCATTAATGTTGGAATATAATCCATGCTTAGACATTTTTAGCACCTTTTTCAATCATCAATCTGTCTATCTTAAGTTCTAGACGGTCAAATCTGTCAATAAGCTGTTGCATGTCTGCTCGAAATTCTTGCCGAGTAATGTGATCCCGCGCTACTTCTTCACGCGTGCGGTTCAAAAGTGTTCCCAGACGGGAAATCTCGTTGAATTTATCCCGCATAATATAAGCCAACACGCCAAAGAGGATGGTTAGCACTATGTTCCACACTGTCATTTCCATCGCTTAACACTTCCATCGTTTACGTGCTTGTCTCAATCGGCTATCTGGATCCTTTGCCGCTTCAGGAAACTGCTTCATCTGGCCTTCTGAACGTGCGCAGTAGGATTTACGGCGCTTGGCTTGAGCCGGTGAAGGTTTGTCTTCCGTCACGGCCGTCTTCAGCTTACTGCCGGGATTGGCTTTGCGGTAGGCTTTTACACCCTTTTCCGACATACCTGCTCCTGTTTTTGTCGGGCGAAAATTTCCAGACTTAACAGAGGTTTTTATGCCCATCCCTTTTGAGGTAGCCATGGCTTACGCGGCAGCGCCGCCCTCGAACATTAAAGTAACACTGGTAACTTGAACATCTGCCACGTCCACGAACACACCGGCATCAAATAAGAAGCCTTGTTCAGGGATATGGAGGTCATAGCCGCCCGCGGCTGCGGGGGTGGTAATTGTAACTAGAGCAGCGGCTGCACCCGTTGTGCCATTCTTCAACGAAAACGAAGAGGCAGTGCCCGTGCATGTGAAATAAAGGCCCCTGACTCGGGTGCGGCCAGAAATAGCGGCACCGTCAGCGATCTTTGTGACTGCGAGGATATTGCTTGCGCTCATCATTAGCTCCTTGTAGGTTCAAATCCCCGCCGAAGCGGGGGAGCTAATTAAGTAGCAGCGATTGCTGTGCCAGCAGGAGAAACCCAAATTGTGCCATTACCAACAGCGATGCAAGGTGCGCCGGCAAGACCGTTCGACACATAAATGATTTGACCTGCGGGCTTTGCACCCAACGCATTTGCGCTTGTAACCGTGTATGTCGGAAGAGTGACCGCGCCAACAAGAGTACCAACAAACCCAGCGGTTGAGGTGACTGGTCCGGAGAAGGTAGTTGAAGCCATTAGAATTCCTTTGTAAATGCAGTACTTCGTCCTATAGTCTCTGCATCGTCCGCTGGGGCGGTCTATAGGACTGGGGTTCCCCAGTGTTATTGTATTTATACTCTGTTTTTCAGCACGAAGCAACTAAAATAGGTTACAACAAGTGACCGGTTGAACAGGATGGCGCGAATGAAATTTACGATTAAACATGCCGACACACGTATCCCCGAAAACCGCACTATCCTTATGTATCTACAATCCAAATGCCTTCCATCGGATGTGCCAATGGAAGTCGAACATGGTCACTGGTGGGTTGTGTATGCAGAAGAAGATAAGCCGGTGGGGTTTGCTGGACTAACGCGCTCAGCTCAGTGGTCAAACGCGGGCTACATGTGTCGTGCGGGGGTGTTACCGGCCTACCAAGGTCATGGCCTTCAAAAGCGCTTAATACAGGTTAGGGTACGTAAGTCACGTATACTAAATTGGCAGTGGCTTGTAACTGACACGACACAAAATCCCGCTAGTTCAAACAGTTTGATCGCCATGGGTTTTAAGTTATACGAGCCGTCGATACCGTGGGGCTTTAAAAATAGCTTATACTGGCGCTTGGATCTCAGTAAAGGCCGTAGCAATGCCGTACGTAGACCCCGAAGTAAAAAAGCAAAAGCATAAAGAGTACTCGCGCCGCCACTACGAAAAAGACAGGGGAGCAAACCTTGCCCGTATCCGCGCCAATAAACGTAGATACCGAAAACGTTGGGCTGATTTTAAAGCCACGCTCAAGTGCATCAATTGTGGGTTCAATCACCCCGCAGCGCTAGACTTCCACCACGTCATCAAAGACCCCGACAACGAAAAGATCTACGAACTACTGCGCAGGGATTCTTACGCACGGGTCATGGAAGAGATTAAAAAGTGTGTTGTGCTATGCGCAAACTGCCACCGTGTTCATCATTACGACGAGCACCAAGTCAAGCTCGCCAAACGCCGTAAAAAGAAATCAAGCAGATTGGACTGAGATACAAGTTACCTCAAAAGTGACTACTCGCGGGTCAATACCCAGCAACTGAGATATCCCGACTAGCTGCTCTTCGCACCCCGCTTGACTATACGTAGACGTGCCTTGCATAAAGCCGCACTGCTGGACCAGACATAAAAACACAATCGGTATCCACACCATCACTGCCTCCATAATCAGCTTTTAATGTAATGCTAGGAAGCCGTTCGTGCAATCTTTTTAATGTTCCTTAGGTATAAACCTCGTTAACAATACACCAATGACACAATACGCTAGACTTGTAGTCGACATAGGAAAAACCCCCGCTTTTGGCGGGGGCTGGACTTGCTAAGTGCTTGATTCTAAAGAATTAAGCGCCTGGCGATCCAAAAATACCTCTAACGTCGCTGAAACCAAACACATAGCGCTCGCGTGCCTTGTAGCGCACGTTGCCGGTCTCAAAATCACCCTCAAAAGCAGTCTTGATGGCGATACGTTGGAACATCTTCATGCCGTTAGGCGCGTCAGTCTTGATGAAGAACGCGTCTGGATCGGTCAAGTAGTGGTTCACTGTGTAACCCTGAGGAACCATGCCCATGTTGCGGATGGCATTGATGTCGTTGTCTGCTGTACCAACACGCAGCGTGGACTTCAAGATGCGATCAGCGGTGAACTGAAGCTCTTTAGGGATAATCAACTTCAAGCCTTGAACCGAGATCTTCAAGCCACGCTCATCGGTGAACGCAGCAATGTCAATCAAGGCCTGCTCAAGCGCGGTCTCGCTCAGGTCAGCAGCAACAGCTAGCTCGTTGCGCAGGTTAGGGCCGCCCAGTGTTGGGTGGTCATCTGCACAGAGAGGCTTGCCGTCACCACCTAGTGAGGTTGTGAACGCGCCGTTTAACACCGAAGCAGCTTTAATCTGCTTGGTGGTTGCCATCGAACGAGCCAAAGCCTTGGTGTAACGAGCTGCCAAACGGTCATAGAGGTTGTCCTCAATGGCTTCTTCGGTCAGCGCAAACGCCAGTGCAACGGTTTCGTGGGTATAGCGAGCGGTGTAAGCCTCTTGTGCTTGGTCGTATGCAACGCCAGCACCTTCGGTCTTAACAGCGGCCTCACCAAAACCCGAGAGCATCACTTCTTCTTCGAATGCACGGTCAGAGCTCTCTACGTCGTAGATTTCTGCGTGCTCGTTCTCGTAGCCCTTGTACTCCAGTCCAAACAAAGCGTTAAGACCTGGCTCGAGTTCTTTTACTAACTGGGAACGTGAAATAGCCATGATTAGGCTCCTTGTCCAGCGACACCGGCACTACCGTACAAGTGTTCGTTAATCTTAACCACAACCACAACGTTGTTGGCGCCTGCTTCATTGGCTGGGGTGCTTAAAAAGCCAACAATTTTGACGTTCAACGCAGCGGTTTTGGCGACGGTTGAGGAGTCGAGCTCCATGGCGGAAACACCCGAAACAGTGTTACCTGAACCAACGGTTACGTCAGCGTTCTTGCCAATGTCGGCCTGAACAACGTCTTCGTCTGCTTGGATGGTAAACAACTGGTTTGGATCGTCAACCACGTCAGCAATAATCTTGCCTTGTGTAATGTTGACTGAGCCAGGGTAGTAGTTGCTAAACGTTGGCTTGCCGGTGGTGGGGTCAACGTAGTTACAACCGTTGAACACGCCAACTGCTGCCGTATGGGTAGCGGGGGCGAATTGAACCAAGTAGCCGTCATAAACGGTGACGAGGTCGCCTTGGAAAATTGCTCCGGACTGATTATCCGCAATTTCGTAACCATACTGCTTTTGCCCACCAGTGGCGGACAGGTTACCCATTGGGCGTAGACCGAAGGCTTTGTCGATATTAGCCATTTGTCATTCCTTAAGAGGTTACTTTTCGGACCCTACGTCGCGAAAAGAGACTTGTGATTGTCGTTGTGGATTATTGATACGCATGGTCGAATGGGAATTCGACTTCATCATTTCATTGTCCACGGACTGAAGTTGGTCATGGGTGCGAGATGCGTAATACGCGTTTCGCTCGTTAGCTGTCTCCTCGGGTATCTTCGCTAGCAACAAGCCTCCCACGCTGAGTACACCAGCATGTCGGCCGTCTTCCACGCTTGGAGACTTGAACTCAGGGTGATCTTCGGCACGCACTAATTCGTAGCCTTCACGAAGTTTTGACGAGACGTTAATACGATCCTCCTGACCACCTGCTTCCGCACGGATCCAACGATGTTTAAACCCAGGAGGCGCTTGCGGCGCATCCAATCGTGAGGGAGGAGTCCATGGTTTACGCCGCGCAGTGCTGTCACGAGATGAATCGTCACGAGAACCGCGAGTAAGTTTTGGCAAGTTTGTGTCGCTCATGGTACTACTCCTTTACGTATTTGGCGTATTCCTCTAGCGGAACACCCAATCTTTTTGCAATCGCAACCTGGCTCGGTGAGAGCTTGACGGTGCGGCGTGCTCTATTAACTCCAGATGATCTGGCGGCAGGCGCAACCGTTTGCACGGGTCGGTTGGCACTGTTACTAGATGATGCGCCACCAGAAAACTTATGTGGAAAAGATGCAGTCATCCTACGATCTAGCTCATCATAATACTCATCGGACGTGGGGTCAAACTTTTCGTCACGAACAAGCTGAATATGTATCCCTTGTGCCGCATGTGTCATGGGCACGTCCTTCCCAAACCAATCATTACGATCAGCCCAATCCTCAGCCTTAGCGTCTGGTTCCACGCGCCGAGCAGTCGCTTGTTGCGCATAAGCTTGTTGCTGCTGCGCGTAGGCTTGCTGCTGTGCGGCTTGGTTCGCTTGCCCTTGACGGTAGTTTTCCGTCTCCACCATACGGCGTTGATCATAGTGAGCCGAGGTCAGTCGTTCTTGAGCCTCGGTCTCTGTGTCAATATCCCCTTCTTCTCGGGCTTTGCGGATGATCTGCTTTAGTGTTGCGATCTCTGTCTGCAAACGACCTTGTGTGGCCACAACGCGTTCTTGGTCCGTGCGCTTGAACCGATCTTCAAGCTGCGCGGCTTTCTGTTGCACGTTACGGGCGTAGGCAATGGCTGCCTCTTCACGGCGCTGTGTCTCGCGTAAGCGAGCCGTCAGCTTGTCAATGCGCTTTTGTACCTTGCCACTATAAGAGTCAAGCTCCTCTTCTTGCTGAGATTGCGTGGTAGATGCCGCCTGCTCTACACCTTCTTCGCTGACCTCAACGGTTGTTTCAGCCTCGTCGGCTCCAACATCATATTCAAGTTCTTCGTTCGCCATGTCCTACTCCTTAAGCAATATGCAAGACGTCTTCGGGGTCACTTACGAGCCCTAAGATTTCGTCATCGTTTAACAATCGAATTTCGCCACCATAAATAGCGATCCGCGCACCCGCATAGCGACCAAAGATAATCCAGTCGCCTTCCTTGCACCACGGTCCTGAGGGGAACTTATCTTTATCAGCATAAGCAAGACTACCCATCTTTAGCACATACCCACAAGTGGTAGCGAGTTGTGTGCGCTTCTGGGTTTCTTCCGCTAGGATAATGCCACCCTTGCTTTTTAGCGTACCGCGATAGGGTAGGATAGCAATACGCCAACCCGTGGGGCGCGGTATGCGGGTAACAACGTCTGGGTTCAAGCTTTCAGGCTCAAACTTGCCGCTGTCATCGTAGGCGTCAAGCAAGGAAGGTTGCGCGTTCTCCTTCGCTGTTTGCCACTTACGCTCGAGTTCTGTCATGGGTGCCTCAACTACCTGTTCCATTGGAACATCTCCTCTCAGGTTAAAAATCTTTTTGGGATTCCTTGATCAGCTGCTTGACCATGTCTTCCATCATTTTTAAGCCTTCGAGACGTCCCATCATGAACCGGTATCGCTCCATATTGGCGATAGTACCGTTGAGCACGATGTTTTCGGAGTCGGCCTGTAGGCGTCGAATCTCCTTGAGCACTGCCTCTGCAAATTCCAGCATGGTTAGTTTCCATGTAAAAGCAGACGGATAACCCCGTCTGAAGGCTTAATAAACTTCTAGCAAATACGGGTTGCTTTTTTGGTGCGCACGCGACCTTGACCGCGGGCCGTGACCATACCACCTTTTTTAAAGCCCGTGACCGACAGATCTTTGGCCGCTTCTTCAGCTTTTTTCATTTGCTTTTCTTCTTCAATGTCCGCCATCATGTCCTCTTTGGACAATGAATCACGGACATTCTTTTTGTCACCAGAAGTCTTTTTTGGTGAAACCATGTTACGCAGTCGATCAAGAACCGTAGGCTTTTCCTGCTCCTTCTTTTTCTCAGCCGCTGCTTTCTCACGGTCACGAACCCGTTGCGCGGTCAACTGCGCGCGCTCACTTGGGGTCATCTCGCTTTCCTTCTTTACCATCTTGCTTGTTGCCATGTTAGTTCCTTAGTAAATTTTAACAGGGGTGTTGCCGTCACGCTTTTTAACCGTGCGCACAACGCCTGATCTTGTCTTGGCCGACTTACGTGGAGCCGCCACCTTTTGCTTAATACTCTCGGTGGTGTTCTTAACTGGGCTAGGTTTTCTATTGCGCATTATTGTTTCCTTGCATATTGTCTTTGAGCACTTCAACTCGCTCACGGCCGACTTGTGCACGCAACTGGGCGATGTTCTCTTGTGAGTCAATCCGCGCTTGTGCGTTCTGCTGGTCTTGTTGAAGCTTCTGTGCATCCAACTGTAGCTTGGCTTGATCGACTTGTGAGTCTGTTTGTTGCTCTTGCGCACGGAGCTCAAGTTCCTTTTCCTTCAAGGCAACCACTGGATCTGCTTCGCCACCTGCGCCACCGGCTAACTGGTTCTGCATGTCGCGGACCTGTTGCAGGTATTGCGCAATCAGGAGAGCTATCATGCCCTCGCGCTGAATGTCGGAGATCATGCTTCGAGGATCCGAGCCGTACTGGCGGAACAACTCTGCCGCCACGTCCTCTTCTGCTTTCAAGCGAATGTGAGACAAGATGTGCTTTTGCAGTGTCGTGGCCGCTAGTGGGTTGTTGCCAATCAATGGGCTCAAGCCCGCCATCAGGTGAGCCGCGATGTGCGCATCATGTTGTTGACCCGCAAAGGCCTTGAGATCCATGCCGTCCAAAACGTCCGCATTTTCTGTGGCAGGATCCTTGGGCATTTGTGAGTTCTGAGGACGCAAGATGCCGTCAATGTCTCGAACGTTTAGCGCCGCATAAACACGGTAATACGCTTCGTACATGTTGTGCATCTGAGGCGCGGATTGCGCCAACTGCAACTGTGTCTGTGCAAGCAAAAGGCGTTGCGCAGTCGAGAAGATATTGGGATCCGCAACCGGTAGCACCGCCACCATGTTGTTGAAGTCCTGACGCTTGATCGAGCGACTCGCGCCTGGTACATCGTACGGATACTCGTCAGGCAGATACTCGCCAAAACCTTGGGCAAGCATCTTGAATTCTAGTGACTGTGAGTAGTGCAAACGCTTGTGAATGGCAGACATCACCATTGAGCCGCGCTCAAGCAAAGCAATGGTTGTGCCCACGGCGGCCTGCTGATTGCCGTCACCAACTTGCATGTCCGCGATGCTTGCCAAACGGTTACCCGCTTGGACAGTGAAACCCATCAACTGGAACAAGACTTGGCTAGGTTCCTTGTAAGGCATTGGCATGAGTGAGGCAGAAAGCTCCGCGCCCCCCGCGTCAATGTCTCGCCATTCGCCAGGCTGGATAGGCTTGTCATCGTCCGCGATCCGAGCGCCTTTGGCCTTGAAACCTGCCGGTAGATTTGATAAAGTACCGGCATCTAGCAACTGTCGAAGCGCGGCGGTAGCCGTCTTGGACAAGCCACCAATCAAGTGCACAAAGCCTAAGCCATAAGCACCCAAGCCCTCGATTAGCACATAGTGCACAAAGTACTCACGGCGACGCTTAAGCTCGTCTTCCTCTTTCCAATTGCGACGAACACCAACCACACGCCCCGAGGACTCATCAAGCGTAACCACATAAGGCAACTTAATGCCCGTGGGCTCACCGCTATTGTCCAAGTCCTCAAAGCCAGGCAGGTCTAGGTCTACAATAAACTCAAGCAGGAAGATCTCTTCCGCATCGCCCGACATTGACATGCCGACTGCGCGGTCAATGGCGTCTTGAATCTGGTCCGAGGGCCGCGATCCGTCTTGAGCCTGAATGTCCAAGTCCAAATACTCTCCCGCAAATACCCTTTTCAGGTACTCGTTGGAATCCATTGGTAAGCGGTGCGTGATCCGTGGGCATTGGCTCATGACGCTTGAGCCGTGGTAAGGAATATATACGTCATCGGCTAGACAGAGCTTGCTGACCATACGGTCTAGTTGGCTGTCAAAGTACACCTTCTTAAATATTGAGCCACCGTAGCCAAGATAAAACAAGGCCTGATCCATCTCTGGCGTGTACTCTTGCATCACGTTGGTGATTTGGTAATTCATGAAGTCTTGCACACGCGCAGCTTGTTGCGTCTTGTCCAAGGTTTCCTTGCCCACCACTTGCGTTCTGACGGGGCCACCAGAGGGCATGAGTTCCTTCATGGCCTGAGACTGAAACTGCACAATCGCCTCGGTCAGCATGGGATGTACCACGCCCGCCGCACCACGGAACGGCTTGGTACGCTCGTCAATCTTCAGCCCCAAGAGGTCTAGCCCCTTGGCATACATCTGCTCCCAATCGGCACGCGAAGACTGATCCGCTTCAAACAACTGTAATAAGTTGTCCCCAATACCACCCAAGTCTGACGGATCAAGGACCTCGGCCAAGTTGGCGTAAAACGGCACATCGGCCTCGTCTTCCCCAATCTCAATGACCGCACTGCCATCGTCTTCCAAGATGATTTCTATGCCCGGCATATCGGACATGTCTTCCTGTTCTATCTCAATTGAGACTTCCGGTAAGGAGTTCAGTGCCTTATCAATCGACATATTCTTGCCTTGGTAAATGGTTCACGCGGCTTTAACCGCCCTGGTCAGCAGGTGCGTATCGCCCCAGACCTAGCGCACGGTCACGTTCGTCTGCGGTTCCAGTGAAGGTGGCTAGCATGGACCCCTCACCGCCTACGTCCTGTTGCCATGTAACTGTGTTACTCGCCTCGGCTTCTGGGGGAGCGGGCGTACGGTTTCCTGTGTCTAAACCAAACCGAGAGAATAAGTCATCCGCGCGCATTTGAGCGTATTGCGCGGCAGCGGACTCTGACGCTGCTTTTGCGTCGGCATCTGCTTTTGCTTTAGCGTCCGCATCTGCTCGGGCCTTTTCGTCCGCCTTTTGTTTTGTTTCGGCTTGTTGACGTAATACTTCTGCCAATCGGTCCGCTTCCACTTTATTTAAACGAATGCGTTCTGCTTCTTCCGCCTCTAGTCTTTCGGCTTCTTGCGCAATAGACTGTTGGCGTTCTTGTTCGGCTAGGGCGGCTTGGCGTTGTTGCTCTGCCAGTATACCCGCTTGGACACGCGCTTCTTCTTCCGCTGCCTGTTGGGCTAGCAACGCGGCGGCCTCTTGCTCCCTGCGTTGACGCTCCTCTGCTGTGATCACATTTGGAACTGATGTTGAAGTGGTCGCAACAGTAGGGATTTGGGATGGTGCTACGGGTTGTGTCTGTACCGGAGGTGCCATGGGTTGTGTTTGTACCGGAGGTGCCATGGGTTGTGTTTGTACCGGAGGGACTACGGGTTGTGTTTGTACCGGAGGTGCCATGGGTTGTGTTTGTACCGGAGGGGCTACGGGTTGTGTTTGTACCGGAGGTGTCATGGGCTGGTTCGGGAACACAGGCACGTCAGGAATATTCGCGCCACCACCAGGTAAGGTCGTGGCATCCATCGGACGATAAGCAGAAGTTGACTCCACCATCGCAGGCGCTTCACGAGCGGGTTGCGTATATTGGCCACCCATAATGCTAGGCGCTGTCCAATCATACACACTCTGTTCCATGCCACCATATGCCGGCGCTTCAATATGAAACATCGGCACAATCGGGTTGCGCTGCGTAAACGGAGCGGTCGCGCCAAACGACGGGTCTTGATACTGATAATCAAAACTCGACAACTCTTGCAGCGAGGGCAACGGCCCAACCGCGCCACCTTGAGCCATGCGTAATGCGCCCATCATACGACTCGCTTGGCCTTGCCGTGCTGGCATGGCAGGAGCCGTGGGCCGCGATCCACGCATCTGGGCAAGCATGTCGGCTTGCGCTTGTTGTGCCTGTTCTTGTTGCATCAACCGTGCAAAGCGTTGTCGAGCGGTCGAGTTCATGTGCGTTCCCGTGGTTCCTGTTTATAGCCGATTGTAACCATCAATAGTACTCCGGCACAACATCTTCTATCTGCTCAGGGTCGTCTTCATCCGATAACAACGCAATAAAGTTGCCTTGCCGAAAGCGCATTAAAGCCATTGTGGTCGAGTCTACCATATCATCGTGATCCCCGTTGGGAAAAGCAGCACACTCCTCCACCAACTCCTCCGCCCACGCCGTGTCGGGTGCCCACACCAATCCACTCTCCAAAATAGGGGACACCGCGTTTGCTCGCGAGACCTTGTCCGTGCCCGTGCGCCGCCCTCCAGGAGTATAAGTCGTCACCGGAATACCGAGCCTGCGCATTTCCTGCTGCAAGGACACACCCGTTGCCTTGGCCTCAATTAACACATTGTCAGGATTCCAGTACTTGTACTCGTCTAACGCCACCCGCTTTAACTCAGGGAAGTCCCACCGACCACGCCTCACGGCCAACAAGATAATGTTCGCGCCCTCGTCCATTGACGGGAAGAACACACCCCACGTCGTGATGACAGAAAAGTCCGCCGTCTCCTTTTTCGAGTACGCCGTGTCGTACGATTGAATAATGTAATCCACCGAGGGCGGCGAGTCCTGATCCCAGCGCTGCCACCACTCCCGCTTTAAGATCGCCCCCTCGTCATTGGTCGGCTGCTGCTGGTACATCGCGTTCCACTTCTGCACGGACAACGATGCGCGGACCGCTTCTAATTCCTCAAGCTTCCAGTACTCCGGCCACAAGGGCTTGCCTGACGGCATGATGGCAGGAAACTCAATGACCTCCCACTTGTCCGCATTGTGGCTCGTCTGCGCCTTGATCAGGCGTGCCGTCAGGTCTCGTGTTCCCCATCGTGTCATTACCAAAATTATAGATCCGCCTGGCTGCAAACGAGTCCGAGGTCCACTTTGATACCAGTCCCACGCGTTCTCTAAAGCAAGATCGCTCATCGCATCAATTTCGTTGTGAGGGTCGTCAATGATCAACAAGTCCGCACCACGACCAGTCATTCCACCTCCCACACCGACAGCAAAGTAACTCCCACCCTTGCTCGTGTCCCACCGACCAGCAGCTTTGGAATCAGCCTTTAGTTTGACAGCAGGAAACAACTCCTCGTACTTCTCCGTGTCCATCAGGTCACGTACCTTGCGTCCAAACTTCACCGCTAACTCAGCCGTGTGTGTCGCTTCAATGACCTGGAGCCGCGGATCACGGCCCATGAGAAACGATGGCAGCAAAAAGGACGCAAACTCCGACTTTGTATGCCGAGGAGGCATGTTAACAATCAAACGCTTCAGGGTGCCGTTGGCAATACGATCAAACGCGTCAGCCATCTTCTTGTGGTGCGCACCAAGGATCGCCTCCGGCCACATGTACTTCACGTAGCTTAAGAACGAACCACGGGCCGCGTCCTGCGCCTGAAGTTGCGAGAGCCGCAGCTCAAGCTTTAACCGCTCACTTTCAACGTCTTCCGGCTCACGGACCATGCTAGGAGTGCCTATTTGGTTTGAGATTTATAAATTTTCCTGGGGATATTGCTTTATACAACAAAGGGGTGTGTTTCGGCAAGCCCGACCTTCATTTACTTCTAGCTTCTCACATACTGTGTGAAATCGGGCATAAACCCCGGCACGCGCGCAAGGGGGGCCATTTTAGGGATAGACTATTGATAATCCGTTATCGATAGTTAAAGCCCATAGGTACCCTGACGGGTACCCATTGCCCGCGGGCCGCGGTTCTCGGACCGCGGTTCTTGATTGTTTCACGTTTCACGTGGAACGTGGTCCGCGGTCCGTGGTGCTTGGTTCGTGGTTCATTGTCCCTGACTATCGATGCCTGGCTCGCGATAGGGTAACGCTATCCGCTATCGATGCCTGGCTCGCGATAGGCTTGGTCTATGGATCGCGGATCGTGGAACATTGCCCACGGATCGCGAATTGTTTCACGTGAAACACGGCCCACGGATCGCGAATTGTTTCACGTGAAACACTGGCCACGGCCCACGGTTCGCGAATTGTTTCACGTGGAACACTGGCCACGGCTCACGGCTCACAGCTCACGGCTCACAGCTCACGATTGTTTCACGTGGAACATTGCCCACGGATCACGGCCCACGGATCACGATTGTTTCACGTGAAACACTGACCACGGATCACGGCCCACGAATCACGCACCACGGGAAAAGAGGCACGCAGCCAGGGCAACGGACCGCGGGCCTGGTTTATATGAATGCATCAACATGATAGTGATCATGTTCAGTACTTTACATAACGCGGCAACTGGTTACGTTATGTAAAGTAATTGTAACAACTATGATACTTCTCGCAGCAATAGAAAAATATAATGATTAGTTGGATGCTAGCGGTGTTTTTTGTGTTACTATGTAGTTGTACTTACTTGATTCACTATATATAGAGAGAAATAAAATGAAATACAAGCATATCTTTTTACGCACGGGTTACGTTGTTGCAGTGTTTTATCGCAGAGACAAAGACATAGAGCAAAGCCGGCTTTTTGTCTGCAATAAATATGACTCTGTAAGAGTCGAATTAGCATGATTACACGCATCTAAACCCCCCCCCCCCCCCCCCCCCCCCGCTACCAGGTAGCGGGTAAATATACAGAGAGAAACTAAAATGAAAGAGATCAAAATCACACAATCTAATTCAAAAAAGATTGAAGAAGCTTTGCGCGAAGTCAATTTGAAATCTACAGCGCATACGTATACAAGCTTTGATCAAATCGAAGCGCTCGTCCAAGACGCCGAAAGCCGATTGATCAACCTACTCGGCTCAAAAAAGCATTTTCCTGGCGCGATATTTGATGCGACTAGTGGCGCGACCGTGCCGAATTCGTACACATATTCACGTGACGCTACATGTGTCACTTTGACGCGCAAAAATACTGGCTGGTTTTTAACCGATGCGGTTTCTACAATTATATATAAGCAGGGGGGCAAAAAAACACTGAGATTGACAGCTGCTCAAGACACTATCGCATGTGAAAAAATGCGTACGAATTATCGCCTTCAGTCGCTATCCGCGTAGACATTCTACGACTCGCGTCAATCATGACGCGAGTAAACATAAAGTGAGAAAAAATGATTAAATTATCTGTTACATCAAAATTGGACGGGATACGTTCATGGTCACTCAATGCATTAGACACTTGCCCTGGCAGCATTGCCAGCCCTGGTGTACTTGTTGATGCATGTAAGGGTTGTTATGCGACCACGGGCAACTATCGTTTTAAAAACGTGAAGGCACCACGTGATCACAATAAACTAGACTGGCAGCGAATCGATTGGACTGATGACATGGTGCAAGCGTTGGATTCTGATCGCTATTTTCGCTGGTTCGATTCCGGTGACGTTTACACTTTAGCATTGGCAGAAAAAATACTTGAAGTTATGGTACGTACGCCTTGGATAAAGCATTGGTTGCCTACACGTATGCATAAATTCCCGAAGTTTCGCCAAGTTTTTACAGCCATGCAAGCCTTGAAAAACGTGGCTTTGCGGTTTTCTTCCGATAGTGTGACAGGACAATATACAAAAGGGTTGCATGGTTCGGTGATCGTGCCAGTGGCCGAAGACGTTAAACGTGGTATGACGTTATGCGAAGCTTATGCAAACGATGGCAAGTGTTCGGGGTGTCGCGCATGCTATGACAAAAAAACCAAAGTAATCGCCTATCCCGCTCATGGTAGATCAATGGCGAAAGTGATTAGAATAATCAAGGCAGCATAACAAGGAGAAAAGAAATGTTAGATTACCGCGTAAAAATTACAGTAACACGCACGCACTACGTGACACTTAGCGCGCACAATGAAGATTATTTAGACGATGATGTGGTCGATGCTGTCGAGCGACTAGGTTATGACACACACAAAGTAGACTTCGAGCATGAGATCGAGGACGTTTTTTTAGGGGAGGACTAAGCCATGACAACCGCAAAAACGAACGACCAGAGCGAAGAGCTTTTGATTTTAGCGGTCTATGCCGGCATGCTCAGGCATGCGTGCCAAGCTGCCTTGGACCTTTTACAGGACCCAGACGCAGATCATTTTGACGCTAATAAGATCGAGCGTTTATTAATCAAAGCACTGGAGAGCGAATAATGTATTACTTAGCAGAATACTACACACACCGATTCGGGACTTTTCAAGCGATAGCAGACACGCGAGCAGATGCTATGGCGCTCCTAAAGGAAGGGTTAAAAATTCATGCACAAGAGTACGCGTTGCATGATTGGGTAGACGTGGACAATATAGACGTCAAGGCGTTTCGATTTGACACGGTATTGAGGGACAGTCTAAGCATAATCAAGGTCCCGCAAGGGCTTTTATATGCTTAAGCGTGTTATTTGGGACACGGTCGCGGTCGCGCTTGGCGTGACTGCGTTTTTACTAGCGTTGTTTATTTAAAGGTGAAATCATGCACTATTTAAGACTGACAGCCGAAGGGCTTGAGCGGTTTACCAAAATCATTTTGGGAATGGGCCCAAGTGATGAACCGCATACCCATTTTGATGTGGACTGCTATAAACAGGAAGCCGAAAACATTGCGACTCATGCTTTCCATGCGGGCAAACCGGCAACCCTGGTTATTTTTGACCCTGCTTACGTAGACGGTGACGAAGTCGACTTGCCACGCGAATGGTTCGAGGGGGCGCAAGATGCCTGATAAATCAATGTTACAGACAATCAAGCGCCTAGTGCTATTCATACTTGCTCAAGCGGCAATGGGTGCCGTGTTCAAAGACAAGAACAAACGCAAACGCTAACCGATAAACCCCTACAGCGGCCAATAATGGCCGCTTTTTTTGGTTAGTTGATAGGCAAGGTCCGACCAGTCAATCGCGGTCAATGTGTAAGACGCGACAGGCTCGAGCTTTACTCCGTGCTCGACCAGATCAAGCGTCTGGTGGTTACTGTACAGGCGCAGCGTGGCCGGTTGCTTGGCCGTAATACTTGGGTGGTACTCCACCAAGATGAACGTAGGACAGCCTGCGGTCGCGTGTTTAACGTGGTAACTAATCTGGTGTGGGGACAGATTCACCTTCAAGCCCTTCGTCACCACTTTCAATTCGACCATTAGGAACTTCAAATTTAAAGCTACCAAAAGATCCGGCGTCCCCAAATTCACCCGCGACTCGATCCGCGTCAATATCGCCTGAGTTAAATTCCGCTTGATCCTCTGGTAAAGCTTCGCTTCCGGTGTCATTTTCAATTGTCCTTACATCAATATCTTCAATAGTACCTTGGGCGCCGCCATATATCTTTTTGATCTCTTCAAGCTTGCGCATAACTTCTTCTTTGCTCATGCTGTCAATCGTGCCATGCCTGATCTCTTTGCGGTCAATATAGATGCTGCCCAAAGCTTGCCCTCTGCGGTACTCCGCGGTCACAGCAGCACCATAATTTCCCGCTTCCAATGCCTTATCTCTGATATCCATCAGGTCGCGCATGTGCCGCTCATAGGTCGTGCCGTACTTTTCTGCCACTTCCCGCCTGAATTCCTTGATAGCGGCCACTACGTGGGGATTTTTGACAGGGTTCGTCAGTGTATTGGCCACACGCACCGCCATGTTCTCCTGATACCCTGCCCGTAATGCCGCTTCGCGTGGTGTGACGTGACCAGAACCCGCGACGAGTTCTTGTACAAAAGTCCACTCTCGACTGGTCAAGCTTCGCTTCTGGTCTTTCAAGGGACCCACGTCAGTGGCTAGCCGCTCTTCCATCCGTGGGGAGTACAGTGGGCTTTCCAGTGTCGGATCGTTCTTCAAGGCCTTGGGCTGCCGTCCCCGAGTACGGCCTGATGTCGGACCCATTAAGCGATCCTCCGAGCAACCCAGACAGAATAGTTCGTGGGCATCGGTCGAACAGTAAAGACCCTCGTTGGATACCTACGCTTAAAGCTTTTGAGTGCATTCCTGACTTTAGTCGCCTGCGCGGCACTATAGACTAAGAAGTAATCATTCACAATTAACGCCTTGAACGGGTAGCGTGAGCGTCCGTTCTTTTCCGCAGGCATCGTATGCCCGCGACTGGCGATCCCCGTCCCTTCCACGGGCTTATCAAAATGTCTTGGCATAACAGTCTCCTTGATTTGACGTAATAGACACCCGTAACGGGCGTAAGCACCGCTACAAGCCTAAATACTACCCTAAAAAGCACCACTAGTCAAGAAAACACCACCAATCCAAGCCCAATCCCCCTCAAATTAGGGCAAACATTACGGCAAAAAAACAGAGACGTAATGGCGCGCGTCACGTCAAACCCAGACAAACCGTTAAAAGCCTCGAAACACACCACTAAGAGCAACACTAAGGGTGCTTACGGCACATTACGTCAAAAAAAATAAACGGGAAGGCAAAACATTACGTCAAACTTTATAAGGGGTGTGTTACATACAATATTAAATATTTCTTAGGAAAAAAGCCGCGCGCGTACCCCGTAAACTAGATACTTTTATTACGTCATTACGTTACACCAAATCTGACGTAATAAGTACCCACTTGAAGAACCGCATGGATAAAGGCTCATTACGGCATTACACTATAGGGGTGTTACGGACGTGTTTTTTTTCGTTTTGTTTTTTTGTATGTAACACACCCCTTACTAGATTCAACGTAATGCTGTTTTTCGATTCAACGTAATATGCCGTAATAAGTACCCACTACAAAGCAGAAAAAAACCTGTTGTATTATATTGCGCAACAGTGCTACTATTGCCCTGTAGCGTTTTACACAGTACTTATCACTTACTTTTTGTACCAAACCAAAATACTGGAGAAAGATCATGACACACTTTAAACAACCCTGTCCCGTGAGCCGTGAAGCGCGACTCACTCCCTTTGGCTCTCGAACCTTGCTCCGAGACGCTTCTTACCATCTGTCTGACGCGGAGGTTGCGCGACTGATTGCTGTCTTGTCGCCTGACGTTTGCGTGACGGATGAGGGTCCGACTGTTTTTCTGTCTGCCCGCCAGGTGGTGTCAGGTGGCGACACGGCTTTTTATCTTGACTACGATGCTGCTGACGAGGTGGAGCCCGACCCTGATCCCCACAGCTATGCTGACCACCCTGACTTTTCCCTGTAAACCGACACAACTGGAGATTGACATGCCAAAGCCTGTTTTCAAACCCAAGCAGCCAAGTGTCCCTTCTGCCCCAAAATCCCACCAAAAGCCCGTACAGCCCACTGGTGAGGTTTTCACCCCAAACACTAAGAAGGATGCCCCAAAATCCTTCGCCTCTCCTACACCCCTCAGACCCCCTCCTGACCCCTACGAGGTTGTCACCCAAGATCTCGTGACGTTGCACGTCCGTGTGCCGTTGTTCGTGAAGCGTGAAGCGCGGTCCGCGGCCCGTGAGTCGGGCGTGACGCTCTCGGCATACGTGCGTGCTGCTTTGATGCAGTCTCTGTCTCAGCCTGTCGCCCCCACCACTGCCGCTGCCCCTGAGAAGCGCGTAGGGGCTCTAGGACGCGTTTATCAGCGTCTGGTCGTGTGGTTTGCTGGGGTAAGGTTCTGATGGGGTAAGGTTCTGATGGGGTAAGGTTCTGATAGGGTAAGGTTCTGATAGGCAAAGTAGGCTTGAATGCCTACTTGGCTCAATGCCCGTGAGCCGTGGTCCGTGGACCGCGATCCGGTCTGTTTATTTCTAGGATCTCGCCCTCTTCGATGCCCTCAACGTTCAAGAGTTCGTCCTCTTGCAAGACGGGTCCGATGAAGGCGAGCTGTGATCCGTCCTTCTTAGTCAGATAAATCAACTGTAGGCGGTCGCCGGCTTCTGGTTCAAGAAGCCTGATGGCGCCGTCTAAGTGCGTGCCGAAGAGGAAGCGTCCGTTGTTGTCATTTAGCGTGTTCATGTTGAGATAATACCCCAACGAGCTTCTCGATGTAATGACCGGCTTTCTTGGCCTCTTGTAGTGCTTGGTCTTTCGTGCCCAGACGCATGATGTACTTTAGCGCCCCGCCTCGGTAGTAGCCGATCTGCTGCTCGAGCGGCCAAGTGTCGACCACGGCCCACGGTTGGACACCCATTTGCTTATAGTGCTGTCCACCCTCTTGTCGGTCGTTTGCGTCAAGGCGAGCCTTGAGCAGGTCGCCCAGGGTCTTGGGCTGTTGGTGGCTATTCTTTACCACCCGTGCGCGTAACTCACCGCCTAGCATATCTACGTCATCCATACATGCCTCCATTTATTTATCTGCGCCATCTGGTATGGCGTTATCAATCCAAAAATTTATCCTGTCTATTTCTTTCTGTAGAGCATCGCGCATACTTACAAAAACCGGTACGGAGCTTTCCCCTATAACTCCCCCGGGTACACATATCAACTCGTGTCCGTCGAACACTTCGTATATCAAGCTAGCAAGTGTAGTTTTATATGTAATCCTATCGTCACCTCCGGTTAGGTCTGCCGTCCAATATATAGTCATCGGGTCGTCTGGGCACGGGTTCCCGACACCGTCACCATCCGACCACATACATGGTAGATAAAAAGTTACGCACGAATCGACATCCATAAGATTATGTATTGTGTAGTCCATAATGTATTCTGGTGGGTGGCCTACTAAAACCGCCAAATAATCGTCATCCATACACACCTCCGCTTATGTGGTTCAAGTACTGTCGGTTTACTTCGTACTGCTGTGCCTCGTTGCGTTTAGGCACAAGGTGTGCTGCTATCAGCCTGTAGTGCTCTGCCAGCTTCTCATGCTCAAGCGCATCCATCATCGCTTTAGTCACTACCCGTTTAATCTGCTCAGCGTGAGTAGCGGGACGTTTGGTCTGTGGTCTTGGGGTATCAGGCTTATTGCCAATACTGTATCTGGGTGCTCTGCCATTGCTCGGCAGTTTATCCCAAGCACTGACGTAAATAAGTTTTAGACCACGCATTGCCTTTATTACTGTGTGGGTTGTGCATTTAGTTAGCGCTGTTTGCTCGACAATCTCCGCCACCGTGATGTTGGCATTTTTAGATAGCGCTAAGGCTATTGCTCTTGGTGCTTTGTATCCGCTTTCCAGATAGTCCGTAATGCTTTTGAGTATGGGTCGCTTACCCGCAGTGCGTCCTTGTTGCATCACTTCTCTCCTTGTTGTGTGTACATAACGCCACGGATAAAGCCCATCTCAAACGCTTTACGTAGCGTGAAGATGCCGAGCTCCGCCTTGGGTGTGTTGTCAATAAACTCTTGGGCGCAGACGCCCGCTTCGTTCTGTGCGCGGGTGAACATTTTGTCGCGCTTCTGTCGCTCCATGTCGCGCCACGCTTCCTCTTCTTCTGGGGTTACTTCATGGGCACTGTGTGTGTTTCGTGTTGCATTTGTGTTCATTTCGATTCTCCCTTTCCAGTCAGCCGTGCAACGAGGCTCTGGGTCTCTTGTTCGGCGATACAACTCTCTTGGATGTTGCGGCTAATCTCAGCGAGGGTGTAGTGGCGTGTCAGGAGGATCAGGACGGTCAAGTCCACGCCTGTCAGAGTAAACTCCTTGTCCTTGTTGTCCGCCAAGTGTTGTTCCATGGCGGCAAAGGTTGGTGCGGCAAAGATTTCGTGGTTCATGTTGCTCTCCTAGTTATTGTCACAAAGGTCTGGTTTGGTGCTGTACTCGCACATGTCGATCATGTCAGCGGGGTTGCCGGTACGTCTGCTGTAGTTAAGGCCCCCGTCCACGGATATGGCTCCACACTTGCAGGTAACAAAGTCATGGCGGTGCCTAGAGACGATCAAGTCGCCACACTTCTTGCACTGTGCTGCATTACGTACTAATCTGGGTTCAGGCATCTGTTTCTCCTTGCCCCACAAGATGGGTGGGTTAGTGTGTTCATAAAGACCTATTAGGCGCTCGAGCGTCCACACGTCCTCTGTCTTTAGTTTAGCTAGCCACCGTGAAAAGCGTTCCCAGTCTCGATCGTGCATGGGGGACAACGCTATCTCGCTGGGGTATCCTTCTTCCCCATGGATATCTATCCGGCCTGCCGCCCAGCAATCACCATGCGCTTTAATCCAGTCCTCATTGATCGGCCCCATCCAGTTTGTAGAGTAGGTAATCATGTGTTTCTCTCCTTTTAGTCTATCTATTGATACACATCTCGAGTACTAGGTGTGGTTTTGGTTTCATGTTCCTAGCGCCTTGTTCACATGCGTGTATAGCAAGTCACTAAACGAGAGCTTTACAAGCGCTTCGT
>Ga0209390_10003282_pt1 | contig 26502 bp, 24 predicted proteins | sample BON01_FD_187212 | JGI IMG/M metagenome (GOLD analysis project Ga0209390, IMG submission 187212) | Freshwater microbial communities from Lake Bonney liftoff mats and glacier meltwater in Antarctica - BON-01 (SPAdes) (version 2) | ecosystem: Environmental > Aquatic > Freshwater > Ice > Glacier...
TTCCGGAGGAGAAAAACGCCGCGTCGCACTCTGCCGCGCCCTCGCCTGCCAGCCGGATCTACTCCTCCTCGACGAGCCGACAAACCACCTCGATGCCGAGTCCATCCGCTGGCTGGAAGGTGCCCTAAAAAACTTCGCCGGAGCCGTCATTTTCGTCACTCACGACCGCTACTTCCTCGATATCATCGCCACCCGCATCATCGAGATCGATAACGGAAAAGCCTACTCTCACGAAGGCAACTACACTGCCTTCCTAGAGTCCAAGGCCATCCGCCAACAAATCGCCAGCAACAACGAACAAAAACGCCAAAAGTTCCTGAAATCAGAACTCGAATGGGTGCGCGCCGGTGTCAAAGCCCGTGGCACGAAACAACAAAGCCGCCTCGACGCCTTCTACGAAGTCGAAGGCCAAGAAGCACCACCTGAAGAGCGCGAAATGGATCTCCTGCTCCCTCCCGCCGCAGATCTTGGAAACGTAGTCATCGAGCTCGAACAGGCCGGTGTAAACGTCGGCACCGAAAAGCTCCCCCGCTGGCTCTTCCGCCACCTCGATCTCTCCATCCGCCCCGGAACCTGCACCGGCATCGTCGGGAAAAACGGAGTCGGCAAAACCACTCTCCTAAAACTCTGCCTCGACCAGCTAAACCCCACCGAAGGCACCGCGGTCCTCGGGAAACGCGTCAAAATCAACTATATCGACCAAACCCGCATGCAGCTCGACGGCACCGGCTCGCTGCTCGACGAGATTTCCGACGGCAACGAGAAAGTCCAGTTTGGCAACGAATCCCTCGGGGCCCGTGCCTACCTCCGCCGCTTCCTTTTCAACAACGAGCGCATCAACGAACGCGTCGATCTCCTCTCCGGCGGCGAACGCGCCCGCCTCATGCTCGCGAAAGTCCTGAAAACCGGCGGCAACCTCATCGTGCTCGACGAGCCCACCAACGATCTCGACCTACCCTCCCTGCGCATGCTTGAGGAAGCCCTGGCCTCCTTCGGCGGATCCATCCTCTGCGTCTCCCACGACCGCTATTTCCTAGACCGTATCTGCGACCAGATCATCGCCTTCGAAGACGGCGGCATCCATGTCACTCCCGGAAACTACTCCTACTACCTGGAAAAACGCCAGCAGCGCGAGTCCGCCCTTAAAGATCAGGCAAAAGCCTACAAAGCGCTCAAACCCGCGCAGAAAACTCAGGAAAAACCCCGCAAAATCTCCCAAAAAGAACGCGCCGAACTGGAAGGCATGGAAGACCGCATCTTCGCCGCCGAGGACGATGTCTCTACCATCGAAACCCGCATGAACGACCCGGATTTCCAGCTCAATCACTACGAGAAAATTCCCGCCGAAATGGAAAAACTCGAAGCCGCCCGCGCCGCCGCCACCGCCCTCTACACCCGCTGGGAAGAACTCCAGGCCATCGCAGATGCGGAGTAAAAATGTAGCGGTGACCTTCGGTCGCCGATCGTTCGCTTGTGTTTTCCACATGAAATGGCAACCGTATTGCCAAGAAGATTAACCGTCTCGCCCTTGGCTATCGAGAGAGCGGAAAATGAAATCGGGCGTCAATTCCTCCGTCATCACCGCCGAATCCCTTCATATCTCACCTAGCCTTCCCTAATAAATCATCTAGCCTGGTCAAAAACACATCGACATGTCATTCCGCCGAAAGTCCACCGTCGTCGGACCACTGCTCGCAGCGATCACATTTGCGGCCTGCTTCAGTCAGATTTCCTGCAGGGAGAGAGTGGGATTTGGCAACGGCATAAATGAAGCGCGGCAGGAACTTGCAGCGGCGGAAACGTCCGCTGAGTGGATCGAGCGCCTGAAACTGGATCTCGCCAACCAGTCTTACTCCCAAAGATTCCTCACCCAGCTATATGCTGAACTTCCACCCATGGACCAATGGCCGGCTGTTTGTAGATCCATCGAAAAAATCGCAAATGATCGGCCTGCCTTGGAAAAGATGATGAGTGGGACTTTCTACTCGATGACTGCGGAGGACGTGGCCGGGCGCCTCCTGCTTTTCAGCGCACTGCTCAAAGATGACACGACCGATCATGAGATGGCCGTGCGGAACCTCGTCAATGGAACCGAACCGCAGGACTACCGCAAAGAGGAAACCATCAGGATGCTTCTCATGGTCAGTAGAGACCGGGAAGCGACTCTCGATTGGATCAAGGAAAACCAGAAAACGCTTCTCGTATCTGGGGAAAGATCATCCCACAGGAGAGATGAGGAAAAGCCTGACTGGCAGGTTGCTCTTGCAGAAAACCGGGTCGATAAAGGCACCACTTTACTTGAAGAGGCCATCGCCAAAGCAAGCGATTCAGATAAGCCTGAACTACTTCAAAAGCTTTTAAAGCTCGGAATCGTTTTGGAAAATGAGCCCCTTACCAGAAAGGCGACAACAGGTATGCAGGATCTGCTTCTGGAAATCGTCTCCTCCGATGATTCGATCTCCGGCTACACCTACCAAGGCGTTTTCGAATTTCAGGCGTCGCGTGGCGAGTGGCAAGAAATCGCGAATTTTTTCGGGAAATTTTCCAAGCTCTACCAAAAACGCCGCGAACCTTCGCAAAGCTATGACTTCGGCCAGATGGACCATGCATACGCAACCTATTTGACGGCCCTCTATCGCCTAGGAAAGACCGCTGAGCTTCGGAACAGAATCGAAAAAGCATACAAAAACTCCACTGATAATTCGCGGGACTTCTTCAGCATGATGGAACATGCCACGCCCGGACAGCCGCCACTCGGAGTTCTTTATATGGACGCCCTGAAAGCAGCAAACCAGCCTGAGGAAGCTCTCACATACTCACTGAACCTACTCGCGCGTAATCGTGGCACGGATGCTTTTTATGAATACCTCATCGGCCTGGATCCGGCCCGGGCGAAGGAGTTCATCACAGCCCTCCATTCCTTCGATCCCTACGAAGAAAGACCCTTGATTTGGCTCGCGGAAATCGCCCGCCACGACGGTGATCTCGATCTGGCTCAGAAAACCATCGACCAAGCAATCGCGCTTGACCCATCGGACGGCGATCACGGGAAGGATACCCGGATGTTTTGCTACGAAGTCCTAGCGCGGGTGCACGAGGATTCCGGGCGTGCCGAGAAAGCCGTATTCTTCCGCTCCGTTGTCGACTCCATTCGCCAGGGTGAAGCCGCCGATGACTTCCTTTATACAGGACTTATCAAGGAGGCTACCGAGCGCTACACGAAGGCGCTCGGCCAGTTCGCAGACGCTTATTGTCTCCAGTCGCGCCTCGCGATGACCTTGGCGCGGAATGGCCAGTTCGACGAATCCGTCGAGCATTTCAAAAAGGCGTTTTCCCTCATGCCTGTCAGTTTTGGCCCCCGCGAAAGCCACTGCTTCGGCTGCGAGGGTCTGTTCGATGACAAGCGGGTGATCGAGATCGCCCTGCCCCTGTTGGAGGCGTTTGAAAAGGACAACCCCGACAATCCCAGGACTCCGTACCTTCTGGGTCTGATTCTCGCCGAGAAAAATGATTTTCCCCAAGCCATGCTCGCATACCGCCGTGCTCTCAAACTCGATCCAAACTATTTCAATGCCGCGAAAAAGCTGCTCGCGCTGCTGGAGAAGTCTCCCAAGGACTTCACCGCCGCCGAGGAATTACGTGCCGAAATGTTCAAGATCGCTCCTTATCCGGAGAAGCCTGAATACATCGCCAAGAGCAACGAATTACGGGCTTTCTGGGAATTGGCCGAAAATTTCCCACCAAGCCCCCTCGATCTACCGCCGCTCTCCCCTGTGGTCGCACCGGAAAAAAAAGAGCAATATATCGAGGTAGATGAAAGTTTTTACAGTTTCGGCAATTACGGGGATAAAAATGACGCCTTGGATGGATGGTCTCCTTCGGAATTGCGCCGAGGAAATGAATTTCTCTCAATCGTAGATCAGATCAGGTGAAAAAAAACAGCTCTGTGGTAAATCCCGTGGAACACAAACGTAGGTTTCTTCCACCGCTTCGATATCAGAAGTGGTTTTTTACCCCCGGTGAAGGATTTTTCCCCTTCGGAATCCGATTGAAAGATCCCAAACAGCGTGCAAGTTTCGGCCGTGACCCCACCATCCGCAACATCTTCCAAATCCTCCAAGTCCAAATCGCCGAAAAGCTGGTCGCCCGAGAAATCCTCCGAGCTCTACGGAGTCGAGTCTTGGGGCCACAAATTTTTCGGTGTCAACAAAGACGGCCACGTCACCGTGAAGCTGGAAGACGGCGAGAATAGCGCCAAAGTTTCCCTTCACAATATCGTTGAGGGCCTGCGCGACCGTGGCACTCACCTCCCTGTCCTGCTGCGTTTTCGCGATCTGCTCCACTCACGTATCACCGAGATCAACGAAGCCTTCTACGAAGCGATCAAGATCACGAAATACCAAGGCAACTACCGCGGCGTTTATCCGATCAAGGTCAACCAGCAGCGCCAGGTCATCGAGGAGATCGCCGAGTTCGGAAAAAGATATCACTACGGCCTGGAAGCAGGATCGAAGCCGGAACTGATCGCCGCGCTTGCTCACATGCACGATCCCGAGGCTTACATCATCTGCAACGGCTACAAAGACGAAGAGTTCATCGACCTCGCCCTACACTCCCAGAAGATGGGGATGAAAATCATGCTGGTCTTGGAAATGCCCAGCGAGCTGGACCTGATCCTCGAGCGTTCTCGCAAAATCGGCGTCTTGCCGAACATTGGTATCCGTATCCGCCTTTCCACGAAAGGCTCCGGCCACTGGCAGGAAAGCGCAGGCGATAAATCCGTCTTCGGCCTCAACGCCGCCCAGGTCATTGGCGTCGTCGATTCGCTCAAAGCATCCGGCCACCTCGCCTGTCTGAAAATGCTACACTACCACCAAGGCAGCCAGATCCCGAACATCGCCGCGATCCGCGAGGGCTGCACCGAGGCGGTCCGCATCTATTGCGATCTCGTCAAGGAAGGCGCACCCATGGGCGTGCTTGACATCGGTGGCGGCATGGCAGTGGACTACGACGGATCCCACACCAATTTCGCATCCTCCTGCAACTACTCAATCCAGGAATACTGCACCGACATCGTCGAGGTCGTCGGCCAGCAGTGCGACCGCGTGGGAGTGAAACATCCCAACCTCATCTCCGAGTCCGGCCGTGCGGTGGTTTCCTACTACTCGGTGCTGGTTTTCAACATCCTCGATGTCACCTCCGCCCAGACCTCCGACGAAGAGCCGGTGATGCCTGAGAAAGCCCCGCAGAACCTCACCAACCTTTTCCACGTCAACAAGACCCTGAGCAAAGAGAATCTTCAGGAATCTATGAACGACGCGGTCTATTACCGCGACCAGGTTCGCGCGATGTTCCTCTACGGTGCCGCAACCCTTCGCGAGCGCGGTCTCGCAGAGGCATGGTATTGGCACATCCTCACCCGTATCTCGAACATGATCTCGGACATGGACGACGTGCCAGAGGAACTCACCGAACTCGCAAACGGCCTCGCCGATTTCTACTACGGAAATTTCTCCCTTTTCCAATCGCTCCCCGACTCCTGGGCCATCGACCAGCTCTTCCCCGTCCTGCCCATCCACCGTCTCGACGAACGCCCCAAGCACCGCGCCGTGATCGCCGACATCACATGCGATTGCGATGGCAAAATCGACCGTTTCATCGACAAGGAGGACGTCGCGAAAGTCCTGCCACTGCATGGGCTGAAACCGGACGAACCCTATTACATCGGCATTTTCCTCGTCGGAGCCTACCAGGAAACCCTCGGCGACCTCCACAACCTGCTGGGCGATACCAACGTAGTCGGCGTCCACCTGGAAAAAGGTAAGCCCGTCTACACTCACGAGGTCGAAGGCGACACCGTCGCCGATGTTCTCACCTACGTCGAATTCGACCCTAAAGAACTCGTCTCGAAATTCCGTAACTTCGCCGAAAAAGCCGTAACCGACGGCCGCATCTCCCCCAAGGAACGCAAAGAGATCATGGATCTCTACCGCGACGGCCTCGGCGGATACACCTACTTCGAAAGCTGATCGGTCTAGCGGAGATTAGAGGGATGTAAAACAAATCAGCCAAAAGTAATCCCGGCTTGCATCCGGGCACGTGAGCAGCTCCCCTCTCCGTCATGGAATCACACGAGTGGAACGAGCGCACGGAGGAAGGGAAACGGTTCTACAGAGGCAACTACCACGGCAAGGGTTGGCGAATTATCACAACCCTTAAAACCGACCCCGAATGGAAGCATCTGGAAGAACCTTCCAAAGAAGTCTGGAGAGCCCTGCGCGATGTCGTTTGGAAAAAATATCAGCGCAAACGCTGCCCTTGGGAGCGCGTGGCCGGGATCGATAAGATCCTAGGCGACGAAGTTCCGGAGTAACTCGTCGTCAGTGCGAGAGCGGATTGTCACCCGAGGCATCCCCGAGATGCGACTCCTCTTTCGGCAGAAACTTTTTGAAGCGGGTTTTGTCGATTGATTTCATGTAAGCCTCTTGAGGCGAGATCATCCCCTCGCGGAGCTTGGTCCAGATCGATTCGTCCATGAACTGCATCCCCTCGCTCTTGCCGCCGGTGATCACGTCGTAGAGCTTCTGCGTCGCGCCCTCGCGGATGATGGCCGCGACTGCCGGTGTGCCGAACATGATCTCGTGAACCGCAACCCGACCTGGCTTATCGACCCGCTTACAGAGAAGCTGCGCAACAACACCCCGCAACGATGCGGAGAGCATGGTGCGGACTTGCGATTGCTGGCTCGCTGGAAAAACGTCGATAATACGGTCGACCGTCTTGCGAGCGTTGTTGGTATGCAACGTCCCAAAAACTAGCAACCCAGTTTCCGCGGCGGTGAGTGCCAGAGAAATGGTTTCCAAATCCCGCATCTCTCCAACGAGCACGATATCGGCATCTTGACGGAGCGCCGCGCGCAAGCCGTCGGCAAAGGAGGGTGTCTGAATCGGCACCTCGCGCTGCGTGAGGATGGATTTCTTGTTCCGGTGCACAAACTCGATCGGTTCCTCCACCGTGATAATATGCCTCGAGAAATTCGTGTTGATGTAGTCGAGAAGTGCCGCAAGCGTTGTCGATTTCCCAGATCCTGTCGGCCCAGTGACAAGCACCAGCCCCGAACGCATGTGTCCGAATTCCTTAACCACTTCAGGAACCCCAAGGGCCTCAAGCGGCATGATCTCGGTGGGGATCAGCCGGAAGACTGCTGCGAGTCCGTTCTGCTGCTGGAGATAGTTGCAGCGGAAGCGGGAGTCCTCATCCATCTCATAAGCGAAGTCCAGATCGCCATCTTTGAGGTAATGCTCGAAAGCCCTGGGATCACAGATCTCGGAAAGCAATTCCTTAAAATCCGCCCCCCCCAAAACGTCCTCGCCTTCGATGGGTATGACGGCCCCATGAACACGGATTTTCGGGGGCTGCCCTTCGGAAAGGTGCAGGTCGGAACCTTTGCTCGCGATGAGTTTTTTGAAGAAGACGTCGATTTTTGCCATTTTGAAAGGTGGGTTTGGACGGGTGGTCGCTTGTTTTGAAAAAAAATTAGGAACGCAGGAACGACCGCATCTGGATCTTGTCGTCGGCGCGGAATAACAGCTCCTCCGCCGAGATCTTGCCTTTGATGTAAAGTTTCCTGAGAGACTCATCCATTGTGACCATCCCGACGTGCTTACCGGTCTGCATGATGCCCGGAAGCATAAAGGTTTTTCCCTCACGAATACAGTTCGCAACTGCCGGCGTATTCACCAGCAACTCGGTGGCAAGCACCCGGCCATCACCTTCAATATTGGGAATTAACTGTTGGGAAAGAATCCCCCGCAGCGATTCGGAAACCATGATCCGGATCTGATCCCGCTGGTCGATAGGGAACACATCCAGCACCCGGTCCAGCGTCCGCGGAGCATTCCCTGTGTGCAGCGTCCCTAGCACAAGGTGCCCGGTTTCCGCTGCCGTAAGGGCGAGCTGGATAGTCTCAAGATCGCGCATTTCCCCGACCATGATCACATCGGGATCTTCTCGCAACGCGCCGCGCAAGGCTCGTGCAAATGACTCGGTATGCTTATGGACCTCGCGTTGGTTCACGTGACATCCTTTGGAATCGAAAACATACTCGATGGGATCCTCCAGAGTCAGAATATGATCGTCACGATCGCGATTGATGAAATCTACGATGGACGCGAGAGTGGTCGATTTGCCCGATCCGACGGAACCGGTGATGAGAATCAAACCATTCTGATAGCGGGTCAGTGGGATGAGATGTTCCGTCGGCAAACCGATACTCTCCATCGTACGGATATCACCATTGATGATACGGAACGCCATATCATAACCGAGGCGCTGTTTCACGACCGAAGCCCGGTAGCGACCGTCAGAACCGATATAGGCAAAATCGATATCACCGCGTTTTGTCAACCGCGCCCATTCCTCCTCACCGAGAAACGACTTCACGAGACGCTCGGTTTCCGCAGGCTTGAGGTCAGGATGATCCGGCCATATCGGGGCAAGTGTGCCGTGCAGCCTCCATGCAGGTGGAAAAGCTGTCGCGAGATGTAAATCGGAACATCCGTATTCACGTCCGAGCTTCAGATATTCATCGACGTGATCCAGAACTTGATGATCGGACATTTGACTAAAGTTGGGTTTAAAAATTGAATTCGTTGGTTGACTCGGTGGCAGCTGGGGGGTGTGGTGATTCTTATCCGCAGCCCTGCGTTGTAAAACAATATTTCCCTCTGCTGTCAATATCGAGCACGCTCTTCAGCCGTGCTCCTCTCGGATATCCCTTTTCTCAACTGGGACCCGAGATAGTCTTTAATAAGCTTGGACGCGTAGATTTTAGCCGCTGGCTTCGCAAGCTTCAGCACGAACCGCAGTAGACCCAAAGAAAATCCTCTTTTTATACCCTTCCCGGTCTTTCGATCCGCCGTCCCCTTCTTTAACTTGAATAGAAAACTTGCCACGAAACCCGCGACGACCGATCCGCCAAGCCACTTCGCAGGCTCCGATTTTACGGAATTTTTGAGCCTCGACGGTAAGTCGAGCTTGCGCTTCAGCCTAGTATGCGCGAGTCCGATCTGCAGGCGGGCAGCTTCGCTGCGCCGGATCAGCCTTCCGAGCTCGATGGTTTCTTGAGTTGATTTAGCCATTCTCGGTCTTTTTTGAATTCATCACGGGTGATTGGAAACCGGATCGTGGGGGTTCTCGAACGTGCGATCAAGAAGGCAATCAGCGCAATCAGCGCGTGCGCTCCAGCCGCGGCAAAAGCGACGTGAAACCACTCCCACGTTGAAGCCGCTGCAATCGCTCCTATCGCTCCAGTTATCAGAAGCAGCCAGACAAGGAGCAGACAAAATGCAGCAATACCCAAAAGCACGATCTTGCCGACCAATCCTCCAACGGCATCCTTCGACTCCGTCCGGATGATCGCGATCCGTGACGAGATCAGACATGGAATCGCCTCCTTCCAATTCTGCGGGATGCCACCTTCACCGCCAACAGGAAGCTCTCCTTCTTCGGCAGGGTTTAGGGAGGGTTGTCCTGAGAAATTACTCATACACAAATATTGATATACGATTGCTCAAGCTGGACAGCAGTAACGATTCCCAATCTCTCTAGAGGTGAATCGCCGAACCTACCAGCCGGAGCAAATCTGGAACTACCGCCGCGTGATAAGTCCGATCAGGAAGCCGACACCGAGAGCACCAAGAACTGTCTTGGTGGGATTCTGGCGAATGTAGTCTTCCGCGGTGACATGCATCTCCTTGGCCTTGACCTGCGTTTCGCCCCATTGCTGTTGGGCGTTCGCTTTAGCCTGATTTGCCTTTTCGGTAGCAACCGTTTTGTAATGTTCTGCCTTTTCCGAGGCCACCGTCTTGTAGTGATCGGCCTTTTCGATGGCTGTCGCTTTGAGGGCATTGCCGGTCTCCAAGGCACGGTCCTTGACGTTCGTTGCTGTCTCTCCGGTCGCTTTGGCGAAGTCATCGGCCGCGCTGCGCAAGTCGCTTGCCGCGGCGCTTGGCGAAGGTGTCGAAACGGGTTTTTCTGAAAAAGGATTTTCGCTCATATTGTTGGTGGGGTAGGTGGAGGTTCCATTAGGAAAAGCAGCTCCTGTTCCAAGCCATCCTACAAATCCCGCCGTGTTGCGCAAGAACACATTGGCGGCCCAAATATTCATGGGAAACCGATACCCGCTGGCATCGCGCCGAACAATGTGCAAAACGCCTCAATGCGACGCACCGCGCGGGTAGCCCTCGGATTTTCTCGCAGCAACTAACGCTTGAGCTGGTTCTGGATTCGCTCAATACGCTCCCGCAGACCGGGCTGCTTCTCCAACTCAGCGTTCACCTTCTTGCAGGCGTGGATCACCGTCCCGTGATCGCGACCACCGAACGACTCCCCGATTTCCATTAGCGAATTATGCGTTAACGTCCGGCTCAGATACATCGCGATCTGCCTCGGGAACGCGATACTCGCCGGCCTACGGCGTGAAATCATATCCGCCATGCGGACATCAAATGTTTCTGAAACGGCCCTTTGGATGCCGTCAATCGTCACCTGCCGGCTGGCCTCCTCCTGAATAAAATCTCTCAGCAGATACTCTACCTTCTCCAATGACACACTCTCGCCCGCCAGTGACGCGAAGGTCGCAACCCTCACCAAAGCACCCTCAAGTCTGCGCACATTCGAACGGATTTTCTCAGCGAGGAAAGTGAGAATCGATTCATCGACCGTCACCTTCCACTCCAAAGTCTTTTTCTTTAGAATCGCCATCCTGGTCTCCAACTGCGGTGGCTGCAACTCGACGGCCAGCCCGCACTCGAACCGGGAAATCAGCCGCGGCTCAATGCTCTTGATCTCGCAAGCTGGGCGGTCACTCGTTAGCACCACCTGATTCCGTCCATCCAACAAAGTATTGAACGTGTGGAAGAACTCTTCCTGAGAACGCTCCTTACCTGCTAAAAACTGCACATCATCGATCAACAACACGTCGGAGCTCCTATAGCGACGGCGGAACCTTTCGATATCTCCTTTGCGGATCGCCTCGATAAACTCGTTGGTGAATCGCTCGCAGGTCAAATAGATCACCCGAGTATCCGGCCTAAGGCGTAGAATCTCCTGACCGATCGCATGCATCAGGTGGGTCTTACCGAGCCCCGAACCACCGTGGATAAAAAGTGGATTGTAACCCACACCACTCTTCGTTGCAACCGCCTGGCAAGCCGCATGCGCGAACTGGCTGTTGCTGCCGACAACAAAATTCTTAAATGTATAACCCGGATTCAACCCCGCCGCTTTCGCTCGCTTCACAAGAATATCCCCGGGTAACTCCTTGCGGATCTCCGGATCGGGTAATTCCGTCTTACCTTCCGCTCCGAGCTCCACCGGTTCTTCGGCAACCGCGATTTTGACATGATGCAATCCCTCATGGACCTCACCTGCGGCAAGAATCAACTCCGGCAAATAGTTAGTCTCGATCCAAACCTGAAAGATTTCGCCAGGCACCGTGACAGTTCCCTCGCCCTCCGAAGCGCCATCCCAACTCGCAGCTCCAAACCACCGCTGAAACGCGTCGTTACCGATGGATTTTGTCAGCAACACTCCGATTCGACTCCATTCATCACGATGCCCTCCGTTCAAAGGGGATCCACCCACATCTTCATTCTTAAATGCCAATGGCGGCGCGATTTTGGGAGATAGTCTGTTCATGGCTGATCGAAATCCCGAATCCTGTAAGCTCCCTCCATGGGCACTTCGGATAAGGTGGTCCGAAAACAATGGACAAGGATTTCTCTGTCGGAAAATTCTTTTAAATACGCTCTAACAAACCGAACTTTCTCCCCGTATTCCACAAGCGTTCCACGGGATCAAATTTTAAAAACTTGACTCTGACATTGCTTAGCTTTGCCGAAGCAATATTTCTGGAAAGCACAGGAAATCCTTCACAACCCTTTAAAATACAAGCATCCAGAGCGTGACAACCCTGTCACAAAATCTATGCGCGATCCAAAGCTCGCGGCGCGGCCAGAAAATAGCCGCAACAGAAAGTGATCGCGGTCGTCAACGGCCAGGCCCACGAGAAATGATACACGGATTCGATTCCTGTCGCAGCCTCGTTGAGCCGGTAGGTCGGTAGGGCCGCCAACCACTCGAATGATCCGCCAGCTTTGATCCAAAGCACCCAGATATCCGTCCGGATAAAAGTCACCAGCAACAGCGAGATACCACAGCCCCACATCAGCCCACGGATACTTCCCCGCCCAGCCAACGCACAAAACATCAGTCCCAGCAACGGCCCCATCGTGTACGCGGTCATACCGAAGGCCAACCCAAGAATCGGGATACCCTCACGCACCACATTGAGAAGCAGGGTAAAGCCCGTCAGCGCGATCCCCCAGCCGATGATCAGCCACCTTGTTTTAACCACAAGGTTCATCTTGGAGAGCTCTTCATCACTACGCTTTTCCGGTGAGTAAACTGCGGAAAGCGTGGTCTGGCTCAGCGCTGCCAGAATCGAGTCCAAGCTCGAAATACAGGCAGCGAAAATCCCCGCCAGCAGCAAGCCGCTGACCCCCGGCGGCAGCACAGTCACGATCCACATGGGAAACACGAAATCCAACTCCCCGACTTGCTTTACGTTGCTACCCATCACCGTATCCGACCCTGCTTTCAATAGGTTTGCCTCTTCCACAGTAAAGGGATGCTCGTTATACCAAACGAACAACGCCGCACCCACCATCAGCATCAGTAGTGTAAGCACTTGGCCGAACGAACTGAAGATCAGTGCCTTTCCGGCTTCCTTCGCGTTCTTGCAACAGAACATCCGTTGCGCGTTGAGCTGATCGACCCCGAAGGCTGTTAGATTCTGAAAAGGCACCGCGATCACCGCCACCCAGAAGGTAAATTCTAGTTCGGAGCGAATCCCCCAAGTGAAGTCCCAAGTTTGCAGTCGTCCGTATTGGCCTGCTGTTTCCCAGAAACCCGACCAACCACCGTCAACCCCACTCACCAGCCAGATCAGCGCAACCGATCCACCCACCGCGAACAACAGGAACTGCATCACATCTGTCCAGATCACTGTCTGCATCCCACCCATCAGCGTCCAACCAATCGCAATCGCACCGATGATTAAAATGCTCCACTCAATCGGCAGTCCGGTTACGACCTTCAATGGAATCGCCGCTACCAACACCCTAACACTTTGTCCCAGCACACTCCCCAAGGTGAACATCACGGTAGCCAGCATCTTCGCCCCGCTCCCCAAACGGTTCCCCATGTAATCATATGGGCTGTAAATTTCCTGCTCATAATAAGCTTTCACAAACCACCGCGCCACTAGGAACCTAGCCAGAATAGACCCGATCCCCCACTGCATATAGGTGAAATTCCCCTCCAGCGCGAACAAAGTCCCCGGTACCCCGATAAAAGTCACACCACTGATCTCCGTCGCGATAATCGATCCGCTCACCGCCCACCATGGTAGTGATCTACCTCCGAGAAAAAAGTCGCGGATGGTCGCGTTCTTCCCACGCATCTTGTGCCCCACCCAGGTAGTAAGCAACAGGTAGCCGATCAATACCGCCCAATCCCAATACGTAAATCTTAAATGAATGTCGCCCAGGAACATAGCCAGAAGCTAGCGACCCCATACGCACAACCAAGTTTGAAATTGATCGCCACCAGCGCCCCGGAGTCGCGCTCTCCAGAGCGCGAGTGCCAACGGAGGAAGAGAGTCAGCTCGCGTTCTGGAGAACGCGGCTCCGGCCGTTGCATCCAACTCTTTTAATTTCCCAAAACCAATAGCCATGGGTTTAATACCACGCATGGAAGAAAAGTCAGACCTCCCCATCATCGTCCAGAACGATCCATGGCTCGAGCCGCAGACCCAATCGATCCTGCGCCGCACAGCACGCTTCGAAAACGCTCTCTCAGAGATCCGCGAAAAGCATGGCTCACTCTCCGCATACAGCCGTGCCCATCGCTATTGCGGCATCCATTTCAAACCCGCCGAAAAGCAATGGACCGTCCGCGAGTGGTTACCTGAAGCAAAAGCAGTCTCCTTCATCGGCGATTTCAACCAATGGAACCGCGACTCCCATCCGCTAGTAAAAACCGACAACGGCGTCTGGGAACTCAAGCTCCCGTCCAACGAACTCGACCACGGCGACAAGATTAAACTCCACATCCACGGCGCCGATGATTCACGTCTCGACCGACTTCCCGCCACCATCCACCGCGCGGTCCAGGATCCCACCACCTACGGCTATATTGCTCAGGTTTGGTCACCACCGGAAGCTTACGTTTGGGCAAACGCTTTTGATCCTGCGGAAATCAAAACCCCATACATCTATGAAACCCACACAGGCATGTCCGGCGAGGAACCCCGCGTCCATTCCTACCGCGAATTCGCCGACGACATCCTGCCCCGTGTCCAAAAAGCCGGCTACAACACGATCCAACTCATGGCCGTCCAAGAGCATCCTTACTACGGCTCCTTCGGCTACCACGTCTCGTCGTTCTTCGCCGCCTGCTCGCGCTTCGGAACTCCCGAGGACCTGAAATACCTCATCGACACCGCACACGGCATGGGCATTGCGGTCCTGCTTGATATCGTCCACTCCCACGCGGTCAAAAACATCTCCGAAGGCCTCAACAACCTCGACGGCTCCGGCCATCAATATTTCTACCCCGGCGAAAAAGGCGACCACCCGCAATGGGATTCCAAAGTCTTCGATTACGGGAAATCCGAAGTCCGCCAGTTCCTCCTTTCCAACGTCCGCTACTGGCTTGAGGAATTCCGCTTCGATGGCTTCCGCTTCGACGGCATCACCTCGATGCTCTATCACTCCCATGGCAACCGCGCGTTCGGTGCCTACGACGACTATTTCGGCGACGACGCAAACGAAGAAGCCATCCTCTACCTAAAACTCGCCAACGAACTCATCTCCGAAATCAAACCCGGCGCCATCGTCGTCGCAGAAGACATGTCCGGCATGCCCGGCCTCTGCCGCCCGAATTCCGAAGGCGGAGTCGGATTCACCCACCGCCTCGCCATGGGCATCCCCGACCATTGGATCAAGCTACTCAAAGACCAGCGCGACGAAGACTGGAACATGGACGAACTCTGGGCCGTCCTCAACAACCGCCGCCATGGTGAATCCACCATCGCCTACGCCGAAAGCCACGACCAAGCACTCGTCGGCGACAAGACCATCGCCTTTCGCCTCATGGACAAGGACATGTATTGGCACATGGCCAAAGACGACGACCACTCGGTCATCGAGCGCGGCATCGCCCTCCACAAAATTATCCGCCTCATGACCCTCGCCTTCGGCGGCGAAGGCTGGCTCAACTTCATGGGCAACGAATTCGGCCACCCCGAATGGCTGGACTTCCCCCGCGAAGGCAATGGCTGGTCATACCACTACTGCCGCCGCCAATGGTCACTCGTCGATAACCCCGCCCTCAAATACGATTGGCTCGCCGATTGGGACCGCGACCTTCTCACCCTAGCGAAAGAAAAGAAACTCCTCCAAGCCCCACCTGCAAACCTCCTCCACATCGACAACGCCAACAAGATCATCATCGCAGAACGCGCCAACCTGATTTTCATCATCAACCTCTCCCGCGACAAATCCATCCCTGGCTACGGCATCAAACCCTACAACCAGGCCACCCACAAACTGCTCCTAGATTCCGACGAGAAAAAATATGGCGGCCACTCCCGCCTCGACCACTCCGTCAGCTACCCCATCCACAAAGACGGCCAGCTAAAATTCTACACCACCTCGCGAAGCGCCATCGTCCTAGGTTAAGGAGTCGGGACATTCCTGTCCCGACTCAATACGGATAATCCGACACGAATCTCTACAACTCGCTATCATCGAATGGATCATACCTTCGACCCAATCTTGAAAGCTCGATCAAGGCAGTCCGCAAGAAGAACTTTGACCTCTCACACCAAGAGACCACAATGACCACATGATTGCAAAACTACGAGAAGCCAAAGAGCAGCTCAGTGAACTCGTCAAACGCGCAGTAGGCGGCGAAGATATCATCATCACAGTTCGTGGCCAACCAATGGCACGCCTTTCATCCCTAAAGCCCGACCCATCCAACAAGCAAAGCCGCGCCTCCTTCGCAAACGAACTCGCGCTGTTAGCCGATTCCGTGCGCATTTAATCGTGGCTGGAGCATCTTGCTCCAGTCCGTTCTTGGGGCATCCTGCCGCAAGAATTCACATACACACGCGGATGTGAATCTTGTTTAAGACGAAGTCCCTGGACTGCGTGCAGCCTGCTGCCGCCTTCCGCCATGCAGCCTGCTGCGAGCGGGGCAAGCCGGGGTTCCATCGGATTCTTCCGTGCCAATGCTGCCGGACTCGCAGCCCGTCGTCGCTGAAGCTATGCCGAGACGAGCAGGGCTGCATTGCCCACGGCGACAGCAGGCTGTCGCAGTCCAAGGTGCGCAGCACGCATATCCATAACCTGGAGCGACGGTTTATTTTTGGCCAAGTCCCTAAGCCAAATCGGCGGTATTCTTCTTGCCGATAACCACGAAGTGACACGACCAAGCTTCTTCAATTTTCGGCTCGCCGCTACGCGAGAAGCGCAGGCGATGGCTGCGGTGTTTATAGACTGTTATTGATCGCTTGAGGTTCAGATCATGGGCGTGGAAACTGAGCAGGCGAAGGATGCGTCCGATGCGGGTGAGATTGCCGCGGATATAGCGTTCGAGTGTGGGTAACTGACCTTGTTTCCAGCGCACTAAATCCGCAGGAGCCAGCAGGTTCATTTCGACAAAGACTTCGACCGGTGCGACGAAGCGCTGCCGCGCGAGGATGCGCGAGACCGCTGCAACCATCTTCGGGTATTCCTTGAACTCGCGGTAATTCGCAACGCTGGGTTTGGGGAGCTGGCTCATAGCTGTAAATGGTTCATCGCCCGCCCGCAGCGAGCCAGCGGTCGAGGTCGCGGCGGAGGATAAAATCTACGAGGCGCAGGGTGTCTGGGGCTTCGATTTCGAAGAACAGGCGGTAGTCGCCGGAGATGCGGACGCGTAGAGTACCGGGGCGGAGCTTGAGCGAGCGCACGGTTTTCCAGACCGAGGGATCACCGGCGGCGAGACGTCCGGCGGCGGTGATCGCCGCGGCGGATGCTTGCTGCGGGAGTTTGCGAAGCGCGTCCCGGAAGGCGGCGCTGTATTCGGGAATGCGCAGGGACTGCCCCTCCCAGTCGATGTCGATACTTTGCGATGCTTCCTCATCGGCTTGGCGGATGGGCGATGGTTGCGGGTTCTCGTTTTTTTCGCGAGCCGCACGTCGGAGTTGATCCTTAGCGGCCCGGAGATCGCGCATGGCGCGGTTGCGTTCTTCGTGCTCGACTTTGAGGTTGTCTTTGAGACGGCGCAGGTGGTCGCGGAGGTCACGGGTTTCCGAGAGATCCTGTGCTGCGGGAGCGGGTGTGGTTGGTTTTTCCTGTTTCGCTTTATGAATTGCGTTCTCCCTCTGCGTGAGGGTTTCCTGCATTCCATCGATCCGGGATTTGAGCTGCTGGATTTCGGCATCACGCTTGCTCACTCGGGAAGAGGTTTCCGCGCGGACTTTTTCAAGATCAGCGGCATGACGAGCGTGGTCGAGCGAGGATTGATCGGTGGCGTCGATGATTTCATATCCCGGTTCGTTGTTGTCGAGTCCGAGGAGATCGCGCGCGTCTTCGATGTCTTCTATCAAAATGGGTTGATTGACCTCGCCGCAAACCGGCAGCACGCCGCGCGCGATCAGAAGACCGAGTGCGGGGTCAGCGACCAGCGCGGCATGGCCAAGATCGCAGTAAATCACCGATGCGAATGGATCTCCCGAGAGCTCCGCTTCGATGGCCTCACGGGCCTTTGTTTGGAGGAGACGTAGCTGCTCGGGCGGACTGGCAAGCAGCACTTCCTGCTCGAACGATAGGAAAATCGCTCCGGGTGCCCATTCGATCAGCCAGCGGAGCGCCTCCGCCTCTTTGGACTGATAGAACTGGAAGGAGATTTCATCGAGCGCGTTGATCGATAACGAATCGGGCCCGGCCGCTTGGAGCATTTCGATCGCGCGGGGAATCTCGCCGAAGCGGGCGAGCCGGATGGCCACCTCGCCGGCGAGTGGCGGGATCAGGCGTTTGGGATCGAGCGCATGGAGTTCGTAGGATCGCATTTCGTAGATCCGCTGCGAAGTAAGGAGCAACTCGGGGTGAGCCGCCGCTTCGGAAAGCGTGACTCCATCGACCTGATATTGCTCGCCTACGTTGCTTTTCCCCTCGCAGCATTGCTTGAATTTCCTACCACTACCGCAGGGACAAGGATCGTTGCGCCCGGCCTTCGGAGCCGCCCGTTTCAAAGTAGCTCCGCCTCCGAGTGTGGACTGCGCCTCTGGGTAAGCCGGGATGGATTTCTGCCATGTGGTTCCCTCCGCACACTTGCGGGCCTCCGTTAAAACATGGTCGAGGGAGCGGTCATTCTCAATATCCGCATAGAGGATAGTGGCCACCACCGGGTCTCCAGAGAGTCTCGCCGCGAGGCAGAGGAATGATCTAACAAACGGCAGCCCCGTGCGCATAATCGTGCGGCTGATCTTGCGGGTGAGAGCTAGGAAATCCGCAGGCGCGGGCACTTGGCGGCGTTCGTAATCGATCCAACCCGCGACGATGGCGATGGCTTCGCGCTCGCTGCCCATGCGGCCCGAGCGAACCGCCACGGCAAGTGATCCCGCAACATCCCCATCCAGGCGCAGCGCGGTATGCAATAGGAGTATGGCCTCAGGGAGCAGGGCAGCACCGAACTCAAGCACCTCCGCGGGAATCCGCCGCCCGGCGAGCAAGCCACCCAGATAGAGATGGCTGAAGGCTCTCGGATCGCGCATGGCCGCAGCCTCATGGAGCGCGGCGATTAATATTCCATTGTCCACAGGCAGCGCTTCTCCCAAAGCACGCAGCGCCGGTCGGCAATATTCCGTGTCGGCTGCCTGTTTCAGTAGTTGGCGGATTACCTCGGCTGGGGTTGGATCGGAGGGCTGCATGGTTGGATTGTGCGTGCTTCGTAGTTCACTAGGGTCATGGTACCGAAAACTTGGAAAAGCGCCACCATTCTAGGCTGAGGTGTTGGGACATTCTTGTCCCGACCACCCACTCAACCCTCTATCGGTATCACCAAAACGAAATTTCACACCCTTCGACAACAGCAACCCTTATTACGTAAAGCAAAATTTCGGTGGAAGTTCCATCACCGCATTCATTCCTTTCCCAAACCTGGTTTCTGGTCTTTATTATGGGAGCCTGACTTCAAAATGAAAAATCTCCTCCTCGCCCTGCTACTAATTCCCCTCTTCGCCTCCGCCCAGCAGCCCGAAGCATCACAGGAAAAAAAGCAAAAGGTTGTCATCATCCCGATCCGCGACCAGATCGCGCCACCAGTATTATACATCCTCCGCCGCGGCCTCAAAACCGCCATCGAGCAAGGTGCCGACACGGTCATCCTCAACATGGAGACCCCGGGGGGCCGCCTCGACACCACTTTTGAAATCCTCAAAGCCATCGAGAAATTTCCCGGAAAAACCGTCACTTATATCAATAACGAAGCAATCTCCGCAGGAGCCCTTATCTCCGCCGGGACCGATGAAATCTGGTTCGCGCCCACCGCCGTGATCGGCGCAGCCGCCCCCGTCTCGGGAGGTGGTGCAGATATCGACGAGACGATGAAACAAAAAATCGTCTCCTATCTCAAAGTCCGTGTCCGCGCCATGTCCGGCGACGACGAGAACCGCGCCAAAGCCATCTCCGCGATGATCGATGCCGACTACGAATTGAAAATCGGCGAAGAAACCCTCAAACCCAAAGGCGAACTCCTATCTCTCACCGCCGACGAGGCAATGAAGGAATACGGCGAACCACCTAGCCCTCTCCTCGGCGCGGGCATAGCCCCCTCACTCGAGGCCCTCACCGACACCCTCCTCGGGAAGGGAAACTACACCGTCACAACACTCGAAATCACGTGGTCGGAAAACCTCGCTCAATACATCACTGGCATTGCACCGCTCCTTCTCGCCGCCGGACTGATCCTTATTTTCATCGAATTCAAAACTCCCGGCTTCGGCATCTTCGGCATTGGCGGTGGCATCATCCTAGGCGTCGTTTTCTTCGGCCATTACTCCGCTGGCCTCTCCGGACACGAAGCAGCCATGTTCTTCTTCATCGGCTTCGCCCTCGTTTTGATCGACCTATTTTTCATTCCCGGCTTCTTTGCCCTGGCCGTCCCCGGTGCCGTTCTAATGCTCGGCTCCCTGCTCTGGGGCATGTCCGATATTTGGCCTGACCAACCTCTGGATTGGGACTCAGGCTTTCTTTTCCGGCCCCTGGTCAATCTCACTACCGGCCTCGGTGGAGCAATCGTCATCATGATCTTCTTCGTCCGCTACATGCCACGCGGCGGACTTTGGGGACAAATGGTTCTCCAATCCGCCATCGCTGGCGAAACCACCCTTTCTTCAATCGCCCGCCGCGAACCCTCCCTCATCGGCGCCATCGGCCACGCCGTCTCAGCACTCTACCCCTCCGGTGAAATCGAAATCAACGGCAAACGTTACGACGCCCGCCTAGCCGTCGGAACCGTTCCTCCCGGCACCCAAGTCAAAGTCATCTCCGTCGGCGAGTTCGATCTGAAAGTCGAAGCCGTCGGATGATCCCGAATAAATACTTCTAAACCCACACGCTTTAGCTCACGCTAGTCACATGAAAACAATCACCGCAACCTCCGCAAGGATGGACATCTACGGCCTGATCGATTCCGCCATCTCCAGCCACGAACCCATTCAAATCATCGGAAAGGGGGGGAACGCAATCCTTCTGAGTGAAACTGACTGGCGATCCATCCAAGAAACCCTCTACCTCACCTCTATCCCAGGGATGCGAGAATCGATCCTCGAAGGAATGGCCCAGCCAGATGAAACCTGCAGTCGCGAAATCGACCTGTGAGCTACACTCTCATCTACTCGAACCAAGCGAAAAAGGATGCCCGAAAACTCAAAAAAACTCACCTCGTCGAAAAAGCGAAACAACTCCTCGAGATCGTTCATCAGAACCCCTTCACAGACCCGCCCCCATTTGAAAGTCTCGTGGGAGATTTGAAAGGTGCATACTCCCGCCGCATCAATATCCAGCACCGCCTCGTTTATTCAGTCGATGAATCCCGAAAGACCATCAAAGTGCTGCGTCTATGGTCGCACTACCAATGATACTGAGACAGCTATCTAATTTCTCGCAAAATCACTTTCTATCCCTTACCTTCCCCTAATGAGCATCACGGAAATCAGAAAACTCCCCATACGCGAGAAATTCCAGATTCTCGAGGCACTGTGGGAAGACATGCTGCCGGAGATCGAACAAGCGGACATCCCTGAGTCCCACAAAAAACTTCTTGATGAGCGGCGGGCGCGGGTCGAATCAGGCGAAGAAAAATTACTGGACTGGGATGTTGTGAAAGACAGCTACGGCCGAAAATGACCACGATCCGCTTCGCCGTCGGTGCGCTCAAGGATCTTGACGAAGGTTTCTATTTTTACGAACGAAAGGAACCCGGACTCAGCGAGTATTTCAGAACCTGTATCAAGGGCGACATCGAAGGCTCGAAAATTACCGCAGGAATCCACCGAAAGACATTCAAAGACTACACCCGCGTTTTTTCCCATGCCGTTTACTAAACCACAGCCAACGAAGAAGTCGTCGAATGGGCCGAAGTGGATTGCAGACGGCATCCCGCTTGGATCATGGAGCGCCTCTCCCGGTAGCTACCCTCTCTTTCCTAGTATTTGAAAATTAAATTTTTATGAGCCTCATCATTCTCCTCTTCTCCATCGGTCTCCTACTCCTGGCACTCGAAGTCATGATCCCCGGTGGCATCCTCGGAATCGCCGGCGGCGTGCTGCTTTTCAGCGGATGCATCCTTTGCTTTGTCACTCTTGGAACCATCGAAGGCATCATCGCCATCACTCTCACCGTCCTCGCAGCCATCCTCCTTTTTTACATCCAGTTCAAGGTCCTACCCAACACCCGAATGGGAAAACGCTTTTTCCTAAAGAACGCGATCTCCGGCTCTTCATCCGAATTCAAAACTAATGCGCGGGATTTGATTGGCAAAACCGCCACATCAGTCACGGTTCTCTCACCCAGCGGTCTTGTGAAAATCGATGGACAACAATACGAAGCACTTTCACAGTCCGGCCAACTCCCGATAAACACAGAACTCGAAGTCATCGCCGCAGACTCTTTCCAACTCACAGTCAAAACAAAAAGCTAAAATAACATGGAACTCAACACCGTCCTATTCATCATCCTCGGTATCGTCGGCCTCGTCGTCGCCTTTATAATCCTTTCCTTCTTCAGCGTCTGGCTGCGCGCATGGCTCGCCGGCGCATATGTCGGCTTCTCGGACCTCATCGCGATGCGTCTTCGCCAAGTCCCATACGGACCCATCGTCGACTCCCGCATCACCGCCAAGAAAGCCGGGATCGAAATCGACATCAACGAAATCGAAGCCCACTTCCTTGCCGGTGGCAACGTCCTTCCGACCATTCAGGCACTCATCGCCGCACGCAAGGCGGGTATCGATCTCAATTGGGACCGCGCCTGCGCCATCGACCTCGCCACTAAAGGCTCCGAGAAATCCGTCGTCGAGGCCGTCCGCACCTCTGTCGATCCTAAAGTTATCGACTGCCCCGCACCCTCCTCCGGCCGCACCACCATCGACGGTGTCGCCAAGGACGGCATCCAGGTGAAAGTCCGCGCCCGCGTCACTGTCCGCACCAACCTCGACCGCTTCGTTGGCGGCGCCAAGGAAGAAACCATTATCGCCCGCGTCGGCGAGGGCATCGTCACCACCATCGGCTCCGCAGAAACCTATAAAGTCGTCCTGGAAAGCCCCGACTCCATTTCAAAAGTCGTGCTCGCACGCGGCCTCGACGTCGGCACCGCCTTCGAGATCCTCTCCATCGATATTGCAGACGTCGATGTCGGCGAAAACGTCGGAGCCCAACTCCAAGTCGCCCAGGCCGAAGCCAACAAGAACATGGCCCAAGCCGAAGCCGAAATTCGCCGTGCCGCCGCCGTCGCCCTCGAGCAGGAAATGATCGCCCGCGTCGCGGAAATGAAAGCCAAGGTTGTCGAAGCCGAAGCCCAAGTGCCTCTCGCACTCGCCGAAGCCTTCCGCGCCGGCAACCTCGGCGTCATGGATTACTATCGTATGGAAAACATCAAGTCAGACACCGACATGCGCGACTCGATCTCCAAAGACGACGACCGATCATAGCGTGGCTGGGGCATCCTGCCCCAGTCCGTTTTTCAGGCATCCTGCCTGAAACTCCCTCAAAAACCCGGAGCAACCCGCTCCGGGTTTTTCCGTGTCGGCAGAGCAGTTCCCGGAGCAAATCACTCCTTTACCCGCCAATCCACCACCGCCAATCCCTCGATCTTCTCAAAATCCCGCCGGTTACTCGTCACTACTGGAAGCTTAAGTTCCATCGCAGTCGCCGCGATGAAAACATCCGTAACACTCACCGGAGTTCCTCGGTTCAGTAACTCCGCATTGATACCTCCCGCCCGCTCCGCACAACTCTCGTCAAAAGGAACCTGCCTCAACTTCGAAAGAAAAGCGGCCACTTTCCTCCCTTCACTCTCTCGGTATTTCTCAGGCGCACGACCCGCTCCTTGAACCAGCTCGAACCCGGTCACCACCGAAATCGCCACATCCTCAGGCTCACATTCCCGCAGCCGCGCGACCACATCAGCCCTCCCTCTCAGGACATCGATGCAAACATTCGTATCCAGAAGCCACTTCATAGTTTCTTCTCCGTATAAGTCGGCTTCTCCCTTCCAAATCCCTTCCGGTCAATCCACACATCATTAAAAAATTCGTCCGACCAGCCCTCGGAAATCTCCTCGATCACCAGCGCTTTTCCCTCCTTACGAATCGATACCTTTCCCTTAGGCAGCTCCATCCCCTTCGGCAATCGAACAGCCAAAGAATTCCCAGATTTAAACACCTTCGTTTCCATAAGAAAATGTATATACCTTACGTGTTTACACCGCAATCCTTTTCTTCTCGCTCAGTGGCTCGGGCATCCTGCCCCAGTCCGTTTTTCAGGCATCCTGCCTGAAACTCCCTCAAAAACCCGGAGCAACCCGCTCCGGGTTTTTCCGTGTCATATCTGAATTTTGAAGTTTGAAGTTTAGGTTACAAAGTTTCAGCCTCTCCCTGTGAGTAACTGTAACAAACTAGGTATCGGCTTGGCGGGATTCGGAACCGTCGGCTCCGGCGTGTGGAACACCCTTGAGAAAAATGGCGAACTCATCTCAGAGCGCACCGGAAAAGGCGTCTCTCTCGGGATCACCCGCATCCTCGTCCGCGACCTCAATAAAACGCGCGCGACATCCTCGGCCGTCCCTCCGGAAATCCTCACCACAGACTGGCACGAACTCGTCAACGATCCCTCCGTAGAAATCGTCGTCGAGCTCATCGGCGGCACAACAGACGCATTTGAAATCGTCGCAGCAGCCCTTCTCGCTAAAAAACCCGTCGTCACCGGCAACAAAGCCCTACTCGCCGAGCGAGGCCCCGAGCTCTTCGCCATTTCTCGGAAAATGGAGACTCCCATCTTCTTCGAGGCCGCCATCGCAGGCGGCATCCCCATCGTCAAGACCATCCAGGACTCCTTCGTCGGCAACCAGATCCTATCCTTCACCGGTATCATCAACGGCACGTCAAACTACATCCTCGAGCAGATGACCCTACGTGGCATCGACTACCCAACCGCTCTCCAGGAAGCCCAGGACCTCGGCTACGCGGAGGCCGACCCCGCCCTCGACGTCAACGGCTGGGACGCCGCCCACAAGGCCATCCTCCTCGCAACCTTGGCCTACGGTTTCCCCATCGATCCGCAGGACATCTACGTCACCGGCATCGAACAAGTCCGCCCCACCGACATCCAGTTCGCGAAATCCCTCGGCTACGTGATCAAGCTCCTCGCCATCGTCCGAGAGCGCGATGGAGGTGCTGTTGAGCTCCGCGTCCAGCCATCTTTCATTTCTAATAAACACATCCTAGCCTCGGTCAACGGGGTCTTCAACGCGGTCTCAGTCAACGCCGACGCCGCAGGCGAATCCCTCTTCTACGGTCGCGGCGCCGGCCAAGGCCCCACCGCATCCTCCGTCGTCGCCGACCTTGTCGAAGCCGCCCGCGCCCTCGCACATACCGCCCCCCATCGCGGATTCCTCCCCTACCGGGAAAAAGGAACCCTCGTCCCCATCAAGGAAACCACCACCGCCTACTACGTCCGCTTCGACGTCACCGACCGCCCCGGCGTCGTCGCCGAAATCGCCACAGTCATCGCCAACCACAACGTCGGCATCTCCGGCACCCACTCACCCATCGACTCCACCAATCCCGACGCCGAGTTCGTCGACATGGTCTTCCTCCTCCACTCCTGCCCCTTCGGAAAACTGACCAAAGCCCTCGCCGAAATCGAAGCCCTAGACTGCATCAACTCCGCCCCCGTAGTCTTCCGCATCGAAAACCTAGGCTAAGAATTTTCAACCGCGAATGGACGCTAATGAACGAGAATGAAGAAAATATTTTCCACTCGGGTCAAAATTCAACCTTTCTCCATCCGTGTCCATCCGTGGCTAAAAATCCTCACAACCCAAGTCTCCATTCGCGTTCGTTAGCGTCCATTCGCGGTTAAATATCTTCCCACCAATCCCATGCCCCTCCTCATAACAATAGGCCTAGAAGTCCACGCCCAGGTAAACACCGACACCAAGATGTTCTGTGCCTGCCGGACATCCTTCGGCGAAGACCCGAACACCAACACCTGCCCCGTCTGCCTCGGCTACCCCGGCGCACTCCCAGTCCTAAACCAGCGCGCCATCGAGAAAACCCTCCTCACCGGCCTCGCACTCGGCTGCAGCTCCCCAGAATTTTCCCGCTGGGACCGGAAGAACTATTTCTACCCGGACATGCCGAAAAACTACCAAACCACCCAGATGGATTTCCCCCTCTGTCTCGGCGGCGGCGTGCACCTCTTCGATGATTGTTACCCCACCGACGCCCGGAAAGACATCAAGACCCCGAACAAAGTCGTCCGTCTCAACCGCATCCACTTGGAAGAGGATGTCGCGAAATCCACCCACCTCGCCACCACCTCACTCATCGATTTCAACCGAGCCGGCACCCCACTCATGGAGATCGTCACCGAGCCGGATCTCGAATCCGCAGAGGAAGCTTTTGCCTACCTCCGCTCCCTGCAAATGGTTCTCCAAGAGTGCAACACCTCCGCCGCGGATCTAGAAAAAGGCAACCTCCGCTGCGATGTGAACATCTCGCTGCGCGAACAAGAATCCGACCCCCTTGGCGCGAAGGTGGAGCTAAAAAACCTCAACTCCTTCTCCGCCATCCGCCGTGCGATTTACTTCGAGATCGACCGCCAGA
>Ga0209390_10003285_pt1 | contig 26485 bp, 19 predicted proteins | sample BON01_FD_187212 | JGI IMG/M metagenome (GOLD analysis project Ga0209390, IMG submission 187212) | Freshwater microbial communities from Lake Bonney liftoff mats and glacier meltwater in Antarctica - BON-01 (SPAdes) (version 2) | ecosystem: Environmental > Aquatic > Freshwater > Ice > Glacier...
TAATTGACGTGTATTAATTGACGTGTATTAATTGACGTGTATTAATTGACGTGTATTAATTGACGTGTATTAATTGACGTGTATTAATTGACGTGTATTAATTGACGTAGGTTAGTTTTTGGGCAGTTTTTTGGGGCGAATTGGCCAAACGATTGGCAGCGTTTTCGGGCGATTGTCTGCGGGCAATAGTTCAACCGACACACGCGGCTTAGTTTACCACGAAATTCGCTTCCTGCGAAGAATCCCATTGGGTATCATATTTCGATCACCAGAAGTCCGAACCCCGCTATTGCCAGCGTACCACCGTCAACGTCCGGGATCTGGGCACATCCGCTGGAGGATCCCTGCGGGTAATCGCTCGCAATGATTTCAATCTTGGAAGCTTTGTTAATCGACCTTGGATTGGCCGCATTAGCAATTTGACTTTGAAATTCGCTAGGAAGCACCATTCTCCCGACGGACTTTGGCTGGAGCCGAGGAAGAGGATTTCGTGCTGGTGCTTTCTTCGTGCTGGTACTTTCTTCGTGCCGTTGCGGTCTTGTCGCGGTGACGAAACTTGTGAATGGGTTAGAATGCGGCACGCTCAGCTAGAATCGATCGCGAAATCGCTTCATTGGACTCGCTGTGCAGGCAGACCGCTTCGCAGCGTCGGTCTAAATCGACGAAACTGAACGCAACCGTAGTTGACCGTAGTCGTAGTCAACCGCAGCGCAGTTGATCGATGCGGCAGGATGCTGGATTTCGCACGACTTGGAACTGAATCGACTTGTAACCCATGCGCATTTCTCCGATAGATAGCAAAAAATGAATAGTGGTACCGCAGACGACGGCAGTGGCAGCGCCGGCCATTCAGATCAAGATCCGCCTTCAGATACACCGTTGGCGGGTGCGTTTTTGGGGGCCAACGTGGCATCGTTCGAAAGTCGCCAATTGGTTGCCATGCAACAGTTGATTCGCAAACATGGCGGGCAACCTTGGGTCAGTCGGTCCATGCAGGATTGCCCTGTGACCGATGCAGGACAGCGGCCTCTTTTTGATTTCGCTCAAACTTTACTGACCGGCGGAATCGACACCGTGATTGCGATGACCGGTGTGGGGTTCCGATATTTGATCGATGCCCTTTCGGTTCGTTTTCAACGCCAACAAATTTTAGATTTCATGTCGGACGTGACCACGATTGCCCGCGGCCCAAAGCCGAACGCTGCGATGCATCAATTGGGTGTCAGTGCCACCTACAAAGTCGGCCATCCGCACACTTGGCGTGACATTTTGAAACTTGTCGATGAACAAGGCTTGGCGGCAAACCGAAACATTGCAGTGCTTGAATACGGCGAAACCAATCCAAGCCTGATCGCGGGCTTGGAGGCTCGGGGGGCAGTCGTCTTGCCTGTCACTATTTACAAGTGGAAACTGCCCGATGACGTGCAACCGTTGCGGGACAACATCCAAAGAATCATTGACAGACAAATCGATGTGACCCTGTTTACTTCCGCCCAACAAGTCGTCCACCTCTTACAGGTGGCACAGGAACTGGGTTGCCGCGAGGTCTTGATCGATCGACTAAGTCAGACGGTCATTGCATCGATCGGACCGACGACCACCGAGCGATTGTTGGAATTTCAATTGCCGGTATACTTGGAACCTGACCAAGGCAAGATGGCTCGGTTAGTCGCTGCAGCAGCCAATTATTGGCAGCAACATCGCGACCAAAAACATCGACCGATCGCGCACAAATGGGTACCCAATTCGTATTCGCAAGAAGGAAAAAAAATGTCCTCCAGTGACATAGATACTTCAAGCCTTGGCAGTAACAAGACTTTGGATGCCGGCCTTTTGGCTGATCGAACGTTGACCGAAAACGTGGCGAAGGAATTTGCCAGCCAGCCTTGGTATGACGGCCCGTTTTTGAAGGCTTGCCGCCGCGAAGCCACCGATGTCACTCCGGTTTGGTTGATGCGACAGGCTGGGCGTTACATGCAAGAGTATCAAGAGGTCCGTTCGAAGTTGACCTTCTTGGAATTGTGTAAGAATCCATCGCTGTGCAGTGAAGTGATGTGCACTGCGGTGGCTAAGTTGGGGGTTGATGCGGCAATCATTTTTTCGGACTTGCTTCCGATTCTAGAACCAATGGGGTTCGACTTGACGTTTGGGCCAGGCCATGGGCCTCAGATTCACAATCCTATTCGAGTGTCGTTAGATGTGGACCGAGTGACCGAATTGGTGGACATGGATTCGCTGGACTTTGTCGTCGAAACCGTGCGACAGACTCGCAATGATCTGCCACGTCACCTACCCGTGATCGGTTTCGCGGGTTCACCTTTCACCTTAGCCAGCTACTGTATCGAAGGCGGCGGCAGCAAAAATTACGCGAACACGAAGCGGCTGATGTACTCGGACGAAATCGCCTGGAACACATTGATGCGAAAACTAACTTTCAGCGTCGCTCGATATTTGAATGCTCAGGTTCGCGCAGGCGCCGGATGCGTGCAATTATTCGATTCTTGGGTCGGTGCCCTATCCCCGACGGATTACCAACGGTACGTCTTACCGCACATGATCCAATTGATTCAGGCGTTGCCGGGCAACGTTCCGGTGATCAACTTTGGAACAGGAAACCCACAACTACTGCCTTACTATGCCGCTGCCAAACCTAGTGTTGTGGGTGTGGACTGGCGGATGGAATTGGATGCTGCTTGGGACTGGATTGGCGAAGAATTCGCCGTGCAAGGCAATTTAGATCCGCTCGTCTTGCTGGCAGATCAAACCATTATTCGCCGGCAAGTTCAACGGATTTTAGGGCAAGCCAATGGTCGCCCTGGCCACATCTTTAACTTAGGGCACGGAATCATTCCAGAAACACCGGTCGAAAACGCGGTCGCCTTGGTTGAGATGGTCCACGAAATATCAAGTCGTTGATGTGGCTTCTTGATTTCTTCCCAATACGTTTTTTTTTGATGAAATGCCGGACCATCCAATAGCAGATAAACTCGCGGGAAGAGACGGTTATTGCCAACGTCGAGTGTCCAAGACGACAAAAGTCGTTTTCTGGTCCGGTGATTCTGGGTACACCAATTTGTAAGGAAGATTGTTACCCACGCGGTCTTTCAATTGATAGGCATACTGCGGAATCAACAGGTAATCTACGTCGTATTTGCGTATAACTTCTGCCAATTGAACAGGGTCCTCTAATGCGAATCCTAAGTCACTTGCGGTATGAGGAAAGCAATCTTGAGTTCGCAGACTCCACTGAACCAGACTTTCACAATCTTGAGGTACGTCTTTCCAGCAAACGACCTCGCTACGTCCAGCATACCACTTAAACGTTTGCTGGTTTTTGGGCGTCAGAAACATCGCATCTCTGGACGTGTTGTTGGCGATCCAAACACACACCTTTTTCCAGTTTTGATAGATATCTTGGGTTCTTTGACGGTCCTTATCCGAGGGAAGACTCAGGCGATCAGCGATTGGACGGGGGTCGACATAGAATTGATACCAGTAGTTGGCCGCTTCCAGGGAAATCAACAAACAGGCGGTCGTACAAACCGCCGCTCCCCACTTGAAAGTCGCGGCCACGGGGCTTGGACCCGATCTTGCCACCGTCGGTTGCGACCGTCGTGCCAATGGCGACCGATACACACAATAAAATGGCATGATGGCCACAGACATCGGAATCATCAGATCACTGGTGCGAAACCAATAGAATCGCAGCCAACGAATTCCCTGGTCCCATTGAAATTCACTGTCTAGGATCAGGATACCCAAGGCAGCACCGCACCCAGCGATCACCAACGACATGATCGATAGGCTGGTCAAGATTTTGATCGAACCTAGCTTTGGTTCGGCCCAGTGATACTCCCTTAGCCCTGGTTCACTTCGTTCCACTTCGCCTGGCAACCAAGCCCCATTCGACACCCATTGCTGATCCGCACATTGATAGGTCGGACCCAACAACATGACCCAGGCGACCAGTAACGTCGCAAAGGAAAGTAATTCAAAGGGATTCAAAGCCCAAATCGCCATGTGATGCGAGATGCGATCGATTGCGTAAATTCTGGCGCCCTGATTGGCGATTTCTGGATCTAGACCGTAACTTAAACTAAGGGCAGGAATCAAACCCAGCAAAGACACCAACGCGCCACCAAGTAACCAAGGCACCTGAGTCATAATACTTCGATACCACGGTGAATGATATGCTTTGGCATTAATCATCAGGTCCAAAATCCAGACGACCAACATACACAAGACCAACCAACCGCCAACCAGTACATGGAACGCAGATGCGGCTCCGCCCCAGATCCAAGCCCCTTTCCAATTTCGTTGCGTGGCCAAGGCGATTGAGACAAAAATACAAGCAAAAGCCAGCCCTTTGGCCTCGGCGCCGCCAACCACCCATTCACCCGCCAAGTGAAACCACCGCGTCAGCACAACCAACAGACCAGCCGTCAAAATGCTGGTGCCAAAGCCGCGACAAAACGTACGGCTAAGGTAAGTCCATCCCAGACTCATCGCACCCCAAATAATCCATCGTGCTATCCACACTGAATGGGACAAAGCAAAGCAGCGAGTCAATTGGCCAAGGGTGAGGTAGAAAACCCAGTGAGCATCGGACGATTGTAAAAATAGATCGTCCGGGCAATAAGTTGGGTCCCAGAAACTGTAAGCCTTCGTCCAATAATGCGATTCGTTAACGTCAGGAGTTGGACCGCCAGCCATGGCCGCAAACAATAGGCAAACCAGGATCGATTCCAACAAAAACACGATGCTGATCGGCCATCGCAACAGTTTTTGCCCCTTGGCAGTGTTGATCATAGTAGATTCTGGCTAAACTGAGAAAGCAGCGGAAGTTTGACTCGGCATCCCAACCAGTTCATGTTGCCAATTAGAATCGCTTCGGTTTGCTGGAGTTTCACAAAAGCACTGTCCCATAATTTTGGTGACTTGTGAACACAACCTTTGTACGGTTGACACAATGAACCGTGAAAAACTCTAACTTTGGAAATGATAAACCTTGGAAAGGTCAGCAGCAGCGGCAAAATGGTAAAGCAATCCTTCAACGCTGCGAATACGCTGACGATCGATTGCCAATCAAACGGATTGTGGAATCGACCGGGTAGTGGACTAATAAGAATGGCATTGGCTTTGGTAAGAATGCCTAGTATGGGCACTAATGTTTGAAACGAAGATCGACCGAAGGCGGAAAGACGCGTGGGAAACCGAAATTGATGCAACAGCGAATCGGGTCTAGAAATGTGGTCCTGTTGGGCGTCGGACATACTCATGCGCACATTGTCAAACAGTGGGCCATGGGTCCATTGGAAGATGTCAATCTTATTTGTATTACCAATTTTCTCCAGGCAACCTACTCTGGCATGTTGCCCGGTGTTTTGGCAGGCGACTACCGTGCGGATCAAATGCAAATCGATTTGATCCAATTGATGTCGGCCGCCCAAGCGCATTGGATTCAAGAGACCGTAACCCGGGTTGATCTTCATAGACGAGAGATCCACTTTGCAACCGGTCGCGTGATTCCGTACGACTTGCTGTCGGTCGCCGTTGGCAGCGCTCCACCTGATGTACCAATGCTAGAAGTAGCAAGGGAGGAAGTGGTCAATGAATTGACACCAGGGTCCGACACCTCACTCGCCCCGGTTGATCAAACCGCGACCGACCCGATTTCATCCAGCCCATCCGTTCGCCCGTTGCCGATCGTCTTAATCAAACCGATGCAGACATGGTTAGAACGCTTGCAACAAGGACTTGTGCAAGCCAGAGCGAATTGCCTTAGCTCTGGACGATCCAAGATCCAAATCGATGTCGTGGGTGGCGGTTTAGGCAGCGTTGAAATCGTTCTATGTATCCCAAACTTCTTAGCCGAACAAGGATTTACGGCTGATCAATATTTGCTGCGATTGATCAGTGGATCCCAAGCCCCGCCCGAGGGATGTTTGGCGTCCACGAAGGCGAAGATCGCGAAGATTTTGACGGGGCGAAATGTCCAACTACAACTCGGACAGCGACTACAGGCGGTTGCCGGTTCGGACTTGGTTCTGGCCTCCGGCCAGCGCTTGCATTCTGATTTAGTGATTTACATCGGTGCCGGAAATGCTTCTCAAGTCACGGGATTGATCGACGTGCAACGTGATCAACGAGGTTGCATCGTTACAAACGATTGCCTGGAAAGCGTCGACGATCACCATATTTGGGCGGGCGGGGATTGCGGGTCCATCCAAGGGTTAAATGTCCCCAAAGCCGGTGTTTACGCGGTTCGGCAAGGGCCAGTAATGTGGAACAATCTGGTCCGCTGGAAGGCTGGCCAACCGCTGAAGCCTTATGTGCCTCAAGACGATTTTTTGAAACTAGTAAACCTGGGTGGCAAGCAAGCGATTGGGCAATGGAAAGGGGTTTCATTTCAAGGCAGGTGGGTGTGGCAGCTAAAAGATTGGATTGATACCAAATTCATCCACATGTACCAGCACTTACCCCAAAAAGTTGCCCAAATGATGGCCACCGGGAAAAAGCGTGGGGTGGATGTTTCATCCGCTGCAGCCAGCACTGACCGGCCTGAAATGCGTTGCCTAGGTTGCGGCGGCAAAATTTCTGCCAGCAGTTTACGGACGGTTCTAAGGGAATTGGCGGAACATTATGATCAGGGTAGCCCGGTTTACATCGGTCATGACTTGAATCACCCACCATTTTCACCCTTGTCCAATGACGCGGGATCGGATGATGTGGCGTTGTTCCAGTTACAGCGTTCGGGAAATCCTAGCGATACTCAAGGTAGTCAAACACCAGTGCATTCGCTTGCAATGACTGTGGATGCGTTCGCATCGCCTCTTTCGGATCCCTGGCTTTCGGGTCGACTGGCGGTTCTGCACGCGCTGAGTGATTTATGGGCCAGTGGTGTGTCGCCCGAAGCGGTCTTGTCGTCGATTGAGATTCCGTTTGGTTCCGACCGAGCGCAACAGCGGATCCTGAAGCAAGTCATGCGAGGCATTTGCGACGAATTGGCAAAACACCGAGTTAAACTATTGGGCGGGCACACGATGGAAGGGCCGCGGCTGGCAATCGCTTTGACGGCAACCGGTCGAGTCTTCGGTGAAGTGTTGCCTGGCCCCAAACAAGGACTGCAAGCGGGTGACTGCCTGCTGGTAACCAAGCCCTTAGGCACTGGCATCGCCTTGGCAGCGTTGATGCGTGCTTTGTGTTCAGCCCAAACCTATCAAGCCACAATCGCGGGAATGCTGGTTAGCAACCAAGCCAGTTTGTCGTTGTTGGCTGAACTTTCCATCCACGCCATAACCGACATCACAGGGTTTGGGCTGTTGGGGCACTTGCACGAAATGGTAGGCGATCAACCGTTGCAAATGAAATTGGACATGGACGCAATTGTCGATCTAACCCTGCCGGGGATACCCTCGCTGTTGAACCAAGGTGTGCGTTCGACCATGTTTCCGCACAATCAGGGTTTTCTGCTAGGAACGACTCTAGATGCAAAGCTAGTCAAGGGTAAACAGTCACAGCAACAACTGGCATTGGACTTGATCTTAGACCCGCAAACCTGCGGTGGTCTACTGTTTGCAATTCCCGCGAAGGACCTTTCGCACTGCCAACGTATGTTACAGCAACTGGGACTCGATCAGAATCGAGTGATTGGCAGTGTTCAAACGCGTTCGACTAGCGATTTGGCTTGGGCGAGTTGGTCAATCTAGCACCGTTAGCGGCCCTGCATCAAGCAAGCCGATCTGGGTGATCGGCAGACGTTCGGTTTATGGACGAGGCCGAATGCTATAAATCAAAACGATTGCGCCGGATGCCATTAGTGTCCACGGCATCCAATCTCTAGGAACGTAGATTCTTCGCTGATTGATTGTAGGAACCGTGAACGCGACGTTTTGCATTGTTTGTTGCGCCGCCGTTTCTCGCTCGGGGGCTCGTAACACCAAATGGTCGCACGCAAGGAATTCTCCTCCCAACAAGCAAAGGAAGATACCAAGTGCGATAAAAAGTGAACGCCACATAGTCAGATTACCAATTTGGGACTTGTTTGCGGAAAAATTCAAAATGGGCGACGATAACGGTCCTGCCCAAACGGACTAACCCATGCTGTCGGAGTATCTTCAACCGATCGCCAAAACAGAAGGTAAGCGGCGTCGGACAGCGTCGACCGTATTCCGAAAAATTGATCGACCATGTTGATGCGATAGGTTTAGACCGTTCGGGTTTGAAGCAGACAATCTGCAAACGGTAAGGTAGATCGTCTGGATTTTGTCGAATAAGTGGATATTTTGTCACCAAAGGACCTGAAAACCGCGGTCCACGCCCGCTGTTAGAATCACGGTTGTATGGCTTAAAATGAAACTTCGCTGGAACTTGCGCAGCTCCATCCCACCTGTAGAAAGCAACCCCATGACCACCCAATCCAACTCTTCGGACAACCAGCCCACACCATCGACTCACCGCAAGCGAGTTCTAGTGGTGGATGACGATCCGGAAATTGCAGAAAGTCTGCGATATGCACTGGCCGGCCAAGGTTATGAAGTTCTCATCGCTCGTGACGGAAATCAAGGACTGGCATTGGCCGAGACCGAAAAGCCAGACCTGGCGATTCTGGACTTGATGATGCCCAGGCGAAGCGGCTTCTTGGTGCTGGAAAAGCTGCGAGAGAACGAAACAGCGCCGCCCAGCGTGATTGTGATTACAGCCAATGAAGGCGAGCGGCATCAAGACTACGCCGAACTGTTGGGCGTTGATGAATACATTCGTAAGCCTTTCCCGATGCCCCGGTTGTTGGAATGCGTTAAGAACTTACTGGAAAAAAATGCCTGATGCCGTGGTGGGACGATGGGATACTTTCCACCGTGAAGCGAACCCCAGAAGCCGCCGGATCTGTAACGGGTGATCGCTGGGGCGGGGTCAGTTGCAACAACCGGCCCGACAGCGACTTCGTTTCAATCGCCAGGTCGTGGGATTTGCGGAAACACCGCAGTTAAGCTAACACAGGGATGTTCGGTGGTTGAATTTAGGATGGTATAGTTTACGGTCGTTGGGAAATGTCAGGGAGATTATTCCTTGGAGGGCGATTCTTAGGCCTGCTGTTTCGCCGCGCTGTTTTTTCAAATTTTGACTCTCTTGGTAGAATCGTTAATAGGATTTTGAAGTTTAAGCATGAGTAATCAACCCGGTCGATTGGATCATACATCTGGCGGAGAAATCCCTGCTTCTTTGGTTCCAGAACATGGAATGCATTGCAGTCACTTCTATTATCGGTGGGATCGAACTGCGCTGTCCGAACTCGCTGAATTTGAATTGGAAGAAGCCGCCGATGAATTTGTTAAACTGTTTGGCCCGGTAAACTTTTCGCAACCAGACAGTGACGGCGCCCAGTGGCCTGCACGAACTCAAATGGGTTTAGTTTCGGGGGACAAAGCCGACTTTGGTATCATGGTCATGGACAGTTGCCCCTTGAAAGTTGAAAAAGTAAACCAGCAGATTTTGGCCAGCCAGTTGGGACTGTGCCTGGAACCCACTTATTCCTTTGTTTCAATGTCGGAGATTTCGGAATACGTTCCAACGGTGGAACAATTTACTAAGAGAATGCAGTTAGAAGGCGGCGATCCGGAATCAGCCAGTTTTCAGACTCGCGTCAAGGGCTACTCCGATCGGCTGCCGATGATGAATCAGAATCGCATCATGCCAGCCTTTCCTGACTGGCCCGTTTGCTGTTTCTATCCGATGAATAAGCGGCGAGATCCAGGTGCCAATTGGTTTGACCTGCCTTTTTCCGCCCGCAGCGAAATGATGAGTGAACACGCCCGCAGTGGCATCCAATTTATGGGTAAAGTGACCCAGTTGATCACGGTTGGACTGGGACTAGAAGATTGGGAATGGGGTGTCACCCTGTGGGCAAAGAATCCAACGTACCTGAAGGAAATCGTCTACCAAATGCGTTTCGACAAGGCTAGCGCCCTGTTTGCGGAATTTGGGCCGTTTTACACCAGTTACCTAATGAGTCCGCAGGACGTTTTGAAGCACTGCCAGATCATTGATTAACGACCAAACCATAGCGCCATGCTCTTGTTAATCCGATGCGGGATTGGGTGGATCGTGAAGCATGGGTGTTGTGTTTTATTGTGCTCGAATGCGGGTTCGCAATTCTATTTCGAAAATTAAGGCTTGAATTTAATGGACAAAGTTGCGTGGGTCACTGGCGGTGGCAGTGGCATCGGAGCGTCGACAGCCAAAGCGTTGGCCCAAGACGGTTGGCAAGTGGTTATTTGTGGACGCGATTTGCCGAAGCTTGAGAAGCTGATTGCCCAGATAGGATCCCCAAACATTTCGGCGATGCGGTTGGATGTGGCGGATCGCAGCGCCGTAATCGCCACTCATAAGGCTATCGTTGATCGTATCGGGCCCGTTCAATTGTTGGTCAACGCAGCGGGCGTCAATGTTCCGAAACGTTCCATGGCAGACATGCTTCCTGAAGAATGGGATCAGCTACTGCAAATTAATGCCACAGGCGCTTTTAATTGTATCGCTCAGGTCATTCCTGGCATGCGCCGGGTCGGAGATGGGTTAGTTGTTAACATTGGTTCGACCGCCGGGTTACGAGCGTCACCGTTGGGTGGAATCGCTTACAATGCTTCGAAATTCGCAATGACCGCGATGGGGATCGGTATCGCTGAAGAAGAGCGTGTCAACGGGATTCGGGTGACCAATATTCACCCGGGTGAAGTTGACACTCCAATCATGAAAAATCGACCCAAACCGGTAAGCGATGAACACCGTGCGTCAATGTTGCAACCAGAAGACGTTGCCGCAGCAGTAATTTTCGTTTCCAAATTGCCGCCTCGTGCTCACGTTTGGGAGTTGGTCATTAAGCCAACCGCCCAGTCGTTTGTCTAGAATCTCGCGATGAAGCAGTACGCCGGCGGAGAGTCTACTTGGCCCAGCCTGGGGGTGTTCTAATGCCTGCCGTTGAAGGTAAACGTTACCAGGTTGACGATGCGTGCAATCAGGTGTGGGATCTTGGTTTAGTCTTAATTGAATGATTGGCGAAACATGAAAGCATTGGTTTTAACCGAATATAAAAATTTGCAACTGGATGCCAACTTTCCTGATCCGACGGTTGGACCCAACGAAGTCCTGATCAGGGTCGAGGCTGTTGGGATCTGCGGAAGCGACATTCATGGCTATGACGGTTCTACCGGACGAAGGATCCCACCTTTGGTGATGGGCCACGAAGCGGCTGGCGAGGTCATCCAATTGGGGCCAGGCGTTACTTCGCTAAAGATCGGCCAGAAAGTGGCATTGGATTCCACCGTCTTTTGTGGACAATGCGACTATTGCCGCGCCGGTCGAATCAACCTGTGCGACAATCGCCAAGTTCTGGGCGTATCATGCGGTGACTATCGGCGACATGGTGCGTTTGCCCAGTTCGTCTCGGTCCCTGCGCATGTGGCGTATCCGATTCCTGATGGGGTGACCACTGAACAGGCGGCCTTGGCCGAAGCCGTCAGTGTTGCGGTCCACGCCGTGAAGCGTTGCACTCCAAAACCGGACGACTATTGCTTGGTTGTGGGTGCGGGGATGATTGGCTTGCTGGTGGTTCAATCGTTACGTGCAGTGGGATGTAAACACATCGCGGCGATTGACTTAGATGACAGCCGTTTGGAAATGGCGGGACGTTTCGGCGCTGAACTACTACTCAAGGCCGGCCAGCAAGGCATTGATCAAACGGTCGCCCAGTGGTCTCAGGGTCGAGGCCCCAACCATGTTCTGGAAGTTGTGGGTGCTCAGGCTACGATCGAACTCTCGATCACGTTGACTCGTAAGGGTGGAAACGTGGTCTTGGTGGGGAACGTATCTCCGCGTGTAGAAATTCCATTGCAGCGTGTGGTCGCCGGCGAATTAACGTTGCTGGGCAGTTGCGCTTCGGCCGGCGAGTACACCGAAGCATTGGCTTGGATGCAAGACGGCAGAATTGATGTCCAGCCGATCATCTCGGCCAAATGCACCTTGGACCAAGCCGGCGATTGGATTGCCAAATTGTACGCAGGCGTTCCCAATACGATGAAAGTAGTGGTTCGTCCCAATGATTAGTCGTCAGGTTTTGTTGGACTACGGCAACTCGGATACTGGGCACTCATTGAACTTGGAACGCTCGGCTGAGTGGGGTTTCCCTGAACGGGTAGCAGGTTGGTTCGAACGGGTTCATTGCATGCAACAGGGCAGCAAGCGAGTCCAACGTCGCGAGCGGGCAATTTGAGATGCGATGTCAGATCCAAGTTCAGATGCGTGGGGCGATCTGACTTAGTTTGGCAACTTAATTCATATTCACTTATTCTTCCACCAAGAGGAGTTTTTTCCTAATGCAGAAATTAACTTTGGGCACACAAATTGGGCAATGGGTTTGCCTGTGTGTCTTTTTATTAACAGGTTCTAGCTTAGGCCTGATGGCCGTGGCGACCACTTTGGGAACTGGGGTTCAAACATCGCAGGATGCCCAGGAGAAAGACGAAGTCGATCCTGAGGCCGCGATTGGAAGCCTTGACAATCAGGCCGGTATCGATCTGCAAATGTTCGATTCGTCGGTACGCATTCAAGACGATCTTTTTCGCCATGTTAACGGCACTTGGTTGGATAAGACTGCGATTCCATCGGACAAATCCAATTACGGTTCGTTTACTGCCTTGGCGGATATTTCTCAAAAGCGGATCCGGAAGATCATCGAAAGTGCCGCCGCCAATGAAAACGAAGCGGGCAGTGACGCAGATAAAGTCGGAAAATTTTACCAGAGCTTCATGAACACTCAATTGATTGAAGACTTGGGTGTCAAACCGCTGCAAGACTATTTGGACAAGATCCAAGCGGTCACCAGCAAGAAAGAAATGCTGGCGTTGATGGGCCAACTGCAAGTCATCGGAGTCGATTGCCCGCTGGGAATTTTCGTTGGCGTGGACAACAAAGATTCGACTCGCTACTTGGTGTCTACCATTCAAAGTGGTACCACACTTCCTGATCGCGACTTCTACTTGCAAGACGAAGAGAAGTTCAATGAAGCCAAAGACGAATTGGTAAACTACATCGACCTATTGAACGATTTGGCAGGTATAGAAAATCCTGAAGCCGGTTTCCGCATTCTTCAGTTGGAGGCGAAACTAGCCGAATATCAATGGTCTCGAGTGGCAATGCGGGACGCAAACGCTCGATACAACAAGTACGCCGTCAGTGACCTGAAGGATTTGACTGGCGACTTTGATTGGAAAACGATCATGACTCAAGTCGGTGTGGGCGAAGTTGATGAAATCAACGTCATAACGCCCAGCTACTTCGAGAAGTTTGCTGCGTTCTATGAAGAAACTTCATTGGACCAATGGAAAGAATTCATGACGTTCAAAGTGTTGGACGGTTTCGCCACGTCGCTATCCAAAGACTTTGTTGACGCTCATTTTCATCTGCATGATGAGGTGCTGGCTGGGATTCCAGAACAAGAGCCGCGTTGGAAGCGTGGCGTTGCCGCGACCGCAGGCGGCGGCCGAGGTTTCGGGGTCTTGGGTGAATCGGTTGGCAAATTGTACGTTGAAAAACATTTCAAGCTTGCAGCTAAGGCCCGAATGGAACAACTGGTCGCCAATTTGATGGAAGCGTACAAGCAGAGCATCGACGATTTGAAATGGATGACCCAAGAGACCAAGGCCAAGGCTCAGGAGAAGCTTAGCAAGTTTACCACCAAGATTGGTTACCCCAACAAATGGCGTGATTATTCCAAGTTGGAAATCCTCGAAGACGATTTGGTTGGGAACCTGATCCGGTCGGCCAAGGTGGAACACCATCGCATGATTGATCGATTGGGAAAACCGGTCGATCGTGAATTGTGGGGAATGACACCTCAAACGGTCAACGCTTATTACAATCCGACGATGAATGAAATTGTGTTCCCCGCTGCGATCCTGCAACCTCCGTTCTTCAATCAAAATGCGGACGATGCCGTCAACTACGGCGGCATTGGTGCCGTGATTGGCCATGAAATCAGCCACGGTTTTGATGACCAAGGCAGTAAGTACGATGGCGACGGAAACCTAAACAATTGGTGGACCGATTCCGATCGTGAGGCATTCAGCCAATTGACTCAGAAGTTGATCAATCAGTATGCGGACTATGAACCATTGCCAGGAAAGAACGTCAATGGCAATCTAACCTTGGGGGAAAATATCGCGGACCTCAGCGGTTTGACAATTTCATTCAAGGCTTACAACTTGTCACTTGAAGGCCAGCCTTCTCCTGAGATCGCAGGTTGGACTGGCGAGCAACGCTTTTTCCTGGGGTGGAGCCAAGTTTGGCGTCGCAAGTATCGCGAAGCGGAGATGATGCAACGCTTGTTGGTCGATCCGCACTCGCCTTCTAGCTATCGAGCCAACGGCCCTGTCACCAATATCGACGCATTCCAAAAAGCTTTTGAATTGAAGCCTGGCGATGCATTGTATAAGACCGAAGCCGAACGGATTCAAATTTGGTAGTACCTCACCAAATCAAACAAACTTAAGGCCAGTCAATGCTGTGCATCGTTGAACAACTAAAGTAGGCGGCCAGGGTCATGCGTTCTAGTCAGGTGCGACTTGATTGCGCTGGACAACACCCCAACCCCAACAGCCTGCTACCGTCATTGGACACACAGTAGCTATCCGCAGCTATCCGCGGACCAAGTCGATTCGCGGACCAAGTTGATTCGCTTTCGGATCCAACGGTCAAAAGAAACAGCCCAGACAGCGTCGCGAACAACCGCGTTTCTGCCTGGGTTTCTTTGCGCCCATTGTCCTCGGATTGACAACTAGATCTGCGCCATAGTGAATCAAAGTCCGGCCCATCGCCTTGAATCCTTGATCGAATACCACGCCACAATTCAACTGCAATTGGAAACCGAACAACCGCAGCCATTGCCTTGTGCCGCCAATCCTTTGCGTGATCCCGCTGCAACAATTACCGGCGACTGGCAATTCAGAGAAACGACAGCGACCCTATTGAGTCGAATCTTGCAGTAAGTCCACGCCAATTCCCATACGATGTTGACGACGTTCAATCGCAACAGTCCAACATTCTTTTAGTCGCTCTTGAAGCATGGCCATAATTTGGCCGTCATCCATCGTTTCTAACTCTTCGACAGTAATCGGACGCCCCACAACCAGTTGAATAGTGCGAGGTTTGGGGAGAAGTTGTTTTCGGGGCCAGGCATGAAACGCTCCTTCAATTGCAATTGGCAAGAGCGGAACTTTGGATCGTTTGGCAATGACCGTGAAGCCGGGCTTTAGTGGTTGCAGTCTTCCGTCTTTGGAACGGGTCCCCTCGGGAAAGATCAAGACCTTCTCGCCGATCTTCAGTCGCTCCATCGTCCGCTTGATGCCACCTAGCCCCAAGCCTTCGCGATTGATGGGAATCGCGCCCATGTATTGTATCAACCAAGCAAAGGCACCCTTGAACAGACTGCTACGGGCCAAAAACGTAATCGGTTCGGTGCATGCCAACCCAATCAAGATTGGGTCCAAATGGGATTGATGATTCCCGCAAACCAACGCACCGCCGGCAGGAATATTCTGCCGACCCTCGATTCGAAGCCGAAAAATGATTGCGAAACCTAGCCCGACAACCAAGTGAGCGATTCGGTATACAAACCTAGCGTGCCAAGATCGCTTCTTCTCAGGCATGGTTCAACAATTCCAATCTTGCAATAAGCGTGACTAAAGTGATAACCAGCAAGTCCAACCAGTTTGACGACCAGTTTGACGACCCAGCGAACATTTGTACGCTGACATTCGCGCTGGGGCGAGCGGCAACTATAAAAATACCAGCACGCAGCGCAAAGCAACTGGATTTTACTTTCCTTCGCTTGTGACACGTGTTTGTATCACGGCGTAGGCCCTTGCCGCCACACGATACCCCAAGCAGTACAGGTTAGCGATATCGCTTTGTCCAGCACGCCGCGGCTTGGATACCTTGTTCAAGCGGCAGTGCCACCGATCGAAACTTTCGACCGACCCAAGACCGACCAGTTCAGGGAAATTACCAAACATCGGCCCAGCAAGACAAAGGACAGTGCCAGCAATTTTGCTCGCAATCTACCAAAACATGGTCAAATTTCCAACTTCGGCAATCACAGGAACTTTAACTTCCCTTAAGAGCACCAAAAAGGCGACCAAGACAACCCAAGGAAAATATCCGCAAAAAGTGGAAAAAACCTACAGGACCTCAAAGGAAGAATTACCACTTTTAACATGCCGCTAAGGCACGTAGATCGCCTCAAAGCGCGGAAAAGTCTTACTCGCACAATCACCATGGGTGTGCAGGCATTAGTCCGCGTTGACCGCTGCGGACCGACTCTTACAATCTTAAACACGATGATCAACCAACCCGCACTTTCCCGAAGGCCATCGCCAAGCATTACTTCCGATTGGGGTTTTGCTAACGCAGCGGGTCTATGGCTGGGTGAAAATGGGGCGGTGGTTACTTTTTGTTCAGATCGAAAACGACCTCAGGAGGGTTGGGTCGAAGTGACGGGTCACATGAGAATCGTGACGGTTCATGCATTGACAGCAGGACGCGACTTCTTCAAAGATGCTCTTTGTTTCTTCAAGAGTGGATTGCAATCCGTAAATTCTTTTGGCAGCTTGGCTTCTGATATTCACCGACCCAGTATACGGATCCGTCCCCAATCCGCGAACCGCGTTTCGCTGTCTTGCACAGCGGATGTCGTTTCCAAGCTGATGATTTTGTCTGGAATGATCGCTTGGGTCACTGGCTTAAATTTGTTGGTCTTGATTATTTTGTTGGTCTTATTGCCAAGCAGTGTCGGTGGTTGAACGAAAAAATACAATAGTTCACACCCGCACTGAAAACATTCGGTGCGGGTTTTTTTTGGACTCAAGAATCCTAACGGTTAAGAATTACGATGGAATTAAGAAGTAGAACAGTGACTCACGGGCCCGATCGAGCGGCGGCTAGAGCGATGTTACGGGCGGCAGGGATGAGCGATTCGGACTTTGACAAGCCGTTGGTCGCCATCGCTAATACTTGGACCGAAGTCGGCCCTTGCAATATGCATCTCCGCCAGCAGGCCGAATTGATCAAAGCCAGCTTACGAGCCGCTGGCGCCGTTCCGTTGGAATTCAACACGATCGTAGTATCGGACGGAATTTCGATGGGCACCGAAGGCATGAGGCATTCGCTGGTCAGCCGCGAAACCATTTGCGACAGTATCGAACTGGTGGTCAACGGTCATCAATTTGACGCGGTAGTAGCGATCTCTGGCTGCGACAAGACTGTGGCTGGCACCCTTCAAGCGTTGGCCCGATTGAACTTACCGTCCATGATGGTCTACGGTGGGTCGATTCACCCGGGCAAACTGGATGGCAAGGACATCACCATCCAGGACGTATTTGAAGCGGTTGGCAGCTATGCCAGCGGCAAAATTGATGCGGCTCAGTTGCGATCAATCGAATGTGCTGCCTGCCCTGGGGCTGGAGCGTGCGGTGGCCAATTTACGGCTAATACCATGTCGACTGCCGGCGCAATGCTGGGAATTTCGCCCATGTTCAACAGCCTGCCAGCGACCAGTCAAGAGCGACTGGATGCCATGAGTCTGGTGGGACCGATGCTGATGAACATGATCAAATCGGGCATCACCGCTCGTGACATCATCACACGGCAGTCCCTGGAAAACGCGTTCTACGGCGTGGTTCTTACCGGCGGTTCCACGAACGCGGTACTGCACTTGATGGCAATCGCAAGTGAAGCTGAAATTGAATTCTCGATCGATGACATTGACGCCTTAAGTCGATCCACCCCAGTGTTGGCGGACTTAAAACCGACCGGCAGGTTCACTGCAGTGGATATGAATGCCGCCGGTGGAATGCGTTTGATCGCCAGTCGTCTGAAAACCTTGGGCCAGCTGCACGACTGCCCCACGGTGTCAGGCAATTCCATGCACGAAGAGGCGGACGCATGTGTAGAGACTGAAAATCAAGAAGTGATTTTACCTGCGGATCAGCCCATTTTGAAAACGGGACACCTGGCAATTCTACGCGGGTCGTTGGCTCCCGAGGGTTGCGTGATGAAATTGCCGAAGAAACCGCCACAGATGTTCAAAGGTCCTGCTCAGGTTTTCGAGAGCGAAGAAACCTGCTTCGCAGCCGTAAAATCGGGAGCGATCAAGCCTGGAAGCGTAGTTATCATTCGATACGAAGGGCCGGCCGGTGGACCAGGCATGCGAGAAATGTTAGGCGTCACCGCGGCCATCATTGGTGCTGGCCTGGGTGACAAGGTGGTGCTAGTGACCGACGGTCGATTTAGCGGTGCCACGCACGGAATGATGATTGGACATGTCTCGCCCGAGGCCGTTCATGGTGGCCCGATCGCTTTTGTTCAGGACGGCGACCCGATCGAAATTGATATCGAAAACCGTCAATTAAACGTATTGGCGGACCTTGCGCCGCGGAAGGTCAACTGGGTGCCACCTGCGCCAAAGTACACCACAGGCGTCTTAGCAAAGTACGCCGCCTTGGTTTCGTCTGCGTCGTTAGGCGCAGTAACAGTTCCCGCGTTGGCCAAACGAAAAGCTTAGTTCCTGACCTCAGCGGCGGTATCAGCCCCGCCAAACCTATTGAAAACCAACGTTGCAAGTTGGAATTGAATCCATTCTTGCAGCGACAACGGAATCACAACGAGTACTGGACCCAGATGCCCGTCAACTGACTTTGAAGGCATTCCCACGAAGAACTTCGAAACGATAAGGACCCTGATTAAATGAGCAAGACATCACAAACAACGGTCGCAGACCTAGCGGCTTTGGAAGGCAAACGAATTGCTGTCATTGGCTACGGAAGCCAAGGCCGCGGACAAAGTTTGAACTTGCGAGACAGCGGCTTGGAAGTGGTTCTGGGTTTGCGTCCCAATGGACCTACCTGGAAGCAGGCTCAGCAGGATGGCTGGAGTCCGATGACCGTGGAAGATGCAGTTGCAGACGCCGATTTGGTCTGTCTGTTGCTTCCTGACATGCAACAACCCAAAGTTTACAGCGAACAGATTGGACCCAACCTAAAGCCGGGTGCCGCGGTCTTGTTCTCGCACGGCTTCAATGTTCTTTACGGTTCGATCAAGGTCGACGCCGATCACGATGTGATCATGTGTGCCCCTAAGGGACCAGGCGCTATTGTTCGTCGCGAATACGAAAACGGATTTGGTGTCCCTTGTTTGATCGCGATTGAACAAGACGCCACTGGCACTTCAGACGCCTTGTGCATGGCATACGCTCAAGGAACAGGCTGCGGACGGGCAGGCGTGCTTCGCACCACATTCAAGGAAGAGACCGAAACGGATCTGTTCGGTGAACAAGCGGTGTTGTGTGGCGGATTGGGCGATTTGATCAAGGCCGGCTGGGAAACGCTGGTCGAAGCAGGTTACTCGCCCGAAGTTGCCTATTTTGAATGCCTACACGAAACCAAATTGATCGTCGACTTGATCTATGAAGGTGGATTGGCTGGCATGCACAAATTCATCAGTGATACCGCAGAATACGGAGCCTTGACCGCAGGGCCTCGAGTGATCACTGACGAAACCCGTCAACGCATGCGAGACATCTTGAAGGACATTCAGGACGGTAGCTTTGCCCGCATGTGGCAAAAGGAATTTGCTGACGGCGAGGTCAATTACCGTGCCATGCTAGATAAAGAATTGAATCACGATATCGAAGCGGTTGGCAAAGACATTCGCAGTCATTTCTCGTGGCTGGCTGCTAAGCAAGATTCGAATCCATCGCAACCCCAAACCATGGAGGCATCGTCCAAATGAACGGAGCACAACTGTTAATCAAATGTCTGGAAAATGAAGGCGTCAAAGTAATCTGGGGCTATCCTGGCGGCGCAATCATGCCAGTCTACGATGCTTTGCTGGATAGTTCGATCAAACATTATCTGACCCGTCATGAGCAAGGCGCAGGCTTTGCTGCCCAAGGTGCTTCGCGCAGCACGGGTCAGACAGCGGTATGCATGGCGACCAGTGGTCCTGGTGCTACCAATTTGATCACTGCGATCGGCGATGCGTACATGGATTCGATTCCCCTGGTGGCAATCACGGGACAGGTGCCATCCAATTTGATGGGAACCGACGCCTTCCAAGAACTGGATGTTTTCGGCTTGACCTTGCCGATCACCAAGCATAGCTACGTGGTTTACAACGCTGACGACATTCCAAAAATTGTTAGCGAAGCATTCCAGTTGGCGGGAAGTGGAAAGCTGGGCCCGGTGGTGATCGATTTTCCAAAAGATATCGCCAACGCCTTGACCGATGCTCAGCCGATCACCGCGACACAGCCTTTGCCTGCAATTAGCGAGTGTAACCCCGAAGCACTGCAAATCGCAATTGAACTGCTGAAGAATTCAAGTTCGCCATTGATTTATGCGGGTGGCGGTGTCGAAAAGGCGAACGCAGTTCAAGAGTTTCGTGATTTTGTCGAAACCACAGGCATCCCAGTTGTGCACACTTTGCACGGCTTAGGATGCTTGCCGGGCGATCACCCCCAATTCTTGGGAATGGTCGGAATGCACGGCAGTGAAGCGGCGAACCGAGCGGTCCAGGGTTGCGATCTGTTGCTGGCGATTGGTTCACGGTTTGACGACCGAGCGACGGGTAAGCTGGCCGAATTTGCTCCCAAAGCCAAGGCGATTCACATCAATTTGGATCCCGCCGAGTTCGGTAAGTTGCGAATTGTTCAATCGGCATTGGGTGGTGATTTAGGAACCAACCTAAAATCACTTACAGCCGAGTTGTCGATCGACGCATGGACCGAAGAGACTCAGACATGGAAGCGAGAGTTAGCGTGCAAATACGACGCTCCGTTTGAGAGCGTCTTTGCTCCCCGTCTGCTGAACGAATTGTCCAAGGAATTGACGGACAAGGATACTTTTATCTGTTGTGATGTGGGACAGCATCAAATGTGGGTTGCCCAACACTATGAATTTTCGCACCCCAAGTTCCATCTAACCAGCGGCGGTGCCGGCACCATGGGCTTTGGCCTACCTGCTGCACTGGGTGTTCAACAAGCGAATCCCAATGCCAGAACGATCGTCGTTTCAGGTGATGGATCGATCATGATGAACATCCAAGAGTTGGCGACGATCAAACGTTACAACATCCCGGTCAAGATCTTGCTATTTGACAACCAAGCCCTGGGTATGGTTCGACAATGGCAGCAACTGTTCTTCAATAACCGCGAAAGCGAAATTGACTTGAGTGACAATCCAGACTTCTGCCGCTTGGCCGAAGCGTTTGGAATTCCGTCCATGCGTGTGGTTCATCGCGATCAAGAGAACGATGTCATTGCTGCGCTGCGTGATACCGAAGGTCCGTTATTTATTCACGCCATTATTGACCGTACTGCAAATGTTTGGCCTCTGGTTCCTCCAGGCGCTAACAATTTGCAGATGATGACCCAAAGCGATGCAACGACTTAAGCATTTGGCAGTCGTCGCTTTCGTTCTGTTATCGCTCATTGTCTTCCAGCCAAGCCACTGCAGATCCCCCTCCTTCCCAGGAAGTGACTTTCTGCAATTGGCCTGGTGGTGGACGTGTTTGGCCCAGCTAAAACTGACCTAATGGTTGCTTGGTACCGGAAGGTCGTTGTTCGCCGAGTCTGAGTACCAAACCATTCAAATCAGTCCTTCGGGCAAACGGTAACCGTGCCAGATGCTTGCGAATTGCATTTTGAAATGGAAACCCTCGCCGGACATTTTTTCCGAACCTAATTGTTAAAACCATTCCCGCTTGATTGTTGTATTTTCAGCAGTTCGCCTTAACCGCGACCTGCTTCTGCTTAGGAATATCGTCATGAACCCAGTTCAATCTGCCCAGTTGGTTATCCACATGAGTCGCGCGTACGGCAGCCTTAACCGATTGATCGGTATCGTTCGCCAACGTTCTTACGAAATTGAAAGCATGTCTGTTCAATCGGTTTCCCCAACCGACTATCGAATTGAAATGGTCGTGGTCAGCGAACGTCCGCTGGTCCACTTGATCAAAAAGATCAGCCAAATGCACGATGTCAACAGCGTGTCGGCGGGACAGTTGACCGCGTTGACTGAAGTATCTTAGGAACAGCCCTGAAACCATTTTTGGCTTTGAATTTTCCCGTTGGGTCGGCCGTCCTACGGTTATGGCCAACCGTTCGGCAGGCGTTGACACGAATGCCGCTGGCACGAATGGTGATTGCCTAAATGGCGTTGTCGCGTCTTGCTCGGGAAGCTTCTTCGGGATAAACGGGCGGTGCGTACGGTCGAGCGGGTGCCAATATTTGGGTGGTGGATTCACCGAGTAATCCACTGCCCTCAACCTGAAGCCTGAAGCCTGAAGCCTGACCAGCGGCCTTAGTTATCGCCCAATCCGCCTACGCAAACCCAGTCGTTGGGTTTGAATCCCAGGTTTCCTCGGCGGCTGGGGGTCATGGGCCTTTTGGGCTGTGCTTGAGTTTATTTGTGTGCAAACCAGTCATCCATCGAGCGATTAGGTACGGTCGATTCGCTTCAGATCGTGAATGGTTCCACTGATCTACGTTTTTAAAACCCGCGACTACATCTCAAGCAGTCTCACAACCAACCGTCCTCCCGACAAGCTGGCCGATCAGGAAATCTTAACATGTCAAACTCGCTGGGTTCCGATCCATCCCCACAGCTTTCGCCTCCACCTGTGGACGGCTCGGTTGAAACGTTACTTGCGAACCTTTGGCACGAAATCCCCCAAGCACAGGCTCGCATCTATCAATTAGATGCACCCACTGCTTGCCAGGAAACTCAACTGCCCAGCGGACGAACGTTGTGGTTGAAGCGAGAAGATCAATCCATCGTCCACAGCTACAAGTGGCGTGGTGCCTACAACAAAATGGCGTCACTGATTGAAGATGGGTTTAAGGGAGAGATGGTTGCAGCATCAGCCGGCAATCACGCGCAAGGCGTCGCATTGTCAGCATCACGACTGGGTGTCAACGCCACGATCTTCATGCCGCGAACCACTCCGCTTCTGAAACAGCATTCGGTCCGAAAACTGGGCGGACACTGCGTGGACGTTCGCTTGGCAGGGGACAACTACGACCAGGCAGCCGCGGCAGCCAAAGAATACTTGCAGCAATCGGACGCGAAATACTTACACCCCTTTGACGACCTGAAGGTGATCGCTGGACAAGCAACCATTGGCATGGAATTGGATTCGGAGGTCGCGCCGGATCTAGTGCTACTAGAAATCGGCGGGGGAGGGATGGCCAGTGGCGTGGCCGCTGCCATCAAACAGCGTTTTCCCACAGCGAAACTGATCGGCGTTGAAGCCGAGGGTCAGAACAGTATGCAACAATCGATTCGCAGCGGAAAGCGAATGACATTGCCCAAAGTTAATCGCTTTTGCGATGGAACCGCCGTGGCCCTTCCAGGCGAATTGACATTCCAACTGTGTTCGCATTTATTGGACGACGTCTGGGTCGTGGATGACCACGATGTTTGTACCGCAATCGAATGGCTATGGGACGAGATTCGGGCCGTCGTTGAACCCTCGGCCGGGATCGGCGTCGCGGCGGCTTTGGCAGCGGACCAATCGGGTGTGATCGATCGCCCCGAGATCGCCGCAGCCTTCACGGCATTGGGCCTGGGCAAAGATGCCACGATCCTGACCGTTCTTAGCGGCGCCAATGTCGACTTTTTGACTTTGCCTTCCATCGCTCGCAAGGGACGTCTTTCTTTACAAGAACGCCGGTACTACCGTTTCGAAATACCGGAACGTTCGGGCACGTTGATTGGACTGCTGGACCAGTTTCTTTCGGACATGAACATTATTGACTTTCAATATGGAAAGACAAAATCAGATCGAGCATTCCCGGTGATTGGTATCGAGGGTCCCAAAGCTGAGCTCAATGAATTTGAAAAGCGAATGGAATTGATGCCATTGCATTTCAAACCAGTCACCGACACCATTACCGTGGAATATCGCCTGGTACCTTTCAATTTAGAATTAGCCAGCCACCCGTTGTTTGCAACGATTGAATTTCCAGACCGCCCCGGTGCTCTTGGTGAATTCATGCGTCAAGTGGTCGGACAGGCCAACGTTTGCTACTTCAACTATACTGAAACAAGGCAAAGCGTTGGGCAAGCGTTGATGGGCTTTGAATTCCAGACACTGCCGCAGCGGAAGAACTTCCTAGACAGTGTTGAAGCTTGGAATATTGGTTTCCGCGAAATTGAAACCTCAAGCATCTCGGGCTTGTAGTTAAGGAAACATTCGCGCAACCCGTCCAAGCTTTCAACCCTTCTAGGATAACCACTGACGACTGCACAATCGGCTCCCTCTAAGCAGCCACAGCTGACTAATAGTGAACGCGAATCACGTCGTGAATGTCTTCGATCAACAAATCTACTTGTTGCCCGTCACGTTGGATGGATGTGGATTCGTTGAAAGACGTCACCTTTTCAAAATCGCCGTTGATATGCAATTGGACTCGGTAAATTGGTGCATCTTCAATCAAGCATGGCAAAATTAAAGGCCGATCTTTGGCCGGGGTCGTCTGCGGCGTTGGATTGTAGGCGATCAAGTGAATGCGTAACGTCCGATTCTTGGGATCATCCGAAATCACAGCCTCCACGTTCGCGGGTGCCTTCACTTCAACTCTTGGCGACGGATTCAAGTACCGCACTGCATTACGTAGCTGCCGCCTGGCCTCGACACATGGTGCTTATTAGCTGTTGCGAAATCAGGCGATGATGCAAACGTCAACACCCTGCCCTTGCCCACCTGATTCAACAAGATGCCTGGCCCCACTGCCACATCGTTCGATCCTCCTTGCCCAACGAATCTTTCTCGTAACTTGATGGCAAAGTCAAAGGCGACAAGAACCGATCGCGACGATGGCTGATTACGCGTGAATGCACCGAACCTCGCGTATTCGTCTTTCTTTGTACTCGGTCTTTCTTGGTTCGCTTCCTGCTTGCCTGATCCTGCTTGCCTGATCCTGCTTGCCTGATCCTGCTTGGCTGTTCCTGCTTGGCTTGCCGAGTCGCAATCCGTTCGTAAGCCGAAGTGAAGTGACTTTCTTCGGGCGACGCAGCTATGTTTGCTCGCACGGGGTTCAAGTCCACATAGACGCTGCACGCCAAAATCGCCTCGTTATCCAGCAGTTTTTGCGTCTTGAAACGCCCCTCCCAAAACGCGCCAGTCACTTTATCTTCCTTGTTGGCTCGCTTGGCGATGTTCTCGCACAGTGCCTTCATCAACCAGCTGACGTTCTGCCAGCGGCGACGAAGTTCAGCGATTCGTTTGGCCGGATCCCCTTCGCTTCGATGAGTCATGATCTCATCGAGTTCCGCCTTGGTAGGTTCAGGAATCTTGCCACCGACGGCGGCTCGTTTGGGAAAGAGTCGATACCATCGCTTGGCGATTTCTTCGTCGGTCCACGAGTCAGAAATGTCGTGCCGAGTTCGACAGATGAGATGGAAGTGGTTGTCCATCACCGCGAAGCCCATGATGTCGATGGCGAAGACGGACGCGAGGAATTCCAATCGATCGCGGATCCATTGTTTGCGATGTTCGTAGGAGGTTTGAGTCTCCTGATCGACGCCGCACAAGAAGGCCCGGCGTACGCACCGAGTGTAACAATGCAGCACAACACTAACGCCATCGGGCGCAACAACGTGACGTTTTTTACGAGGCATAACGATCTCCAAGAATAGAAGTCATCCTCATTCTAAACATCTACAAACCCCCGTTCACCCGCTAGGATACAATTCTGCCTGATACCTGTGTTTTTTTTCTTTTTTCCTCAATCAAAATCATTCCCACTCGCTCGATTGGAAGCCGAGCGATTTCGCATTCTCGGATGTTGCACGTTTGATTTGGTCCGAGGCACCTTCGGGGAAGTCGGCGTTGATCTCGATGGATACTTTTAAAACGGCGTTGGGATCGCTGGCTAGGAGGCTGATGATTTCGTCGGCGACATTGATCATTTGCATCTTCGCTCCCGATGGCGTTATCTCCATTGAACCGTAATAGGATTTTGCCTTTTTAGGGGACACGACTGCTGCCCCGCCTGGGGTAGTTGTCGCCGTTTGAAATCCGCCTTCACTTAGCGGACCGTTTTCTTTGACCACCGTGGCGTCGCCAGTGCCAACATCAGAGGTGTCAGGCGTTTCGGGAATTGGCTTCTTGATGCTGGTCTCGTAGGCAGCTGCTACGTCGGGTTGAATCAATAGCAGCGTGTCATCGAATTGGATGTTATCGTCGCCGAACTTGAAGCCTTCAAACTTATCGCTGGTCTGGCCTAAAGCGGTTCCATAGAAGTCCTTCGAGCCAGCGCCTTTGATGATCGCTTGCTCAAGAACTTTGCGGTTCTTCAGTCGTGGAAGGTACAAGTACTTCAGCGTGTCTTCCCAGAATGTCTTTGCGGCGATCGCGGGCTTGTCGTCCTTCCAAT